>Ga0105051_10001041_pt1 | contig 38375 bp, 32 predicted proteins | sample FRY02_FD_78383 | JGI IMG/M metagenome (GOLD analysis project Ga0105051, IMG submission 78383) | Freshwater microbial communities from Lake Fryxell liftoff mats and glacier meltwater in Antarctica - FRY-02 (megahit assembly) | ecosystem: Environmental > Aquatic > Freshwater > Ice > Glacier... | reverse complement strand
TATGGAATATGAACTTGATGAAGGTCACTCTTTTGCTTTTACCGACTTAGCAGCCGATTTAGAGCAAAGCGGTGTCAATGTTCTGAACTTGCATCAGCATTTTGCAAAATTTAGTGGTGTAGGTAAAAATTACTATTGGGATATTGACATGCACTGTAATTCGCAGGGTTATTTACTTTGGTCAAAGGCTATCGCTAGTGAAATAAAGGAAAAGGAGCTCATCAATTGCGATAATTGAACTCCAATTACTTCCCACTCATCGTCAGAAAACTGATATACGCCAAATAGCCTAAAAGGAGAAAAGCCCCTTGCCATTTCTGAATGGTATGGCGTTTTCCGATAAAAAGCAGCGCGAACAGCATTGCACTACAGCCAATATTCATGTAAATACTGAAGTTGTCGTCTGGATTGAAATCCATTGGACTGATGATGGCCGAAAGCCCAAGCACCCAGAAAGTGTTGAAAATATTGGAGCCAATTACGTTGCCAATGGCCAGGTCGGTGTTCCCTTTTCGCACGGCTACAACGCTGGTTGCCAGTTCTGGAAGAGATGTTCCGATTGCCACCACGGTCAACCCAACAAACGATTCCGAATAGCCGAAAAGGTAGGCCAAGGAAACTGCACCATCAACAATCCATTTTCCTCCTACAACAAGCCCTGTAAGACCAACAAGCATCAGCACCACTGATTTCCAGAGAGGCCGAGCGCCATCAGTTTCCGGAATTTCCTCAGTCAGATTATTCTTTCCCAGTCGAATCGTGTAAAACAAAAAGAGAAAGAACAGGGCAATGAGCACCATGCCATCAGCACGGGTGATGATGTCTTTCGTTCCGTTGCCTGACAGATGGTCGTTCACCAAAAAGCCCAAAATCAGTGCTGCAAACAGACTGAATGGAATCTCGCGCCAAACCGTATTGCTCTGTACCGTCAGATTTCGAATCATGGCCGCGATTCCTAAAATCAGCAAGATGTTGGCAATATTGCTTCCAACGATATTGCCAATAGCAAGCCCGTTATTTCCATTTACAGATGCAATGATGTTCACGGCCAGTTCAGGCGCGGATGTCCCAAATGCAACCACAGTAAGGCCGATAACAATTTCTGGAATACGGAATTGACGAGCGAGGCCCGAAGCGCCATCAATAAGCCAATCGGCTCCTTTAATCAACAGCACAAAACCAACGGCAAATAGGAAATAGACCAACATGCGGCAAAGATAGATGTAGGAACGGATTGCCACCATTCCAATGTAGCGCATTTTGCGCAACGCATTTTGCGTTACGCATTTTGTGCATTACATTTATGGCATGGAAAATCCATTTTTATTGAGCGGTTATCGCTCTGCAGAATACTTCTGCGACCGGGTTGAAGAGACCGAAAACACAATCAATGCGTTGATGAACAGGCGCAACATCACGCTCTTTTCGGTCAGGAGAATGGGCAAGACCGGGCTCATACGCCACATCATCGAGCAATTGGAAGAGCAGCAAGTGCACTGTTTTATGTTTGACATCTACGCCACCACCAACACTCAGGAATTGATTGATCTGCTTGGGTCGGGAATTCTAGGCAAGGCTGATTCGCTACCACGGAGAATTGCCGACAAGGTCAAAGAATTCATCCTATCATTCCGGCCACGGATCACCTACGACCAACTTTCGGGCGCACCAGCGGTGGAATTTTACCTACAGGCTGAACAACCTGAACTCACGCTCACCCAGATTCTGTCCTATCTCGAATCGCATGAAACCAAGGTAATTATTGCCATAGACGAATTTCAACAGATAAACAACTACCCTGAAACCAATCTGGAGGCCATTCTTCGCACGCACATTCAGAAACTCAATAACATCAACTTCATTTTTTCGGGCAGCGAAACGGACATGCTCGTGTCCATGTTCAATGATGCCAAAAGGCCCTTCTATCAGAGTACGCAAATGCTTCATTTGAAGCCCATTGAGAATGTTCATTATTCCGAATTCATTGCCCGATGGATGGAACGCGGAGGAAAAAGTATTTCCGAAGAAGCATTAAACCAACTTCTGAAACTCACCCGAACCCACACCTATTACGTGCAGATGTTGTGCAACAAATTGTTCTCAACCGAACTGAGCGAAATCGGAATACAGGAGGTGAACGATATGCTGGTGACCATTCTGAAAGAGAACGAATACGTCTATTTCAACTACCGCCACATTCTCTCAAAAATGCAGTGGGACCTATTGAAGGCCATTGCCAAAGATGGAGATGTGCAGAGTTTCAATTCCAAGGATTTTCTGACCCGTCATAAACTGGGTGCTGCAAGTTCGGTGAATCGGGCATTGGAATCGCTTGACGCCAAAGACATGGTGAGCCAATTCTTTGATGAGAATGGGCAGTATTACCGAATAAATGATGTTTTTTTGGAGAAGTGGCTAGCGCGTCTCTGAGCACATGCTTTCGGTATTGGACTCGGCCACAGATACCCTGTAGATGAAAAGTTATCTAGTTTCAGGCCAATTCATGTCCAAGATCTTTGGGCATCACTATTGAAATGACGCGGATAATCCTACTTTTAAACCATAAAATCAAAACATGATGAAAACACGATTAATTCTTGCATTGCTGACCATTTTCGGGTCTGCCTCATTCGCGCAGAAAGTGAACGAGAAGATTCAGATAGAATCCAGCGGTGCCTGATATGCCGGCATCGTCCAAAAGGTAGATGGTGACAAATATTTTGTTCGATATGACGACTGGGGCGAGAGTTGGGATGAATGGGTGGGCCCGGAACGTATCAAGGATTTCAAAACAGAGGCCGCTGCCGCACCCCCTACCAAATTCAAAGTGGGCGACAGGGTTGAGGTGGAGTAAGGAATGGTTCCGGAACCGGCCAGCATCATTGAAGTGGGAGAAAACAAATACCACATTAAATACGACAACACCCTTTTCAAGTCAAAATGGGTAACGGAAAAGGAGATCAAGAAACTGTAATCCAATTGCCATATTCATTCATCAAAAGGCCGCGTTTAGCGGCCTTTTGCATTAACGGTCAATTCCCTTGCATGTTTCCACCGATTGTGACTCCAAAGCCAATTCTCAGGCTGTCGTTTGATGCTTGCTTCCAAAAACTGAACGTAAGCTTCGGTTATTTCGCCTTCCTCGGTCCTGCTTCCGTCCTCAAACACCAACTTGGAAACGCTCTTGTAATGACCGCGCTTCACACGAATCATCTCATCAAAAACAACGGCATGGCCTTTTCTTCTTGCAAGAATTTCTAAGCCGCGATGAAAAGGAATTTCCCTTCCAAAGAAAGAAACCCAAGCCGCCCGTTTTCTATCCGATGGATTTTGATCCGCAAGAAAAACCGTCATAGTGGGTTTTTCGGGGTCGGTCATCATAGCCTTTAAATCGTTGGCGGGAATGAGTTCTGTACCATAACGAACGCGGTATTCATTCACCAATTGTTCCATGTTTTTGTTCTTCTGAATCATGTAGATGATACGAAGATGAAACTGCGTGTGATGGTTCAAAATCCAGTTTCCCCATTCCCAATTGAACTGATGGGAAGTCGCCTGCAGCACATGTCTTCCTTCCGAAAAGAGCGTGTCGTAAATGGTTGTATCAACCTCAAATCGCTGAGAAATTTCAGCTGGCGTGGCTTTAAAAAGCTTGATGGTTTCCACCACCTGATCGCAGAAGTTCTTGTAAAACTGAATCGATAATTCGTTGATTTCTTCTGCCTTCTTTTCTGGAAATGCAGCCTCAAGATTCCTCCAAACCGTCTTTCTTCGATACCAGATTACGTGATAAAGAAAGAAAAAGAACAAATCTGATAGTGCGTAAAGCGTCCACCAAGGCAAGCGGGCAATTCCGCCCAATGTGAATTTCAGAATGCCGTACATGCTGCAAAGATGAGGGAAAGCGATTAACTAAATTCGCTGCATGGGAATCCGCTCCTTTTTAGCCAAACCACTTGCTTGGTGGACCAATCGCCAAACCAAGGCGTGGAGCAGCCGTCCCGTGGAAACACAGCAGAAGGTTTTTACCGAACTGATTTCAAAGGCGGAAAACACGGTATTTGGAAATGACCACAAATTCGGAACGATAAAATCGCATGCCGATTTTGTGAAGGAAGTTCCCATCCGCGATTATGAGGAGTTGAAATCCTATTTCGAAAGGACGGCTGCTGGAGAACAGAACGTGCTGTGGCCTGGAAAACCACTATATCTGGCCAAAACAAGCGGCACCACTTCTGGCGCTAAGTACATTCCAATAACCAGAGACAGCATTCCAAACCACATCAACGGAGCCAAGAATGCGCTGCTGAGTTACATCCACGAAACGGGAAATGCTTCGTTTGTGGATGGCAAACTCATTTTCCTTTCGGGTTCGCCCGAATTGGAAATGAAAAACGGAATTCACGTGGGGCGCTTGTCGGGCATCAGCAATCATTTTGTGCCAAACTATTTGCGCACCAACCAAATGCCGAGCTACGAAACCAATTGCATTGACGATTGGGAAACGAAAGTGGAAACGGTCGTGAATGAAACGCTAAACGAACGCATGACGCTCATTTCGGGCATTCCGAGTTGGGTGCAGATGTATTTTGATAAAATCAAAAAGCGGACTGGAAAACCGATTAAAGATGTGTTTCCTGATTTTTCACTCTTCGTTTATGGAGGAGTGAATTTTGAACCGTACCGCGCCAAAATGGAAGCCACAATTGGAAATAAAATTGACAGCATTGAGCTGTTTCCTGCTTCGGAAGGCTTCTTTGCTTATCAGGATACGCAGACCGAAAAAGGCATGTTGCTTATCCTCAATGCGGGTATTTTCTATGAGTTTGTTCCTGCGGATGAAATTCACCACGACAACCCAACGCGCCTGACGATTGGCGAGGTTGAATTAGGTGCGAATTACGCCTTGGTTGTCAGCAACAATGCCGGGCTTTGGGGTTATAATATTGGCGATATGGTGCAATTCGTCAGTAAAAGCCCATATCGCGTCATTGTTTCTGGTCGTGTAAAGCACTACACCTCCGCTTTTGGCGAACACGTTATTGCCAAAGAAGTAGAGTACGCGTTGAATGCGGCTCTCTCCGAAAACGGTGGTGAGGTCATCGATTTTCATGTGGCACCCCAAGTGAATCCCGAAACTGGTTTGCCCTACCACGAATGGTTCATCAGCTTTGCAAAACGACCAGAGAATATAGAGCAATTCGCGGCCACCATTGACCGTGAAATGCAGGAGCAGAACATCTACTACAAAGACCTGATCACTGGAAATATTCTTCGTCCAGCGGTGATTACCGAAGTAGCAGAAAATGCTTTCATCAACTACGCCCGCTCGCAAGGAAAACTGGGCGGACAGTTTAAATTGCCACGCTTGGCAAATGACAGGAAGGTGGCGGATTTGCTTATCTGATTGCCCCGCATGGCGAAGTAAGGGCTTGATGCATCAAGCCCTAACGGATCACCAGCTTTTTTGCCAGCGTTCCTTTATCAGAATGGAGCACAATTGTGTACAATCCATCCGAAATACCATCTCGGAAATCCGCTAATTCAACCTTGCCCGAAACATTGAAAAGCTGTTTGCCCCAAACCAATTTTCCACTTACATCGAAAACGGAAATCGAAACATCTCCTTCCAAACCAGACAGCACCAAATTCGCCCCATCAGTAAGTGGGTTCGGATAGATGGTCACGGCATTTCCTATCCATTCCTCGACCCCAACATTGGAAGTATTCGCATCAATAAAATTGATGCATTCTAGCATTTCCTGCGTAAAAGTCGGGTACTCCATTGTGTGATCAACTCCTGGAATTTGGTTGTAGAGATAAGGAAAACCAGCGCCATTCAAACTGTTGTTCAACGCGGCAGTTTGCAAAAATGAAGTGAAATCAGCCGTACCTGTGCAAAGACAAACAGGCGGAATCTCTTGCGGATTGCTCAAATCTGGGCTGAAGAAAAATCCGGGCGAATGCCAAATGAAGCCTTTCATTTTGTGTGAGGGTTCGCCAAAGAAGTACTGAGCGGCCACATCGCTTCCAGCGGAATATCCTGTAATGTAAACTTGGCCCGTATCGATATTAAACCACGCCATTACGCTATCATACGCCAAATTCAGCACGATTTCGCTACGCGGCTGGTCTTGCAAATAGGGATCTGGGCAAACCACTATCGCATTCAAACTATCGCCCAAAGGCGACAGATAATTTCGAATGTCGTTGCTGTTATCAGGGTTTCCCAAACCGTGAAAACCGAGTATCATTTTGGCTGGACTTGCTGGATTGTACGTCTGCGGAACATGGAAATAAATATCCAAGCTATCACCGTTCAAAGACGGAGCGGAAGTGGCGATAGTGATGGTGTAATCGCCTGTTTGCTGAGCCATCAAACCAAGCGAGTTCAATGCAAATAAAAGCGTGAAGAAATGTTTCATGATTGCGGTTCTGCGGTTGAATATAAAACAATTGATTCACAAGCAAACATACGAATACGCTAAATTCGTTGGTATGAAAAGACGCTCGTTTATTAAGAAATCAAGCCTAGGCGCATCAGCCCTTTCGGTGCTTCCGTATTGGCTCTCGGGATGCAAAAAAGATGAACTCGGCACTTTTCCCGAAGGCTTCAAAATTATTGTGGTCGGTGCTGGGGCAGCTGGACTTTATGCTGCCAAAAAAATGAAGGAGCAAGGCGCACAGGTTCAAATTCTGGAAGCATCAGGCCTAATTGGTGGCCGCATTCGGAAAAATGAGGATTTCGCTGATTTCCCGATTGATTTGGGTGCGGAATGGATACACGGAAATAAATCGTTGAGCCATCAGTTGGCGCAAGATTCTGGCTTTCAGTTTTTTGAAGATCAGGGCGAAGAGGCGTTTCTGGTAAATGGTCAAATTCAAAGTAATTACAGTTCCTCCATTCTCGAAAACATCACAGGAATTTTGGATGGCGATGTCGGGTACAACGGGCCCGACATCAGCATTTTGCAGTACGCCCAACAACAAGGAATGGCCTCGCAGGACTTTGGCATTCTGGAATACATCGCGGGCGAATTCGGAACATCTGCCGAAAGTCTTAGCCTCTTACATACTCAGCGAGAAGGGGAAGCTTGGTCATCTGGCAACAAGGATTTTAAGTTTAAACGGACGTATTTCGACCTTTTAAATGAGGTTATCGCTCCTTCGGTTTTGGAACATGTTCAGTTCAATTCCCCTGTCACGTCCATCAATTATTCAGCAGAAAAAGTAGTGGTGACAATTGAAAATGGCGATACTTTTGAAGCTGACCGTGTGCTGATAACTGCTTCGTTGGCGGTACTAAAAAGCGGTATTATTTCCTTCTCGCCTGCGCTGCCAACGGCTAAACAACAGGCCATTCAATCAATAGGAATGGATACGGGAATGAAAATCCTACTCAAATTCAGTCAGGATTTTTGGAGCGAAACGAGTTTAATTGGAGCCGAAAAGTCTCCTGTTTATTGGAATACCTCCTATGGAAAAGATGGCTCCAGCCATGTGCTTTCGGCCTTCGTGATGGGAAACAAAGCAGCACAATTGACCGCCCTCGGACAAGACGCCATTTCCACTTTGCTTGGCGAGTTAGATGCCGTTTACAACGGACAAGCCACAGCAACCTATCTCGAAGGTTTAATCATGGATTGGGGACAGGAGCCTTACATCCGTGGCGCGTATTCTTATAGTTCGTTAGGTATTGGAAATCAACGCACTGTCTTGGCCGAAAGCATTGACAATAAGGTTCATTTTGCTGGGGAAGCTACTGCCACCAACGGGCATTTTCAAACGGTTCAAGGCGCATTGGAAAGTGGAGAACGGGAATTTTTGGCGATGCTGGAGTCTGTGAGCGGTTAAGGGTTTGATGAATTAAGCCCTTACTGGCGGTGCTTTTTCATGCAGATTAGACATTGAATGTCTAATCTGCATGAAAAAACACCTAACGCTTTCCAATCAGAATTCCCAGCTTTTAGAGCAGTTCTAGAAGGATTTATCAAATAATCTTAGGCAGCCGCAGCGACATCATGCGTATTCGCTCGTTCGGTTCAAAGACCTATTTCCACCAATTCGTTCTCATCCAACAGCAATAGTGCTCCAGGTAATTCCTTTTTCAGGAACTCTTTCATTGTTTGGTTAGAGCAATTGCCCAGTCTCAACCAGATTATTTTTGGCGGAGCGTTTAAACGGTCAAGCAGATCTAGAAAGTCGTTGTCTTTTGTAAGGATTATCACATCTCCTTTATCCTTTGCCGCTTGGAAAATTTCGGCATCTGCCGCATCGCGCAATTGCAAATCCCGAACTGGGTAGCAAGAAATGGAGAACTCGCTTTGAATCCAATTGGCAATCAATGGAGAAATGTGGGCATCCAGCCAAATTTCCATCAGGCCGCCTTACTAAAGGGATGCTTGGTTCTTCGGACTGCAAAAACCAATGCTGCCTTAATATCATCCGCCTCCAGATCTGGGTGTTCGTCAAGAATTTGGTTTTGCTCCATTCCAGAGGCCAGCAACTCTAAAATATCGCTTACCCGAATACGCATTCCCCTTATGCATGGTTTTCCACCGCAGACTTTAGGGTCAGAGGTTATTCTTGACAGTAGTTCGTCCATTTTTCAAATTTAAGGAAACAAGTGCAAAAGATTCGCATGTCGTGCAATAGGAAGGTTGTGGATTCGTGCGGTTAGGGGTTGATACATCAACCCCTAAATTAGCCGCATGAAAACCACCCTCCGCATCCTCGCCATTCTCGCGCTCATTTACTTCATTCCAACCGCCTACCTCAACTACACCGAACCTGTAGAGCATTGGGATTGGGATGAGATTGACTTGAATGACATTTCCTTTCCCGAAAACTTTATTTGGGGCGTGGCTTCGGCCGCTCATCAGGTGGAGGGCGGACATAACACAAACAACTGGGCCGATTGGGAGAACAAGAATTATCCTGATGGTTCGCCACACATAGCGCGAGGCGAAAAATGCGGCATTGCCTGCGACCATTGGAATCGCTATCCCGAAGACATCAAACTGATGCAGGAACTGGGTGTTTCGAGTTACCGTTTCTCCATTTCGTGGAGCAAGATTATGCCACAAGAAGGCGTGGTTGATACCGCTGCGTTGCAGCATTATTCAGATGTGGTGGATAGTCTTTTGGCCGCTGGCATTCAACCCATGGTTACGCTGCATCATTTCGCTCATCCGATGTGGTTTGAGGAAAAAGGCGCATTTGAAAAGGAGGAGAACATTCCTGATTTCGTTGATTTTTCGGCTATTGTTTTTGAGGCTTTACATAATCGCGTGACCTATTGGTGCACGCTGAACGAACCTGCGGTCTTTGTGATTGCGGCTTATTTCGATGGGCATTTCCCTCCAGGGAAACAGGACCCAAAACTGGCGGCTTTGGTGCTCAAAAACATGTATTTGGCGCACGTAAAAGTGTATGAGAAACTGAAGAATATGCCGCGAGGCGAACGGGCACAAATCGGCATTGTGAAGAACATGCATCAGATTGACCCGATGAACAATTGGAACCTATTCGACCGTCTGCTTTCCCGAACAGTGAACCAAGGTTTCAACGGTTCATTCATCGGCACGTTTACAAAAGGTATTTACAAATTTAGTTTCCCAACGTTGGTCAATCTGGAAGCTGAAATTCCCAATGCGCCCTACTCGCTCGACTTCGTTGGACTGAACTATTACAGTCATAACGCCATGGATTTTTCGCTTGATTTGGATGAAGCATTGAAAACGAGAATGTATCCAGGCGAGAAGGAAACCGACATGGAATACACCATGTATCCTGAAGGATTTTACCGTGCCATCAAAGAAATTTCCGTGCTCAACAAACCCATTATCATCACCGAAAATGGTGTGGCCGATAAGGACGACCATCTGCGTGGCGAGTTCATCAAGAAATATCTCTACGCGGTTTCAAAAGCGATAGAAGACGGTTACGATGTGCGCGGTTATCACTATTGGTCGCTGATGGACAACTTTGAATGGGACCTTGGTTATGATGAGCGTTTCGGATTGTATGAAGTTGATTTCGCCACGCAAAAGCGAACCTTGCGTGAAGGTTCTAAAGAGTTTCAACGAATTGTGAAGGAAAATTAATCGTTACGGGGTTTGCTGCGGCAAACCCTTACGAAAGCATCAATCATAGATACCTGCGTTTCCATAAATTCGAAGAATGCGTACTACTTCTTTCATTTTTCCTTTTCTCCTTTTTCTCACATCCTCCGCGTGGTCGCAATCGCAGCATTGTCTTGCCGACCGCTATTCGCAAGATGCTCTATTTGATAGCACGGATATTCAAATCACAACTGCTGTGCATTACGCCACTTCCATGCGCTGGCCCGGAACCCAAATGGACAGTCTACGAATGGATGTTTATCAGCCAAATCCATCAATTGACCCACTCGAAAAACGACCGCTTATTTTAATGGTACATGGAGGGTCTTTCTTAGCGGGAAACAGAAACGACATGGCCTATTATTCAATGGAGATGGCGCGCAGAGGTTTTGTAACAGCCACTATCTCTTACCGTTTGGGTTGGAATTGTCAAGCTACCGATTTCTTCGGAGTCTGCTCCCAATGTCAAAGCGAAGCGGGCAAATTTAGGGTTGCGATGTACCGTGGTTCGCAAGACACCAGAGCCGCATTGCGCCATCTAACTCATTATGCTGACGATTTTGGGATTGACCTTGATGCTGTGTTTCTTCAAGGCGAAAGCGCTGGTGCTATCAACACACTTCATGCTGCTTTTCTCACTCAGTCCGAGGCTGATTCGTGGTGTGCAAATTGTGTTTCCGAAGTTGGCTTGCTTGATACAACCGGAAATTCGTTTGTCGAAATGCCAGAAATTAAAGGCATTGTAAGCAGTTGTGGTGGCTTGGGCCGCATTGATATGATTGAACCTGGAAGTAATATCCCCGTCATCAGTTTTCATGATGATAATGACATCATTGTCCCTTACGGATATGGTCAATTTGTCAACTGCCTAATTGGTGGCAACGGATCAAACAGCGTTCGTGTAAATTTGACAAACGATGGTGTTTGCAATCAATTAAACACAGTTGTACATCCACCTTTCGATTTACCCACGCATTGCTCTTATCCGCGAAATGCAGTCATTGGAAAATCAGCGTGCTTTCTCAAAAGCATTTTGTGCGACAACTGTTCTACATCAACAAATACTCAGATTTGGAATATTCCAGATTGCTCGGCTGGCGGAACAGTTTCAATTGAGGAAAATGAAGCCGAGAATTGGGTTAAACTAAATGGAAACCGATTGATTTTCAATCAGCAAACCTGGGTTTCTTCTATTCAAGTATTTGATTTTTCGTTGCGTTTGCTGGCAGATATTCCAGTCAACGGTTCAAACCAAATAGAACTTCCTTCTTCGCTGCGCGGATGTATGCTTGTAAAAATTGATGCGGAGAACCGTGTTTCTGAGTTGAAGAAGTGGTGTAATTTCTAAGTCGTTTTTGTGTCTCACGCATGAGACACTATTTACTTTGTGTCTCGTTTTTGCCTATTTTTGAGACACAAAATATTTAGTGATCCACCAATGAGACACAAGCAATGAAACCATTCAAGCCCGATAAATTACCCATACAAGACCTTGATTGGTCAGCATTTATTGACCTCATGGGAAAAGCAAACCGTTATGTTGCTCGATATGATGGACTGTTACAATCTGTTCCCAATCCGGATGTTCTCCTGTCGCCATTGCGTACGCAGGAAGCTGTCCTCTCCTCTAAAATAGAGGGTACGCAAGCCACGCTCGAAGAGGTTATGGAATATGAAGCAGACCAGTACACAGATGAAAAAAAGAAGGGTGACATTTTTGAGGTCATCAACTACCGAATAGCTCTTAGTGCTGGACGGAGTAAGATGAAAGAGCGTCCGCTTTCATTGAACATGATAAAACAGATTCATCAGATTTTGATGGAAGGGGTACGGGGAGAAAGCAAAGACCCTGGCAATTTTAGAAGAATTCAGAATTACATCGGAACCCAGGGCAGTCCGATAGAAAACGCGCGATTTGTACCACCTGCTGTTCCTGACATGATGGAGGCACTGTATAACTGGGAGAAGTACATGCATTTCGAAGACAAAGATGTTCTTGTTCAATTAGCCATCGTTCACGCACAGTTTGAGATTATACACCCTTTTTTAGATGGCAACGGTAGGATAGGCAGAATCCTTATTCCTCTATTCCTATACCACAAAGAGATAATTCAACAACCCGTTTTTTATATGAGCAACTACCTTGAGAGTAATCGCTCTGCATATTATGACGCTTTAAAAGAGATTTCCGATAATGGTGATTGGACTAATTGGATACGTTTTTTCCTTTCTGGTGTGATTGTTCAGGCAGAAATAAACATCACGCAAACCCGTGAAATCCTTGCGTTGTACGATGAGATGAAAGGGCGAATAAGAGACACGCACACGCAATTCGGTATTCAATGCCTCGATTTCATATTCAAAAAGCCCATTTTCAATACAAGCGAGTTCAACAAGAACTCAGACGTGCCGCGCGCTAGTGCAGCTCGGTTGCTAAAGGCGATGGAAGAACGAGAAATAATTACTTGTGCTGAGCGGGGAAGAGGAAGCCGACCTTCCTTCTATGTCTTCAAGCCATTACTAAACATCATCAACAAATCCTAAGTTGCCCATCCTCTCAATTGAGGTACTTTTGCGGCTTCGCAAATGAGTGAGAAAAACACAGATAAACGCCACATTGCCATTCTAGGCTCAACGGGTTCTATTGGAACCCAAGCTTTGGAGGTGCTGGAAGCAAATCCTGATGCTTTTGAGTTGGAGGTTCTGACCGCTCAAAGCAGCGCAGACCTTCTCATTCAACAAGCACTCAAATTCAAACCCAATTGTGTTGTAATTGGTGATGAAAAGCAGTACAAAAAAGTGCAAGACGCACTTTTTGACGAAGGCATAAAGGTTTACGCTGGCGCGGATAGTCTGGCGCAAGTAGTGGAGATGGAGGAGATTGATATTGTGCTTACTGCGCTGGTCGGTTATGCAGGTTTGCGACCCACCATGGCTGCCATCGAAGCAGGAAAACACATCGCGTTAGCAAACAAGGAAACGCTTGTTGTGGCGGGCGATATTGTCACCGACCTCGCGAAGCTGAAAGGCGTGAACATCTATCCTGTGGATAGTGAGCATTCGGCCATTTTCCAATGCTTGGTGGGCGAGTTTCACAATCCAATTGAGAAAATCTATTTGACCGCTTCTGGTGGGCCATTCCGTGGTCAAACACGCGAGCAATTGGCTTTAGTAACGAAAGCCCAAGCCTTGAAACACCCAAATTGGGACATGGGCGCCAAGATTACCATCGACAGCGCCAGCATGATGAACAAAGGCTTGGAAGTGATTGAAGCAAAATGGTTGTTCGGACTGAAGAATGAGCAGATTGATGTGATTGTGCATCCGCAGAGCATCATCCACAGCATCGTTCAATTTGAAGATGGAAGCATGAAGGCGCAAATGGGTCTGCCCGATATGAAATTGCCTATTCAATTCGCATTGGCATTCCCAGAGCGATTGAAATCTGACTTTCCGCGCTTCAATTTTTTAGATTACCCTCAGCTTACATTTGAGCAGCCCGACCCGAAGACTTTCCGAAACCTTGCTTTGGCGTTTGAAGCCATGAAATTGGGAGGAAATCAACCTTGCATCCTCAATGCAGCCAACGAAATTGCGGTGGACGCCTTTTTGAAAGACCGTATCGGTTTCCTCCAAATGTCGGACATCATAGAACAAAGCATGCAGAAAGTGTCTTTCATACAAAAACCTAACTATGACGACTATGTGGCAACAGATGCGGAAACGCGCAAAGTTGCTTCGCAATTGATTAAGAAGTATGAATGAGGAATTAAAAATGGCATGTCACCCTGAACTTGTTTCAGGGTCTAACTCTCAAAGCATTCAGATGCTGAAACGAGTTCAGCATGACGTTATCTGCCGACTTTCTGCTCCAATTTATAATTGTTAATTCCTAATTTTTAATTACCCAAATGGACATCCTCATTCAAGCTTCTCAGTTCTTTCTGAGCCTTTCAATACTCATCATTCTTCACGAATTCGGGCATTTTGCTGCCGCCAAATCGTTCGGCATGCGCGTGGAGAGTTTCTACCTCTTTTTCAACCCATATTTCTCTCTTTTTAAGAAGAAGATTGGCGATACCGTGTACGGAATTGGTTGGCTTCCCCTAGGCGGCTACGTGAAAATAGCGGGCATGATTGATGAGAGCATGGACAAGGAGCAAATGGCAAAACCTGCCGAAGACTGGGAGTTCCGCTCCAAACCAGCTTGGCAACGACTGATTGTAATGATTGGTGGTGTGACTGTGAACGTAATCCTCGCTGCGCTGATTTACTGGATGGTACTGTTCGTTTATGGCGAAACCTACCTGCCTACCAAGAATGTGACCTACGGAATTATGGTCGATTCGCTGGGCCAAGAAATTGGTCTGCGCAATGGCGATAAGATCATAACGCTTGATGGCAAAGAAGTTGAGAATTTCTCAAAAGTGCCAATGGAGATTATCCTCAATGATGTAAAAACCATTCAGGTCGACCGAGATGGTCAGATTGTTGATGTGCAAATTCCTGAAGGAATGATGAGTGAACTGATCAAAGCTCCAGGATTGATTTCGGTTCGAATTCCATTTTACGTTGAGAAATTTGCTCCTGGCTCTGTTGCCGAAGCAGCTGGTTTCGTGAAGGGCGATCAAATTGTTGGGCTCAATGACAACAGCATCATGTATTTCGATGCGTTCAAAACTGCTTTACAGGAATTCAAAGGACAAGAAGTGAATGTGAATGTGCTGCGCGATGGCGAAGCAAAAAGCATTGCTGTTTCCGTTCCTGAGGATGGGCTTTTGGGTGTTTATCCGAAAGGCGATTTGGCTGAGTTTTTCGAATTGGAAGAACTCAAATACGGCTTCTTCGAAAGTTTGCCGAAGGGAATTGAAAAGGCTGGCCAAACCTTGGTAAACTACGTGAAGCAGTTGAAATTGCTCTTCTCTCCAAAGAACAAAGGCTACGAGAGTTTGGGTGGTTTCCTAACCATTGGAAGCATCTTTACAACCACGTGGGATTGGAATCACTTCTGGAACATCACAGCATTTTTGAGTATCCTTTTGGCCGTGATGAACATTCTGCCTATTCCAGCTTTGGATGGCGGTCACGTCATGTTTCTTTTGTATGAAATGATTACCGGCCGCCAGCCACACGAAAAGGTGATGGAAGTGGCTCAGGTTGTGGGAATGGTTCTACTGTTTTCCTTGTTACTCTTCGCAAACGGAAACGATATTTACAAGCATTTCTTTAAGTAGGGCTTGAAATTCCGTTCAAATATCACTCAGATGCACAGTCACCCTGTCCGCCTCAGGCAGATTCAAGGGTCTGAACAGATGCTGAAGCGAGTTCAGCATGACGCAACTTGCGGCCTTGCTTTGGTTCTTCTTCTCTTTTCACCATTTTTCTCTTTTGCGCAAACCGAACTGGACAGTACGGAAAAGACCAAAGTCCTCATCATCCCCTTCGAGGAAAAACTCTTCTACTGCGACATCATGCGCGACCTTACCACGGTCAACCAAATGAGCAAGGATGAGGTTTACCATCGTTTCCGAAATGAAATCCAACTCAGCCTGAGATCTGCGCTGAAAGACAGCATGGAAACGGCCTCATTCCACTCTTCCGACAGCCTAAAGCATGATGAGTTGGTGAATGTTTATGAAGTGCTGGGCTACGATTTTCTACCTGTTCCTGTTGTGGAGGAAAAAGGAGAAAACGGAAAGAAGAAAAAGGTTCAAGAGCCTGCTCCAAAACGGGAAGTTGGCGTGCGTGATGGTCATGTAGTTGCCGAACGACAAGTGGTGGAGCGATACATGAGCGCCAAGCTGAAAAGTGCAGATGTGTTACACGAACTCCACGCTACTTATGGCTTCAATCGCTTCATTTTCATCAATCAGTTGGATGTGAAAATGGATTTGAGCGACCCCGAAAATGCTTTCATCGACCCAATGCGTGTTGCGGCTGTTCATTACAGCGTTTTGGATAAGGATGGAAAGGCAATTAGCGGAGGTCTGGCGTCTTCAGAATTTCCTAGAACGGAAAGCGACATGAACCATATCATTGGCGGTAATTTCTATAAGCTGTCGGCAGAAATTCTTGGTTCTTTATTGAAGGCTGAGAAAAAAGAACAGGAGTCCGAGGAAAAGAACAATCCAAAGTCTAAGACGAGAGCTGAATAGTCCTATTTAACACAAAAAGAAAGCCCAGAACAGCATTGCTGTTCTGGGCTTTCTGCTTTAACAATTTCGCGCTTAAAGAAGTTCGGCCTTGGTGTGTGCACGCCCAGCACTAGAGCGAGTTCCAGTTCCGAACTGATATACAATTCCGCCATAGTTGAATCCAGTCGGATTTCCGTTGAATGAAAACTTAGCCGATGTGTAAACCCGAAGGTTTCCTTCTGTTCTGGTCAATTGCATTGGAAGTTCCGAAACCAAAGGAGCTGGCCCTTCGCCAGGCGTGAAAACGTAGTTTACGGTTTCTACCCAATCACCAAGGTCGGCAATTGCAATCTCCAATTGCCATTGCTCTCCAAACGAAGTACTTCCCAATCGCGAGCCAAGAATTTCTGGCTCATCGCTTAAGACAATACTTGTTTCGCCTGACAAATCAACCGAAACGCTGTATTTACCGATGATTTGTGCATTCGTTTCCTCCGTCAAAAACGGAACTCCGTACGTGTTATTCGACAACAGATAAGTTTCGCCATCAAGATGGGCACTACTTCCACGGCCAGTTCTTCCAGTCCATCTAGCAAGTCCAAGGTTTGAGTTAACGTGGCTTTTGTTCAGTACAACGGTTTCTCCCTGTGTCAAAACGGTTGGATCATCTGGGTTTTCAAACGCAGGACTTGGAACAAATTTCACTTTTGATATTTGTTCGGTTGGGTCGTCCATTGTGACCAAAACCAGCTTCAACTCCTCAGGGTTGTTCACTTCTTTTACTCTAGCGCGCGCCAATTCTGGGTCGTTTTCAACCGCTTTTCCATCTTCTCTCATAAAAATGCTTGCGCCCCACAAATAACTTCCATCCGCACCTTGAATTTCAATATCGAAAAGCTCATTTTCCATCGTAGCCGAAAGCTCAAACTGTGGCGTTCGGTAACGCTGATTTTCGTTTCCGTTATTCGTCAATGGTAATTGAATGATGGTTGGAGGGGTTGTTTCATTGTTTGTAAGAACAACCGTTCCGCCACCGTCTGCTAAAAGTTCATCTAACGGAACTTCCTCATCAGTCTTGGTATTGTTCAATCCAATAACAATTCGGTTGTTCTTGAATTTTACTGAAGGTTGATTGCCTGCACGGCCTAATCGAGCAAGTCCATTCGTTGGCGTTGCCACTAAGCTTGTGCCATCAGAAATGTTCTCTGTAATTTCTTGTTTGCTGCAACCAGCAAGCAAAAGTGCCACTGCGGCAAGGGTTAAAAATGATGTTTTCATACGTCTTCTTTTTAAGATTGGAGTCAAAGCTATGGAGCAGAGAAGTCGTTTGATGCAACCATTTCATGAATGGTCGTTCTTGATTCATGAATGGTACGCCTATCGACCAACAACTCGCTTAAAACTCATTTCGTTATTCCTTTCTTTGACCGCGTGAGACGTTTCCTCGGTTTTTCTTTTCTCCTTTTTCCGCTGTTCGCAATGGCGCAGCATCCCTCTTTTTGGGTGCTGAACCATGAACAGGGTCTGCCATCGCTCAAGGTTTACGACCTGATGGAAGACGACCTGGGCGTGATGTGGATGGGTACTTCCGAAGGGCTTGTTCATTACGATGGGCTGTGGCTGAACACCTTGCAGAATGACGGTTCATTTGCGCCAGATCGCAGCATGGTGGTGCAAGATGCGTTGGGAACTATTTGGTCGATGAATTTTGCTGGACAGCTGTTCTGCGCCAATTATGAGCGCATGTGGAACGATACGCTCATCTCACCCCATTTTACAGGCCGCATCATTGATATCCAGCACGAAGGCGATTCGATTCTCTTCCTCACTAAAAAGGAGATGATTCTTTATTTGCCTATTGAAAATTCTGTTTCGGTGATTTACAAAGCCGAGAAAGACGAAAAAATCTACGGGAATGCGTGGTCGCGATACGTTCAAACCTCGTTTGGAATAAAGGCTCTTCCGAGTGGAAAAGTGGTGCAGGCAACAGGCGGCCCAACGTACAGTCTGAATGCAAGCTCTTCGGGCAATCATTGGTTTTATCACATCACAGGAAATGTGAAACGACTGACCAACAACGGACAAGAAACCATTGCCAACGGTCTGAAGCGAAAAGAAGGTCCTTTCCCAAGGATAAATGGCGTGCGGACAACCTCTGCTGGAACGTGGATTTTGACCTACGATGGGGCGTATCTCGTAGAGGCCAAACGATGGTTTTTTCCGAGCGAACCCGTTTCGGATGTGCTGGAGGCCAAGGATGGAGCCACATGGTTTTCTACGCTTACGGATGGCGTTCGTGTGATTCCGAATTTGAATCTCAGGCGATATGGCAAAGAGCCAGATGGTTTGCCAACCGAGCGGTTCAATCGTGTTAGAAAGCTTCCGAACGGAAATTTGGTGGCAAGTGATAACAGCGGAATGTTGGTGATTATTCATCCTGATAAGGGACTTGTGGCCACGTTTCATGCAGACAATTCCAGAGAAAGCGAGGCACTTGAAATTGACACGACAAACGGTCGCATTTTGGTGGCTTTTGGCGACCTATATCTGCTCGATATGAACTTGAATCTGCTGGATAAGCTCTCAGGAAATGTCAAAAGTATTTCTGTCGGATTGAAAAGCTTGATGGTGGTTGATGCGCTGAATTTGCTGGATGTTGATTACGATGGAACCCGATTCGGAGAGCCTGTCCAAGTTGAACCGACTAAAGGCAAGGCGTTCTACCGATCATTTCATGATTCTGAAAACCGCATGTGGGCCATTTCGAGTTCAGGAGTTGAGGTAAATGGCTCTCCAATTGAACTTGAAAGACCAATTCGACTGGGTATTTCAAACACTGAAAACCGCGTTTTCCTATCCGATAGAAATGACAGCATTGCCGTTTTCAACAATGGAAAATTCGAGCGATGGCTGATCATTCCAGAGAAGCTTAGGCAAGCGGCCACGGTGAGGCGGTTGGCGGTTTCAAAAACGCAGTTGTTCGTCATGCTTTCCAATGCGGTTCTCTGCCTTGATTTTCAGACCGAAAATTGGCAGCGATGTGGCGCAAGCGAAGGGCTTCCATCAACCGACCTACGCGATATTATTTTTTCGGACGGTCAATTGTGGTTGGCAACCTTCAACGGTTTGTATGCTTTGCCGCTTGATCAGCAACGACCAATCTTGCCTCCAAAAGTTCTGATAAGGAGGCTGAATGTGAATGGCGTTGAGCACTCATCGCAAGAAATTCTGAATCTGAAACACAATGAGAACGACCTCGAAATTCAGTTGCGTGGTGTTTCCACCCGAAGTCGCGGACATATTAATTTCAAATACCGTTTGGGCGGATTGATGGACGATTTTGATATGAATGCCAATGGCAGCACCATTCGTTTTCGCGCACTTCCGCCAGGAAATTATTCGTTGGAGGTTTTTGCCGTTGATGCCAATGGAACGCAAAGTGCCGAGCCGTTGCAATTGCAATTTAGCATTGCAAAACCGTGGTATGTCACGTGGCCGTTCTATCTGGCCATGGCATTGCTACTTGTGGCCGTTGTCAGTGTGGTTTTCCTGTTGAGGATTCGGTACATCAAACAGCAGAATCAACAGCAGTTGCAGCACGTTAAGTTGATGGAGGATTTGCGTTCGTCTCAACTTACCGCATTGCGAGCACAAATGAACCCACATTTTATGTTCAATGTGCTCAATTCTATTCAAGGATTGTTCACGCTGGGAAAGACCGAAAAGGCCAACGAAGTATTGAGTCGCTTTTCCGACCTCATGCGTTCCATTCTCGATGTCAGCGACCAAAACACGATTACGCTTGATAAAGAAATGGAGCTTATCAGCCTTTATTTAGAATTGGAAGCGGTGCGTTTTGGCGATGATTTCCAATATAAGATAGAAGTCGCTGACATGATTGATACTAAAAAGGTGGAGGTGCCATCGTTGCTCATTCAGCCATACGTGGAAAATGCCGTGAAACACGGGCTGCTTCATAAAAAAGGAGGAAAAAAACTATCGGTTTCACTTTCGTTATTGGAGAATGAATCTATGCTTGAAGTGAAAATTGACGACAACGGAGTAGGCCGAGAAAAAGCTGGAGAATTACGCTCCAAAAAGCACCGTTCGTTTGCCAACGAGGCATCTTCTTCACGCCTCAATTTGCTCAACGTAGAGAACATTCACAAGATTGGAGTGGAGATTATTGATAAGAAAAACGAAGCTGGCGAGGCGACCGGAACCGTTGTGTTTCTGAGGATTCCATTGAGGTAAACAATCGTTTAGTAAAGAGTTGTTTAGTAAAGAGTTGTTTACTAACTTTGATGGATAATATAAAACCATGGAAGACTCTCCTTTTGCTTATGGCAAGCTGGCTACAGCGTTGGCATTTACCGACCGAGACAGCGATCGGAAACAACTCTCTACGAACATTTCTAATCGCGTAAACACCATCCTTATTTCGCCAAGAAGATGGGGCAAATCATCTTTGGTCAAGCGGGTAGGCAAGGAAATGATGGAGGCCGACAGCAACTACCGCTTCTGCCACATCGACCTTTTTGCCATCCGTTCCGAAGAAGATTTTTTCAGAATTTATACCGAAACAGTGCTGAAGGCGATGGGCGGAAAATGGGAGGAAGTGATGGCTGATATAAAGGAGGTGGCACAGCGGCTCGTTCCCTTCATTTCTGTTTCATTCTCGCCAGAAAATGAGTTCAAGTTGGGAATGGACATGCAGGCCACCCGCGATTTCCCAGAGGAAATTCTTGCCTTGCCCGAAAAACTTGCCGCAAAACGTGGTCTTCGCCCCGTTATCTGCATGGATGAATTTCAGAACATCGGTTCTTTCACCGAAGCCATGCCGTTTCAAAAACTGCTACGCTCGGTTTGGCAACAACACACGCATACCACCTATTGCCTCTATGGGAGCAAGCGCAACATGATGACCGAAATGTTCAGCAAACGCGCCCGTCCTTTCTATCGTTTTGGGGAATTTCATTTTTTGAAAAAAATCAGCGAGGCCGATTGGATTCCGTTCATTGTTGAACGCTTTGCTTCCACAGGAAAATCCGTTACAGAGGAAGCAGCCCAGCGTATTGCCCAAAAAATGGAATGTCATCCATACTATGTGCAGCAATACAGTCATCATATTTGGACCATGGTGGCGGCAAATGGAACGGTTGATGAAGAGACCGAAACACAGGCACTGCAACACATGATAAACAGTAACCAGATTTTGTATCAGCGTGAAACAGAAGGATTGAGCGCGCAGCAGATTGGGCTTTTATTGGCGGTGGCAAACGGAGAAAACCGCATGACCACAGCCAAGGTCATACAGCACTATAAATTAGGTTCGTCTGCCTACGTGGTTCGTACCATGAAGAGCATGGAAGAGCGCGAACTGATAGACACAATGGAGGGAAAACCCGAATTTGTGGATCCTGTTTTTAGAATGTGGTTCATAGAGATTTTCGGGAAAATGCTGAGATAATCTCCGTTTATGGATCCAAAACAACCATTCAGAGAAACAAATGAATAGTGATGAAATGCTCTTTTAGCTTCACCAAATGAAACCACTGAAAGTCGGCATTATTGAAGATGAGTTTTTGGCGCGCGAAACGCTTCAAGCATTTTTGCTTCGGCATTGCGAAAATGTAGAAGTGGTTTTTATGGCAGCAGAGCTTGAAAGTGGCGTTGCAGCCATTAAAGAACACGAGCCCGATGCCGTTTTCCTCGACATAGAAATGCCCGGGCAAAGCGGTATGGAAATCCGAGAATTACTTGGTAATACGCCCGCTCCGCACATCATTTTTACTACAGCTTATGCCAATTATGCGGTAGATGCTTTTGGATTGGAAGCCCTCGATTACCTCCTCAAACCCATCGATATTGTCAAACTGAGACGAGCGGTTTCGCGCATTGAAGAACAGAAGACCAAAACGCCAGAAAAACTATCCATTCCAAGTTCAAATGGTCAGCAGTTGATTGAGCAATCGGATATTGAGTTTCTTGAAGCGGATGGTTCGTACACAACTATCCATTTATGTGCTGGCAATAAAATCTTGGTAAGTCGGAAACTCAAGGATATTGAAGACCAGTTATCTGCTCAAAATTTTCTTCGCGTTCATCGTTCTTACCTCGTCAATCTCGACCAAATTCAGTCCATCGTCCGCGCAACCAATACCAGTTTGCGCATGAAAAGCGGGGCCGATGTTCCTGTTGCCAGAAACCAAAAAGACGCGGTAAAAACAGCTTTGGAAAGCCGAACAAACAAGGTTTGATACCATTCGTGGATCAGCAACGACCATTCATGGGTTTGTGCTTGATGCGTTGATATTCTCGTGCTTCATTTGTGTGAAATAAACACATCCACACATGAAAAAACATTTCCTTTCTACAGTTTTACTGGCCGCCATTTCATCAATGGCAATGGCTCAGGACATCACCTCAAATCTAGTCGCCCACGTTTCGTTTGATAATGGCGATGCCGCTATCGATGCAGGAACCGCAACTACCGCAGGAACCGTTACTGGCGCAACTTCGGTTGCAGACCGACTTGGAAACCCAAATTCGGCCATGAGTTTTGATGGCAACGACTACATCAGCTTTGGCAATACCAGCCACTACCAATTTGGCTACGACAGCTTTACAATTGCCTGTTGGATGAAAACCGATGCAACTCCATCTGGTGGCAATGGATACGTAATCGGAAAACGCGGCTTTACAAGCGGTAACGATCACGTTTATGCCATTACGCACAGCTATACCAACGGAGGGCAAGTACTTGCATATTTGAGAGACGATTATTCGCTTGCTACCTCCTACCCAACAGCAAGCATAACCCCTGGCGAATGGCGTCATGTGGCGTTGGTGGTTGACCGAATTCAAAACTATGCAGGGCTTTATGTAAATGGCGTTCCTGTTAGTGGAGAGCCGTTAAACCTTGCGTGGGAAGAAATGAATGCAACGGGCACTTTTGGCGACTTGGTGTTTGGCCGTGCATCAAACGGAGATCAATATTTTAGAGGTTTAATAGACGAAGCCTACATTTTTAGAAGAGCATTAAGCCAAGCGGATATTTTCGCACTTGCTGGCCCAATGCCCGTTGATTTAACTTCTGACCTCAATCTTTATGTTCCTTTTTGTGATGGATTAGTACAAGACCTTTCGCCAAGCAATCACATTTTCGGACAAGGAACAGGAACACCAGCTGCAGACAGAAACGGAGAACCGAGTGCTGCGCGCACCATGAATACGGATCCGCTTACGCTACCCAACAACTTGATTGTGGATAGCGATTTTAGCATTTCAGTTTGGTACTACTATACAGGGGCTGGCCAATATCCAAGATTGGTGGATTTGAGCAAAGCCGCTGGCTCTGTGAGCGATGCCATCATTCTTTACCCATCTCACCTAGGAAACAGCGTTCCTTTTTTCGGAATGTGGAATTCAAACAGCCAGCAAATGATTGGTATGCAGGCAAGCACTGTCCTTATCAATGAATGGACACACATGGTCGTGACAAAGGTTGGAACCACCTACGCTATGTATTTGAATGGACAACCTGAAATTTCCACGACCTCACCTTTTGTCCCTTCAAATGTGGCACGAAACATATCTAACCTAGGTAGAAGTTCTTCCGCAAGCAATTTTGAACTCTTCCAAGGTTTGGTAGACGAAATTCGTGTTTGGCAACGTGGGTTAACACAAAGCGAAGTAGCTGCATTGTATATAGAAACAGATGCTTGTGCGCCAGTTGCGCCTTGCGATGTGAATATTCCGGATGTCAACTTTAAGAGCGCATTGGTCAACAATACCGCCATCAACACGAATAACGATGGCGAAATTCAATGCTCTGAGGCAGCTGCTTACACCCAGGCCCTCAACGTGAGTGGACTTGGAATTAGCGATTTGACAGGCTTGGAGGCATTCACGAATATTTTCGCAGTAAACGTGAATTACAATGACTTTACTTCGATTGATATATCCGCCAACGTGGCACTAACGGAATTAAGCTGTGCCTTCTTAAATAATTCAATTCCAACAATTGATTTAAGCAGCAACACAATCTTAGCTGGGCTCGATTTGCGCTCAAGCGGCATTAACTCAATTGATTTGTCAGTACAAACTAATCTTCAGAATGCGTTTTTGGATGGCAACAACCTTACTTCGTTGGATGTAACCAACAATCCTCAGCTCATTGAGCTTGGAGTTAATGACAACGACATTACTACCATTGACCTTAGTCAAAACCTTAATCTTCAGGTCTTCTACTGTTTGAATAATAGTATTGGTGGGAATTTGGACCTATCAGCTCACGCCTCTCTCTACTACCTTATTGTGCAAAACAACCTATTGACAGGTCTGAATATTGCAAACGGCAACAACAGCAACTTCACAGCCTTCAACACAATCAGTAATCCGTTCTTGACATGTATCCAGGTGGATGATGCGGCTTGGAGCACAACCAATTGGACAAATGTGGATAACATTGTTTCGTTCAGCGAAAATTGTCTGACAGTTGGTGTGGATGAAGCAGAATCGAAAGCTTTTGAAATGTTCCCAAATCCAACCACAGGAACACTTCATTTTTCAGAAGCCATTGCAGGGCAGCTTTTGGATGTGACCGGAAAGATTTTAATCCAATTCCCTAATACGCGTACGCTTGACCTACGCTCTTTAGCTGAAGGTGTTTACCTCATCCGAAGTGATAATGGAACGGTAAACCGAATCGTAAAAAATTAAGATGATGTAGTGTGGGTTTGAAAGCCTCGAATGCGAAAGCGTTCGGGGCTTTTTTGCTATAAAAAAACCACAGAGCTCGTCAGAATCAACGCTCCAAGAATAAAGCCCACGTACACCTGCAAAGGCGTGTGCGCAGCTAATCGCAAGCGAGAATAACCGACAAAACCACTCAAGATTACAAGTGCCATTACCAGTTCAACCACGTTAACTTGATAGCGGAGAATAAGGCCGATAAGGGTTCCTACAATACCGCCCATTCCGAGCATGTGAATGCTCACTTTCCATTTTAAGTTGATAACGAAAGCTATGGCAACCGAGAAGGCGGCTCCCAAAACGAGATTGGCAAACAAACCAGGTATTGGCGCTCTGCTGAACAAATAAAACGTGCTCAAATGGAACACTATCGTTGTCAAGAAAGGCAACGAGCGCTCTTTGGCGGTGTGCATGTGAATCGTTTCTATCAGTTTAGCGCGATAGAAATAGTAGAACACGCCCATTGGTAGAATAATAGTGTTCAGAAACGTGACGAGGAAGATGAATTTTCTAACCTCTGGTTGCACAGCATAGGTGATGTATGTGTCTGCATTAAACAGGATAATCAGCGAATAGATTGGAACAAAAATCGGTTGGAAAATGATGGATAGCGCTAGCGCGAATTTCTTTTCCATCATAGTTTTAATTCAAATTCATCTGCATCATCCAAAGGTCTAAACTTGGCGCAGAAATCGTCCAAATCAGTTCCAGAAAGTGAGATTGTTTCTATCGCCTCTTCGCCTTTATCAAAAGAGCAAAGAATCTCACCTTTCGGGCTCACCACCAACGAACTTCCATCGTACTCAATTCCTTTTCCGTCTTGTCCTACGCGATTAACACCAATAACGTAGCATTGGTTTTCGTGCGCTCGTGCAACTAACAAACTTTGCCAAGCGGAAGACCGAGCCGCAGGCCAATTGGCAACATAAACCAACACGTCATATCTATCAGATTTCAGATTGCGACTGAAAACAGGAAACCGCAGATCATAACACACCTGCGGCATGATTTTCCAACCATCCTTTTCAAAGATTTTTCGTTCAGAACCAGCAGCGAAAAACTTATCCTCATCTGCAAAACTGAACCGATGACGCTTATCATACCACGTAAAACTTCGGTCGGGATTTGCCCACAACATACGGTTGTAGAATTTCCCGCCTGAACCGCCTGTGCCGCATTCCTCACGGACAATCATGCTTCCGGTAATCGTTGCTCCTAATTCTTCCGAAAGATTCCGAAGCCAAGCAACGGTTGGTCCGTCCATGGTTTCGGCCAATTCATGCACGCTCATGGTGAAACCGGTGGTGAACATTTCAGGCAACACGACTAAATCCGTTTTTCCTTTCAATGGTCGCAGTTTCGCTTCCCAAAATTTGAGATTCGCGGCCTTGTCTTCCCAAACCAGTGGTTGTTGACAAACGGTTACACGCAAATCGTTCATAGCAAAAACATTTTTTGAGCCACTGATACACGGATTACCACAGAATTTCCACAGAAAATAATTTTTGAATCCTGTGGTTTCAGCGATTTTCCAGAATGGTCGCGACAAGTTATGGCTAAATCCATTCTTTCCATTTGGCTTCCCCCTCTGGGGGATTAAAGGGGGCTATAACGTCATCAATTTCTCAGCAGCCTTCTCCAGCGTTTCATCCTCTTTTGCAAAGCAAAAACGCAGCAATTTATCCTCGTTTTTATCATGATAAAAAACCGAAACAGGAATGGAAGCCACGCCAACTTCTTTAGTCAAGCGAATAGCGTAATCCGTGTCCTTTTCGTCTGAAATAGCTGAGTAATCCAGCAATTGGAAATAAGTGCCTTCGCTAGGTCTGATTTTGAAATTGGAATCTTGAAGTAAACGGTTGAATGTGTCGCGCTTTTCTTGATAAAAAGCCCCGAGTTTGACGTAATGTTCCTTATCGTTCAGGAACTCGGCCAAGGCGTGTTGTGCTGGCGTATTCACCGAAAACACGTTGAACTGGTGCACTTTCCGGAATTCCTTCATCAAATCTGAAGGCGCCATCACGTGCCCGATTTTCCAACCTGTGTTGTGGTATGTTTTTCCGAAGGATGAAACGATGATGGAACGGTCGGCCAACTTTGGAAATCTGGCTACACTTTGGTGTTCCATTCCATCAAAAATGATGTGCTCATAAACCTCATCACTTAGAATGATAATGTCCGTTCCATCGGTCAGTTTCTGAAGCTTGGCCATATCCTGCGCATTCATCACACGGCCAGAAGGATTGTGAGGCGTGTTGATGATAATCATACGCGTTCGCTGACTAATCAGCTTCTTCACTTTCTCCCAATCAATGAGCTCTCCCGAAAGGTTCATTTGAACATATACAGGCTTTCCACCATGAATCTCGATGGCAGGCACATAACAATCGTATGCAGGCTCAAAAATGATGACTTCATCTCCCTCATTCACAAAGGCGGAAATGGCAGTATAAATGGCCTGTGTTGCTCCTGCCGTGATGGTGATTTCTGCCTCTGGATTGTATTTGGCAGAGTAAAGCTCTTCCACCTTTTCGGCCAATTTTTCGCGCAACGCCAACACACCTTGCATGGGCGAATACTGATTAAAACCCTTTTGCATATACGAATGCGTAAGTTCAACCAGTCGGCTTGGAATGCTGAAATCTGGAAATCCCTGCGAGAGATTGACTGCGTTATGTTCGCGCGCCAAACCGCTCATCACCGTAAAAATGGTGGTGCCTTGTTTGGGCAGTTTAGAACGGAGTACGCCTGGGAATTTCATTGAATGCGAAGGTAATCTTTCACTTATCAGGAGTACTGCAAATATTTGTCTTTCACACTCGAATACTTGAGCGCAAATAAGTCTTTGATGTAATTCTGGTGCACTTTCCAAGGTGCTTTGGCGCCTTGCTTTGGCAATAAATGCTTGGCGCGAAGAATGTAGCCTGCATCAAAGTCAAGCAATTCTTCTTGCTCCATATTTTGATGGTCGAACTTAGGCGTGCAAACGCTCAGGTTTTTGGCTGTCATGTGGTTCAACACCTTGGTAACGTAAATGCAGTTGAGGTCGCTTTTCAACGTCCAAGATGCGTTGGTGTAGCCTACTGCAAACGCAAAATTCGGAATGTCGCTCAGCATCACCCCTTTGAATGCAGGCGATTGCGAAAGCTCTAGCGGTTTTTCATCTACGCTCAATTTCATCCCGCCAAAAAGCTGAACCTTCAGTCCGGTTGCAGTAATAATGATGTCGGCTTCTAATTTTTCTCCCGAATTGAGTTCAATGCCATCTTTCACAAACGATTTGATGGTGTTTGTAACAATCTTCGCCTTTCCAGACCGAATAGATCGGAAAAGGTCGCCATCGGGCACGGCACAAATTCGCTGGTCCCACGGGTTGTATTTGGGCGTAAAATCCTCGTCTTTATAATCCTCGTTCAAACGTTTCTTCACCTGTTTACGCAGGAAATTGCTCATTATTTGTGGCCATTTTCTGCTGAAATTGTAAATCCCTATTCCGAGCAGAATATTCTTCCATCGCGCCAGCGTATGCGCCAATTGGTTGGGTAAAATTTTCTTGAATGTATTAGCAATAACATCTTCGCTGGGCAATACGGCCATGTAGGTTGGCGAACGCTGTAGCAGGGTCACTTCTTTAGCAGTCTCTGCGAGTATCGGCAGCAAGGTTACGGCTGTGGCACCACTACCAATAATTACGATTTTCTTGTTGGTATAATCGAGATTTGTATCCCAATGCTGCGGATGAATTTTGATTCCTTCAAACGCTTCCGCATTCGGAAAATTAGGCTCATAACCAGCTCTGTAATCGTAGTAACCACTGCACATAAAAAGAAAGTTGCAGGTAATGGTTCGGCTCTCGCCCGAGTGAGAATCGTTTATGGTCAACGTCCATTTTTTCTCCGTAGAAGACCAGTTTGAAGCGGCTACACGTTTCCCAAATTGGATGTGTTTTCTCAGATTGTAGGTATCAACCGTATCATTCAAATACGCCATTATAGAAGCTCCGTCTGCAATTGCCTTGGGATTTTTCCAAGGATGAAACGGAAACCCGAATGTGTACATATCAGAATCGGAACGGATGCCAGGATATTTGAACAAATCCCACGTGCCGCCAATAGCATCGCGTCCTTCTAAAATGGTAAAGCTTTTGTTTGGACAGGAATTCTGTATGTGATAGCCAGCACCAATGCCAGAAAGTCCGGCTCCAACTACGACTACATCAAAATCGGTCTTGTTTTCATTCATAATCAATGAATCTGAACTGTAATGTTAACAATCCTATTGTTCTAAGCCTCTAGCCACCATATTGGAAATATGGCCGATGAAAGGCCATCAAGCATATAGCGTTCTTGCAAATGATAGTATTTGTTGCAATAGCCATATACCTTTGCACCACTTTTAACACATGAGAATCATTATTGCAGGGGCAGGAGACGTGGGATTTCATCTCGCGAAGCTGCTGACACAGGAGAATCAGGATATCGTGCTGATTGATACGGATGCCGAGAAGCTGAAGTATGCAGCAGAGCATTTAGACATTGCAACGATTAGGGGCAATTCGATTTCGTACTCTGTTTTGGAGGAAGCGAATGTTTCTAAAGCGCGTTTGGTGATTGCTGCTACCAACTCCGAAGAAACAAATATATCAACCTGCATCATTGCCAAACACCTTGGTGCCAAACGTACCATTGCGCGCGTTAGGAACACAGAATTTTTGCTGAAACGCGAGAAATTGGACCTTGAGAAATTGGGTATTGATGAGATTATCAGCACCGAAACATTGGCCGCACGGGAAATAAAGCGATTGCTGAAAGATGTTGCATTTACCGATTCGTTTGAGTTTGATGGTGGGTTGCTAAATTTGGTTGGTATCTCCATTGAAGAAGCAAGTCCGGTTGCAGGAAAAACTGTTTCTGAGGCCGCTTATCTCAACCCTGACAATAATTTTCTGACTGTTGCTATTCTGAGGAACAATAAGACCATCATTCCGCGTGGCGATGTGTCGTTTCATAGTGGCGACCACGTTTATTTTATTGCGCAGCCAGATGCCATGAACCATATTATTGAGCTTTCGGGCAAGGAGCGTAAGCGCATCAAGAACGTTATGATTCTTGGCGGGAACGAGGTTGGAGTGCACACGGCAAAAAAACTGAGTCTAAAGTTCAATGTAAAGTTGATTGAGGCGGACAAAGACCGCTGTTTTGAACTCGCAGACGAACTTCGGGGAACCCTAATTATCCATGGAAACGGAAGTAATGTAGAACTGTTGGAGGAAGAAGGAATTGACCAAATGGACGCTTTCATTGCAGTGACCGACAACTCCGAAACCAACATCATTTCGTGTCTAGTGGCCAAGAATCATAAGGTTCAGAAAACCATTGCGCTAGTCGAAAACATGGATTACATCCATCTTTCACAGAATATCGGTGTTGATACGATGATTAACAAGAAACTGATTGCTGCCAACTTCATTTTCCGTCATATCAGAAAAGGAGAGGTTCTGTCTTTGACCAGTTTACATGGCGTTGATGCTGAGGTTTTGGAATTTGAAGTGAGCGAAAAATCGGCTGTAGTAGGCAAGGTTTTGAAAGCAATAAACTTCCCGAAAGCTGCCATTGTGGGTGGCGTTATTAGAAACGGAAGAAGCTACACTCCTAATGGCGATTTTGTCTTTGAAGCCATGGATCATGTGGTTGTGGTAGCCCAACCTGAATGCATCCATAAGGTGGAAAGCTATTTTTAAATTGAAAAACTGCCATAGCAAATGAAGGACTGGACACTTTTTTCATCTTTCCTTTTTCTCATTTCCCCATTTCCATGAGCATCAATTACAGGATTGTAGTAAATGTGCTTGGACTGCTGCTGCTGTTTAACGGGTTTTTTATGACACTGTGCTTGCCCGTTTCGGTCTATTTTAATCCAGACGATATTGTTCCGATGGCCTTTTCCATTGCTGTCACCTTTGGTACCGGAATGGCCGCTTGGGTTTTGACCCGCTCTTCCGAGAAACCAAATATTCGCAAGCGAGAGGGGTTTCTCATTGTAAGTTTCGGTTGGTTGGTAATGTCGCTTTCGGGTGTGCTGCCATACATTATGAGTGGTTCGGTGGTCAGTTTTACTGATGCCTTTTTTGAAACCCTTTCGGGTTATACAACAACGGGGGCTTCCATCATCACCGATCTTACCATCATACCAAAGGATATTCTCTTTTGGCGCAGCATGACCCAATGGATTGGTGGCATGGGAATTATTGTGCTTGCCGTGGCTATTCTACCCATTTTGGGTATTGGAGGAATGCAGCTTTTCGGGGCCGAATCGCCTGGCCTAAAAACCGACAAACTTGCTCCAAAAATCCGCGACACGGCCAAGCGCCTATGGCTGGTCTATGTTGGACTTACGTTTGCCGAATTTGTTCTGCTAAAAATTGCCGGAATGAGCTGGTTCGATGCCATGAACCATGCGCTAACCACCATGGCAACGGGTGGTTTTTCCACATTTAATACAAGCGCGGCCGAATTCTCGCCTGCCATTCAATACATCATCACACTATTCATGTTCTTAGCGGGAACAAGTTTTACGCTCATGTATTTAGGGCTGGTCGGAAATTTCAAAAAGGTTCTTCAAAACGAAGAATTCAAGTTCTATGCAGGAATAACAATTGTTGTTACCCTCGGTGTTGCCCTAGTGGTTGCAAGCGTGTCTGATGGCGATTTTGAAAAGGCATTCCGCGACTCCCTTTTTCAAGTGGTTTCGGTTATAACATCCACCGGGTTTGTTTCTGCAGATTACACAAGTTGGACCCCATTCATTACCATGGTTTTCTTCATTCTGATGTTCTTCGGAGGTTCGGCCGGTTCCACTGCTGGAGGTGTTAAAATTGTGCGGCACATTATCTTGGTTAAGAACAGTATTCTCGAACTCAAACGGCAACTACATCCTTCGGCCATTATCCCCGTTCGGTTGAATGGAAGAGCAGTTGACCCTTCCATCACCTACAATGTGGTGGCTTTTATCATGACCTACATTATCATTTTTGCCTTCGGTTCGGTTATCATGACCATGTTTGGAGTGGATTTGCTAACTGCGATGGGTTCGGTTGCAACCTCGCTTGGCAATATCGGCCCGGGCATTGGAAGTGTTGGCCCGGTCGACAACTTTGCTTGGCTTCCTTCAGGCGCAAAATGGTTTTTGGCCATTCTGATGCTTATTGGCCGATTGGAACTCTTCACCGTACTCATTCTGTTCACTCCGTATTTTTGGAGGAGACATTGATGAAATTTAGCGCACAGTTACATAAAGACGCTGCTTCAGACCTTTATCATTGGTACTTTCCTATTCCGAAAGATATTGCCCAAGCGTTAATAGAAGGAAATGACCGAAGGGTAATAACTACTGTAAATAGCGTGGTGAAATACCATTGCTCCATTCATGGAGGAGGTACGGGAGAATACCGTATCATGCTCAATAAGGAACGATGCAAAAAGCTCGGGCTGGTTAGTGACCAAACCATTTCTGTTGATGTAGAGAAAGACAACTCCGAATATGGTGTTCCCATTGGTGATGAGTTGCGAGAAGTGCTAGACCAATTTCCTGATGCAGAACAAATATTCCACTCCTTTACCAAAGGAATGCAACGCACACTGATTTATTGGGTGAATAATGTGAAGAGCTCCGACATCAAGATCAGGCGCGCCATTGTGATGTCCAATCATTTGGTAAAACAAGGAGGCAAACCTGATTTCAAATTGTTGAATCTAGAGATGAAGGATGCGAACCAAGCCGCAAAACGCAGTTGAGCCATTACCTTTAGCCTATGTCCTTCAATCCGTTTAAAAAATTAAGTCACGACCTCATAAGGCGCATGTTGAGTGACGACCCCGATGCGTTCCGCCATCGGCTTTCGATCAAACACCTGAAACTAATAGTTGAGGAGATCATTTTTGGCGTGGAAACCCGTTGGGGAAAGGCGTTTGATGTGGTTCTTCTTGTGGCCATTGTTGCCAGTCTGGTCGCCATCATGTTCGAGAGCGTGCTCACATTTCGTGAACAGTACGGCTCCACGCTTTACATCATCAAATGGATGTTCACCATTTTCTTCACCATCGAATACCTTCTGAGGCTTTGGGTTTCTGAAGAGCCGAAAAAGTATGCCTTCAGCTTTCTCGGCATAATCGATTTACTGGCCATCATTCCAACTTACCTCAGTTTGATTGTGATTGGTTCGCAATTTCTATTGGTGATACGGGCCATTCGCTTGCTACGCGTGTTCCGAATTCTCAAACTCGTCAGATACGTAAAAGGCGCACAGCTAATTGGTGCTGGGTTGCGAGCAAGCAAGGAGAAAATCTTTGTTTTTCTGACTGCCGTTGTTACACTCGTAATTATTCTCGGCACCCTCATGTACATGATTGAAGGTGGCGAACATGGTTTCGATAGCATTCCGCGAAGCATTTATTGGGCAGTGGTTACGCTAACAACTGTGGGTTATGGCGACATAGCACCAGAAACAATTCTTGGGCAATTTGTAGCCTCTATGATTATGATCCTCGGTTACAGCATTATTGCCGTACCGACAGGAATTGTGGGTGCGGAGATGAGCAAGGCAGTTAAAGACGAGAGCCGAATGTGCAGCCGTTGCGGAGAGTGTTCGCACTACGAAACAGCACGCTTCTGCCATAAATGTGGGGAAAGAATCGTTCTTGATGCATGAAGCAACTCGCATTATTCATACTGCTCTTTTTTCTTTTCTTCTTTGTGCAAGCACAAAACCCTGAGCCTCTTTTTATCGGAGATAAGGCTCCGAATTTTCTTGCTCTCGACCAGTTTGAACACCGTTTTTCTTTAAAAGACAGATTGGAGAACGGCCCCGTAATCGTGGTCTTTTACCGCGGACAATGGTGTCCGCATTGCAATAGGCACATGAGCCACATTCAAGATTCGCTGCAGATGATCTTGGATGCTGGAGCTTCTGTTATTGCCATTACGCCCGAAAAAGGCGCTAAAATTGAGAAGACAATGGAAAAAAGTGGTGCAACTTTCAGCATCATTTATGATGAAAACCATCGCATAATGGATAAGTATCACGTGACCTTTAAACTCGGTGGCTGGAAGCGTTTTATCTACGGTTCGGCTGGAATCAATATCAATAAAGCGAGTGGAAATAAGGATAATGCGTTGCCTGTCCCAGCCACCTACATCATTGCGCAGTACGGAATCATTTTCAGTTCACATTTTAATGAGGATTACACGGAACGGATGTCGGTGAAGGAGATGTTGGAAGTCCTTTCTAAAATGGAATAACAGCCAATTCAGCGAACCAATTTTTCGCGATTCCGTAAAACTCAAGTTCGTTTAGCGAATAGTGTTTAACTTGCTTGGTTCAACTGTTTTGTATCGCATTGTAGTCGCCATATCGTTTTTCGTCTTGCTTTATGCAGGAAAGGCTGTTGCGCAGATTGCCTGTCCTGCCATGGGTCTTACGCAGGTAAATGTGAACAAGAACAACAAGTTGAGCGGTTTCAGCTCGGCAGTACGAAACGGGCGTAAAAGTGCCAGAATGGGCGATTTCTTCACTGCCAAAAAGCAGGGTGGTTCAGGATTTTCTGGAAAAGATCCGTTCGCATTCAAAACTAAAAAATCAGGCTCTCGAAACGAGTATTCTGAGTTCAGTTCAAAGTCGGGCAGAAAGAAGTTGTTCCGAGATTATGACGAATTCGCCAGCAAAGGCAGAGGTCGCGGAAGCTTTTTTGACAAGGATGAGTTTGCTTCGCGAAGCAAGAAAAAAGGGCGATTCCGCAGCTATGATGAGTTTGCCATGCGAGCCAAACGAAGCAGACAGTTCCGAGATTTTGATGAGTTTGCCTACAGCCGAAGAACCAAGCGCGTAAACATCGACTCGCAATTTGCCGTGCGTTCCACCGAGAAGCGGTTCAATAGAGGAAAGCATCAGAAGGATGAGTTCAACTCAAAGAAAAAGCGAGCCAAACAATCACGCAGTGAATACACGCCATTTGCAAGTTCCTCGTCCCCTTTTGCAGGCGAGAAACAACATCGCGAACCTCAAATGGGACTTTGGGGCGGCACGGTCGGCAATCGTTCTGGTAAGGACAAACGGGCCAGTAGTCCATTGCCAGAACCAGCGGAGAAAAAGGCAGATTAACTCAGTCTTTCTTTTTGTGCAACGAGGTTTTGGGCTTTGATGGCTTTGTTGCCATCGGGGTCGATGTTTTCGGTGCTGTTGTCCTTGGTGTTACTGTTCTCGGTGTTGCTGTTTTTGTTGGCTTTTGATGTGGCCTGTCCACTTTTGGACTTTCCAACACATCTTCCTTTTTTCCCTTTCCAGCAATCACTTTCAGCATCGAGATCTCCTTGTCTTTCAGAAAACGCCATTTGCCGCGCGGCAGGTCTTTTTTGGTAAGGTTGGCATAAAGCACACGGTCAAGCTTGGTTACTTCGTATCCAAAATGTTCGAACATTCCACGAACAAACGTATTTCGGCCTGAGTGAAATTGCGTTCCAAGCTGCGAACCGTCTTCCGCTTCCTGCACGTAATTGACCACGTCTGGTTTTACCAGACCGTCTTCCATCTGGATTCCAGCGGTCAGTGTTTCCACGTCCTTTTCCTCCATTGGTCTGTTCAGATAAACATGGTATATCTGTTTAATCTTTGCGGCAGGGGTCGTAAGTCGTTTGGCAAGGTCGCCATCGTTGGTAAAAAGGAGCAATCCTGTAGTGTCACGCTCCAATCTTCCTACGGGATAAATACGCTCTTTACAGGCTTTTTTCACCAGGTCCATCACCGTTTTTCGGTCTTTCTCATCCGTTACATTGGAGATGAATCCTTTCGGTTTGTTGAGTAGAACATATCGAATCTCTTCTCCCTGCAAGACCTTCCCTTCGTATTCAACCTTATCATCATACTGAACCCTTCGGCCCATTTCGCGAATGACCTTTCCGTTCACTTTTATCTTGCCTGTGGCAATGAGTTCGTCCGCCTCGCGTCTTGAACAAACACCAGCCTTGGCCACATACTGATTCAGTCTTGGAAGTGAATTGGAACTTTCTCCTTCAACAGGTTTTTTCTTCCCCTTTCCGTAGCTAACACGTTTTTCGGGCCTTTCTTCATCTCTGGCCGCTGGAGCACTTTTCGGCTTTCTGAACTCTTGAAATGGCATTCGGTCTTTGTCAGAACTGGAATTACTGTCACGCTTCTTTTTTCCGAACGGTTTTTTTCCTTGGTCTCTCATTGTGCCCCAAAGATAGGTCAGGCCATGGGAAAGAATGCGTCCTCCATGTGGTCGAGGTTGGTTTTGCTACCATAGACCACGATAGAAATGATGTCGAACCGAGCCTCTAAGTCAATCTTGAACTTTTCGAGGTAGGCGTTGGCAGCTTGAATCGTACGTTTTTGTTTCGCCCGCGAGACCGACTGACTTGGGTCTCCGAAGGAATCCGTTGAGCGGGTTTTCACTTCCACAAAAACCATCGTATCACCGATTCTGGCCACAATATCGAGTTCGTTTTTCGCAAACCGCCAGTTTTCTGCCAAAATGGAATAGCCCTTTTTGCGTAGCAAAGCCACTGCAAGGTTCTCGCCTATGTTACCAAGTTCGTTGTGTTCGGCCATGACGTGATGAATTTACTGATCCTTTTTCAATGCAATGAAAGAACCAATGGCCAAAACGTCCATTTCCGTATTCAGAAAACCGTTGATGGCATCTTCTGGGGAACAAACGATTGGCTCATCATTCACATTGAAACTGGTATTGATGGCAAGTCCGTGACCCGTTTTCTGCTTCAGTTTCGACAGAAGCTGGTGCATCAGCGGGTTCGTTTGCTTATTCACGGTTTGAATGCGGCCTGACATATCCACGTGCGCCACGGAAGCAAACTCAGAACGAACCGTGTTCAGTTTCTCTTTCCAAGGTAAAGCCGAGTAATTTTCGGGCAACAAATTGTGCCATTCGTCCGCCCATTTGTGCACTTGCAACATGTAGGGTGATGGCAGTTTTACATTGAAATAGCGTTGTAAATCTTCTTCCAAAAGAATTGGAGCAAACGGTCGGAAACTCTCACGGAACTTGATTTTCAAGTTGACCTTTTTCTGCATTTCTGGATTGCGGGCATCCGCAATGATGCTGCGACAACCCAACGCCCGCGGACCGAATTCCATCCGCCCTTGAAACCAACCAATCACATTAGCCGAAACAATCAGTTCGCTTACTTTTTCAGACAATTCTTCTTCGGATTCAACCTTGGAGAATTTGATGCCTTTTAGGTTCAACGCAGCTTCAATTTCTTCATCTGAATACTCCGTTCCGAGAAGTGAACCAGACATTGAATCTGGGCGAATGACGGTTCGTTCGTTTCCCTCAAAAATGTGATAAGCCGCCAAAGCCGCCCCGATTGCGCCACCAGCATCGCCAGCGGCAGGCTGAATGTAAACTTCATCAAAAAGTCCGCTATCAATCAGCTTTCCATTGGCCACACTGTTCAGAGCCACTCCACCTGCTAGGCAAATGTTCTTACAGCCCGTTTTCTCCTTGGCGGTCTTTGCCATTCTGAGAAAAATATCTTCGGTCACTTGCTGAATCGCCAAGGCCAAATCGCAATGTTCGCTCAACATCTCATCATAGGACTCTCGTTTTTTCAATGCAAAAAGTGCTTTCCACTTATCATCTTTCGCCATCCGCAGACCTGTGGCGTAGTTGAAATATTGCTGATCGAGCCAAATCGAACCGTCATCATAAACAGTTACTAGGTTATTGGTTATCAGTTCTTTGTATTTGGCAGTTCGTTCTCCTTCGGGATTTCCGTAAGGTGCCAATCCCATTAATTTGTATTCGCCCTTATTTACTTCAAACCCCAAATAATAGGTGAACGCTGAGTAAAGCAACCCCACCGAATGCGGGAAATTCATGGTGGCGAACATTTCAATGTCTTTGCCCGAACCTTTGCCGATGCTGGCCGTGCTCCATTCGCCCACGCCATCAATGGTCAAGATGGCGGCTTCCTCAAACGGAGAAGGATAAAATGCCGAGGCCGCGTGCGAAAGATGATGATCGGGAAAGCGGATTGGTAGCTTTTTTACCTCTTTTGATTCCGATATTTCCTTCAATCCATTCCTAATTTCGCGCTTGTGAAATAGCTTTTCGCGCAGCCAAACGGGAACGGCTTTATGAAATGAAATAAATCCGCTTGGCGCAAAGGCGTAATACGTTTCCAACAATCGCTCAAATTTGAGAAGTGGCTTATCGTAAAACGCAATGGCATCTACGTCTTCTAGTTTAATCTTAGCAAAATCCAAGCAAAACCGGACAGCATTTACGGGGAACGAGGCGTCCTGTTTTTTGCGTGTAAAACG
>Ga0105051_10001039_pt1 | contig 38421 bp, 35 predicted proteins | sample FRY02_FD_78383 | JGI IMG/M metagenome (GOLD analysis project Ga0105051, IMG submission 78383) | Freshwater microbial communities from Lake Fryxell liftoff mats and glacier meltwater in Antarctica - FRY-02 (megahit assembly) | ecosystem: Environmental > Aquatic > Freshwater > Ice > Glacier... | reverse complement strand
TGGTCTTGGATCTGAAATTTATTTGGAAATTGTCGGTTGGAAATTTTCAGGAGGTAGGCTCGGCGGGAAAGGGCCCCGCTTTCATTGAGGGCCATGACCAGTTCAGGAATCACCAAGCCGAACATGTTTGGTTGGAAAATTGCACGACGTTGGGGAGGCGGGGTTGGGGGAGGGAGGCGGGGCATTGGGGGGCGGGCGGGGCTTGCTAGGGGGGGCGGGAGGGTGTAGGAACGCGGCCTCATGTCGATAGATCCACTTTTGCAGATGCTTCGCAGCAATGGCCGCCTCACGGTGGCTCAACTGGCGGAGCGCCTTTCCCTGGCGGAGGACGAGGTGGAGAGGCGGATCGCGGGGTGGGAGGCGGACGGGACGATCCTCGGTTATCAGGCGGTGGTGAATCCGGAGCCGGCGGGGGATCAGAAGGTGTCGGCCTTCATCGAGGTGCGGGTGACGCCGGAGAAGGGTGGGGGCTTTGACCGCATGGCGCGGCGGATCGCGAAATTCGATCAGGTGGCGAGTTGCTATCTGCTGAGCGGGGGCTACGACCTGCTGCTGGTGGTGGAGGGCGAGGGGTTGATGGAGGTGGCGCGGTTTGTTTCCGAGAAGCTGAGCTCGATGGAGGGGGTGATCTCCACGGCGACGCATTTCCGGCTGAAGACCTACAAGGAGACGGGGTTTGATTTCAACGGGGAGGATGATCCGGAGCGGCTTCCGGTATCGGCGTGATGGAACCCGGAGTGCAGGTGGAGCGGAGGGGATCCGCTGGCCCCGAGGCGCTCCCGAACCCGGACCATGAAGTGATGGACTACTCACAACGCATAGCACGCCAGGTCGCCGCGATTCCCCGTTCGGGGATTCGTGATTTTTTTGAACTTGTGCTGGGTCGGGACGACGTGATTTCGCTGGGGGTGGGGGAGCCGGATTTTGCGACGCCCTGGAACATCCGGGAGGCGGCGATTCATTCGTTGGAAAAGGGGCAGACCAGTTACACCTCGAATCTGGGGCTGCTGTCGCTGCGAAAGTTGATCGGGGGGTACGTGAAGGGCTTTTTCGATGTGGAGTATGATCCGGCCAGCGAGGTGCTGGTGACGGTGGGGGTGTCGGAGGCGCTGGACATTGCGTTGCGGGCATTGATCAATCCGGGGGACGAGGTGTTGTATCACGAGCCGTGCTATGTGTCCTACATGCCGAGCGTGGTGATGGCGCACGGGGTGGCGGTGGCGGTGGCGACGCACAAGCGGGACGGATTTTCGTTGAAGGCGGAGGAATTGGGGAAGGCCATCACGCCAAAGTCGCGGGTGTTGCTGTTGAACTTTCCGACCAATCCGACCGGGGCGGTGGCCTCGAACGAGGATCTGGCGGGGATCGCGAAGTTGTGCATTGAGCATGACCTGATTTGCATCACCGATGAGATCTACAGCGAGTTGCGCTACGACGATGAGAAGCATGTTTCGATCGCGAGCCTGCCGGGGATGCGGGAGCGGACGATTTTGTTGCACGGCTTTTCGAAGGCCTTTGCGATGACGGGATTCCGGTTGGGCTATGCCTGTGCGCCGTCGCCGTTGATCGAGGCGATGATGAAGATCCACCAGTATGCGATGCTCTGTGCGCCGATCACCAGTCAGGCGGCGGCGATCGAGGCGCTGGAGCGGGGAGCGGAGCCGATGCAGAGGATGAAGGAGAGCTATCACGAGCGGCGGGACTTTTTCGTGCGGCGGCTGAACGAGATGGGGATCGACTGTCACCTGCCGGGTGGGGCGTTCTACGTGTTTCCGGACGTGCGGAAGTTCGGGTTGAGCAGCAAGGACTTTGCGATGGGGCTATTGGAGGCGCAGAGTGTGGCGGCGGTGCCGGGTGACGCCTTTGGGCCGAGTGGGCAGGGATTCCTGCGGTGTTGTTATGCGACGGCGTTTGATCAGCTGCAGGAAGCGGCGGACCGGATCGAGAAATATATTGCGACCTTGGGTTAAGAACGGCGGGAGGAGGCCGAAGCGAGCGAGATGAATGTGAGCAAGCTGCGCGATGATCGGACCCTGGCCCATGTGGTGCCGATGGTCCTGTTCATGTTGGTGGGCGGGGTGTTGCTGCTGGTGACCGGTTCGATGGAGTCGGTCTTCCGGAAGCACGAATTTTTGCCGTGGTGGCGGAGCAGTCCGGAGCATTGGATTTATCCGTTGCAGACGCTGGTGGCGGGGGGGGCGTTGTTTTTTTGGCGGAAGCAGTATGATCTGCAGTGGTCGAGGGGGAAGGTGTTGTTTGGGGCGGTGATGGGGGTGGTGGGGATCGGGCTATGGATCCTGCCGACGCAGGCCTATGAGTGGATGGGATTGACGGAGGCGCCGACGGGTTGGTTGAAGCGGTTGGGAGTGATGCCGCGGCGGGAGGGGTTTGATCCGGGGATCTTTGAGAGTGCGGCGGGGTGGTGGACGGCGACGGTGTTTCGGTTTTTGCGGGCCGTGGTGGTGGTGGCGTTGGTGGAGGAATTGCTGTGGCGGGGATTTCTGATGCGGATCGTGCTGAAGCCGGACGGGGACTATTGGAAGGTGCCGTTCGGGGAGGCGTCGTGGCGGAGCTATGTGATCGTGACGGCGCTGGTGGTGGTGGTTCACCAACCGGAGGACCATGCGGGGGCGGTGGTGTGGGGGACGTTGATGTATTTCGTGGCGGTGCGGACGAAGAGTCTGCTGGCCTGTGTGGTGATGCACGGGGTGGGGAATTTTCTGATGGGCTGGTATGCCTTGGCATTTGAGAAATACGGGCTTTGGTAGGGGAAGCGCAGGAAATGAAGATAGGAATCGCACAGCTGAACGCCACGGTGGGGGACTTTCCGAAGAACGCGAAAGGCATTCTGAATGCCTACCGCGAGGCGTTGGACAAGGGGGCGGACCTGGTGGTGACGCCGGAGATGTCGCTGGTGGGATATCCGCCGCGGGATCTGGTCTTCAAGACGCAGTTTGTGCCGAAGTGTCTGCAGGCGCTGGACTACATCGCCAGCGAGGTGGGGGAGGTGCCGCTGCTGGTGGGGTATATCGATCACAACGACTCGAAGAGACCCGGGAAGCCGTTTCGCAATGCGGTGGCGCTGCTACAGGACGGCAGGGTGGTGGCGAAGGTCTTCAAGATGCTGCTGCCGACCTATGATGTCTTTGATGAGCGGCGTTATTTCGAGCCGAGCGAGGAATGCGTGCCGGTGGTGTGGAACGGGGTGCGGCTGGGGGTGACGATCTGCGAGGATCTATGGACGGAGGACTTTTTGGAGCGGCCGTTGTATGAGCGGGATCCGGCGGAGCAGTTGAAGGAGGCGGGGATGGACGTGTTGATCAATCTGAGCGCCTCGCCGTTTCATGTCGGCAAGCCGGCGATGCGGCGGGAGTTGCTGGGGGCGGTGGCGAAGGAGTTCGGGGTGCCGTTGGTTTACTGCAACGCGGTGGCGGGGAATGATCAGCTGATCTTTGACGGGCACTCGCTGGTGATGGGCCCGGAGGGGGAGGCGTGGATGCAGATGAACGGCTTTGTGGAGGAGGTGGCGGTGGTCGATTTGGATGCGCCGAAGAAGAAGGCGGTGGAGGATCTGTGCGAGGAGGAGCAAATTTACGATGCGCTGGTGCTGGGGTTGCGGGACTACGCGCACAAGTGTGGATTTCAGAAAGCGTGTCTGGGGTTGAGCGGAGGGATAGATTCCGCGCTGACGGCGGTGCTGGCGGCGGAGGCCTTGGGGGCGGAGAACGTGCATGGGATGACCATGCCGAGTCGCTATTCGTCGGAGGGGAGTGTGCGTGATTCCGTGGCGCTGGCGGCGAATCTGGGGATTCGCTGTGACACGGTGCCGATTCGGGAGACCTTTGAGTCGGTGAAGGGGGCGATGGCACCGCTCTTCGAGGGGATGGGGGAGGATGTGACGGAGGAGAACATGCAGGCGCGGGTGCGGGCGATCTACCTGATGGCGCTGTCGAACAAGTTCAACTACCTGCTCCTGACGACGGGCAACAAGAGTGAGTTGGCGGTGGGGTATTGCACGATTTACGGGGACATGTGCGGGGGGCTGGCGGTGATCAGCGACCTGCCGAAGGTGCGGGTTTATGACCTGGCGCGGTGGATCAACCGGCGGGAGGAGCTCATCCCCTGGGAGACGATTGACAAGCCGCCGAGCGCGGAATTGAGGCCGGATCAGAAGGATCAGGACACCTTGCCGCCCTACGAGGTGCTGGATGCGATTCTGGAGCTTTACGTGGAAAAGCAGATTTCGGGGGAGGATATCATCAAGGATCATGGGTTTGAGGAGCAAACGGTGCGCTGGATTCAGAGGCGGGTGGACCTGAACGAGTGGAAGCGGCAGCAGGCGGCGCCGGCACTTCGGGTCACATCGAAAGCTTTTGGGATTGGAAGGCGCATCCCAATCGTTCAGAACTTCGTCGGGTGAGCACGGTACGACTTCAGCGCGAGATGACCTACCCCGAGGCCGTTCAGGTGCTCGGGTTTCGTGAAGGTGACGTCATTGCCCCGCATTTTCCGGCATTCCGGCAGGCGGAGCAGAGATTGGCGGAGTTGATCGAGGGGGCGGAAAGTGAGGTATTGCGGGTGAGCTATTGGCAGGAGTTGGCGTTGCTGAACGAGGCCTTGCGGGTGGTGGAGACGGAAAAGTCGCGGCATCCCTCGGGTCGACGGACTTGGACGGCGGTGTTGCTGGTGTTTTCGTTGTTGGTGATCGGGGCGCTGGTGTATGCGGGATGGCGGGCCAACCAATGGGCTGCGGAGCAGCGGCAGGCGGAACTGGACCAACGGGTGCAGCGCTTGTTGGCGACGGGGACCATAGCGGTGGAGAAGCGGCGCTGGCCGGAAGCGGAGGAGGTTTACGCGGAGTTGTTGCAGATCGATCCGGACTCGACCTTGGCAAAGGATGGGAAGAAGGTGATCGCGGAGGGCAAGGAGGAGGAGCGTCGGCAGCAGATGGGGTTTCTGGCGGGGACGGCGCAGGCGGCGATCGAGGCGCGGAGTTGGAAATCGGCGGAGGACACCCTGGCGGAGATCGAGGAGATGGATCCGCGGCACGAGAAGCTTGCGGAGTTTCGGGAGCGGATCAAGGAGGGGCGGTTCAAGGACCGGGTGTTGAAGGTCCGGGAGGCGGCGGAGGATGCGATCCGGGAGGAGCAGTGGGGGGAGTTGGCGAAATGTTCGGAGGAGTTGGCGGCGTTGGATCCGGGGCATGTGGACTTGCCGCAGTTGCGGAAGTTGTCGGAGGACGGGGTGCGGTTGATGGAGGAGCGGAAGGTGCAGGCGCGGCAGCAGTATCAGAAGGCGCTGGCATTGGATGACGGCGAGTATTCGGAGGAGGCGCTGGATCTGTTGCGGGATGCGCTGCGTTTGGCGCGGGAGCCGGAGTATGAGGCGCTCTACGAGAAGATTTCCTCCCATGCGCGGATCCTGCGGGTGCCGGAGGATTATGTGACGATTGGGGCGGCCTTGGCGGAGGTGCGGCCGCAGGATCAGGTGCGGGTGGGAGAGGGAGTGTTTGTGGAGAGTTTGATCCTCCCGGCGGGGGTGGATCTGGAAGGGGCGGGGCCGGGCAAGACGATCATCGAGTCGCCGGCGGAGCAGGGCAGTGCGTTGTTGGTGGGGGCGGGGGTGAAGGAGATCCGGGTGGCTTCGTTGACGGTGCGGCAGGCGGGGATTTCACTTGATGAGGAGCGCTTTCCGGTGATGACGGTGGATGGGGGGGAGGCGATTTTTGAGGATGTATGGGTGGAGAATGGATCGGGGCACGGGATCGCGGTGATCAATGGCGGGAAGGCGGGGATGCAGAGTGTGCGGGTGAGCAAGTGTGGTTGGGACGGGCTGGCGATATATGGGGAAGGCAGCAGGGCGACGGTGATGGAGAGCCGCTTTGATCAGAATTTGCAGCACGGGGTGGATGCGTGGAACGGGGGCGGGGTGACGGTGCGGAAGTCGCGTTTCACGAGCAATGGTTTGACGGGGGTGGTGCTGATGTCGTCGGGGGTGCTGTCGCGGGTGGAGAGTTGCACCAGCGAGACAAACCGGGAGTTGGGGGTTTCGGTGGCTAATCAGAGTGCGGGGGAAGTGGTGGGGAACGAGGTGTTGGGGAATTTGTTGGGCGGGATCGTGGTGAAGGATGCGCAGACGCGGGTGGAGATCGCGAACAACACCGTGACAAAGAACGGGAAGGCGGGGATCATGGTGGATCGGAAGGCTTCGCTGAATCGTTTTGAGAACAACCGGTCTTCGGGGAATGACGGGGTGCAGGAGGAGTTGAAGGCGGTGTTTGAGGAGGAGGGGGAGTGAGGAAGTGAGGAAGTGAGGAAGTGAGGAAGTGAGGAAGTGAGGAAGTGAGGAAGTGAGGAAATGAGGAAATGAGGAAGTGAGGGAGAGGGGGAGAGGGGCTGGTTTTGGTGCAACTTTGGAGGGGTGGTGGGGTTGGATTGGGGGTGAGGGCGATAGTGATTTCTTTGATGATGGGGTTGGTGCCGGTGGCGATGGGGTTGACGCTAAAGGAGGGCTATGACCCGATGGAGTTGCCGGAGGGGGTGACGGTGGAAGAGAAAGATGTGGAAATGGTGGATGGGAAGCGGGGGCGGGAGATTCCGTTGCGGGTGTATTACGATGCGAAGGCGACGAAGGCGTTGCCGGTGGTGCTGTTCAGTCATGGGCTGGGGGGATCGCGGGAGAACAACGGGTATGTGGGGCGGCATTGGGCGGCGCGGGGCTATGTGGTGGTGGCGATGCAGCATGCGGGGAGCGACGAGGCGGTGTGGAAGGAGGCGAAGGGCGGGGGACGGTTTGCGAAGTTGAAGGAGGCCGCGAATGTGGAGAACGCGCTGGCGAGGTTTGCGGATGTGACGGCGGTGTTGGATCAGTTGGAGAAGTGGGAGGGGGAAGAGGGGCATTGGTTGCATGGGAAGATGGATTTGACGCGGGTGGGGATGAGCGGGCATTCGTTTGGGGCGGTGACGACACAGGCGGTGAGTGGGCAGGGAGGTTTCCCGGGGGGCGCGAAGTACACGGAGGGGCGGATCGATGCGGCGCTGGCGATGAGTCCGAGCCTGCCGGCCTGGGGGACTCCGGAGGCGGCCTTTGGGAAGGTGAAGATCCCGTGGATGTTGATGACGGGGACGAAGGACAGCAGTTCGATCGGGCGGACGACGGCGGAGGACCGGCGGAAGGTGTATCCGGCCCTGCCGCCGGGGGGGAAGTATGAGCTGGTGTTGAACGATGGGGAGCACATGGCGTTTTCGGACCGGACCATCCTGGGGCGGGAGCACCGGAATCTGAATCACCATCGGGCGATCATCGCGTTGAGCACGGCCTTTTGGGATAGCTATCTGAAGAATGAGGCGGGGGCGAAGGGGTGGTTGGATGGGCAGGGAGCGAAGGGGGTGTTGGAAGAGGGGGACCTGTGGGAGCGGAAGTGAGGAGAATCCGAAGGGTGCGGAGCTGGACTCGTTGAAGGACGGTGGAAGGTGCGGCGTGAGGTGGCCGGGGCGGTCGATCTGGGATTGTGGCGGACCTCGTGGCGGATGGGGTTCGGCGGAAACGGCCTTCGTGGAATTGATGTGTTGTTCGGACAAGAGTGGTGGGGAATAGTTGGCAGGTCGGCGCCATTGCGCTGGCCCTGATTCAGAAATCCCACTTACTTTCATGAAGCCGATCCTGTTCACGCACGACGATTGCGACGCCCACCGCATGCACCCTGGTCATCCGGAGCGTCCGGAACGGCGCCAGGCGATCATGCGCCAACTTCGGGAGAGGAAGGCCCTTGAGGGTTGGGATGTCCGCGAGCCGCCCCTGGTCAGCCGCGAGGCCCTCGAACACGTCCACGAGGCGGACTACCTCGATCACCTCTTCGCCTCGAGCCCCGGGGAGGGGCTGGTTGCGCTTGATGGCGACACCGCGATGTCCCCGGGCACCCTGCGTGCGGCGCGACTGGCGTCCGGTGCTCTCGAGGAGGCCGTGGCGTTGCTGACGCGGGGGGAGGCGCGGCGCGTGTTCTGTGCGATGCGCCCGCCCGGGCACCACGCCGAGAGCGACGCGGCGATGGGTTTCTGCTTTTTCAACCATGTTGCGGTCGGCGCGGCCGCGGCCCTGGAGACGCCGGGCATCGACCGCGTGGCGGTGCTCGATTTCGACGTCCATCATGGGAACGGCACGGTGGAGATGTTCCAGGACCGGCCGGAGGTGCTCGTCTGTTCGAGTTTCCAGCATCCCTTCTACCCGCACCGCTACCACGACGTGAAGCGGGATCACATCGTGAACACGCCCCTGCCGGCGGGCACGGGGAGCGAGGCCTTTCGCGCTGCGATCGAGCGGGATTGGACGCCCGCGATCGAGAAGCACCGGCCCCAGTTGATTTTCATTTCCGCGGGTTTCGACGCCCACCGGGACGATCCGCTCGGGGGCCTGCAGCTCGATGAAGAAGACTTCGCCTGGGTGACCCGCTGGATTGTCAGCGCTGCGGAGAAGCACGCCAAGGGACGGGTGGTGTCCACGCTGGAGGGCGGCTACGATCTTGACGCGCTGGCGCGGTCGGTCGAGGTCCACCTCCGGGAGCTCGCCCGGTGAAGGGAGAGTAGTTGATGTTGCAAGGATTCCCGCACGGCCCTCGCTTGGAGACGGTGGCATTCCGGTCGGACCACCAGGTCAGGCTTCAAGGTTGGGGGGGGGATGGGAGGAGAAAAGGGTTGAGGGGAGGGAGTGGATGTGGTGGAGTGTCGGGGTTCCGGGAAAGCCGGAGCCTTTTTCGGGAGGCCCGTGGCACGGGCAGGAAATAGATGGGGAATCCGGTGCAGCTGCGCAGGCAGTGATTCCGGAGCGGTCCCGCCACTGTAAGGAGTTGGGAGGAGGCGAAGGTGCCTCGTCCCGGTTTCGAGTCAGAGCACCAGCCTGAGAGAGTTGTTTGTCATGACCCGCGGAGATCGGGTCGCACAAGCGATGGAAATGAAAAAAGCGAAATCAGCGTCCATTGTCGGCGCGTTCTGTGTGTTGGCACTGCAGGGGGGATCCCTCCTCGCGGTGGAGTCTGTTCCTGAAACGGTGGTCACCGCGAATCGTGCGATGACGCCGAGGGAGCAAGTGGGGAACTCGGTGACCGTGCTGGATGCGGTGGAGTTGCAGGCGGAGGGGATCAATACGTTGGAGGAGGCGTTGCGGCGATCGCCGGGGGTGTTTTCGGAGTCGGTCGGCGGTCAGCGTGGATCGATCAGTTCGCTCTTTTTGCGCGGGACGGGGACGGCGCAAAGCCATTTGCAGGTGGACGGGATTCGCCTGAGCGACTCCTCGGTGGTGTCCGGAAATTTTTTGGGGAACGCCCTATTGGACGGGGTGGGAACGATCGAGGTGCTGCGGGGTCCGCAGAGTGCGCTCTATGGCGGGGAGTCGATCGGGGGAGTGGTTTCGATCCGCACGGCGCGGGGGGCGGGGAATCCGGTGACGCGCCTTGGGTTTGAGGGAGGATCGTTTGGGTCGCGGCGGGCGGGGGTATCGTCGAGTGGGGAGATCGGGAAGCTGTCCTATGCGCTGCATGGCGGGTGGGAGCAGACCGACAACGATCCGCAGGGGGGGGCGACCGACTTGTTTCATCGGCAGAATTCGTATGCGCTGCGGCTGGATGACGCGGTGAGCGATGCGGTGACGGTGGGGATGACGGTGCGCGGGGGGGATGCGGAGTATCATGATTCCTTCGGGGGGGAGAACTTCACGGATTACACCCTGGGGACGCTGTATGGGGAGGTGTTGGTGCATCCGGATTGGACCTCGCGGCTGACGCTGGGGGGGTATCAGGAAGCGTATGATTACGGGGAGCCCTCGACTTTTGCGACGGACGCGGAGAAGTACAGCGTGGTGTGGGAGAATGAGTGGCAGAGTGGCGACGCGCATCTGACCACCTTTGGGGCGCTGTATGAGCACACCGAGTTCGCCCGGGATTTTTCATTTCCGGGGGAGGGGGGCCAGTATGGGTTCTATGGGAACCATGTGTGGGAAATCTGTGAGGGGTTGACGCTGACGGGGGGTGGGCGTTGGGAGGAATATGACAGCTATGGGGATGAGTTCACGTGGCGGGGGGCGGTGGCGTATCGGATGGCGCGGAGTGGGACGACGTTGCGGGGCAGTTACGGGACGGCGTTTCGGACGCCGAGTTTGTTGGAGTTGAATGGCGGTCCGTTTGATCCCGGGAATCCGTTGTTGGGGCCGGAGCGGTCGGAGGGATGGGATGTGGGGATTGAGCAGGAGATTGGCGATGATATTCTTGTTAGGATGACCTGGTTTGAGAACGAGGTGGAGGATTTGATCGTGGATCCGTTCGGGGCGCCGGGGATGAATGCGGCGGGGAAGGGGAATGCGAACGGATTGGAAGTGGAGGTGGCCGGGGAAGGGTGTGGAGGGGCGGTGGCCTATGGGGTGGCCTATACGTATTTGCAGAGGTCGTTGAACGGGGTGCCGGATCAGGTGGTGGATGGCCACGTGCGTTGGGAGGCCACGGAGAAGTTGGCGGTCGGGGCGGGGGTCAGTTATGTGGGGGAGCGGAGTTTGGGCGGGGATCGGGTGGGGGATTATGTGTTGGTGCGGATGTATGGGAATTATGAGGTGACCGAGCAATTGGCGTTGTCGGTGCGGGTGGAGAATTTGGGGGATGAGGAGTATGAGTATGCCAGTTTCTTTGGTGCGGCGGAGCACGGGAGAGGACGGGGGGTGTTTGCGGGGGCGGAGGTGCGGTATTAGCGTCTCCGGTAGGCGACGATGGTGAGGTCGTCGGGTTTGGAGGGTTGGCCGGGGGTGGGGGCGCTCATGCGCTGGCGGGCCTGCTCGGCGGCGGATTGGATGGCTTTGGCGAGGGGGCCTTTGCGGACGAGGGCGACGATCTCGGGGATGGTGAGGTTGTCGACGAGGCCGTCGCTGGCGATGAGGACGGTGTCGCGGCGGGCGAGGGTGACGACGGAGCCCATTTCGATGCGCATTTCGGGGGAGCCGACGTAATTGAGGATGATGTGTCGGTCCTCGTGGTGCATGGCTTCGTCGTGATTGAGGACGCCGGCTTCCACGGCGAGGCCGACGGGGGAGTGGGGGACGGTGAGCAGCTTGATTTTTCCACGTTGTCCGACGATGAGGATGACGGAATCGCCGACGTGGTATGGACGCACGGAGTGGCCGGTGATTTCGAGGGTGGCGACGGTGGTGCCGGCACCTTGGGCGACATCCTTGATGCGATCGCTGGCATTTTCGATGCCGGAGAGGATGCCGGAGCGGAGGGCAAGGTCGCCTTCCGCGGCGGCGAGGAGGCTTTCCTCGATGGCCTCGATGGTGAGGCGGGAAGCGGTTTCGCCGAGGCGGCCTCCGCCCATGCCGTCGGCGACGGTGAGGACCTGTGCGCTGTCTCCGAAGGAATGGATGGCGGCGGCATCCTCGTTGGCGGAATCCTTGTCGGGGGAGCGGGAGGAGAAGACGACGGCCTCACCTCCCGGGAGGAGATGCCGGACGACGGTGTCCATGTTGCATTCGCGATAGACGGCCGGGGTGACTTGGAGTTCAGACATGCGGAAGAGTGATTACTTGGAGGCGATGCGCTTGGCGCACCAGGGGCAGTAGGACCAGAAGGCGCGGACGATGCCGGACTGGCAGGAGGGGCAGCGATCCTTGCTGCCCTCGATGGTCCACTTTTTGCGGGTCAGGCGGTGGCACCAGGGGCAGTATTTCATGAAGGGCATCAGGTCGCGGCGGGAGCAGTTGCGGTTGTCGCAGGTGGCGGAGTAGCGTTTGTCGGGAAACTCGCGGGTGGTGGTGATTTCGAATCCGGGGCCGTGGCACCAGGGGCAGAACTGCCAGTCGAGTTTCATGCCGCGCTGGCAGCGGGGGCAGCGGGCGGGGAAGTTGGTGGGCTTGCGGTGTTTTTTGCGTTCCGTGCCGCACCAGGGGCAGTGGCGCATCGCCTCGGAGAGGGGACCCTCGCATTTCGGGCAGCTGAGGCGGGTTTCAAGTTGGCGGCCAAAGGCTTGTTTGAACTGCTTGAAGCGGACCGTGGTCCAGTCCTGCTGGCCGGTGGCGGGGTCGGCGGGTTTTTTCCTGGGGCGCGGGGTGCGGATTTTGTTCCTGATGCGATCGAAGGCATCGAGCATCTGGCAGGCGTCGCGGTAGCGTTTGGAGGGATAGACTTGGAGGGATTTTTGGAGGAGGGCGATGAGGTCGGAGTGGACCTTCTTGCGGAGGCGGTCGAGGCCCGGTTGGGGCCAGTCGAAAGGCCAGGTGGGGAGGTGGCCGGTGAGCATCTTGTAGATGATGAGGCCGAGGGCGAAGACATCGGAGCGGAAGGAGGGTTTGCCCATGGCCTGCTCGGGGGCGATGTAGCCGAGGGTGCCGGAGCCGGAGCCGACGCGGGTGCGGTGGGCGAGTTTGGCGATGCCGAAGTCGGTGAGGCGGAGGTTGTTGTTGGGGAAGAGGATAAAGTTTTCCGGTTTGATGTCGCAGTGCATGACGCGCTGCTCGTGGATGTGCGCGGTGGCTTCGATGGCCTGATGGGCGAAGTCGAGCAGGGTGGAGAGGGCCATGCGCCGTTGCATGCGATCGGCGAGGGTTTCCAGCCCGAGGGGATAGGCGATGACGAAGTAGGGGCCGACGTGATTGGCATCCTTGACGCCGACCACGTAGGCGGGGTCGAGCTTGGCGCTGATGCGGACCTCCTGGCGGAAGGATTCGAGGAAGGTGTCGTCGGCGAGGTGGGGGTGGGGGATCTTGAGGGCGACGCGGATGCCTTCGATGGTGTCGAGGGCGCGATAGACGTTTGAGTAGGGCCCGTCGCTGAGGCACTTCTCGATGCGGAATTTGCCGAGGCGTTGCCGGGTTCGCAGCTTGTGCGAGCCCTCGCGGTGGCGGGGTGGCGGGGTGGGGTGTTCGGGCGGGGGCTGCACGGAGGTGGGGAAGAGGCACACCAGTGATGGGTGGTTTTGGCGGGGAAATCCAGCGAAAGAATTGGAAGATGGCGAGGCCGGGAGATGGTGTTGAGATCCCAGAGAGGAGTTTGTCCGAACTCATTTGTTTCAGGCGGAGGAACTCTGGGAGGGGGAGCGGGTCAGGGCGCTGGTGTGCGATTGTTGTCTCGGGCAAGGGGCCTGCGACCGGGACCCGTCCTTCGCGAAACGCTTCGGAGGGCAAGCTGGCCACGCCACGGGGGGCGCTTTCGGTCTCGCGCCGGGGAGGGGACCCGGGTATGAGTGGGGTTGTGATGAAAGGGATGCTTTGTTTGGTGATGGTCGGCTTGGTGTTGTCGTCCTGTGCGGGGGTGCCGGCGATGGTGAAGACCAGTCGGGGGGAGGTCTTTGAGGGGACGGGGACGAACACGGTAGTCGGCGGGACCTACTCGATGTACAGCAAGCAGGGGAAGACGCTGACGGGGAGTTATGCCTCGGTGGGGCGAAGCGGGGAGGCGGTGTTCAAGTTCACGATCACCGACGGGCGGAGCGGGAGGGTGAACGTGAAGAAGCTGACGGAATCCTCGGGCTACGGGTTGGGGACGCTGACGAGCGGGGAGCGGTGCCGGTTCATGTATGGGGACGCGGCGATTTCGAAGTACTCGCGGGCCGGATTTTGAGGGGGGATGGAGTATTCCCGAGGCGGGACCGCTCAGCGGCCGAAGGAATACCGCTCAGCGTCCGAAGGAATCGTAGTATTCCTCGGAGTAGTTTTCGTAGTGCTTGAGGAGGGCGGCGTTTTTCTGCTCGACGGGGGTGAGTTTGGTGGTGATGTCCACCGCGATGGGCATGATTCCGTTGCTGGCGGGGTTCACGCAGTTCGCGGGCTGGATCCGGAAGGGGCATCCGGCGGTGCACCGGTGGATGGGGAAGGCCTATGTGGTGACGGTGTGTCTGGTGACCGGGCCGGCGAGTTTGATCATGGCGCTGTATGCGAATGGCGGGGTCACCTCGCGGATGGCGTTTGCGACGCTGGCGGTGCTGTGGATGGGCACCACGGCGCTGGGCTGGCGCCTGGCGATGAAGCGGCGCTGGGGGGCGCATCGGGAGTGGATGATGCGGAGTTACGCGCTGACCCTGTCGGCGATCACGTTGAGGATCTTGAAGTATGCGATCGTGATGGCCTTTGCACCGCCGCCGATGGATACCTATCGCTTGGTAGCGTGGCTGGGGTTTGTGCCGAACCTGTTGGTGGTGGAGTGGATGATCCGGCGGGGGCGGAGGTAGCGGGGTGGGGACCGGGATGGTCCCGCCACTTTTGCTGGGTGGGGGCGTGGTCGGTCCGAAGGAAGGCAACGTTTCGCGATCCCGGGGAGTTTCCAGATGTTGGAGTGGCCGATGTTTTATCGGCGGATCAATGGAGGTCGGGGAGCTTGAGTTGATTGATCTGTCCCTCTGTTGGGAAGAGAGGAGCGTTTGACATCAATGATTTCATTGACTACATTGAACTCATGGCCAACATGACGATCAGGGACTTGCCGGACCGGACGAAGGAGCGGTTGCGGGTGGCCGCAGCGAAGTGCGGAGTGTCGCTGGAGGCCTATGCACGGCAAATCCTGCAGGAGGCCGCGCAGGTGGAGGGGGCGCTACTGCTGAATTTGGGTGAGTTGGCCAGGGAGTGTTTCGGAGCGGAGGGCGGGGTGGAGTTGGAGCTTCCGCTCCGGGGATCGGGACGGGAGGCGGTGGTCTTTCCGGAATGAAGATTCTGGATACCAACGTGATTTCCGAACTGATGAGGGAAGGGCCCGAGGCGAGGGTTTTGGCGTGGGTGGCGGGGCAGAAAGCGATCACGTTGGCGGTCACGGCGATTACTTTGGCGGAGATCGGACGCGGTCTGCAGCGCTTGCCGGCGGGGACGCGCCGGGAAGGACTGGTGCAACGGTTTGCGGAGTTTATCGGGCGGGGGTTCCGGGGGCGGGTGTTGCCTTTCGATGAGGATGCTGCCAGTTGTTACGGCGAGCTTTCGGCGGCACGGGAGCGGGCTGGACTCCACGTGGACGCGGTGGATCTGATGATTGCGGCGATCGCAAAGAACGCCGGGGCTGCGGTGGTGACGCGGAACACTGGAGACTTCGAAGGTTGCGGGATCGAGTTGATTGATCCGTGGGGGTAGGGCTGTCGGGGGGGGCGAATGGGAGGGGTTTAGCAAAGTCGGACCAATCTCCCTCCCCCTTAAAAATTCGGCAACTGGACGACCGTAAAAAATTGGTTAGCGAACGCGCACAACGCATCAAGTGGCGTAAATCACTGTCATACAGACGTTTGCATTTCTTGACGAATGAACGATCCGATGTGAAAGTGGTGTCAGACGTGGCAAGAGCATCCACCCCCAAAATCCCCGGCAACCATTCTGAGGAGTCCTCGCCTAGGCCCCAGGATTGGGCTTGGGCCGAATGGGCGCTGAAACAAACCGAGTGCGAGGCCACCGACGAAGAACAATCCGCCCGCGCCCAGGGCAACTTCACCAAGGCCTTTTATCTCTGGCGTTTCGCGTTTGTATCGTTTCGAAAGACCGAAAGCGCCATAATGTTTGGAGGCATTCCGAATGAGGCCGATTTGAATATTCATCGGTATATCGGCACCACACTGGTTGCCCAAGGAATGCATCTAGCTGTGCTTGCTGAAGTATTCGAAGCAGAGTTCCTAGACAGTATCAGTTTCAACAGGCGCATCGTAGATCAAATGATCAATAGCCTCGAAGATACGCTAGACGCGTTCCACTCTTCTAAGAATCCAAAACGGGTCAACACCCTCGAAGAACGCATTTTCAGTGGCAAGGCCTGACTGGTTTGCCGATCTTCATTCGGCTTGGTATGACTACCGAACTTCGGAAATCGACGATTTGGAGGAGAGCGGCGATAAATAGTATCGGTTGCTTGAAGAAGCATGCGAAATGATGGACTGTGGGCCCCAAGAGATGAAGGCCGTTTTGATTCACGATTTCCCGAAGTGGCGGAAGGACGAGGGCCTCCCCCCCCTTGTCTAAATAGATCAGCCAGCAAGCTTGAAGTTGCGCTGCACAATTAAGGCAAGCGTCCTCGCCACCCCGGCTGGGAACTCCACGCCGGGAAAGGAGGCGGCGGGTCCTCGGCATGGGGGTGCTTTCCTATGGGATGTCGGATTCGTGAGGTGCACCAATGAAGCCCCCGGCAGTGTGCCAAGGTCTCCACGCAGCCACTCAGAAAAAGCTCCTTTGTCTGAGCGGTTCATTGGTGTTTGGTGCCACGCGCAGGCCCCACCGGAGTGATTTACCGGTGGGGCCTTAGGCAATCACCGGCGGCGAATGATCAAGGCCAATCCCGCGAGCGAAAAAGGGCAACCGTGCAGGGTTCGGGAACCAGAGCGAAATCGAAAGTTACCCCCGGCGTTTCGTCATACACGAGGCCGGAGGAAACAGGTTCGCCGGGACGCGGTGGGATGGGGACGTCGTAGGTAAGCGTTCCGGCGACCGTGTATCCAAGATCATCACCTGTCCACGAATACAACACCGTCACAGCACTTGCGCTTTGCGTCGACACCCCAAACAAGCAACCGAGGACCGCAAAAACGAGGTTCGATTTCATACGTCCAAGAGATTCGGCATATGGTCAGGGCACGGCAAGCGCAATCGCGGAGGAGGCAGCCAGACCGGGGGACGTAGTTGGCTGATGCATTCGGGCTCTGGGAGCTCTGGAAATTTTCCCCCGCCCCTCAGCCACTCGGAAGCCAGGGGGCTCTTTTGTGGATACAGCCGCGCAGCCCGCCTAGGCTCGGTGCGTATGCATCTCCTAGATCTAAAGAAACTGCCGGACCGGGAACGCAATTTGCTCTATCATGCGCTGCTCCACATGGTGAAGTCCAACACGGGGCATGGCTTTCGTGGGGACCAGAGACATCTCGCCTACTCGCGAGGGGCAGCGGGCGATCCGAGCAATAGAAGAGACGGAGACTCACCCGCCGAGAACGTCCTTTATCAGATGATGAAGGCGTTGGCTGAGACCATTGACGAAGGCGGAGATTTCGCGCCTGATGAGCTAGTTCGGGATTGGCAGACATTCTGCAAGCTCGCCGTTGCTGAGGCGGAATAGGGCTGCTACTTCCTCAACCCCACGGTTTCGGGGTGGGCTTTTTGTGCGGGAAAACCAGCATCAAATAGTATGATAATAGCACGATTTCGGAGGCAATGGCGGCGAATCGAGGCAAATGGCGGCGAAGGACGTTTTTGCCAGAATTGGCGTATCTCGTTAAAAGTAGGCGAAATGCCTTGTTTTCAAGTGGTAGGCCCAAAGGGAATCGAACCCCTATCTACGGTACCGGAAACCGTCGTTCTATCCGTTGAACTATGGACCCGTCGGGGGAAGCGCGGGGCTTCCCGGGACGGCGGGAAGGTTGCGGAGAATGGGGTAGGAATCAAGAAGCGATTTTGAGGGGGGAGGGAATGGGGAATGGGGGGGGAGCGAGAGGCGGAGGGTGGAGCGGAGGCTGCCGACATCCCTTCAGGGTGAGGAGTGGGGACCCAGGGCGGCGCGAGGGACTCGCTTGCCCTGGGCTTTGTTGTCTCGGCCTTTCAGGCCGGGGGATCGGCTGGGCGGTTCCGTCTTCGCTGTGCTATGCCGGGACTGGTTCCGTCGTCGCTGTGCCTACGCCGGGACAAGGGGGAAACCGGTGCCACGGGTCGTCCCTGAAGGGGACCGGGCGGAGAGGCATGCGACCGGGACGGTCACGCCACGGGTGGGGGAGAGCTCCGGTTAGTCGTCCTGATCGGGGGGGAGGTGGGGTTCGAAGGTGGTGGCGCGGTCGTGTTGGCGGGCTTTGGCGGCCTTGGCGGCCTCTTTGTGGAGGTGCTCCTGGAGGCGGAAGCGTTTGGTGCCTTTTTCGGGGACGATGCGTTTGCTGGTGCCGTTGGGTTGGATGGCGAAGGCGTCGGTGTTGTCCTTGAAGCAGGCTTCGAGGTAGGCGATGAGGCGGCGGCGGCTGAGGGGGTCCTCGATGGGGACGAGGAGTTCGACGCGTTTTTCGAGGTTGCGGGTCATCCAGTCGGCGGAGGCGATGAGGACCTCCGGAGTGCCGCCGTGGTGGAAGTAGAAGACCCGGGCGTGTTCGAGGAGGCGGTCGATGATGGAGACCACGGTGATGTTGCGGGCTCCCTTGCGGCTGCCGGGTTTGAGGCAGCAGATGCCGCGGACGTTGAGTTTGATTTCGACGCCGGCGCGGGAGGCCTTGTAGAGGGCGTTGATGATGTCGTGGTCCTGGAGGGAGTTCATCTTGGCTAGGATGCGGGCCTTTTCGCCCTGATCGGCGCGGTCGGCTTCGGAGGCGATGAGTTCGAGGATGCGCCGTTTCATGAGGGTGGGCGCGGGGAAGAGTTTTTCGAGGCGGATGAGTTTGGAGCGGCCGGTGACGGCGTTGAAGAGGAGGGAGGCGTCGGCGCCGTATTCGGGGCGGCAAGTGAGGTAGGAGATGTCGGTGTAGAGTTGGGCGGTGGCTTCGTTGTAGTTGCCGGTGCCGAGGTGGACGTAGCGGCGGAGGCGGCCGTCCTCATTGCGGGTGATGAGGGTGATTTTGGCGTGGGTTTTGAGTCCCTTGACGCCGTAAACGATGCGGACCCCGGCGCGTTGGAGGGTTTCGGCGCGGTGGAGGTTGCGTTCCTCGTCGAAGCGGGCCTTGAGTTCGACGAGGGCGGTGACCTGTTTGCCATTTTCCGCGGCGCGGGTGAGGGCGCGGATGATGCGCGAGTCGCGGGCGGTGCGGTAGAGGACCTGTTTGATGGCGAGGACCTTGGGATCGACGGCGGCTTCCTCGAGGAGGCGGATGACGGGTTCGAAGGATTCGAAGGGGTGGATGAGGAGGACATCGCGTTCGGCGATGGTGTCGAAGATGGAGGTGCCGGGATCGATGAGGGGGGACTGCTGCGGGGACCAGGCGGGGTCGCGGAGTTGGTCGTATCCGGCGAGGAAGGAGAGCTTCATGAAGTCGGCCAGGGCGAGGGGGCCGGGGAGGCGGTAGAGTTCGTTGGCGCCGGTCTTGGTGATTTCCTGGATGACGCTGAGGAGGTCGCGGGAAGTGCCGGCGGGGATCTGGATGCGGATGGTGTCGCTGAGGCGGCGGGCGGCGAGGACCTCCTCCATTTCGTCGGCGAGGTCGATGGCGTCCTCCTCCTGGACGGCGATGTCGCTGTTGCGGGTGATGCGGAAGGAGGCGGTGCCGGTGACCACTTCGCCGGGGAAGAGGTCGCCGAGGAGGGTGCGGACGAGGTCTTCGATGTAGATGAGGGAGTCGCCTTCGGGGGAGGAGACGGGGACGAAGCGGGGGAGGGTTTCGCCGAGGGGGATGAGGACGATGCGGGTGGTGCCGTCCTCCTGTTGGAGGCGGCAGGCGATGATGATTTCGAGGGAGGGAAGGGTGGGGCGGGGGCCGTCGGGGTCGACGGCGAGGGGGGTGAGGAGGGGGAAGACGAAGTCGGTGAAGTAGGCGGAGGCCTGGAGGAACTGGCCCGGGGTGAGGTCCTTCATTTCGACGAGACGGATGCCCTCCGCGCTCATGCCGGGGAGGAGTTCGTCGTTGAGGAGGGCGTATTGTTGGGCGGCGAGTCTGAGGACGCGTTTGCGGATGGCGCTGATCTGCTGGGTGGCGGTGAGTCCAGCGTTGTCGGTGACGCGGGAGCCGCTGCGGCGCATCATGGCGAGGCCACCGACGCGGACCTGGAAGAACTCATCGAGGTTGGAGCCGGTGATGGCGAGGAACTTGAGTCGTTCGAGGAGGGGTTTGTCGGGGCGTTTGGCCTCCTCGAGGACGCGTTGGTTGAATTCGAGCCAGGAGAGTTCGCGGTTGATGAAGTTCATGGGGTGGGGAGATCAGGAGCCTTGTTCGGCGAGGACGACCTCGAGGCCGAAGACGTCGTGGAAGATGTTGCCCTTGCCTTGCATGGCGAGGCGTTCGACGGCGGCATCGGAGACGCCGTGGAGGGTGAGGTGGATTTTGGAGCGGAGGCATTTGACGCTGATGTCGCGGACGCGTTGGGAGTGGGCGCGTTCGAGGGCGTCGGCGACGCGGAGGATGGCGGCCAGTTTGCCGATGCGGATGCGGTCTGGGGCGGGGAGGTTTCGATAGGCGGTGTGGGTTGATTTTGGTCCGGACTGGCGGTGGTAGCGGGCGACGAGGGAGACGACCGTGACATCGAGGCGGCCGAGTCCGAAAATTTCGCTGTTGGCGATGAGGTATTGGGAATGTTTGTGGTGGGAGCGGGGGCTGACGAAGCCGCCGATCTCGTGAAGGATGGCGGCGACCTCGAGGAGGAGGGAGTCGTGCTCGTTGAGTTGGTGGAGTTTCTGGGTTTCCTCGAAGAGTCGTTTGGCGAGGAAGGCGACGTGGTTGAAGTGTTTGGAGTCGGCCTCGTATTGTCTGGCGAGGATTTTCGCGGAGCGGACCACCTCGGCCTGGAAGCCGGTGGTGAGGGCGGCGGAGACGGGGAGGTCGAGGAGGAGGCCGCGTTCGTAGTCGCTGTCGGGGATGCGGATGTTGGTGAGTTTGAAGGCGTCGGCGATGGAGAGGTTGATTTCGAGGGCGGGGAGGATGGCCTCGGAGGTGTGGAAGTCGAGTTGGTAGGCGCGGACGCGTTCCTCGCTGGAGAGGCTGGCGGCCTCGCGGGAGAGGGTGCGGAGGTTTTTGAGGGTGCTGCGGAGTCCGCCGCGGGTGAGGAAGGGATTGAGGAGTTGGATTTCGTAGCCGATGACGACGATGTCCTCGATGGTTTCGTCCTGGTAGTCGAAGCACATCTGTCCGATCTGACCGCTGATGTGTTCGTGGATGACGCGGAGGAGGGCGGGGCCGTCGGAGTGGGTGGCTTCCACGGCCTCGCCGCTGCGGTGGGTGCCGAGGCGGTAGCTGGTGTAGCGTTCGATGCGGCCCTTCTTGAAGAGGAGGGCGCGGGTGTTGCCGGGGCCGACGTGCACGACGAGGGTGGTGCGCTTCTTCATGGAAGGCGTGTCGAGGAGGCGGCGGCGGGTCTTGAGGTAGATGAGGCGGGTCATCTCGCCGTCGTCGAGGATCTCGACGCTGAGTCCGCAGGCGATGCTGAGGCGGTTTTGGAAGACATCGCTGTTGCTGGCTTCGGCGAGGATGTTGGTGGCCACGACGCGTTCGAGTTCCAGGGGGCCGATGCCGAACTCGCTGAGGGTTTCGAGGAAGCCGAGGAGGACCTTGACGGCGCGTTCGGTGGTGGGGCGGGTGACCTTTCCGACCCGGAAGATGTCCCGGGCGAGGGGGAAGGGCTGTTCCATGAACTCGATGGTTTCGGGCGGGGAGTCGGCCGGGTTCTCGGAGCTGACGACGAGCATGGAGATGCTGCTGGCACCGATGTGGATGGTTGCCTGCAAACGGGGGGGGACGAGGGGCGGGGCGGGATCCATGATTGGAGGTTGGCAGCGACCGGCAAGGGCTGTCGGTGGGTGATTTGTAGCGTGGAATCGGGAGGAGATAAACATCAGCTTTTGTAAAATCAGGGAGGCGCTGGAGGCCGCAAAGTCTTTGAAAGCTTGTCAGAGCGGGAGCACTACGTCAGAACTGGGGACATGCCAGTTCGCGGAGCATTGGAACGTTATCGGGTCGCCGAAGGGAAGAGTCTGGGTCTGGACAAGATCGATCAGAATGAGCGGGTACTCTATGAGGGAGACGGGAAGGACGATCATCACGACGAGTTTGATCGGTTACGGGACGAGTTGCAGGCGCTGCAGAAAGTCCAGTATGCGGAGAACAAGCGGCGGGTCCTGGTGGTGATCCAGGCCATGGACACGGGGGGGAAGGACGGGTGTGTGAAGGACGTTTTTTCCAGGGTGGACCCGCAGGGGTTGAACGTGAAGGCGTTCAAGAAGCCGTCGGAGGAGGAGATGCGGCACGACTTTTTGTGGCGGATCCATCAGCAGGTTCCGGGGAACGGGCACATCACCGTCTTCAATAGGAGTCACTACGAGGACATCGTGGCGGTGCGGGTGAAGAAGATTTTTCCGGAGAAGGTCTGGAAGAGGCGGTATCAGCACATTCTGGATTTTGAGCGGATGTTGGCGGAGGAGGGCACCGTGATCGTGAAGTTTTTCCTGCATATTTCCAAGGAGGAGCAGAAGAGTCGGCTGGAGGCGCGGTTGCTGAATCCGGGCAAGTATTGGAAATTCAACCCGGACGACCTTGCGGACCGGGAGCGTTGGGGCAAGTTCATGGAGGCGTATGAGGACGTGATCGAGAAGACCTCCCGGAGTCATGCGCCGTGGTATGTGATTCCGTCGGACCGGAAGTGGTATCGGAACCTGTGCGTGGCGCGGATCATGGTGGACACCCTGAAGAAGCTGCACATGAAATTTCCCGAGCCGACCTGGGATCCGACGGCGATCTCAATTGACGGGGAGCCCCCTGTCGCGGCGCGTGGGAAGAAGAAGAGCGAGCGCAAAAAGGACCGCGCCGCCGAGAAGGAGTCCGAGCCAGTGGTTGCCGCCGAGGGCGATGAGTAGGTAACCGCAGCCGAGGGAGACGGCGGCGGCGATGAGGGCATAGGGGAGCTGGGTGAGGGTGTGGGCGGGGGTGGAGACGCCGCAGGAGAGGGCGCTGACGATGGTGGTGTCGCTGAAGGGACTGCAGTGATCGCCGAAGACCGAGCCGCCGAGGACGGCGGCGATGACGGTGGGGACGATGGCGGCGAGGGCTTCGGGGGAGCTGCCTTGTTCGGCGGCCATGGGAGCGAGGGTGGGGAGGGCGAGGGGCATGAGGAGGGCCATGGTGCCCCACGAGGTTCCGGAGACAAAGGAGGTGAGGCAGGCGACCACGAAGAGGGCGGCGGGGAAGGCGGCGAGGGAGAGGTGTTTGCCGAGGAGGGCGGCGAGGAAGTCGGCGGTGTCGAGTTTGGCGAGGACGCTGCCGAGGATCCAGGCGAGGAGGAGAACGCCGAGGGAGGGAAGGAGTTGGAAGGCCCCGGAGCCGCCGATGCGGGGCGTGCCGAGGCGAATGGAGGGAGGGGCGCAGCAGATCGCGGCGAGCAGGGCGAGGGCACTGCCGCAAACGTAGGCGAGCGGACCGGCGTCGCTGTTGAGGGCGGCGGTGATCTTTTCGAGGGTGACGGGGAAGCGGGGCGGGACCTCGGCTCCGTGGTGGAGGAAGTAGTAAAAGAGGGGGATGGCGGCGAGGAGGACGAGGAGGGGGAGGGCTGCCCTCCACAGCCGGGCTCCCTTTGGCTGCACCGAATCGGAGGACCGTTCCACGGTGGGGAGGGCCTTGGCCATCGGTCCGATGAGCCAGTTGTAGCGGATAGTGAGGAAGGCCAGGAGGAGGGCGAAGAGGCAGTAGAAGTTCTGGGGGATGGAGCGGAAGAAGAGGGTGGCGGGTCCTTCTTCAAGGGGGAGGTCCTTGATGCCGTCCTTGATGAGGGTGAGTTGCATGGTGATCCAGGTGGAGACGAGGGCGAGGCAGGCCACGGCGGAGCTGGTGGTATCGACGAGGTAGGCGAGGAGGACGCGGGGGACGCGGAGGCGATCGGCGAGGGGGCGGGCCACCCGGCCGACCATGAGGCTGTTGGCGAGTCCGTCGAAAAAGCAGACCAGTCCGAGGCCGAAGACGGCGGTGAGGAAGCGCCGCCGCCGGTGTTGGTTGGGGGCGGTGCTGCCCAGAAGGATGGGGAGGAGGCCCCCGCCGCGCTCCAAAATGGCCCCGAAGGCCCCGAGGAGGAGGGTGAAGACCAGGGCTCCGAGGTGCCAAGGGCTGGTCAGGGCCGGGATGGCGTGTTCCGAGATTCCCGTGATGAGGGCCTGGAGGGGGTGGCCGTGCGTCAGGAGAAGCATGCCGCAGAGGCCGGCCAGGGCGAGGCCGAGGGCGGCCCGGTGGGTGGCGAAGACGATCACCAAGGCGACGAGGGGGGGCCAAAAAGCTTGGATCGAAGCGGGTGTCCAGAGCAGGAGGTAGCTGCCGAGGAGGGAAGCGGCAGCGAGAAGGAGGGGGAGCCTGGGTCGTGAGCGAGGCTCAATGGGCGGCATGACACTTGTCATAACACGTCAAACGGTCTTCTCATGCAAGGCTCATTAAATGGTTGGATTTCGCGCGAAAATGACAAAAAACAGCCTTGAACATTGATTTTTTGGCGGCCTTAAGAAAAAAATATTTTATTAGGAGGAGTTAAAGAGATCGCTTCCAGCGGGCAAAGTAGCAAGGGGAAGGGATGGGGTCGGTGGGGGAGGGAGGGGGAGGGGCGGAGAAAAAGAACATTCATCGATGAATAAATGCGGTAGAGTGTGAGAATGTCCTTTTCAGGGAGGCCCGAAGCTGCGAAACTCGGCGCGGATGCCTGATCAACCTCTGCGACACCCTGCCGCCCAGCCTGTGGATTCCGTTCTGCCGAACCAGTCCCGACGTCGATTTCTCAGCGCGACCGTTTTGGCAGGTTCTGCGTTGTTTGCGGCGAGCAATTCAGCCTCCGCCTTCTCGTTGTTCCGAGGGAGCAGCAAGCTGGACACCAGCAACCTTCCGCGCGACTGGGTGCGAAGCCAGGGTGGTGAGCTGCACGCTTACGCCAACTATCTTTCCAGTCTCCGGCTGCGCCACATCGGCGTCGAGGAGGTCATCGCGGCTCACGCCAAGACCAAGGGGAATCTCTGGAACACGCTTCCCTCGCGTGCGCTTTGGAAGAACATGGGTCAGACGCTCTGGGTGGCCGACGAGGTGGCGCACCGGTTGGGCGGTTCGATCAAGGAAGTCACCTCCGCCTACCGCAGCCCGGATTACAACGCACGTTGTGATGGTGCGAGGCCGAACTCCTTCCACAAGACGAACTACGCTCTGGATCTGAAATACCATGCCTCTCCCTCCACGGTGGCCCGGATTGCCCGGAGCGTGCGGGAAGAAGGAAGATACCAAGGAGGCGTCGGCCGCTACTCCGGCTTCACGCATGTCGATACCCGCGGCTACAACGTGGATTGGTGAGCCTGGATTGGTGAGCCTGGATTGGTGAGCTGCGAATCCGGACCATACAAATTTTCGAAAGGGGTGCCGAACGGTGCCCCTTTTGTTTGTGGGTGGGGGAAGCCGCGGTGGCGTGGCGCACGAAAAGAGAGGGGGGTGGTTGACCACGGATGGCGGCGGAGTCGGTTCGGCGGAGTCGGTTCGGTGGGAGTTTGCTTCGTGGCAGGAGCCCCCGTATGGAGGGGGCGGGCTGGTCCCGACGGCGGGACCGGTGGAAACCGCGGCCACTGGGCTTGACGGCAAGGCAATAGTTTAGAAAGGTTTAGCAGTTACAGCACATGGCAGCAAGTTACACGGAAGCCGACATCAGGAGTCTCGATTGGAGAGAGCACATCCGGCTGCGCCCGGGCATGTATATCGGCAAGCTGGGGGACGGGACGACTTCGGATGACGGGATCTACCTGTTGCTGAAGGAGGTCATCGACAACGCCATCGACGAGCACGTGATGGGGTATGGCAAGGAAATCAAGGTGGACATCGATGTGGAAGGGCGGGTGGAGGTGCGTGATTTTGGGCGGGGGATTCCGCTGGGCAAGTTGATGGACTGTGCGGCGAAGATCAACACGGGGGCGAAGTATGACAGCGAGGCCTTCAAGAAGTCGGTGGGATTGAACGGGGTGGGGATCAAGGCGGTGAATGCGCTGAGCAGCTTTTTCGAGATTCAGGCGTGGCGGGATGGGCAGACCAAGGCGATTGAGTTCAGCAAGGGGGAGGTGGTGGAGGAGATGAAGAAGCCGCGGGTGGAGAAGGGGGGGACGCCGGGGACGCGGGTTTCCTTCGATGTGGATCAGGAAATTTTTCCGAAGAAGGTGCGTTTCCGCGACGGGATCGTGGAAAAGATGTGCCGCTACTACTCCTATCTGAATCCGGGGTTGTCGATCGTCTTCAACGGCAAGAAGTTCAAGTCGAAGAACGGATTGTTGGATCTGTTGCGGGAGGAAATGGAGGATGAGCCGATCTATGAGCCGGTGAGTTTGAGCGGAAAGGACATCGATGTGTGCTTTGTGCACACGGCGGGGAGCAGCGAGGAATATTACGCCTTCGTGAACGGCCAGCACACCACGCAGGGGGGGACGCATCTGGCGGCCTTTCGCGAGGCGCTGGTGAAGGTGCTGCGGGAATTTTTCAAGAAGCAGTATGACCCGGCGGACATCCGGTCGGGGGTGGAGGGGGCGATTTCCCTCCGGGTGGAGGAGCCGGTCTTCGAGAGCCAGACGAAGACGAAGCTGGGCAGTTCGCACATGGCGCCGAAGGGTGAGACGATCCGGACCTACGTGGGGAATTTTCTGCGCGAGGAGCTGGACAACTACCTGCACAAGAATCCGAAGGTGGCGGAAGCCATCCAGAAGCGGATTCTGTCTGCGGAGCGGGAGCGGAAGGAGCTCGGGGGGGTGAAGAAGCTGGCCCGGGAGCGGGCCCGGCAAACAAAGGTGCACAACAAGAAGCTGCGCGACTGCCGGGTGCATCTCAACACGAAGCACAAGCGTCGACTGGACTCGACGGTGTTCATCACGGAGGGGGACAGCGCCAGCGGATCGATCACGAAGAGCCGCGACGTGGAGACGCAGGCCGTGTTTTCACTGCGGGGCAAACCGCTCAATACGTTCGGGCTGAGCCGGAAGGTGGTTTATGAGAACGAGGAATTCGCGTTGCTGCAGGCGGCCCTGGGGATTGAGATCAGCATCGAGGATCTCCGCTACAACCGGGTGGTCATCGCAACTGATGCGGACGTGGACGGGATGCACATCCGGCTCTTGTTGCTGACCTTCTTTCTGCAGTTCTTTCCGGAGATCATCCGCGAGGACAACCTCTTCATTCTGGACACCCCGCTGTTCCGGGTGCGGAACAAGAAGGTGACCAAGTATTGTTATTCGGAGGCGGAGAAGTTGGCGGCCTTGGAGACGCTCGGGAAGGCGGCGGAGATCACGCGCTTCAAGGGATTGGGAGAGATCTCGCCGGACGAGTTCAAGTTTATGATCGGTCCGGAGATGAAGTTGGATCCGGTGCGGATGGAGGAGGGGAAGGGGGCGAAGGACATGCTCTCGTTCTACATGGGCAAGAACACGCCGGACCGGCAGGGATTCATCATTGAGAACCTGCGGGAGGATGTGGTGCGGGAGGATGTGTGAGAGGTTATTGGGGATTGGGGATTGGGGACTGGGGGGGGGGCTGTTCGGCTGTGGAAAATAGGGATCGAGCTATAATGGCGGGGTGAAAGAGTGCGGATTAGGATGACCCCATCATGAATGCGAACAGAGCGTGCAATCCCACCAGTCGGCGCTTCGTCCTTGGCCGGGCCCCCGGTGATCCGGGCAAGGCACGGGGGCGGGGGCGGGTGATTGGGTCGGCGACAAGGGATTTTGATCAAGGCTCCCTGTGGGTGGTGGTGGCGGTGACGCTTTTCGCCTTCGTCCTGTTGACGGCCATCACCGGCTTCTTTGCCCTGCTCTGGTTGATGGCTCTGGGACCGTTGAGCTTGGGGCTGTTTGCGATGCTGGCCAGCATGGGCGGGGTGGAATGGCAGCGGGCCGTGGGCACGGTTTACGTGATCGTGGTGGGAATCGTGATGGTCTGGGCGGCAGGGGCTTGATAGGAGAACGTGCATGCGTAAGGGGTGGCCAGGAGTGATGGGAAGGCGGATTCCGGATCCCGGAGGAAGCCAAGGGTCGCCGGCGGCGGGGCCGCGGCGGCTGATGCTGGCCTCGCGGACGGTGGCCTGGGTGACTGCGGTGCTTTGCACCGGATTGTCCAAGGCGGGAGACGGCGTGTATTTCCTCTGGGCGTTGGGTGTGTTGCCGGTGTTGCTGTTCATTGGAATGAGTGTGCTCGGACTCCTGACCCGGCGGGTCGCCTGGTTCTACGCGGCGCTATGGACGGGCGGGTGCGTTTGGCTCGTCCTGGCGTCGATCAGGATGCTGTAGGGGGACTCCGCGGCCGGGAAGATTCCCGCCCGGCAGGTGTTCACGATGGAGAATCTGCGGCAAGGGATGGGGCGGTGGGGTTGGCGGGGGGCAACCCGCCCTTCCTGCCCTGGAGGCGAAGGGCCGCCGGAACTTCCCGGCGAATCATCGGGGAGAGCGACCAGGGCCGACGAGCAGGGTCGCCCGGGATCGGCAGCGAGTGCCTTTGGAGGCGGAGATGGCAGATCTCCTGAGGGAGAAACGCAGCTCTGCAGATGGCGGCTGTGGATGCTTGGCTGGAGCGGGCCAACGGGGCGGAGGGGGGCGGAGTGGACGAATTGGTGGCGGAGTTGGTGGCGATGGGCCGGGAGGCGCTCCGCACGGCGGAGCAATGGCTCGCCGCGGAGGAAGTGCTCTTGTCCTCTCTGGAGGGGGAGGAGTGAGGGCCGGGGGCGCGGAAGTTCTTCCCACAAAGGCGCTTGCCCTGATGCTTAGGACTTCCTAAGTTTTCGCCCACGGAGACGATGAGCGAGGTGACGGAACATGTGAGTTTGGGGGAGATGTACTCCGATTACTTTCTGGAGTATGCCAGTTACGTCATCCTGGAGCGGGCCGTGCCGCACTTGGCGGACGGATTGAAACCGGTGCAGCGGCGCATCCTGCACGCCATGCGGCAGATGGAGGACGGGCGCTACAACAAGGTGGCGAACATCGTGGGGGACACCATGAAGTACCACCCGCATGGCAACGTGGCGATCGAGGATGCCCTGGTGGGACTCGGGCAGAAGGAGCTGCTGATCGACACGCAGGGAAACTGGGGCAACGTGCTGACCGGGGACCGGGCTGCGGCGGGTCGTTACATCGAGGCGCGTCTCACCAAGTTCGCGCTGGAGGTGGGCTTCAATCCGAAGACCACGGAATGGATGTCGAGCTACGACGGACGGAACAAGGAACCCGTCACGCTTCCCATGAAATTTCCCCTGCTTCTCGCGCAGGGGGTGGAGGGCATCGCGGTGGGACTTGCCTGCAAGATATTGCCCCACAATTTCATCGAACTCATTGATGCCTGCATCGCGGTGCTGCGGAAGAAGCCGTTTGTGCTCGTTCCCGATTTTCCGACGGCGGGGATCATGGATGCCAGCGACTACCGGGACGGCCTGCGCGGTGGAAAGATCCGGGTCAGGGCGCGGGTGGAGGTGGAGCACAGAAAGCTGCTCCGCATCACGGAAGTGCCGTTTGGGGTGACGACCGGATCGTTGATGGACTCCATTGTCGCGGCGAACGAGAAGGGGAAGATCAAGATTGCGAAAATCGAGGACAACACGGCGGAGTTTGTGGAGATCCTCGTGCATTTGCCAGCCGGAGTGGATCCGCAAACGACGCGGGATGCGCTCTACGCCTTCACGGACTGCGAGATCGGCATTTCGCCGAACAGCTGTGTGATCGCGGACGGAAAGCCGCAGTTTCTGGGGGTGACGGAGATCCTGAAGCGGTCCGCACTGCAGACGAAGGACCTCCTGCAACTGGAGTTGGAGATCCGCCTGCAGGAACTGGGGGAGAAGTGGCATTTCAGCTCGCTGGAGAAAATTTTCATTGAGAAGCGCATCTACCGGGACATCGAGGAATGCGAAACCTGGGTGGCGGTCATCAAGGCCATCGACAAGGGATTGCAGCCCTACAAGAAGCTTTTCAAGCGGACCATCACGGAAGAGGACATCGTTCGGTTGACGGAGATCAAGATCAAGCGCATCTCGAAGTACGACAAGTTTAGAGCCGACGAGGAGATCAAGGGATTGGAGGACGCCATTGCGGAGACGCAGAAGCAGCTCAAGAACCTGACGCGCCACACGATCAGTTACTATGAGCAGTTGAAGAAGAGCTACGGCAAGGGTCGGGAGCGGAAGACGGAGATGGCGGAGTTCGAGCGGGTGGACCGGACGCAGGTGGTGGCCTTGACGGAGACGCTTTATCTCGATGAGAAGAACGGTTTCGCGGGCTGGAATTTGAAGAAGGAGAAGTCGTTGGAGAAATGTTCACGCCTGGATGACATCATCGCCTTTTCACAGGATGGGCAGGTGCGGGTGATGAAGGTGGCGGACAAGGCCTTTGTCGGGAAGCGTCCCGTGCATGTGGCGGTGTTGCGGAAGGATGAGGACAAGATTTACTCGATGATCTATCGTGACGGCCGGGACGGGGCGGTTCTCGCGAAGCGCTTTCGGATCGGTGGGGTGACCCGGGACAAGGTTTACGAGTTGGGGAAGGGGACCCCGGGTTCGCGGGTGTTCTATTTCGCGGTTCACGGCACGGAAGAAGAGAGCGCCGAGAACATGGTGGTGATCCACATGAAGCCGGCGCTCCGGCTCCGGAACGTGAGTCGGCCCTTTCAGTTTGGAGAGATCATGGTGAAGGGGCGAGGGGCGAAGGGGAACGTCCTCACCAAGCACCAGATCGATCGGATCGTGAAAGCCCCGCGAGATCTTTTGGACGGAGAAGCTTGACGGGAAGTGTTCATTTGATAAGCTGTTCGCGTGAACAAGATCAAATGGCGGTTGCAGGGCTGGTATATTCGGATGCAGTTGGGCGTGATGCGGCGGCAGATTCGTGGGTTGCGGCGGAAGTTTTTCGCCCGGTCGCGGCGGAGGTCGTCGCGCCAGCTGGAATTGCCCTTTCGGGGTTGAGGTCGGGTTGCGAATTAGGGAGCGTTCCGGGGGAGGAAGGGCGGGAATGGCGGGGAGGGGGCGGTCGATTCCTGTCTGTGGAGCGGGTTGGACAGCATCTGAGCCACGGGGTTTTGCCCTGATTTTTGTGCTGACGATTGCGCCGCAATGACTATAAATTCCCCCATCACATCGACGATTCCAACGCGCCAGCGATTGGGAAGTGGGATTTTTGCCGTCCTGTTTCTCGTTGCCTCCCTTTTAGCTGTCTTGTTTATGACGGCTACTCCTGCCCATGGGGACACCTCGATTCTTGAGCAGGAGCGGGAACGCAGGTCGGCGCAGGCTGTTGAAGCGCAGCAGGAGTTGTTGCGTGGTGACCGGGCCTACGAGGCAGGAAACTATGAAGAGGCGGTGACGGCCTATGCGGCGGCACGCGGACTTCTAGGTCCGGCGGCCCCCACCAATGCACTTTGGAAGGCCAGCGCCGAGCGGTATGCGCAGGCCTCCGTGGAGCAGGCCCGGCATTTGGCCAAAACCGGTAGCCAGGAAGAAGCGCACGCCCTGCTCGACACCGTCCTCAGTGCGGATCTTGCTCCCGGTCACAGTGGCGCCACCCAACTGAAGGCCCAGATTGACGATCCGCTGCGCTACAATCCTGCCCTGACTCCCGAGCACGTGGGTGAAGTGGATAAGGTGCGACGTCTGCTCTACGAAGCGGAGGGATTTGCCTCGCTCGGCCGCTACGGACAGTCGCTGGCCTTTTACGAAGAGGTCCTGCGGCAGGATCCGACCAATACGGCAGCGCGCCGCGGAATGGAGGCGGTGCATCAGCAGGTGGCCCTGTACTCGGACGCGGCGAGCGACGAGACCCGTGGGGCGATGTTGGCGGCAGTCGATGAGGCGTGGGAGATCAAGGTGAATCCGATAGATTTCGAGGCCAATCTCAATCCCGATATCGAAGGGGGGATGGGCCCAGGGGGACGCTCGGCGGAGGAGAAACTGCGCTCCATCGTTGTTCCCCAGGTCGACTTGGAAGGCGTGAATCTCAGCGAGGCAATCGAGTATCTCCGGCAGGTGTCCGCGAGCCTCGATCTGCTCACCCTCGATCCGGAGCAGCGTGGAGTCAGTTTTGTGGTGGATCTGGGGACGGGGGAATCGGATGTCGCGAAGCGGATCTCGACGACGCGTTTCGATCTGAAGCTGCGCAATGTGCCGATCGGAAAAATACTTAAATATATCAACGAGGCGACCGGGACGGCCACCCGCGTCGACGAATATGCGGTGACCGTTCGTGCGGTGGGTGTGACTGACACGGACGTGGTGACAAGGAGCTTCCGGGTGCCGCCGGATTTTCTGAGTCGGGAGTCGATCGGGGAGCAGGGGGGCGACGATGATCCCTTTGGAGGCGACAAGGAAGGGAGCGGGGGCTTGTTGCCGCAGCGGCTGTCGCCGCTGGATTTTTTGAAGAGCAAGGGTGTTTCGTTTCCGGAGGGAGCCAGCGCCAGCTTGAATGCGCGGACCAGCATCCTGCAGGTCACGAACACGCGGGTGAATCTGGATTACGTGGAGCAGATTGTGGCGGCCATCACGGAAAAGGAACCGGTGGTGGTGGTGATCGAGACCCGCATCATCAATACCTCCCAGGACATCCTGGAGGAACTCGGGTATGATTGGATCACAAACGGCGGACATTTGAGTGGCGGCCTGTATGTTGGGGGAGGAACAACGGGCAATGGCTCGGCGATCGGTGATTTTGCCTCCCCCGGCTTTGATTCTATCACGAGCGGGCTTCGCAGTGGGGACGGGACGCATAGCGATGACGCCATAGACACGCTGATCAGGAACGGATTTGCGAACAGCGACCAGGAAGGAGCCCGTGGACCGGGAATCATCACTCTGGCCGCGGTCTCGAATTCCGGCACGATCGCCGCGATGATGCGTGGTTTGGATCAGCACAAGGGCATCGATCAGATGTATAAGAAGTCCGTGGTGACCCGATCGGGCCAGAAGGCGGTGATTGAGTCGGTGATTGAGATGATCATTCCGACCGAGTATGAGCCGCCTCAAATTCCGAATACGGTTGGTGGGTCTGCGATCGTTGACCTGGTGACCGGTGAGGTGGCGGCAGCCTCGGTGTCCTTTGCGACACCCGCCACACCGACTGCGTTTGAGATGAGAAAGCTGGGCTGCATGCTGGAGGTCGAGCCGCTGGTGGGGCCCGACCGGCAATATGTGGAGCTTTCCATACAGCCCACCGTGCGCCGCTTTGATGGCTTCATCGATTACGGCACGCCCATCAACGGCGGCAGTTCGGGATTCGACATCAACTTTGAAGGTGTCGGGGTGGCCGGGATTCCGAGCTTCAACCGGAGCAGCAATTTCGGGCAGGTCACCGCGAACTCGATTTTGATGCCGGTCTTCAGTGTGATCCGCTCCAACGCCAACCTGACCATCGCGGACGGGGAAACGGTGGTGATGGGTGGGCTGCTGGAAGACCATCATTTCAAATATGAGGACAAGGTGCCGATTCTGGGCGACCTCCCGCTCGTCGGCCGGTTCTTCCGATCAGAATCCGAGAGCAGCAACCGGAACGCACTGGTGATCATGGTGACGGTGCGGCTTGTCGATCCTTCCGGACACCCTTACCGTGGTCGTTAAAGACCGACGCTCCGGTTCTCCCCATGTCCAAGCAGCAGACAGATCCTCAAAGTTACTCTGTGGATGAGATGATGGAGCGCTTGCGTGACGGCGAGCGGGCCAAGGAGGAGCAGGCGCCGGGTGAGTTGGTGACCCGGCCGGATGGAACGCAGGTGATGAGGGTGCGCAAACGGAAGCGCCGTACCGAACAGCCCGAGAAGGCCGCGCCCGAGAAAAGGCGTTACAGGCCCATTGCCGCACTTCTTGTTCTCTCGGTGGTGCTCGTCCTCGCTGCGGGAGTGAGTGTGGTGGTGTTGATGGCCCGCTACAACAGCGCCAGCTTTCACGACGAGCTGGAGGGGGCTCTGGGCGAGTCGGCGGGTGCGAAAACAGCGCTCGAAGGCATGTCGGTCACTCCGCTCGCCGCACGGGCCAAGACCCTCCGCTTGGACTGGGGCGACGACCGCGCCATGAAATCGCTCTCCTTGGCGGGCTTGAATGCCGATTTGAGTCTGGGTGGGTTCATCTTTGGGGAATGGGATGGGCAGGGTGTCGTGGCGGACTCCGGGGAGCTGGTGATTGGCGGCACGGGCAGCGGCAGGGTTGATCGCCTCAGCGTGCCGGGGCCATTCGCCTTTTCGGGATATCGGTGTGATTTCATGAACATTATCCTCGGCGATCAGGGTCAGGGCTCGCTGTTCAAGAACACCGAATTGTCGATGAGATCCGGACCGGCGGGGGAGACCCAATTGATCCTGCGCAATGGGGAGGCCCTCTTGAAGCGCTGGAAGCCGCTGTCCATCGACTATGGCATGGCGGAGTTGATCGACGGCGGGATGAAATTCATTTCCCTGCGGATGAAGCCGAAAGAGGGATCCGGGGAGATCACTCTGACCGGTGAGGAGCTCCTGCGGGAGGGGGAGGATGTGATGCTGAATGTGCAGCTGGAGGATTTCCCCCTCAGCACGTTCATGGGCCCGGAATTGGGGGAGCTTCTGGATGGGGTGGTCTCGTGTGAGAACGGAACCTTGCGTTTTGAGAGTGCTTCGCTGGGAGCTTCCGAGTTGCGGGTGGAATTCTCCGGAAAGTCCGCTTACCTGCACCACATTCCCTTTCTCAACATCCTGCGCACACAATTGGGGGACTCGGAGTTCGAGAAGCCGTATTTCAAATCTGTTCAGGGAACCTTTGTGCAAGGGCGGGATGGAATCCGCATTCAGAACCTGGAGCTGACCACTCCCTATCTGATGGCCGTGCGGGGTTACATCGAGGTGGACCCGGAAGGCGCGCTCGGTGGCCGCCTGGCGGTTGGAATCGGGGAGGGCAAGATCATCACCTTCACCAATCGCAAGAGATCCGCCGTCTTTTCCGATCCCCAGGAGGGCTTCTGTTGGGTGACGATCAATCTGAGCGGCACCGTTGAGGATCCGATGGACGACCTGCAGGCGCTGCTGCAGAAGGCCGCCCAGGAAGCGGCCCAGCGAAGCCGCGGAGTGGATGGGGAGTAGGGCCGACCTTCGAGGGCAGTGCAGACAGATCGTTTTGGACCGGGAGAGCCGCAGTTATGGATTGGAGCTTGCCGCTGACTGCCAATTCATTGAGACTGCCGTTGTCTGCCGACAGTGCATTCCTGTCTGCTGACAGTGCATTCCTATGAGTAAAGTGGATCCATTTAGTTCCCGGTTCGAGGTCTTCGGACGTGAGGCGCGTCAGGTCGTGCCGGATATCAATGGCAGGGCTTTCGAGCTTCTCCTTGGTCGTTTGACTCCCAACCCCGGAGCGGACGGACGGGTGATCCTGCTGAAGGCACCCCGGGCGGGTTTCGGGAAGACCTTGTTGATCCAGCGGGTTGCGGAAACGCTTACTTCGGACCATCATTTTGTGAAGGTCGGATTGATCGGTGGCCGCACGATCGAGGCCTCCGCGGTGTTGGAGTGCGTGTTGGAATCCCTGTGTCATGTCCTGCCGGCATCGGAGGGTTTGACCATGCTCGATCTGGTGGCGCGACGGATCATCGCCCGTGGTTTGGAGCCGTTGGTCCGATCGGGCGAAGTCCCTTGTCAGGATCGGGATGGAGCGCTGCTCGCCCTGCAGCAGACTCCGGTGGAGACGTTCGATTTTCATCATGAGGGGGCGGTGACCGCCCATTGGACGGAAGCCAACTTTGAGATTCTCGGGCCGCGCCTCGCGGCGGAAGTGGCACAAGTCAGTGGAGCCAGCCTGAGGGAGGCGGCGTATTGGGTGGAATTATTTTTTAGATTTGCGACCACCTCGCCGGAGAATGTGGAGCGCTCCCGCCTGTTGTTTGAGACAGTGTTTCGACCGGAGGGTTTGCGGCCATCGGAGTCCGGAGCGGGGGAGCGGTTGCACGGATTGCTTTCGCTCATGGGCATCGCGACCACCGCGGTGTTGGTCATCGACGACACCGAGGGCCTGTCCACGCATCCGCCCGATGCATTGGAGCTGGCTTCCTTTCTGACAAATTTGGCACAGAGCTGTCCGGGGACCTTGGTCCTTCTGAGCGTGAACGCCGACGTGTGGGACACCGCCTTCGCACCCCGGCTGCCGGGTGGATTGGCCGATCGTCTGACGGAGCACGAGGTTTCGTTGCAGTCCCTTAGTCGAGAGAGTGCGGAGTCGATCATCCGCTCCCGCGGCGGGCAGCGGGCTTCCGAGGTGCTGGAGCGCATGGATTGGAGCAATGGGGAGCTCTATGCACGAAGAGTGTTGAAGGATGCCTCCCTTGCCTGGGAGGGATTGATGCAAGAGGCGGCGGAGCAGGTCGAGGCTGCCGGGAGCAAGACGGACGGTGTCTTCGGGACGCTCGATGACCTCGCGAAATTGGAATCGACAAAACCCGACCTTGAGGACGAGGTCGGGTGGTCGAAGCCGGACACATTTTCCGCCTCTGCCGCTCTCCTTGCGGCGGCCGCCGGGGCTGCGGGGTCTGATAAATCGCCCGATGGCGGGGAGGAGGCTCCGTCAGATTCCGAAAGCGTCGAGGCCGAAGAACAGGTGGGGGAGAAGGCGTTCGATGCCGCCTCCTACGCCACTCCTAGTAGTCCGCTGACGGAAGCTGGGGAAGCGGAGGAGATATCCCCGCCATTCATCAACGATCCTGCCGCGCTGGCCAGGTTGGCGGCGCCGACCGAGCCTCTGGTGCCCGATCCCTTCGATCATGCCCTCGCTGCGGATACGGACGAGGAGACGACCGGGGACTCTGCGGATTTTGCGGCTGAAGAGGCGATCAGGAGCCCCTTCGCGCCGGCGGGATCGGTGGCGCCCACCCCGACCGCTCCGGCAGAAGGGCCGGTGTCCCCGGAGACTGACATCGAGGAATCTGATCAAGGGACGGAAGACGCGGCCAAGATCGACCAGAAGGTGTCGGCGACGGAGGGCCCGGACGGGCCTTTCACGGCGGTTGCGCCGGGAATTTCTTCCTTCCAACCGTTGGAGTCGGAGACGACGACGGAGACCGCTGCGGAGACGGAGATGCCTCAGGAGGACGGGGATTCCGCCGATGGAACAATCGATCCGCCGGCGACGGAATCCACCAATCCGTTTTTCCCCGTCGCTCCGCCCCGCTCACCCTTTGCCAGCGTCTGGGACAAGGGGGAGGAGAGCGAGGCTCCGCAGGCAGAGGTCTCCGACGAACCGCCTGGCGAGGAAGAGGACGCGGTGCGGGCGGACGAAGTCGGCCCGGTGGCGGATCCCTTCAAGGCTGGCCCAGCTGCTCCCTTCACCCCGAGTCCCTCGCCCTTTGCTCCAGTGCGCTCCCCCTCGAAGAGCGCGGAGTCCGAGACCTATTCGAATCCCTTCGCCGCGATGACACCTCGCGTCGGGAACGGGGCTGATCAGCCTGTGGTGGGGTCGAATGGCGACGACTCCGGCAATCCGCCATCGAATTCGCCGTTCGTGCCGGTGAGCGGAGGGAAAGAAGGTGCCGAAGTGATCCTGCCCGACGAGCAGCCCGCGACCTCGACTCCCTTTGAACCTGTTGCCAAGTCCCAGGAACCTGAAATCACATTGCCTCCGGAGTCGTCATCCACTTCCCAGGAATCGCCCTTCCGGGCGTTTTCTCCGGAAAAGGCCTCCGCCTCTCCGTTCGCTCCGGTGAATCCCGCGCCGTCCGGACCGCTCGATCAGGACCTGCCGCCAGCCAAGGGGCTGGATGCCTTGGCCGGAGGAACTTCGTCGCCGGCCTCGATCAGCCCCTTTGCAAAGCAGGAGCCGGAGGGAGAGAAATCAATTCCCGAGGAGAAGCCGACCCCCTTCAAGCCGGTGGGCGAGGGGGGGCTTCCGCCCAAGCGTTTCGAGGTATCGCCTTTTTCTCCCGCGCCGGAATCGATTGCTTCACCGTTCGAGAAGGCCGCCGCTCCCGGGGCCTCCACGGAAGGGCGCAAGGCGGAACCGCCGAGTCCCTCTCCTGCCACCCCTCCGAACATCCCCCGCAGCCGGGAGGCGGGCAAGCCGGAGGCCAGTCCGTTTTCGCCTGTTGAACCTGCTCCGGCGACTCCCCCCATCTCTCCATTTGCGCCTGCGGCCAAGGCGGCCAGCGACGAGGGGGAGACCAAGGATGACGAGGATAAGGTCGATGAACTGCTCCGCCAATTCAAGGAACGTTACGGGCGGGATTGAGCCCCAATATTTGGATGGGACCGAACCCTCCGATTTGCGCTATATTTTGCTTGCTCCAAAGCCCCGTCCCGACAACATTTCGGCCCCGTTTGCGGGAAACTCCGGCGTAGCTCAGTGGTAGAGCGGGTGGCTGTTAACCACTAGGTCCTAGGTTCGAATCCTAGCGCCGGAGCCAACATAAGAGCCTCAACCTTAGCGGGTTGGGGCTCTTGCCTTTTCGGGAGAGGGGATGGTGATCACAAGAGGTGTTCACAAAAAAGCACCCCCACCTCTCGGCGCAATCCGCCTCGAACGTCGCGTGAGTGTCCCGAGACAACCGCCCGTCGCGGATCTTCGCCAGCGCCGTCCCCGCCTCCGCGAAAACTGCCAACCCCTTTCGAGGCTGGCAGCTTCTCTTGTTTCCCGATCCCAGCGTGATGCAGTCGCGCCAGAGAATTTGTCACCCCAAAACTCGCCCGTTGAGCTTCGCGCCCGTGAATCCGCCGGGGCAAAAAATCCGGTGGCGGGTCAGAAAGTGGTTCGTCTGTTCGGCCGGCTTCGCGGAGCGGGCGTAACTTTTTGCGGCCTTGCGGGCGGCGGCGGTCGCAGCTCGGCAAACGTCCTTGAACACCTCGGCCGAAATCAGGGCGGGCGCGGACGGTGTCG
>Ga0105051_10001020_pt1 | contig 38820 bp, 34 predicted proteins | sample FRY02_FD_78383 | JGI IMG/M metagenome (GOLD analysis project Ga0105051, IMG submission 78383) | Freshwater microbial communities from Lake Fryxell liftoff mats and glacier meltwater in Antarctica - FRY-02 (megahit assembly) | ecosystem: Environmental > Aquatic > Freshwater > Ice > Glacier... | reverse complement strand
TAGCGCGGCTGCCGCAAAGACGCGGCTCATCTGCGGCAGGCGCCGGTCACGAGATCCAAGACGAGATCCAGCACGCCGCTGAGCGCGCCCGATTCGAGCAGCGCTGCGGCACCGCTGAGCGCCGGCGCGGCGTTGTCTGGGCGCATGAGGACGATCAACGCCTCGGCGAGGCCACGGCGCGTGCGCGCGTCAGTCCCGATAAAGGCGAGGGCCTGCGAGAGCACCCGCAAGAGGGGCTGCGGGGCTTCCATATCAGATGGCGCATTCCCCAAGGCCCCTGTGAGGGTCCTGAATACGTCGGAGGTCAACAGATCGTAGACGAAGGCGCCCGTCGTCAGGTCGACGTCTACGCGTAATAGGCAGGTCATGAAATCGCGCGTGACTTCAAGGCCCTCACCATCAAGCACGACCTCAAAACCGCGCACGAGCTGATCATAAGGTGCCTGGTCAAGGTCGACTAGTAGACCCAAGAGCCCCGTAATCGTTTCGATTGAAAAGGTCGGCTGAGTCGCAGCGACGAACACGTTTCGAACCAGGTAGCGCAGCGCGTCCCTGCCGTTTTCTTGCTCAAATGACAGCCCCTTTAGAGTGTCGACTAGCGTCGGCGAGGTCAGAAGGCGCACCAAGGCGTCGACGAAGGCCGTGTCACCGACTAGGTCGGCGGCTAGGACGAGGAGAGGCCCGCCGTCACAGGTCCCGAGGACACCGCGTGTCAGACCATAGACGTCGTCGCGGGGAGCCGGCTCGACGAGGAGGCGCACGACCCGCGCCAAGGTCGGCTGAAGCTGGCTGGGCTCGGCCGGGGGGGCGTCGGGGGCTGGCGCGAGGGCGCTGATCGCCCCGGGCTCGAAGGCCGTCAGAAGGCGCATCACGCTGTCGACGAAGTCACGCCGCGTGTCCTCGGGGAAGCGCTCGCGGATGACGGTCGCGAGGCCCGCGGTGACCCCGGCGTCGATTGCGGCGTTGAGGTCCGCCAGGTAGACGTCGACCGGGGGACAGCGGGCCGGCGGTGGCACGTCTAGGGGCGGCAGCGAATCACCCGCACCGCACGCCGCGAGAGCGCACGCCAAAACCCAGCCAAGGGCGTGGCGGGCGGGCGCGAGACACTTGGCGGGCGTCGGATTCATGCGGGGATGCTCTCACGTCCGGAGGTCGTTTATCAATGGCGGCGCACAGCGACGACAATAGGGGGCGTTTGTCGGCGATGCGACCCGCCCAGAATCAGGCGTCCAGCCCCGCCCGCGAAACACAGCCGACAAGCTCGGACCGCGCGCGCTGGCCGATCTGCTCTCTCGAGGCGCGAGTCAGCGCGTGGCCACGCACGAGGGGCTCGCCGTCGACGAAGACGTCCCGGACATTGGCCCTCTCTGCGGCGTAGACGAGCCGAGAGACGACAGAGCCGCCTGGGCCCGAGCCTATGTCGTCGAGCTTGACGATCTGGAGATCCGCCCGAAAGCCGGCGCGGATCTGGCCGAGCTCGGCCTCAAGCCCCAAGACCTCAGCGCCGGCGCGCGTCGCGAGATACAGGGCGTGAGAGGCCGGCATGGCCGTGGGCCCATAGCGCGGTTTCTGAAGAAGGGCCGCGGTCCGCATCTCGGTCCACATATCGAGCCGGTTATTGCACGGGGCGCCGTCGGCCCCGATGGACACGTGGACGCCGGCCTCTTCAAGACGCGGGACGTCACAGATACCGCTGGCGAGCTTGAGGTTGCTCGACGGGCAGTGCGCGACGCGGGTGCCGTCGGCGGCCAGCGCCGCGACCTCTTCGTCGGACACATGGATGCAGTGCGCGAGCACGGTCTTTGGACCAGCGATACCCAAAGCCCGCAGCGCCATCACGTTGTCGAGGCCGCCCGAGCGGGCGCGGACGAAGGCGACCTCATCGGTGTTCTCGGAGCTATGCGTATGCACCCACAGCCCGCGTCTCGCGGCCTCGTCGCTGACCTTGGTCAATAGTTCATTGGTACACGAAAGAATAAAGCGCGGCGCGAACCCGTACCGAATGCGCCCCTCGTCAAATCCGTCCCATTTCTCGGCGAGGGCGATCGACTCGGCCAGCGACGACTCCGTGCTCTCGCGGAGCCCGTCTGGGCAGGAGGGGTCGTCCATCATGCATTTACCGGCGACGGCCCGGAGCCCGCTCGCCGCGAGGGACTCGAAGACCTCTTCGGTGTGGTGGACCGTGCCCATATCGACGATCGCCGTCGTGCCCCCGAGGACAAGCTCGGCGAGTCCAAGGTCGGCGCTGGCCCTAAGGCTGGCCGCGGTGTGCGAGGCCTCTAGTGGCCAGATACGCTGCGCGAGCCACTCCATCAGAGCGAGATCGTCCGCGAGGTTCCGAAAGAGGGTCTGGCACAGATGGATGTGCGTCTGGACGAAGCCCGGGAGCACGATGCAGTCGGTGGCGTCGATGACGGCCTCGTCAGCCGCCGGGGACAGACCCACGCCTACCTCGACGATGTGTCGGCCACGCACGCGCACATCGGCCTCAATGACAGAACCGGCGTCATCCATCGTCACGACGGTGCCACCCCGAATCAGGACGTTCATGCGCGCTCCAGGCCCTCGCCCTTATAGGCAAATGGCAATAAATCGGAGACCTTCGCCTCGCGACGCAGGCCACCCGTCGTCACCGCGATGATCCGCGCGTCGGGTGCGAATTCGTTGAGGGCCTGAGAACACATCCCACAAGGCATGACCGCGATCGGTGCGCTGGTCGCGACGACGACGAGATCGAAGGTCGTGTCCCCGGCCGTCACGGCGGCACCAAGGGCGGTGCGTTCGGCGCAACACCCGACGGGATAGCTCGCGTTTTCCACGTTGACGCCGAGGTAGATGCGACCGCTGGTCGCGCGCAGGACGGCGCCGACAAGAAAGCGGCTATAGGGCGCGTAAGCACGCTCTCGCACGCTGAGCGCGAGCTCGATCAGCGCCTCGTCCGTAGCATCTACAGCCGCAGGTTGGTCTACGAGTGTCATGCGCTTGCCTCGATCTCTTGGGCGATGAGCCCCGCGAAGCCCTGAACCAGCGCGAGGAGGCGGGGACCTGTCTCATTGGCGACCGCGGCCACCTCAGCGTGGTCAAGGGGCTGAGCCGAGACGCCCGCCGCGTGATTTGTCACACACGACAGCCCCACAACCTTGATGCCCATGTGGTTGAGCGCGATGGTCTCGTGGACCGTGCTCATCCCGACGAGCGAGGCGCCGAGGGTCCGCAGCATGCGCACCTCGGCGGGTGTCTCGTAGCTGGGCCCGAGGACGCTGACGTAGACGCCGCTGTTGAGAGGGACCGCCGCCTCGGCCGCCGCGCGCTCGAGGAGAGCGCCGAGGGTCGGGCAGTAGGCGTGAGACATATCGGGAAAGCGCGGACCGAGCTCAGGGACATTGGGCCCGACGAGCGGGTTGCGACCGGTGAGGTTGATATGGTCCGTGATGCGGCAAAGAGCGCCCGGGCGGAGCCACGGATCGATTCCGCCGGCGGCGTTCGTGACCAGCACGCGCGTCGCGCCAAGGAGCGCGACGAGGCGCACCGCAAAGACGGACTCTTCCGGGCTGTGGCCCTCATAACCGTGAATTCGCCCGGCGAGAACCGCGACCGGCAGCCCGGCGAGGTGGCCCAGGACCAGCTCGCCGGCGTGTCCGATGACAGTCGGAGCGTGGAAATGCGGGATCTCGCCGTAGGGGATCCGGACCGCATCTTCGACGAGCTCGGCGAGGGCGCCGAGCCCGCTGCCGGCGACGATCGCCAGGGCGGGAACGAGGGGTGACCGGGCCTGAACGGCGTCGCGGGCCTCGATGAGGTTTTTATATGTATTCAAAACTATTCCAGAGCTTGTAGCGACGATTTGTTTGAACTCAAAGAAATGAACCGCCGGCGAGCGGCGGCCGGTCCCTCAGCCCCAACGCTCGATAATCAGGGGCCCCAACTCGCGGTGGTCGTCGCCGATGGTGTAGGCGGCCAAAATTCGCGCCAACTCGGCCTCGGACGCGGGACGCGCGGGGTTGTACGAGACGGTCACGAGGCTATCGCCGATATTGACCTTGTCGCCGACCTTCGCGTTGACGCGCATGCCGACGATGGGGTCGATGATGTCACCGGCCTTGAGGCGACCGGCGCCGAGGATCGTCGCGACCATGCCCAACTCGCGGCTCTCAATGAGCTGTACGAAGCCGGCGCGTTCCGCCCGAACCTCGACTGAGTGAGTCGCGACGGGGACCTTCGACATGTCGCCGCCCTGAGCGGCCACCATACGGTTCCAGCGGTCGAGGGCCGTACCATCGTGGAGGCTGGCCTTGATGGCCGCCTGGCCTTCTTCCTTGGAGACGCCCTTAGCGACCTCGACCATGGCGCCGCCGAGGACGACGACCAGCTCTTCGATATCTGGCGGACCCTCGCCGCGGAGACAGGCGACGGACTCATCGATCTCGCAGGCGTTGCCGATCATGCGTCCGAGGGGCTCGTCCATGCGAGTAAGGATAGTGATCACACGGCAATTCGTCGCTTCGCCGACAGCGATCATGGCCCGGGCGAGCTCGCGGGCGCTCTCGACCGTCTTCATGAAGGCGCCGGCGCCGACCTTGATGTCGAGCACGAGCCCCTCGATCCCCTCGGCGAGCTTTTTGCCCATGATGGAGGCGCAGATGAGGGGGATCGACTCGACGGTCGCCGTGACGTCCCGCAGCGCGTAGAGGCGCTTATCCGCTGGGGCGATCTCTTCGGTCTGACCGATGATCGAGCAGCCCACCTCGGCGAGGACGGCCTTGAAGCGGTCGACCGGTAGTGACACGTCGTAGCCCGGGATGGCCTCGAGCTTATCGACGGTGCCGCCCGTGTGGCCAAGGCCGCGGCCGGCCACCATGGGCACAATCACGCCGCAGGCGGCCGCAGCGGGGGCCAGAGGCAAGGAGATCTTGTCGCCGACGCCGCCGGTGGAGTGCTTGTCGACGCGGCCTGGTCCGAGCTCGCTCATGTCGAGGACCCGGCCAGAATGCAGCATCGCGTCGGTCCAGGTGCCTGTCTCACGCGGGTCGAGACCGCGAAAGAAGATCGCCATCGCCATCGCGGCCATCTGATAGGACGGCATCCTATCTGCAGAATATTCTTTGATTATGTATCGGATTTCGTCATCCGACAGCACGCCGCCGTCGCGCTTTTTCGCGATGAGTTCAACAATGTTCACTGCAGTACCTTTGCCTAATCGGTCGCGGTCGCGCGGCTGCGCATCCGGGCCCGGTACCATAGTCGCATCGGCCAGCGCGGACAAGATCATGCGATCAGCCGATGACGGCGCCCAGAAAGGACCGGCCTCCGCCCATGGTGGCGCCTAGCGCCTCAGCGGCCGTCGCCATCACATCCGCCAGGCTATCGATCTGGCCCAGGGACACGCCCGACGGCACCAGCGGTGAAAAAGCCAGGAGGGCTGTGGGCTCTCCGGCCGGCGCAGACGACGCGTGAAGGACAGGGTCCAGCCCTGTCGCTGAGGTGACCAAGACGAGGACATCGCGGTCCTGACCGATGGTGTCCAGCCAGTCGCCGAGGGCGGCATCGAAGGCCGACAGGCGACGCGCCATGGTCACCGGGCTCGGGCTGTGGCCTGACTCTGGGTCAAACCGGGCGATGATGAGACCGGATGACGCGCGCTCGAGGGACGCGGTCACGCGGCGAAAGAGAGCGGTCGGAGGCGCGGCGACGTCGAGGTCCGCCCCGGCGATGACCGCGGACAGGCCGGCCCCACGCAGGAGGCTCTGGAGCGCGTCCGTGTGGCCCGCGAGGGCGCCAGGGGACGCGTCTGGCTCGATGATGCCCCAGGAGGCCGCTGGGGGCTCGGCAGGGGCCAGCCCGCGGACAGCTGCGGTGTTTCCGAGACCAAGCCAGGCCAAGGTGGGCAGAGAGAGGCCACCGACATAATCGGCGACGTGCGCCACGGTCGAGTTGCCGCGACGGTGGTTTTCACCGTTGGACAGGCCCGCGCCGGCGCCCAGACCTTGAACTGTGATGAGGACCACATGGGACAATACTCGTGACACGACGGACTCCTTAGGAATCGAAAAGGAGGGCTCTCAAGCCGTCGCACAAGGCACGCACGTGGAGACGCGACCTGTAGGGGTGCGCTAGGAATTGTCTCACGGGAGCCAACTGCTCGGACTGAATATAGGCAGCATCTGCAAGCACTCGAATCATGTCAAAAAAAGCGGGCGTTCACGGGCGGTTCTGGAACCCAGCGGGCCAGCCAAGCGCCTAAATGCTGGGTGTACGATGCCGTCGGGCGCTTAGGGCCCAATAGTCTAGGAATCGCCACTAGGCTTAGCGACCGATCGCAATTGGAAAAGGGATTGGCCGGCGGGCCTCGCCGGGGGACGCGGCGGACCAGCGGCGGCCGTCGGGGCGACGCCGCGGTCGGCGAAGGTCTCCGGTGAGCGCTTGAATTGCAGCACGCACTCCATCCCGGGGCAAAAGAGATGCTCGCGCCCGGAAAAGAAGACGCGTCGGGGGGGCCTCGCCTCGCGGACCGACGACGAGATCGCCGAAAGATCGGCCGAACACACGGAACACTGGCGCTTCACATCCATGTTGCGCAAGATACGCCCGGGCGCACTCGCCGCAAACACGAATCGACGCCAAGCCCAAGGGACACCGTTCCCCGCCGCTGCACAGCCCGGAGCCAAGCGCCCACCGTGAATCTCAACCGAGCCCTCCACTATCGCCTGAAGACCCTCCGAAGACGGGTCGGGCCACGCCTAGCCCTAGGCTCCATCGCTTGGATCCTCGCGATCATCCTCCTCATCGCCGGGCTCGTCGCTGCCGGACAGGCCCTCGCGTCGGGTGGCCCCGTGACCGCGGATTCAGTCTCCGACACGGTCTTCTGGATCGGGATCCTACAGGCCCTGCTTTATTGCTATACCACCTTTGAGTTCATCTATCGCGCCCCAGACCAACGATTCCTGGGCGCACTCCCGGTCAAAGGCGGCCCTCGTTACGATGAGCTCATGGTCGTCGCGCTCGTCGCGCACCTGCCCCTCCTCTTAATCCCTCTGGCCTACGCTTATGGCGTCTACGAGAGCGGACAGACCGAGCTGGCCGCCTTCGCGATCCTCTACCCGACTATCTCGCTCCTTACCGGGGTCCCCATCGCCATGGCGCTACACCTCCTGGCCGGCAAGTCCCTGCTCGCTGGCGGTTCGGCCCTCAAGAAGATGCTCGCCGGGGCCGTCGTGGCGGACGAGGCCGCGATGCTGATCTATGCGCCCGCGCTGGGCCTGCTCATCGTCGCCGTCCTCGGGCTCTTCTTAGAGGTCGCCCTCAAGCTGGCCCTCGCGCGCCACGACACGGGGACAGTCATCGGGTTGGCCATCGGCGCCGGCGTCGTGATGGGGTTCGCTTGGCGCGCAGGCCGCAAGGTCGCCGCCGAGGCCCTACACCGCATCCTGCCGCGCTTCTCCGAGGCCGATGTGCCCCCACCCTTTCGAGATGACGGGGTCGCGCGCCATCTGCCAGGGGCCTCCCTCGCCCGATTCCTCCCGACGACCGCGCGCCCCTATTTCATGCGCGATCTGCGCCAGCTCCGTCGCCGCTTCCGCCTCGATCGGCTGCTCCTGTGGGTGACGCCCCTCCTCGGCTGGAAGGTGGCCGCGGACGCGGGGGACGCGTGGCTGGTCTTGGTCGCGGTCGTCGCGGTCTTCGTCGTCGTCGCCTTCACGTCGGGGTTTCGGCTCGTCGGAAAAGAGCTCTCAGCCCCGGCCCTCGACCAAGCCCTGCCGCTGGCGCCGAGGGATCTCACCATCGGCCGGCTCGCCGCCTCGGTCCTCCACCCCTTGCAAGCCGCGCTCGGCTTCGCGGCCGGGGTGGCCATCGCAGGACACTTCACGACGGCCTTGGTCGTGGCCGCGCTCGGCGCCACTTTCGGGGCTATCTGGACCGCCGTCGTCTATTTCCTGACCCGCCACATGGAGGCCGATTTTGTCGGCTCTTGGGCCATCGTGACGCGCCTAGTCGCGATCGCTGGGTTTGCATGGCTGGCCAGCTAGGCCCCTTAGGCGACGCGGCGCTGGCCCGCTTAGGCATTCTCGCGCCACGCGCGGAGGCGACTCGTGCGCCCTGCCGCCTCAATCGAAGGTCCCGACCCGAGCACGCAGTCTCTCGGGCCGCCTACGGAGACAGAGCATGACCCCAATCGTCCAAGTCCGCGGACTCGTGAAGTCTTTCCGCTCAGTCAAGGCCGTCGCGGGGGTCGACTTCGACGTCGGCGCCGGCGAGCTCGTGGGGCTCATCGGCCCCAACGGCGCCGGCAAGTCGACCACGATGAAGATCCTGACGGGACAGCTCCTCGCCGATGAAGGCAAGGTCCTCATCCGCGGCGAGGACGTCCTGCACGATCCGATGGCCGCTCGGCACGCCATCGGTTACGTCCCGCAAGAGTTGCACCTGCATCCATTTTTGACGGGCCGTGAGCTCCTCGACTTTGTCGCCGAGGTGCGTGGAATTGAAAATAAGCTCGCGAAGGAGCGCATCGACGCGCTCCTGCATCGCTTCGGCCTCGCGGCTGCCCAGCACCGGATGACCCGCGAATACAGCGAAGGTATGAGCCGCAAGCTCGCGATCTGCTCTGCGCTCGTCGGCGCGCCGCCCCTGCTCGTCCTCGACGAGAGCCTCAACGGTCTCGATCCGCGGGCCTCAGCTGAGGTCAAGGCGGTGCTCACCGACGAGCTCGCGCGCGGCACCGCGATCGTGCTCGTGTCGCACATCCTCGATATCCTTGAGCGCCTCTGCCATCGCATCGTCCTCATCGACGAGGGGCGCGTCGTCGCTCGCATCTCACGCCTAGAGCTTGACGCGCTGCACGCACGCGGTGGCACACTGGAGGACTTCTTTATACAGAACACCCAGGCCCCGAAAGAACGCTAGATGACCCACCCTCGCCGACATCACGCCGCGTTCCTTTGCCTCATCATCGGGCTCGGGGCGACCACCGCGCAGCCGGCGATGGCCGAGGACGAGGACGAGTGCGAGGCGGCCATGCCCCTTATCGAGAGGGCGGCCGAAAGACACGGTCTCGACGCTGGGCTCATGGCGGCGATCATCGCGATCGAGAGCCGGTTCAAATCCGTGGTAAACAAACGATCTGGGGCGCGTGGGCTGATGCAGGTCATGCCGTCGACGGCCCGCAGGCTCAAGTGCGGCGACCTAAACGACGCCGAAGACAACCTCGATTGTGGCGCGGTCCTCCTCAGGCGCCTGCTCGACCGCTATGACGGCTCCTTGCTCTTGGCCCTATCCGGCTATCACTCCGGTCTGCGCGCACCAAACACGGCGCGCGACACCGGCGTCGTCCCGACAAACACACACTACTTCGAAAAGGTCCTCGCCACCCGCACGCGCCTCCTCCGCGAGGGCTGCCCATGAGCGGCCTCGGTCCTGGCAGCGCCGTGCGCCTCGTGGCGGTGGGCCTCCTGCACAGATTCACTGACGACCAGGGCGAGCTCTTCCTCGTCGCCCGCCGCCGCAAGGACGCACACCTCGGCGGCCAACTCGAGCTCCCCGGTGGTCGGGTCGAGGCCGGCGAGACCCCTGAGTCCGCCCTCATCCGCGAGCTCTCCGAGGAGCTCGGGCTGAGCTTCGATGATAAGGTCCCGATGACGCCGGTCACCTTCTCCTTTCATCGCTATAGCGACCGCACGGTCCTGCTCCTGTTCTTCGCGGTGCCCTACAGGGCCTCGATGGGCCAGCCTCAGGCCTTGGCGTCCGACTCTATCGCGTGGATCTCCCGCGCCGAGCTGATCGCCTCGCCGATGCCCGATGGCAACCGTCCCCTCGTGGCCGCGCTCGCCGCCGGTTGGCCCGCCCCTCCCTCAACGAAGTAGCCACCAAACGACCGGAGCTCCCGCCATGAACCGCCTGTTTTTTGCGTCTCTGTTGTCCTCCACAGCCCTCTTCGGGTGCCCTAGCACGTCGCCACGCCCCGAGGCGGCACCCCCGAGGCCGGCGCCGCTGTCGACCCTGACACCCGAGCAGCGCTCGATCTACGAGGAGTACAAATCACTCGCCGTGAAAAATGATTGCTCCTCCGGCTTTCAGAGCCTCTCGGGCCAATGGAGCTTCGTCGGCGAGAGCCGAATGCCGGACTACAAGAGCCTGCTGACCATCGACGGCACGACCTATCGCGAAGACCTCAGCGGCAAGGGCCCCTCGGGTCCCGCCAAGGCGCGGGTCGACGGCGAGCTCCGCTGCGTCTTTAAGAACCGCGTCCTCGTCACCCTCGACCGGGTCACCCCGGAGGGCGGCTTTGAGAACTACTCAGGTGAAGCCTATCCCTGTGATTTGCTTGGAGACATGGATCCGAACACGGTGCGCATGTTGATGATCTGCTACTTCGACTGGGATCTCCGCCCGGCCGCGGGACGCGAGTTCGAGTACGAGCGGGTCGAGACGCCATAGGCGGGTAGCCGCAGCCGGGGTGTGCCATCGCGCGTCACACGCGAGACAAATGGGACACGTTGATACAGGACAGCCGGTCGCAGATCACTCCTAACCGGCTCAATTCATTAGAATGACATCCTCGGCACAGCTTTTGCTTAGCACCGAGGGCATGAAACCTTACCTCCCATCTATTGCCGCCCTCTCCCTGCTCACCGTCGTGCCCCTCGTCGAGGCCAAGGAGGCGGCAGACATCCCCGCGCCGATCGAATGGGCGCCTCAAGCCGGCCCACCCTCAAGCTGCGGACGCGCTCTCTGGATCGGTGCGGCGATGCCGTGGCCCGAGAGAGGCGAGGACGGCGAGTGGCTCGACCTCGTCAACCCCTCGCCGATCCCCGTGTCCGTCAAGGACTGGGAGCTCGTCGTAGGTCGACGAAGGCGCCGCCTTCCGAACGCGCTGGTCGCCCCTGGCGGCACCCTGAGGCTTGACGCCGCGTGGCTTGGGACCCTTCACCTACGCAATCAGGACGGCCATGCGACCCTCGTCGACCCATGCGGCCGCGAAGCCGAGCGCGCCGAATGGGCCGAGACCGCGCGTGGTTTAGCTATGTGGCGCGCCAAGGACGCGGACTCGTTGAGTCGACTCGAATGACACAGAAGCCTACGGGGACTCGCCTCGCCGACAAGACACGAGGATCCGGGGGCGCTAACGCGACCTCCGGGTCTCGATGCATCTCCCGCGGCCGGCGGTCCAGTGGACCTAGCCAAGGGGAGAAGTGGTGGCTGTAGACAGACTTGAACTGTCGACCTAACGATTATGAGTCGTTCGCTCTAACCGACTGAGCTACACAGCCAACGCGGGGGGGGTGGTAACCGATCAAAAGCGATGGGTCAAGCATTGCCTGCACACAACGAGGCAAAGGACCTCTTTGGCCCGCAAACCCGCCTCAATCGTCGACTGCGCCATCCCAAAGGGCCTGAAGCTTCTCGCGCGTCACACGGGTAGTGAGAGCGCCCTTTTGCGCGTGAAGGTCACGGATCTCTTCGATGATCTTCCAAAAATGCTCGGTGAGTCCGGGCATATAGAGGCCGGCGACGAAGAAGCTTGGGGTCTTGTAGACGGGCCGCACGGTCTCGGCGAAACCGTGGCGGTGTAAGAAGGTCGCGAGGGCGGCCTCACCGGCGTTGACGTGATTCCAGACCGCTTTAACTTCCGATAGTTCGGTCTTATCGTTGTCGCGCTCACCGTCTGCGCCGGTCCGCCACAAGGCAATATCGCCGAGTGCTGCGAAGACCTGCGCGGCCTCTGACTTGCCGAGCGCGACCGCCTCTTTGCGCAGCGCGAGGATCGACTCAGGCGTCATCCCCTGTGCGACGGCGGGCTGGCTCAAGAAAGCCTTCTTGGTCTCGCGCACGAAGAACGCCTCAAGATCGAGCTGCAGACAGCGCCTGATGTCCTGCACCACCTGCTCAAAGCGTTGACGGCGCAGCTCAAGCTGCTCTTCGATCTCGCGTTCAGTGAGTGTGTCGCTCATGGCAGGGCTCCCTCCGAAAAGGCGGGCAGGGCCCGCGTCGTTTGATGGAGTGATAACCCACCGGCGCGGTTGCGGCAAGCGTCCCAAAAAACGACGACGGGGTCGATCCGCGTGGCAGATCGACCCCGTCAACTTGGCTGCGTGTGCGCCTAGCCGCGACGCATCGCGGCGGACATCATCTCAGCTCTTCTTCTTTTCGGCCTTGACCGGCGTCGCCGCCGCCTTCTTGCCTTCAGCGGCCTTCGCCTTGGGTGCCGCGGCCTTAGGCGCCGCGGCCTTAGGCGCCGCGGCCTTAGGCGCCGCGGCCGGAGACGCTGCTTTCTTGGGCGCGGCGGCCGGAGACGCCGCGGCCGGAGACGCTGCTTTCTTGGGCGCGGCCTCGGCGACCTTCTTCTTCGGTGCCTCGGCGGCGACCTTCTTGTCAGGGGCCGTTTTCTTGGCGGGCGCCTCTTTTTCGGCGACCTTCTTCTTGGCCGGAGCCGCTTCCACGGCGAGGCTCGTCTTAGGTGCGGCCTCGCTCGACTTCTTCTTCGGCGCCGGCTCAGGCTCGATCGCCGCCTTGCCCTTCTTGGCCGGGGCTAGGGAGTCTCGCGCCTTGGCGCTCTTGCCGCCCTTAGCGCCCTTGCCGTCGCCCTTCTTCTTGGTCTTGCCAGCGGGCGGGGTCTCGTCGCCGGTCGCCGCAGCCGCGGGGGCCTCATCGTCGTGGTCGCCGCCGTCCTCGTCGTCGTCACCTTCGAGCCCTTCCAGGCCGTCGAGATCGCCGTCATCGAAGTCGTCGAGACCGCCGTCATCGCCTTCCCCATCGGACGCGTCATCCGTATCGTCGGAGGCGCCCGCGGTGTCGTCGCTAGAGAGATCGATCTCTATCTCTTCCTCGTCATCGAGCTCGTCATCGATGTCGACGTCATCATCGAAGTCGATGTCGAGCTCGAGTTCAAGCTCGTCGCCGAGCCCGTCCGAGCTGCGGGCCGCCTCGCCCGCCGCCTTCCGGAGGCGCGCGGCGATGCGGAGGCGGCGTGCCTCGGGATCTTCTTCGAGGGGGCGACCGCCTCGCGGCGCGCCGGTTGGCGACAACGCCCCGGCCTGACGCAGGATCATGCGCTCGACGGTCACGATGAGCTCAAACTCTTGGTTCACGTCGAGCTCAGCCTCTTCCAAGTTTTTCACGTTCAGGAAGAAGCGTTTAGCCTTCGGAACCGAGCGGTTACCGGGGTAGGTCACCACGATACGACCCGTCTCGATCGTCATATTGTAGGTGTCGACCTCGCGAATAAAATCGCGGAACTGTTGGATCTCAAAGCGTCCGTCGCGGCGAGGGCTCACAGGGAAGCGCGTCGTCGGCGGGTTCTGCTCAAGCGTGAACCGTTTGCATTCACCGGACTGCGAGCAACCGTCGAGAGGATCGTCGGCCTCTTCAATCGGAATGCACGAGCGAGCGCCTACCTCCCAGCTACCAAAGCAGGTGTATGCGTTCGGAGAGCCGGGCTCGAGGAGGTAGGGTTGAAAGCGACCTGCGACCGTCGGCACCCCTGGAATGCCGCCCGCCCATGCACCTGCGCCACCCGAATTGTTTCCCTGAGACATCGACTTCTCCTAGCTACGCCCGACACGCCAAGCCCGAAAGCGACTGGCGCGACGCCGCGAATACACGGCGGGGCGGGAGAGTAAGGAACAAACGCCCGGAAATCAAGAAGGCGTTGTCTGATGACGCGATCGGTGGTTGGTCAACCGCACAGAACGACGACGAGTGTTCGGCCGACGCGACCGGGGCATGGAGGCTCCGCGTGACTCGCTTGAGGGAGAGGCTAGATCTAGCGCTCAGTCCGGGATAAGTGGGTTCTTATGATGGACCACAACGCCCGCCCCGAATGGACGCCGCCCCCGGCTGACCACCCCGCGCTGCAGACGCCGATGATGCAGCAGTATCTCGAGGCGAAGAGCGAGTGCCCTGACGCGCTGCTCCTCTTTCGTATGGGCGACTTCTACGAATGCTTTCTGCAAGACGCGGTCGTCGCCTCGCGCATCCTCGAGTTGACCCTGACGTCCCGAAACAAAAACGATGACACCCCGATCCCCATGGCAGGTATCCCCCACCATGCCCTGCCGAGCTATCTACCGCGTCTCTTATCAGCCGGTGAGAAGGTCGCCATCTGCGAGCAGATCGAAGACCCAAAGCTGGCCAAGGGGCTCGTCAAGCGCGCGATCGTCCGCATCATTACCCCCGGCGTCGTGCTCGAGCCCTCAGCCCTTGACGGCCGTGAGGCGAACTGGCTCGCCGCGATTGTGCGCGGTCACGGCGCCCACCCCTGGGGGCTCGCCTGGCTTGATGTCTCGACCGGCATGCGCTTTGGGGCGTCGTATAAGGACGAGGGACGCGCGCTGGCCGAGCTCTGCCGCCTTGAACCCAGCGAGATCATCGCCAGCCGCGAGGATTCATCCCTCCATGACGTGATCCGGGCCCTCTTGCCGCGTGTGCCCCAGACGCCTGTCGATCTCAGCGATACGGCCCCATTTGAGCAAGCCGTCAGCGCGCTTGAGACCTACGCGCGCGCCATGTACCGCGAGGGCGAGCTCGCCCTGCAGCCCCTGCAGCTCGTGCCGGCCGACGGCGTCCTCGAGCTGCCCCCCTCGACCGTCCGAAATCTCGAGTTACTCCGGACCCTTATCGACGGTCAGCGCGAGGGGAGCCTGCTCGGCTTCATCGACGCGACGCGCACCGCCATGGGCAGCCGCCTTCTCAAACGCTGGCTCTTGTCACCTCTCGGGACCCTGCCCGCCATCGCGCAACGCCAACGAGACGTGCGGGCCCTCGCCGACAGCGCCTTCATGCGCGGCGAGACCCGGGACGCCCTCAAAAATATCGCCGACATCGAGCGTCTCATGGGCCGCGTGTGCGCCCGCAGCGCTGGCCCGCGAGAGCTCATCGCCCTCGCGTCGTCCCTCGAGGCCATCCCGCGCATCGCCGGACTCCTCGCGGCCTCTGAGGACGAGGCCCTACGCGAGCTGGCCAAGGGGCTCATCGGCGTCCCCGAGGCCTCGGCCGAGGTCCGATGGGCGATCGTCGAGGACCCACCGAATTCCCTTAAGGATGGGGGTGTCATACAGGCTGGGGTCAACGAAGAGCTTGATGATCTGAACGAGATCGCGCGCCAAGGGCGAGACTGGTTCCTCGCTTACGCCGAGAGGCTCAAGACGGCCTCAGGCATCAACTCGGTCAAGATCAAATTCAATAATGTCTTTGGCTACTTCATCGAGGTCACGCGCTCCAACCTGCACCTCGTCCCCGACACGTGGCTCCGCAAGCAGACCCTCGTCAACGCCGAGCGCTACTACACGGTCGAACTCAAAGAGCGCGAAGAGAAGATCCTCGGCGCTGAGGAGCGCCGCCTCGCCCTAGAGCAGTCCCTCTTTGACGAGCTCCGCGACCACCTCGCGGCCCTGACGCCAGCCATTCAGGCCGCCGCCTCGACCCTCGCGGAGATCGACGCCCTGGCAGCTCTCGCCGACGTGGGCGCGCGTCACGGCTGGACGGCCCCCATAATCATTGCAGAACCAATCATTGACATCCGCGGCGGCCGCCACCCGGTCGTTGAAGCGAACATGCCGACCGGCCAATTCGTGCCCAACGACGTCTCGGTGGACACCGCGAAGCCCTTGATGATCCTGACCGGCCCGAACATGGCCGGTAAATCGACGGTCATGCGACAGACGGCGCTCATCGCCATCTTGGCTCACATGGGCTCCCTGGTACCGGCAGAGGCCGCGACCGTCGGCCTAGTCGACCGCCTCTTTACACGGGTCGGCGCCTCGGACGATCTCGCCCACGGGCGGTCGACCTTTATGGTCGAGATGACCGAGACGGCCGAAATTCTGACGCGCGCAACTTCACAAAGCCTTGTCATTCTTGATGAAATTGGGCGAGGCACGTCTACCTGGGATGGGCTGTCCCTGGCGTGGAGCATCGCCGAGCATATCGCCGATCGGCTGCAGGCGCGGACGATGTTCGCGACCCACTACCACGAGCTGACAGCCCTCGCCGAGACGCGCGACACGGTGGCGAACTTCTCGATCGCCGTGCGCGAGTGGCAGGACGACATCATCTTCCTGCGCCGCCTCGTCCCGGGTGGCGCGAACCGCAGCTACGGCATCCAGGTCGCGCGCCTGGCCGGGGTCCCGCAGCACATCGTCGAGCGTGCGCGGCAGATCCTGCAGAATCTCGAGTCGATGGCCATCGATCCGGACTCCGAGCCGCGCCTCGCCAAGGGGCCCGGCGCCAAAAAAATAAAGCAGCTCAGCCTCTTCGCGCTCGGCGCGCCGCCGGACCCGGGGGCGCCCGCGCCAATCTCGATGCCCGTACCAAGGACCGATCCCCTGCGGGACGCGCTCGGCAAGATCGACCCCGACGCCCTCTCGCCCCGCGCGGCGCACGAATTGCTCTACCGCCTAAAGACCCTCGCCGCCGCGAAAGAGGCGCCGTGAACGTCGAACTCGCGAGCGACGACGTGAAGATATTCTTTGAACAACAAAGGACCGCCGTCCTCCAAGACATCCGCATGATGTCGGGCTACGCCCTCTGCGAGAGGTACTCCTGGGCCGTCGATCGAATGGTCGTGACCGCTCTGGAGGACACGCTCGTGGACACGCCGGCGCTGTCGACCGGGAAGGCGCTGCTGCCCACCGGGTGGTCCCTGATGGCCCTTGGCGGTTACGGCCGCCAAGAGATGTGTCTGCGCTCCGATGTGGATCTGCAGCTGCTCCTTCCGGATGGCTCGGGCGACCCGACGGCGCTGATGGAGCCCTTCGTGCGGCGCCTCTTGCAGCTTGGCTTTCGCCTCGGCCATGGGGTGCGCACGATGAGCGAGGCCATCGCCCTCGCGCAGCGCGAGACGACGTTCGCGACCGCGCTGCTGACGGCGCGTCACCTCGCCGGCGACCCGACCGCGACCGAGATGGCGCGCTCGACGGTCTACCAGTATCTGTCAGGCCCGGGGCTGGAGGGGCTCGTGGCGCATGTCCGCGCTGAACGTTCGCGCCGGGCCGAGAGGCTCGGGGACACGATCTACGTCCTCGAACCCGACCTCAAGCTGGGCATCGGCGGGATCCGCGATGCCCAGCTAATTCGGTGGCTCGCCCTCATCACCGGGCGGCCCGTCGACCGGCGCCTGGCTTTTGCCGAGGATTGGCTGCTGCGCGTGCGCCAGTGTCTTCACGCGCACGTCACCTTCAAGAGCGATCGCCTCTCGTTTGAGTACCAAGATCTCGTCGCCGAGTCCCTCGGCCTCGGTACCCCGGACGAGGAGGCCGCGCTTGTCTTGATGCGCGACGTCCAGCGCGCGATGAAGGTCATCGCCTCGCGCGCCCGCCGCCAGCTCGAGCTCGCCGGCGACCGTTTGTCGCCGCCGGCGCGCGCCCTCAGCCGGGTCGCGCCGGGCTTTGTCGAGGTCGGGACCCGCCTTGGACGCGCCGACGGCGTGATGCCGCGCGATATCACACACGTCGTCGATGCCCTCCGCGCCGTATGTGCCACGGGGCGGCCGCTAGAGGCCGCCCTTGAGTCCGGCCTCGAAGATCTCGCGCGGTTTTTGGGCGAACACGGTCACCCCGCGTCGGACGATCCGGCCCTCGCGGCGATGCTGGTCGAGCTGCTAGTCGACTCAGGCGAAGGGGCGAGCCTCGCCCTGCACATCGCGCACCGGACGGGCCTACTCGTGTCGTTGATTCCGGAATTTGAACCGATTATCGGCCGGTTACAGCGCGACCTCTACCACGTCTATACCGTCGACGAGCACACCCTGCGCGCCGTCGACCAGGTCAAGGCCATCGCCCGTGGCGACAGGCCCGAGTTCGCGCTCGCGACCGAGCGCATGGCGAGCCTTCAGGGGGCGCCATCGGCCGCGCGGGTGCTCGCGATCGCCGTCTTCCTGCACGATGTGGGCAAGGGCTACGGCCCCGGCCACCATGAGCGCTCGGCCGAGCTCGTGATCCGGATAGGCCCCCGCCTTGGCCTGTCCCAGGACGAGGTCGACCGGGTCTGTCTGCTGGTCCGCCACCAAGCCGATATGCCGCTCGTGTGCCTTCGCCGCGATCTCACGGACCCCCGCCCTATCCGCCGCCTAGCCCGCATTGTCGGTGACGTTGAGACGCTGGACCTCCTGTATGTGCTCTCGGTCGCCGACTGGTCATCTGTGGGTCCTCAAACCTTCTCAGCCTGGCAACAGAACCTCTTAGAGACGCTCTACCTCCGCGTCGCCGACTGCCTCGCCAGCGACACGCTCTTTAGTGATCCCGAGCATGTCGCCGCGCACCTCCGAAGCCAGCTGCTCATCAAGGAGCTCGGCGCAATTCCCGAGGCCCCCAGCGGCCCAAGCGATGACATCGACGACTTCTGCGCGGCCCTTCCAACGCGCTACTTCCAGGGCACCATCACGCCAGATATTCATTCCGACTTTCACCTCTGGCGCCTCTTCCAGGCCGACGGAGCCCCCGCGGTCGCCATTCGCACCGAGGGCCTGCCCGAACAGGCGATCATCGCGGTCGCCTGCGCGGATTCACTCGGCGTGCTGGCCCGCATCAGCGCCGGCGTCGCGGCCGCACGCATCGAGGTCTTGGCCGCGGAGATCTTTACCCTGACGGGCGGGGGCGTGCTCGACATCTTCCGCGTCGCCGACCCCCACGGACGCCTCCAAGAGAGCCGCCCCCGCGAGGCGCTCATCGCCCACGTCACCCGCGCGTTAAGCGGCCAAGAGATGCATCCGGCGCCCCACCCGTCGGCTCTGGAGGCTCACCGTGCCCTGCCGCCCATTGAGCCCTCTGTCGCGGCGTCCAACGAGATCGCGACGCGACACACCGTCATCGACGTGGCGACGAGCGATCGCCCGGGCCTGCTCGCGGACCTCGCGGCCTTCTTTCATCGCGAGGGGCTGTCCGTCGAGCTGGCGTTCATCGCGACCGAGGGGCGCATCGCGCGAGACAGCTTCTACGTCCTTGGGCCCGATCAAGCCAAACTCGGCCCCGAACTCTTGCTGACCCTGCCGACCCGTTTGAAGCACGCCCTAAACGGATGACTTTCAAATCGCGTTCACCTGGCGCAGGCCGCTTGGGGTGGTCGGCGAAGCCTCAAGGACGCGAAGCGGACAGCGAGACGGCCACCCCAAGCGGCCGGAGCGGGATGGATCTCACTCGAGAGTCATCCGTTTAGCCGCTGAGGGGCCCACGACGTAGCCGAAATTGGCAGTTGGCCGGGAAGGGATGGATACTCCCGAGGTCTCTGACCCTCAAGGCGCTATGTCCCCCATCGCTCTCCCGACCGCGATCGACGAATTTTTATTGCACCTCAAACTTGAGCGCGCCGCTAGCCCGCACACCGTCGCGGCGTACCGGCGGGATCTCGCAAAATTCGAAAAGCATCTCGGCGAGGGACGTCACACGAATGATTGGACCCGCAACGAACTCGAGGCCTTCGTCAAGACCCTCAGCGAGCCGGGCGTCGAGCTCAGCCCACGCTCGGTCGCGCGCCTCTTGTCGGCCATCCGTAGCTTTGGCAAGTGGTGCCTTCGTGAACAGCTCGCGACGCACAACCCCGCCGACGCCGTCACGGGTCCAAAGCCTGGACGACCGCTGCCGGTCTTTCTCTCAGAGACCGAGGCCGAGAGCCTCATGGTCGCCCCCGAGGGCCACGAACCCCTCGCTGTCAGGGACCGCGCGATGCTGGAGCTCCTCTACGCGTCCGGCCTTCGCGTGTCTGAGCTCATCGCGGTCAAGCTCGGCGACGTGGAGCTCGAGCGCGGGATCGTGCGCGTCACCGGCAAGGGCCAAAAGACCCGCCTCGTGCCCCTCGGTGACGAGGCACGCGACGCGATCAGGGCGTGGCTCGCGACCGGGCGGCCCGAGCTCATCGCGCGCGCCACGCGAAACGGCCTTCGGCGCCTGCCCGACGCGGTCTTTATCTCTGCCCGCGGCGGTCCGCTGACGCGCCAAGGTTTTTGGAAAAACCTTAAACGTTATGCAAACAAAGCCGAGTTGCCAGGCGAGACCTCGCCCCACAAGCTGCGTCACTCATTTGCGACCCATCTCCTCGACGGCGGCGCGGATCTGCGTAGCGTCCAGGCGATGCTGGGCCACGCGGATATCGCGACCACGCAGATCTATACGCACGTGTCGCAGCGCCGCCTTAGAGCGGTCTACGACCGTGCGCATCCTCTGTCGAGCGCGACCTCAGAGCCCAAGAGCTAGACATCTCGCCGGCGTCAGCCCTCGCCGAGGCCGAGATCCAGCCGCTCTAGCGCCAAACCGTAGCCAAGCTCAGGGGCGCCCACGAGCGCCGAGACGGTCTGGCTGATCGCCTCGAGTGATTTGAAGTCATAGAGGTTTTCTGCCCGCACTAACCCAATGAGGGCGGCGTTGCGGATGAGCCTCGCGGTCGGGACGACCACGGTCGAACGGGCCGTGTCCGAGTCCAAGACCCCGAGGCGCACCAGCTCGCGGATGACGAAGAAGGGGGCCTCGCGCCAGAGGCCGCCCACGAGATGCTCGCGGACGAGAGCCAGCGACTCGGACGCCGAGGCGCTCTGTTTGAGCTGATACAAGAGATCGATCTTGCTGTTGGCGCGATTCGCGACGGCCCGAGCGTGGCTCAGCCGCTCAAGCAGAGGGCGACACCAAGGCTCCTCACGGAGGCTATCGAGGGAAGCAAACGCTGCGTCCGCGCCATCTCCTCTCACGAGGGTCTCGAAGAAGTCCGCGTCCTTCAGCTTCTTTGCAAATGCGAGGATCTGGGGGACCGGAGTCGCCCCCTCAGCCAGGATGGCGAAGGTACCGATCTCAATCAGGATCGCGAGATCGCCGCGCTCCTGAGCATAGACCACCCCGAGGCTCTCACTGCTGACAGAGGGCCACGATGAGAACGCCTCATGCCAGGCGGTGATACGGGCCAAGATGGCGAGTGAATCATCGGAGGTCAAATCAAATGCCGCGGCCGGCAATACGGGGCTGGTCGCCGCCATTATGGGCATGGAGAGCGAGACCGGAGCCGAGACCGCGACCGCGACCGCAGCCCCGCGGGTCGCCGCGCGCTGCGCTGGTGCGTGAACGACCGGGGACGATGGGACCCCGCGCCGCGCGACTGGGCGCGGCTCGTCGTCGTCGTCATCATCGACGAGGCCGAGGCGAGACTTCGCGGCCTTGATCACGGCCTCCGTGGGCGCCTCCGGCTCGGGTGGGAGGTCGTCGAACAGATCCTCATCTTCAAAGTCGTCGCCATCAAAGACGAAGTCCCCCCCACGCGCCGACGAGGGCGCTGGCGCGTGGCCTCGGCGGCCCCCTTCGTCCACCGCGGGCATCGGAAGATCGTCGTCTTCCTCTTCGCCATCGTCTTGGCCGTCCTCGGCGCCAGCGTCCTCGAGGTCTTCAAGAATTTCATCTAGATCCATCATGCGAAGCTCGGGCACGAGCTTCTGGCCCCGCTCGGACAGACCCCAGCGGATACCAATCAGCCGGATCGTGCCGCTGGCGGCCAACCAATCGACCCACGCCTGAAAGGACACGAGCGTGATGTACTTGCCCGGATAGACATAGCTCGTAATCATGCGATAAAGCTCATGAATCGAGTGCAGACGGCCGCCCTGTTGGACGTCCAGGGCCTCGAGCACGTACTTCACGAGCAGGATGTTCAGCTCTCTTAGGCGCTCAAAAAGAACCGTCTGAAAGTCGACGTCGGATCGCGCCGCCATCAGCTTCTTCGCGGTCTTGCCGACCTTGACGTCGGTCTTATCCCACGAGATGTCGACGATAGAGTAGAGCCCGGGCGAGCGCTCCTTGTCCCACATGTTCTGTCTGCGGACAAAGTCGCGAAAAGGTTTGAATTTCGCGTTCCCCGGGGTCTGCAGGAACCCGAAGATGAGGCGCAACTTTATGGGATACTGATCAAACCGTGCGCCAGTAATAGCTTCATAATCAACGCGTTGCGACATCTGTCTCGACCCCGTGTCGGTATGTTTGTGATAGCGGCATGAGGCCGTCCAGAGGAGGTCCGTGGCTGCCTTGCTGGATCCGTGTGCGAGATGGCACCGACGGAACGCAACGCCGAGACCGTAACGCCACCGGCGCGCCTTGTCACGCCGGCACGGAACCGCCCTGCTCTCGTCGCTCGTTTTGGCGTTCATCCTTGCGTGGCGGCGCGGCCGTCACTACGGTCGTGGCCGCTGAGGGCTCGGTGGCGCGGCTGGAAGGCCCCAGACCACGCGGGACCCCACGATAGCCCTCGCCCCCCTCTCGCTCCCTAGGCCACCGATGAATCTTCATATCATGCCGATCTTCCTCGCGATCTCACTCTCGTCGTTCGCGACGGCCTGCGAACGCGACAAACCCTCGCAGACACCGAGCGCGCCGACGGTCGTCCTGACCGACGATCCCCCGCCGCTGCCAACGCCCACGTCCGCCCCGCACACCGGCGCCAGCACCCAGGCCGGGGCTCTGCCCGCCGGGCACCCTCCTCTGGATACGCCGCGCATGCCACCACCGGGACCGGTCGACCCGAACGCGCCCCTGCCCCCTGGGCACCCCCCCGTCGCAGGCGAGGCACCCGCCCCGGGTCGCCCCGCGAGCGTCGCCGGCCCTGCGGTGCCTAGCGAGGTCGACGTGGCCCTGCCGCTGCCCCTTGAAGGCTCCGGCGGCCTCACTGAGCTTCGAGCCCGGCAAGCGACCCTGCCGCAAGCCCTACGCGCTACCTTCGATGAGGCCTTCCGCCTCGTCTTTACGCTCGACCGCGCCAAACGAGACGCCGCCCGCGCCGGCAACCTCGTCGCGCAGCTCCTCTCCTCAGGCGACACCATGGCGAAGGCCGCCGGTCACCGCGTGGCGGGCTACCTCGCGATCAACCGCAACTTCGACACCGCGACGGCCCTCGTCGAATATCGGGCCGCCATAGCCGCCGACGCGAACTACGGCGAGGCCCACTACGCGCTGGCGTTCACTCTGGCGATCTCAGATCTCGGCGCCGGCCGCGCCCATTTCGACAAAGCGATCGCCCTCGGCGTGCCGGACACGCGGAACCTGCGCGGGCAGTTCTACGCCCAGCCTGAGTAGGCGCCCCAAGCGGTCCTAGGCACCGGCAAAATTTCTACGCGCCCAGTTGACCCTCCCCCGGCGAGTGCCTACGTTGCCGGCACTCGACGGGCAGGAGTGCCAGACTTCGCCCACAAATCGATGATTTTAATCTATTTCGCGATTCGCCCGATTCTTCCCCATGGGCGACGCACGAGGAGCAAGCACTTATGAAGTTCACGCCACTGTACGATCGTGTTCTGGTCAAACGTCTCGAAGAAGAAGCCCGCTCAGCCGGCGGCATCATCATCCCAGACACGGCCAAAGAAAAACCCCTCCGCGGCACGATCCTCGCCGCCGGCAACGGGAAGGTGCTCGACAACGGCACCGTCCGCACCTTGGCCGTGAAAGTGGGCGACGTCGTCCTCTTCGGCAAGTACGCCGGCACCGAGATCAAGGTCGAAGGCGAAGAGCTGACGATCCTGCGCGAAGACGACATCCTCGGCATCGTCCAGAACTGAGCGCCGCTGGCGAACGCTGCAGCTACCGTCCTAACGGTCGCCGCGCGTCCCGCCGCCCTCACCCCCCACCAGATTTGATAGAGGTTTATCATGGCTAAAGAGATCCTTTTTGAGGCTGAAGCCCGCCGCCGCGTCCTCGCTGGCGTCAACGCACTCGCGAACACCGTCAAGGTGACCCTTGGACCGAAAGGCCGCAACGTCGTGCTCGAGAAGAGCTTCGGCCCGCCGCTCGTCACGAAGGACGGCGTCACCGTCGCCAAAGACATCGATCTCGAAGACCCCTTTGAGAACATGGGCGCTCAGATGGTCAAGGACGTCGCGTCGCAGACCAACGACAAAGCCGGCGACGGTACGACGACCGCGACGGTGCTGGCTCAGGCCATCTTCGAGCAGGGCGTCAAGCTCGTCGCGGCTGGTGTCGACCCCATGAGCATCAAGCGCGGCATCGACGCCGGCGTGGAAGTGGTCGTGGCCGCCCTCAAGGCGATGAGCAAGCCGGCTGAAGGCCGCGGCGACATCGAGAAGGTCGCGACGATCTCCGCCAACGGCGAGACGCAGTTCGGCACCATCCTCGCTGACGCGATGGAGAAGGTCGGCAAAGACGGCGTCATCACTGTGGAAGAGGGCAAGTCCATCGAGACGACCCTCGACCTCGTCGAAGGTATGCAGTTCGACCGTGGCTACCTCTCGCCCTACTTCATCACGAACCCCGAGACGATGAAGGTCGAGCTCGAAGACCCCTACATCCTGTTCTACGACAAGAAGGTCTCGAATCTCCGCGAGTTCCTGCCCTTGCTCGAGAAGGTCGCCCAGACGGGTAAGGCCCTCGTGATCATCGCCGAGGATGTCGATGGCGAAGCCCTTGCGGCCCTCGTCGTCAATAAGATCCGTGGCGCCCTCAAGGTCTCGGCCGCGAAGGCGCCGGGCTTCGGCGATCGCCGTAAAGCGATGCTCAGCGACATGGCGGCCCTCACGGGCGGCCAGGTCATCTCGGAAGAGCTCGGCCTCAAGCTTGAGAACGTCGGTCTCGAGAGCCTCGGCCGCACCGAGAAGATCGTCATGACCAAGGACGACACGACCTTCGTGAACGGCCGCGGCAAGGACGCCGACATCAAGGCCCGGATCAGCCAGATCAAGGCCCAGGTCGAAGACACCACCAGCGACTACGACCGTGAGAAGCTCCAAGAGCGCCTCGCCAAGCTGTCGGGCGGCGTCGCGGTCATTAAGGTTGGTGCTGCAACCGAAACCGAGATGAAAGAGAAGAAGGCGCGCGTCGAAGACGCTCTCCACGCGACCCGCGCGGCCGTCGAAGAGGGCATCGTGCCTGGCGGTGGCGTCTCGCTCATCCGCGCCTCGAAGGCCCTCGACACGCTGTCCTTCGGCGACGACCGTGACTTCGGCGTCAAGATCCTGCGCCGCGCTCTCGAAGAGCCCTGCCGCCAGATCGCAGCCAATGCCGGTGTTGACGCCTCCGTCATCGTCGGCAAGGTCCGCGAAGGCGTGGACGCTTTCGGCTACAACGCGCGTACCGACGTCTTCGAGGATCTCTTGAAGGCCGGCGTGCTCGACCCCACCAAGGTCAGCCGCACGGCCCTTCAGAACGCCGCGTCGGTCTCCTCGCTGCTCCTCACGACGGGCGCGATGATCGCGACCAGCAAGAAGAAGAACAAAGGCTCCAGCGCCGGCGACTACGGCGACGACGATTGATAGGCGGACGCTGAGAGCCACGAGCGCACCTTCTCCCGAGGCCGCTCGCGCTCAAGGTCGATCGTATCCAAAGGGCCCCGCTCGTGCTTTGGCACCGCGGGGCCCTTTGTTTTCAATACCAATGAAAAATGAGAGACGGATCCCGGCATCCGGTTCTCGTTGTGTTCGGTTCCTGAGCGCGCTATCTGCGCTACCGAACGCATTTACGCGCCCGGTCTTTGGGCCGCGAACCCACTCGAAAAAGCAGGAAGTGCAACGATGAGTTCCACGGAAAAAAACCCTCTCGATGATGGCGAGACCGTTGAGACGGCCCCCATCGAGGCCGTCGAGGTCGAGTTGGAAGCGGCTGAGGCCGCAGACGGATCGGCGAGCGACGAAGAGACCCCCGACGAGCCCGAGAAGGTCGAGGCCGCGCCGACCTGGCAGGATCCGCGCAACGCCCGCATCGAGATGCTTGAGCGCATGTTGGCCGACCGCGAGACGACCCTTCAGACCTACATCCGGGCGCATAAGAAAGCCGAGCAGGACTTTGAGGCCTACAAGGGGCGCCTCGAGCGCGATCGCCAGCGCGAGGTCACGGCCGCGAAGGCCAAGATCGTCGAAAAGCTCCTCGACGTCGAAGACAACCTCGAGAGGACCATTGACGCCGCCGCTCGCGCTGCCTCGATCGAGGTCCTGACCGAGGGCGCCCGCCTCGTGCACAAGATGTTCCGCGAGCGCCTGACCGAGCTCGGCCTTGAGCGCGTCGACCCCATTGGGCTGCCCTTCGACCCAGCCTCGATGGAGGCCCTTGGGATGTTGCCCGTCAATGACCCCGCGAAGGACAACACGGTCGCGATGACTCTGCGCGCGGGCTACCGCATCGGCGACACCGAGATCCGTCCTGCCCTCGTGCAGGTCGGGAAGTTTTTTCAGTAACAACTAACTACACGGAGGGTCGCTATGGAAGATCCGATGCTCATTGTTCTCTTGGTCCTGCACATCGCGTCCGCCGCGACGGCTTTTGGCGTCTCTCTTATGACCTCGGGCGCGCTGCGTCGGGCCGGCGACAAAGGCCCGGCCGTCATGGCGAACGCCGCCGCCGAGGTGAACAGGGCAGGCCGAATCGCGAGCATCTTCGGCGTCGCGACGCTCGCCACCGGTTTCGCGCTGATCTTCTACCGCGGCGGTTTCAAGGCCGTCAGCCCGACCATCCACGGCGCGATCTTGCTCATCACCATCATGGTCATCATGGGTTTCACGATGCAGAAGCCGACCGGCAAGAAGCTCGCGAACGCAGCCCAAGCCAACGACGTAGCGGCCTGGGGACAGGCGCGTAAGAAGTGGGCCATGACCGAGGGCATCATGCAGTTGATGTGGGTCGTGACCCTCGTCCTGATGTTCGTCAAGATCGCCCGCTAGTGCGGGTTCTTCGGCTCTAGGTCTCCGGGATGGAGGCTGGGGGCCGAGGCGCGAGCATTATCGGCAGAAGGCCCTCGGCGACCCCGAGGGCCTTCTCGATCGTGGCGTCTTCGCCGACCTCACCCGCGATAGTCGTGATCTGCAGGTCCGCGAAGCCGCAGGGCACGATGGCCCGGAAACCTTCGAGACTGTTACAGATATTAAGCGCGAACCCGTGGGTCGTGATGCCGCGCGTCAGATGCAAGCCGATGCTGCCGAGCTTTTTGCCAGCGAGGTAGACCCCGGGCCTCTCGGCATCGAATTCCACCCCCTCAAGGCCTAAGGCCTCGACGATGGCGATCATGATCTCGCCGAGGCGCGCGACCAACGGCTTGATGCCGTAGCGGGCGCGGCGCGTGTCCATGATGGGGTAAACGACCAGCTGCCCCGGCCCATGCCAGGTCGCGTAGCCGCCGCGATCCGTCGCGATAACGGGCGTCGCGAGAGACGCCAGCGCTGGCTCGTCGACGACGCCACCGCGCCGCCCGAGGGTCACGACAGGCTCGTGCTCGAGGACGAGACAGATGTCCTCATCGCCGGCCTGCACGCGGTCGCGCGTCTCGTGCTGTAGGGCCAACGCCGCCTCGTAACTCACCCGCCCGAGCCATTGCACCTTCAACGATCGACCCTCCCGACTAAGCCCGATCGCCAAAGCTCGCGATCAGGGCCGATGCTAGCGCGTCCGTGCCCGCCTCGTCGCTAAAGAATCCGAGAGAGATACGCACGACGCGGATGGCTTCATTGGGACTCAAACCAAGCGCCACGAGTCCGGGCGAAGGCAGGGCCGATCCCGACGCGCAGGCGCTACCGGCGCTGACAGCGAACCCGGCCCGGTGCATCGCGCGCACGACCGTCTCGCCGTCGAGGTGCGCGGGAACGATGAGGGCGCTGGTCTGTGGCAAGCGTTCACCGAGGCGACCCACGAAGGCCAGATCCTGGCGCGCGTTCATTAGGTGCGCCTCAAACCGGTCGCGCAGCCCCGCGAGCCGCGCCCTCTCGCCCTCGCCTTCCTCGCGCCAGTACCGCGCCGCCGCACCAAATGCCGCGATAAGCGGTACGGCCTCAGTGCCACCGCGGCGGCCGCCCTCTTGGCCGCCGCCCGGAAAGATGGGCTCAAGTCCGAGACCGGGCTTCGTCAGGATCGCGCCGATCCCCTTGGGCCCGCCGAGTTTGTGGGCTGCCAGCACAACGTAGTCCGGCGCCCCCGCGGTCCCGGCCGCCACGAGGCTCTTGAGACAGAGGCGACCCGCATATTGGGCGGCGTCGACGAGGACACGGCCCACATGGGCGGCGCCGTCCGGCATGACGGTTGAGGCGCGCACACGAGGCAAGACGAGGCCCGTGACGTTGTGCGCGGCCATCACGGCCAAGACGGCCTCTCTGCCGCCGACCGCGGCCTCCCTGAGGGCGTCTTCGAGGGATGCCTCATCGACCGCGCCCTCGGGCGGGGACCGCAAGCGGACGGGGACGCTCACGACCTCACGACCGCCAAAGACGCGCGCCGCCGACCCGAGGGCCGGATGCTCTAGCGAGGACGCGATGACCCGCGCGGCGTGATTCGAATGCAGCACCTGGGCGAGGGCCTCGGTCGCGCCGCCGACGAAGGTCACGGCGCTTGGGTCAACGCCGGCCAAGAGAGCAAGCTCTGCTCGCGCCTCATCGACGATCTTGCGCGACGCTCGACCAGCCCAATGCAAGCTCGACGGGTTGCCGAAACCCCCATCAAGCGCCTCGACCAGCGCCGCGCGGGCTGCGGGCAGTAGCGGGCTCGTTGCATTGTAGTCAAAGTAATTGGCGAGGTTCATCGGCATGCGCAGTCCATCGCAGAAGAGGCCAAAGGAGTCAACGGCGGCAGTTTGTGAGAGTCCTCCGTGGCCGCCCGGAAGTCCCGCGCATACGGCGGGGACACAGCCACACACTGCGGTCGTTTGACGGTTTGCCCACGGCCCGATCCTTCTGGTAGGCTCTGCGACCGCTCGTCGCTGCCGCGCATCGCTTAGGAGCCCCCCTTGACGGTCCCCCTCTCTTCATCCTCGACCGCCAAGGCCGCCCCCACGATCACCGGGACCCCTGGCGGCCTCACGCCGCGTCGGCCGTGGTTTCGCATCGCGCTCGCCGTCGCCATCGTCGTCGGTATGCTTATGGCCTACACGATGCTGCCCCTGGCCGACTGGCTGGGCGAGGTCGCCCACTACCTGCGCGGCCTCGGGGGCTGGGGCGTCGCGCTCTACCTAGCGGCCTACACCGCCGTCAGCCTCTTCTTCTTTCCGGCCGCCATCCTGACGATCACGGCTGGCTTCGCGTGGGGGACCTTAGCGGGCTTCGCTATCGCGGTCCCCGCCTCGACGCTAGCATCCGCATCGGCTTTTATTCTTGGGCGCTTTGTCTTCAGCGGGCGCGTACGACGCATGCTATTGAAACGACCAAAGCTCGCTGCCATTGAGAACGCTATCAACAGCAAGGGCCCGCGCCTCGTGTTCCTTTTGCGCTTTTCGCCGGTCCTGCCCTTCCCAATTCTAAACTATATCCTGAACATGACGCGTATCCCGCTGCTGGGCTTTGTCGCCGCGACCTTCGTGGGCATCATGCCGATCTCACTCATGTACACCTATATCGGCGATATTGGCGCGACCCTCGGCGGCCTCAACGCAGGCGGCGAGGAGGTGGGCTCTCTCAAGATCATCCTCGGCGTCGTCGGCGGGCTCGCCACCATCGCGATCAGCATCTGGGTTGGCCGGGCTGCGCGCGCAGCCCTGCGCGAAGTCGAAAAAGAGACCCGCCCGCAAGTCTTTTGAGTTCAAATCAGACCCCGAATCGGAGCCCCGACGTGAGCCTCAAGGCGATCACCGACGATCTCATCGCAGATCTCTCAAAGCTGACCTTCAGCCCGCCCGTCACCCACGTCTACAACCCCCTCATCTACGCCCGCGGAGCCTGGGACATCTACTGCCGACGTTTCGGCAAGGGGCCGCGTGAGGTCCTGCTGATCGGCATGAACCCCGGCCCCTTCGGCATGGCGCAGGTCGGCGTTCCGTTTGGCGAGGTCAACTACGTCCGCGACTGGGTGGGCATCCACACGCCCATCGGCAAGCCCCCAAATGAGCACCCAAAGCGCCCCATCCTTGGCTTTGACTGCCCGCGCAGCGAGGTCAGCGGCGCCCGCGTCTGGAGCTGGGCGAAGGACCGCTACGGAACCCCCGAGGCCTTCTTCGCGCGGTTTTTCATCGCGAACTACTGCCCCCTCGTCTTTATGGAGGCCGGCGGGCGAAACTTTATCCCCGAGAAGCTCTCCAAGGCCGAGCGCGAGCCGATGTTCGCGGCCTGTGACAAGGCGCTCAGGCGCACCATCGAGCATTTCCAGCCCCGCTTCGTCGTGGGCGTCGGGAAATTCGCCGAGAAGAAAGCCCGCGACGTCGCCGACGACATGGACCTCATCATCGCCAGTGTCCCGCACCCAAGCCCGGCGAGCCCCCTCGCCAATACAGGCTGGGCCGCGCTCATGGATGATGGCCTCTTGGCCGCGGGGATCATCACTTAGGCACGCGCTCGGGGCTTGTCACGGTCTGCGCCGAAGGGCATGAGGACGGCATGAACTGGACTCTGACCCTCGTCTTGATAGCCGCCACGGCCCTGATGGTTCTCGCCTATCTCCGCCTCTCGCGCCGCAGCGCTGCGGGCATACGCACATCGGCCACCGGCCGCGCCCTCTCGATTGGAGGCCTCGCGACGCGCTCAGGTTTTCGCAAGCTGGCCCTCAAGGCCCGTCAGCTCATCTCGGGCCGCAAACGCAAGGCCGAGCTCGAGAAGGCCTACCACATCACGACCGCGGCCGAGGTCGGCGCGATGATGGGGCAGATGAAGGGCGTCTTTATGAAGCTCGGCCAGATCGCGAGCTTCACGCGCGAGTCCATGCCCCCCGAGGCCCGCGCGATGCTGGAAGGTCTTCAGAATGACGCCCCCCCAATGAGCTTTGAGTTGGCCCGCGGTGTCGTCGAGGCTGAGCTTGGCGCCCCCCTCGCCACGCTCTACCGCAGCTTTGACCCCAAGCCACTCGCCGCTGCTTCCATCGGCCAGGTCCACCGCGCCCGCCTCCACAGCGGCGAGGACGTCGTCGTCAAGGTCCAGTACCCCGGCGTCGACGAGGCCATCCGGGCCGACCTCCGCTTCACCCAGGGGATGGCCGGGCTCATCTCGACCTTCTTTAAGAACGCCGACGCCCACGCCATGGTCGCCGAGCTGAAGCTGCGCCTTGAGGACGAGCTAGACTACCGGCAAGAAGCCAAAAACCAGATGTATTTCGGCCGCATCTGGGCTGGGCACCCCCTCATCCGCATCCCGACGGTCTATCCGAGCCACTCCGCGCGGCGCGTCCTTACCCAGTCTTTCGCTGAAGGTTTGAACTTCAAGGACTTCGTCAAGGCCGCACGCCCGGCCGAGAAGCGCCTCGCGGTCCTGGTCCTGAACGACTTCGTCTTCGACTCGATGCACCTCTTCTCGGCCTTTAACGGCGACCCCCATCCCGGGAACTACCTCTTCGCCCCTGACGGCGGGATCACCTTCTTAGACTTTGGTTGCACCAAGTATTTTGATGGCGCCTTCCTCGGCGACCTCCGCGACATCAACCGCGCGATTATCGAGGAAGATCTGCCGACCTTCGAGGCCGGTCTCTACAAGACCGGCATCATCTTGCCCGGCCGCAAGCTGGAGCAACCGACGACCTGGGACTTCTTCGCCTATCACGCGCGCCCCTTCGCCAAAGATGAGTCCTTCGCCTTCACCAGCGCGTACCTCAACGAGGCCGGCCACACGATGCGCCTTGAGAACGTGCGCAAGTTTAACCTCCCGCCGGACCTCATCTTTTTTAACCGCATCACCTTCGGCCTGAACGCGATCTTCACGACCCTCGGGGCCGACGAGAACTTCCATCAGCTCTATCGGCGCTACATCTACCCCGACGAGAACGCGCCCCCTTCCATCGCGGTCGCTGGCGTCGAGCTACCAGCACGCTTTATCCCCGCCCGCCCCTGGGCCGTCGAGGCCGAGCGCCCCTAACCGGGCGGCGATAAGTCGTCGGTTGGACCGGCGGCCCCGAGCCTGTCGATGGTCGCCCGGTTGTACCAAACGAGGTAGAGCCCCGGCAGAGCCGCGAAGGTCGAGATCCAGAAGTAGCCCTGCCAGCCCAGCTCGTCCGCGGTGGGCCCCGCCACTGGCCCGACGAGGACGCGCCCAAGCGCCGCCAGCGACGACAAGAGCGCGAACTGCGTCGCCGAGAAGCGCGTGTCACACATCGCCGTCAGGAAGGCCACGAAGGCCACCGAGCCGAGGCCAGTCGCGAGATTCTCGGCTGAGATCGCGACGATCAGCGAGGTCATCGACTTATCGTTGGCCGCCAACACGACGAAGACGATGTTGGTCAAGGCTTGCAGAATCCCAAAGCCCATGAGGGCCCGGTAAAGGGAAAGGCGCAGCATGAGCGCGCCACCCAGGAACATCCCAACGAAGACCGCGATGACGCCGACCGTCTTTCGCACCGCGCCGACCTCGGTGGGGCTGAAGTCGAGACCCCGACGCAGAAAGGCCGAGAAGAGGCTGGAACCAAAGGCGTCGCCCAGCTTGTAGAGAATGACGAGGGCGAGCAGGGCGCCGATGTGCTTGTAGGAGAAGACCTTCGCCCAAAAATTCAGCGTCGACCGCGCGACCGTCGGGGAGCCGTCGCCAAAACGTTCAGTTGAAAAGAGATTTCTCCAGGGCTCGACGATGGCCGCACGCAGGGTCTTTGGTGGCGCCAGCACCTTCTCGGTCGGCGCGAAGAGGGTCGCGAAGAGTCCGAGCGACATGAGCCCGGCCATCGTGAGGTAGGCGACGTCCCAGCCAGCGGTGTCGCCGATGATGGGGCAGATGGCGCCCGCGGCTAGCATGCCACCGCGGTAGCCGAAGGAGGCGAGGGCCGCGCCGAGGCCCCGCTCGCTGGCCGGGAGCACGTCCGTACGATAGGCGTCGACGACGATGTCCTGGGTCGCCGAGAAGAACGTGATGACCAGCGCTATCGCAGCGAGCGCCCCTGGCCCGCGCGCAGGGGAGCCCGCAGCCATGGCGATAAGGGCCAGGACGAGGGCAATCTGGCAGACCATCATCCACGCGCGCCGCCGCCCAAACCGGTCGAAAACGGGCGGTATGAAGCGGTCGACGAATGGACTCCAGAGGGGTTTTAGGGCGTAAGGCAGGCTGACGAGCGAAAAGAGCCCCATCGTCGTGAAGTCGATCGTGGTCAGCTGGCCCGCGCTGAGCACCGTCTGGCCACTGGGCATAAAGCTCAGGTGGTCGAGGGCGTCGAAGAGGCGCTGGTCAAGCCCCGCATCTGAGAGCCAGAGCGTGAAGGTGCCGCCGGTCAACTCGAAGGGCAGACCAGAGGCCAGCCCAAGGAGGACCAGCGCGATAAGCCGCTTCGCCCGAATCATTTGGACGGGAGACGGCGCCGAGGCGCTTGGCATCCGATGTCAGTCCGCGTCGTCGTCGAGGCAGTCGTCGTCCTCGACAGGTGCCGGCGCGGGGCGCGTCTTGGCATTTGGCGGGCGCATTATGCGCGGCTGGACCAAGATGCGGTTGAGGGACAGGGCGTCTTGACGACCGGCGAGGTCGGCCAGCGTCTTCTGATAGAGGATGCTCTCGACCACGTTCTTAACCTCGACCAAGAACTCTTTGATCACGCAGTGTTGTGGCCCAACCCGGATATTGCACGGGAGGTCGAGGATGGCGTCGATGCTGGTCAGCTGGCCTTCAAGGCACTGGATGACCTCGCCAACTGAGATCTCGGTCGACGGCCGTGACAGCCCATGCCCGCCGGACGGACCACGCGTCGCGCGCACGAGCCCCGCGGCGCGAAGGCGCGACAGGATCTGCTTGAGGTAGTGCGGCGGGATGTCCTGGACCTCGGAGATCTCCTGCGCCTGCAGCAAGTGCTCTCCGTCGGACTCTTTCATAGCCAGGTAGAGCATCGCGCGCAGCCCGTATTCGCCGCGGGTGGAGAGTTTCATGCCGGTGACCTTGCAGGACTCAGGTGGGGGCCAAAATGGGAGACTTTGACCGACAACGTCGCAGGGTCAACCCTAGCATGGAACGTCCGCCGCCGGACAGCACCAACCCGTGGCCGCCGCGGCGCCTTGACCGTCCACGCGAGCATCACTTCCCGTCGACGTAGTCCTCAGTGACGTAGGTCACCTCGACGTCGTAATTCAGGAATTTGCCGGCGAGGGGGTGGTTGAAATCCGCGAGGATGGTGTCGCGGCGGATCTCTTTCACGCGGTAGGTAAGCTCGGCGTTCTTCTCGGACCGGTAGCTGAAGCGCTGGCCCTCGACGAGCTCGAGGTGGGCCGGGAAGCCGGCGCGCGGCAGCTCTTTGACGAGCTTCGGGTCGTGCTGACCGTAGGCGTCGTCGGGCGCGATCACGATCCTCTTCGTCGCGCCGGGCTCGAGGCCGATGACCCCGCGCTCAAGGCCGGAGACCACATCGCCGCGACCACAGACGAACTCCAGCGGTGTCGTGGGTGTCGACGAGTCGATCTCGTTACCTTCATCGTCGGTAATACGGTATTGCACTCGCACAAGGCAGTTCTTCTTGACCTTCATGAGGCTCCCCGGGGACTTTTGGATGATTCCAGTTACCGACCTACGCGCTTAAACGTCAAGCGAAAACCTTGCCGTTCCAACTTCACCGGCGCCCCACCCGAAAAACGCGCCCTCGGAGGCAACCATGGCAAGATCACCAGACTCGAACCCCCTGTCGCAGCTACGCCGCTGGGCGCTGGCCGTCGCTGATCCCGAGGGCCCCAGCGGCGCGCTGCAACGGCGCGTCGCCGCCCGGGTCGAGCGCGTCCTAGCGGTGGCCGAGAGGGCCGCTGCGCTCGAGCTGCGCCTCTTGGAGCGCCTTGAGCCCATCGTCGAGAACCTCGGCGAGCTGGTGCGGATGCAGCTGGAAGAGGCTCGCGCCGCGAGGGCCGCCCGGCACGGCGAGGCCCCAAAAGGAAGAGACCCCCGCATCATTGATGTCGAGGGTCGCAAGTCCGAACCAGGGAAAGACGCTTAGACGGCCGCCTAGTTCAGTAGCTCTTTTTCGAGGGCCGCGATCTCATCGTCGAGGCTGTCGACCTTTCCACCGGGCTTGTCGGCGATCTCACCGATGGGGCTGGCCCCCGCGATGTTTCGTGTTGAAAAGACCGTGCGCCCGACCTTGGTCTGGCTGACCGCCGTCTTCCGGAGGCGATCGACGACGGCGAGCTCGGTCCAGATGCGCTGAGCGTGGAGCTCAACCCCGTGTCCGGTCTCGCGGACCTCGCCACGGATGTCTTCGGCGATGGCCCCGAGATCCCCGCGCAACTCATCGGTGCTCCAAGTACCAAAACCGACGGCCGCGATCTCGCGCTCGTCGCCGGGTAGCCTGACGGCCGTGCGGTTAGCGAAGATAAGCTTAAAGATCGCGATGCGTTTGCTCTGGCGGTCGTACTCGGGCTTGTTGGCCTTGTCGCGGATGGAGCGGCGGGCGCCGAGGAAGAGGAAGATGGCCGAGAACGTCAGGGGGAAGATGACGAGGCCGATGAGTGGCCCGATGCCGGTCATCTCAAAGGCCGGCATGACCTTGAACGCCACGAATAAGCCTAGAAGAATATTCACGAAGTTAAGGATCGGCACGACCTTCGAGGGGTTCGAGCGGAGGGTGTGCTCTTTTTGACGCACGTGCCAGAGGTAGCCGAGCTGGGCGACCTCCTCTTGAACCTCGGGCGCGCCTTGAAGAGCCAAGTTCGGGAAGCGATAGACGGCGATGCCCTCGTCGGTGAGATCCATCTCGCCGTCGTAGGTCGCGACGAGGCGCGTACCGATGTTGTCCGCGTCCTCGTAGGTGACGCCCAGCAGCGCGACTATGTCGGCGTTGCTGATGAAGCCACGCTTGGCTCGGATGTAGGTCAGCAGCTCTTTTTCGCGCTCGAGGGGGTTGCGCTTAATGCCGTCGGTCCCAAAGAGGTGAAACCAGGTGCGCTCGGACAGGCTGGGCTTCTTCTGTTCTTGTTTGCCGCCAAGGGTGTAGGGGTCCTCGCCCTTTTGGATGCGTTTTTCGACGTCGGTGTTGTAGCGGCGGCGCGCGCGGCCCGAGGACCAAGAGCCGTAGCCGCCATAGCCCCACGGCATGCCCCGGCCGAGCCAGAGGAAACTCATCCCGCCCCCACCATAACGGCGCGAAGAGGAGCGGCTGCTGCTGCTGCTGTTCTCGTTGGCCCGCGACATGGCCACAAAGAACGCAATGATCATGACCACATAGATGATAAAATAGACGATGACCATCGCGACGGTCCACGCCTTAAAGAACGCGATGAGCCACTGCTTGAACTTGGCTTTGCGGCGGCGTGACGCGTCCGCCTTGACGATGTCCTGGCGCGCGCTCAAGCCCTCGTCGAAGCGATAGATGAGGTTGCCAGAATCATCCACGTCGAGATCGCAGTTGTATTCGGCGACGACGCGGCTCAGCGCATCCTCGGCCAGATAGGGCGGCAGGCCCGTCAAGGCGACGATGTCACCGACGGTGAAAGGCCGATGCAGCGACGCGATGGCGTCGAGGACGGCCAGACGAGCGGCGTCGGGGCTCAGCTGGTTGGCGGTGTCGGTCACGGCGGATGCACTCATGGCGGGCTCCGGGGAGGTGTCTGGGGGCGGCGCGTGTCACCGAGTCGGGGACAGCGAGTCGAGCGCGGCTTGGGCTGCTTCGGCACATAAGGTAACGCACCGATGCCGCGCCGGGAAGGGGGCGACCGCGACAAAGGCGCCGAGGCCTTCGACGAGGACAGGTTCGTCGGGCGCAGTTTCGGCCTGTAGGACTGCGCGAAAGGACGCTAGCTGACCTGCAGCACCGTCAAGGGTGACGCCATCTAGCGCCCCACAGAGGGCCGCCGCTGCTGCCATGCAGAGAGCACAACCCTCGCCCTCGAAGCGCGCTGCTTGGACGACAAAGTTTTCGCGTTCGGGTCGGCAGCCGAGCTGAATTGTGAGGCGATCCCCGCAGCTTCGGTTGATCGCGGACCCCGTCAGGATCGCGGGGTAGGCGTCGTGAGCTAGCGCGCCTCGGTGGGTGTTGTCGCGAGCCCAGGCGACGATGGCCGGCGGATAGGGCGAGTTTGGTGGGGCAGCCATGGCCGGACGATGCACCGTCTGCGCGAGCGGGACAAGCAACGTCGAGAGCGGCCGAGCGCACAAAATCCCAAACATCCTGTTACAGCAGTAGCTTGCGTGCTTTTTCGAGGGCCGTGACGAGGCGGTCGAGGTCCGAGCGGCGTGAGTAGATCGCGAGGGAGGCGCGCGTCGTCGCCGAGACCTTGAAGTGGTGCATGACGGGCTCGGCGCAGTGATGGCCGACGCGAACGGCGACGCCCTCGAGGTCGAGGAGAGTGCCGAGATCGTGGGGGTGACATCCATTGAGTTCAAAGGATAGGATCGCCTGCTTGTGCGGGGCTGTCCCAATCAGGCGAAGACCAGGCACGGCCGAGAGGATCTCGGTGCCATAGGCCAAGAGATCGGCCTCATGGGCGCGGAGGGCGTCCCAATCGAGGGTCATCATCCATTCCGCTGCGGCGCCGAGACCGACCGCCTGCGCGATGGCCGGGGTGCCCGCCTCAAAACGCGAGGGCGGCTCGGCCCAGGTCGAACCCTCGAAGGAGACGGAGCGGATCATGTCGCCTCCGCCCTGCCAGGGCGGCATCGCGGAGAGGGCCTCGGGGCGGCCCCAGAGACCACCGATGCCTGTCGGACCAAACATCTTGTGGCCGGAGAAGGCGAAGAAGTCGCAGTTCAACGCATAGACGTCGAAGGGGCCATGCGGGACGACCTGCGCGCCGTCGACGAGGACGGTCGCGCCGAAGCTCTTGGCGCGGGTCGCCAGCTCGGCCACCGGGTTGACGGTGCCGAGGGCGTTTGAGGTGTGGATGATCGAGAGGATGCGGGTCTTCGGGCCAATGCAGCGCTCGGCCTCGCCGGCGGCGATCGCCCCGTCGTCGTCGAGCTTCATGACGACGAGCTTGGCCCCGGTCTCGGCGGCGATCAGCTGCCACGGCACGATGTTGGAGTGGTGCTCCATGCCGGAGATGACGATCTCGTCGCCGGGCTTCAGGTTGGCGCGGCCCCAAGCGTTGGACACGAGGTTGATGCTCTCGGTCGTGCCGCGCGTGAAGACCAGCTCGCTGTCTGACCTCGCGCCGAGGAAGCGAGCGACGCTGCGCCGGGCCGCCTCGTAGTGGTCTGTGGCGCGCTGGCTTAGCGTGTGCACACCGCGATGGACGTTTGAGTAATCCTTGGTATAGAAATTAACCAAGGCGTCGATGACGACCTGCGGCTTCTGCGTGCTGGCCCCGTTGTCGAGGTAGACCAGCGGACGACCATTAACCTCTTGGTTTAGCGCCGGAAACTGCGCGATGAGGGCTTCAAGATCGCTGTCACGCATCGCCAAGGTCTCCCGCGAACTCCGTCTCATTTGCGTCGTGGTCGAGCCCCAAGGCGGCCGCGATGATCGGCTGAGCGCCTTCGGGGGCGCGCGCGATCGCGTCGCGAATAAAGGCGTGGATCAACATGTCGCGGGCGACCACAGGCTCAAGTCCGCGAGAGATCAAATAGAACAGCTGGCGCGGGTCAAGCTGGCCGATGGTCGCGCCGTGAGATGCTTCGACCTCATCGCAATCGATGTGCAGCTCGGGCTTGGCGTTCGCGGTGGCGGTGGGCGACAAGAGGAGGCTGCGGGTCAGCTGGCGGGACTTGCAGTCCTTGATCTGCGCGCCGATTCGCACGCGCCCTAGGAAGGTCCCCGTCGCGCGCTGGTCAATGGCCCCGGCCCAGGTGGCGTGTGAGATCGTCCGCGCCGCGGCGTGGTCAAAGTCGATGAAGTGGTCAAAGCGGCTCTGGCCGGTCGGCATGTAGATCCCATCGACGACGGCCTCGGCGGCCTCGCCCAGGAGATGCACATGGGCCGCGGTTCTGGCTGCGCCGCCGCGGGCTGTGGCCGTAAATGCGCGCCACGAGGCCCCGCGCCCAAGCTGGGCGTCGATGTGCTCGACGTGGCAGGCCCGCGTGTCATCGGCGATGATGATCGCGTGCTGCAACGTGGCGTCGGCCCCGAGGACGACCGACGTCATGAC
>Ga0105051_10001015_pt1 | contig 38920 bp, 15 predicted proteins | sample FRY02_FD_78383 | JGI IMG/M metagenome (GOLD analysis project Ga0105051, IMG submission 78383) | Freshwater microbial communities from Lake Fryxell liftoff mats and glacier meltwater in Antarctica - FRY-02 (megahit assembly) | ecosystem: Environmental > Aquatic > Freshwater > Ice > Glacier... | reverse complement strand
CTTCGCTCGATGCGCGGTCGGGGTCGGGCAGGGTGCCCTTCTGCTCGTGCTCGTAGCCGAGGTGGATCAAGAGGGTCGCGTCGCCACCGTCGTCGAGGATCATGTTGCAGCCGCCGTTGGCCGCGCCCTGCCACTCGAGGGCCTGGATCGTGCACCACCAGTACTCGGCGAGGGTCTCGCCCTTCCAGGCGTAGACAGGCGAACCCATCGGCTTGGCGATGGTGCCGTCCGGGCCGATCGCGACGGCCGCGGCGGCGTGGTCCTGCGTCGAGAAGATGTTGCAAGACACCCAGCGGACCTCGGCGCCGAGGGCGACGAGGGTCTCAATGAGGACCGCGGTCTGGATGGTCATGTGCAGCGAGCCCATGATGCGTGCGCCCTTCAGCGGCTGCGCCGCGCCGAATTCTTCGCGAAGGGACTCGAGGCCAGGCATCTCATAGAGGGCGAGCTCCATCTCTTTGCGGCCGAAGCGCACGGTGGCCTCAGTCAGGTCCTTCACCTTATAGGGAAGGTTCGCGAAGAGGGGTAGGCCGGTATTGAGGAAGTTTGGGTTCTGAATGATCGGAAGGTTCATAGAAGCCTCGTGAACTGGGCCGTCAGGACGGCTCTTGGGTGGGACCAGGGGTCTGGCCCCTGTGGCGCGACCGGATGATTCATCCGTTCATGCGGATATATGAATATATGGCCTGGGCTGCGGTTGCAAGGATGAGGTCAGGTTTTTTTTGAGGCATTTCTCGCGGTGGGTTTCGGGGCCAAGACCAGGGTCGCGACGAACAGCGGCGGCCCCTGCGCATCTGGATCGGGCCGCAGCGGCGCGAAACGTTCCACGGTCAAGCCGGCGGGCACTGCGAGCTCTGTGAGGCTCTCGATCGAGAATCCGCGGTGCCGGTGGCCGAAGGTTCGAAGGACGTCGCTGGTGTGGGGCTGCATATCGACGACGACGAGGCGGCCCCCGCGTCCGCTGCCCGTGGCGCCCGGTCTCTTCAGGATGCGCGCGGCCTCGCGGAGGGCACCGAGGGGGTTCGATAGGAGATGTAGCACCAGGATGAGGAGCGCCGCGTCGACCAAGTCGTCCGCCAACGGTAGGGCCTCAAGGATCCCCTCGTGGATCGCGACGTTGTCAAAGGCGGCGAGCCTCTCTCTTGCGGCTGCAACCATGGATGGTTCGCGGTCCACGCCGATCGCTTTGGCGCAGAAGGGCGCCAAGGTCTCAAGGGCCTGTCCTGGGCCGCAGCCGAGGTCCACGATCGTCGCGTCGCTTTGGATCAGCGCGGCCATCGTGGGGGCGATAAACATCCTCCCAAAAAGTTGATCTCTGAGGGAATCCCAGCCTGATGCCACCCGCGAAAAGAACATCGCGGGGTCCGAGTCGCGCTCGGCCACGACGAGGGCCAGACGCTCGCGATCCGCCTCGCGTTCGCCAGCCCGCGCGGGATCGTCCCGCACGAGACGGATTAGCGTGGCCGCCGACTCCGAGAGATGGGTCGGATCGAGGCGAGTCAAGGTCGTCGTGCCGAGGGTCTTCCGTTGGAGCCACCCCGCCAGCTGTAAGGTCTTCAGATGCCTGCTGATCGTCGGCTGCGGAAGGCCCAGAATGCGCGTGAGTTCGCCGACCGAGAGCTCCTCGTCCGCGAGCACATCAATGAGGCGAACGCGCACGGGCTCAGCGAGCAGCTGAAGGGCGTGGCTAAGCGGGGGCGGAGAGGCGAGTTCGTCCATGCGCCTGCCTTAGCCGAAGACGCGGGGAATTGGCCAGCCATGACCGTGTTGGGCCGGCCTGTTCGGACGTTCGCTGAGTCTCGACGACTTCTTAGTCGGCGCACCGGGCCGATTTTAGATCCGGGTTTTCATCGGAGAACCTACCTTCCCAAGATTCAACTTGAAAATTTAGACCACTTGTTTAACCTGCGGTGGTTAGTTGCCGTGAATCTGCGCGTTCTTCTTCAATCATGAGCCGTCACTCCCTTGGAATTGCGATGAATCTATTTTATTCGAATGGTCTTCCTCGGATCTTGGCGCGTCTCGCCTTGGCCGCTCTCTTGCCGTTCATGACGATCGCGTGTTCAAAATCAGACACCCCTGCGGCACGCGAGGGTGGGCCGGGCATTGAGGTCAAGGTGGCTCCCTTGACCCTGCCTGGGATCGCGCGCGCTTGTTACGACGTCCTGGTCCAGAACGGTCTCGGCGAGACCGTCTGGGCGCGCGGGGTCTTTGGCCAGCAGTGGCCGGAGGATACAACCACGTTGTGTTCCACGCAATTTGGCAACGGCGCGGGGGGCGACATATCCTATGTCGGCCCCTGTGACGCCGACCAGCCGAGCCACACCGTCACCTTGTCAGTCGACGGCCTCTACGATGTATCCGGCAATGACATCGGGGAGTACGTCAATCCGTGCCCGCCCAATACGCCCTGCACGCTGCCAGTCCTTTGTGCAGAGAACGCCGACACGCCCGTGACGTTCAATTTCACGATCATGCGAGCCGCCAACCAGGGCTTCTTCGATGTCGCGGTGAACTTTGATAATATATTTTGTTCTGCAAAGGTTGACTGCACCTACGACACTGAGGGGACCGAGCCCATCGAGCTGCTCTTCGACCCGGCGACCGGCGAGAGGATCCAGACCGCGGTCGTCGGCTTCGCGTGCACCGCCGGTCCGGGGACGGACGCGTCCACGACGCTGATGATGAACGATCTTCGGGTCACTTGTGGGGATCCCGAGGTCACCTTTTTCGCGGGGCATTTTCTCTTCGGCTGCGATGATCCCGGCGACGCTTACTATGGCATCGTACAGTCGGTTTCGACCAGCGGCCTCCGCTTTGATGGCGCTGTGTGGCAGCGAGACGTCAACAGCGGCGACTACAACGCGTCCGCGCTTGTCGTCAACAATCTGCCACAGCTACCAGTCGGCGCGCCGGAATCCCGCTGGGGTGCCCTCGTCTAAGCGATCCTCCCTGACGGCTCAGCCCTAATGCTGCTCGTCCGGACCGGCACCCCGACCGATCCGCAGAACGTGTTCTCGGCGATTCAAGAGTTCCGACCAGCCCTCGCGACGCGCACCGATGCCCTTACCTTTGAGCTCACTTACGTCTTCCCGCTTGGGTCCGACATCGATTCTTCCGCACTAGCGTTCGGTCTGCCGCTCTTGTCCGACCTTGAGACCCATCTCATCACGCGCGACAGTATCGACGGGGGCAGTGAGGGCCCTCCCGATTTGAGCTTTACCGCCTTTGCCCGGCAATCACCCCCAGCAGACGACCCCTACGGTCCCCCCATTCGCCTGAACAACACGCCCGGCGGTCCTTTCGAGAGCTGCGATGCCAACGCGACTGTCATGGACAACGCGGTTATTAGCAGCTGCAAACACGTCAACGGCGACTACCGCATCTACTTTTGGGATTTGCTCGACACGCCGACTCAAGTTGGGGTCGATCCTTTGTACGAGCTCGACCCTGAGGTCTTTGTCCTTGCGCCGTCTGACTTTTCCTTCTCTTCCGCGGGTACGAATGATGGCCTCCCCGCGAACATCAATAATATCGAATATCTGAACAATTTGTCCTTTATTCGAGGCGGTACGAACCAACCCGACCACATCTTCCTGAGCGCGCAGCTCGATTTTTCGAATGCCTCTGATGGACAGAACTTCGCGGTTCATTGGTCTCGCACCGGAAATGGAACTTTCTCGCTCTCAGCCCCTCCCTACGACCAACTAAGCCTGCCAACGGATCCTGCGCCTAGCCCGGTCCCAAGTTTCGGAGATGGCACCTATATCCGGGGCGTCATGACGCCGCCCGTGCCCGCATCTCCACCGGTCTTGCTTGGCGGGTTCTCCTTTAGTAATGACGGATATCGAAGGTTCGTCGCCCTCCACGACCGCACAGGGCCTGGGCATATCGTAGTGAAAGACTTCTGGGAGGGGCCCGGCCAGACGAATCTGTTGATGCCCGACGATATCGTCGGCGGCCTCTTTCACCCCAATGGCGACTTCTTCGGCCTGGGCGAAGCCAATTTTCCTGTTGGGTTTCGACTATTTATCGCGCGTGCGACCTTGGCGGATGGGATCGCACAACGTCTTCCGGTGCCCGATGGTTACACGTTCCGACAGGTCACGGGCATTCGCGGCGCCGCGGCACCCCAGCTCGGCGCGTTGCGCAGCCTGTCCGGGATTGTGGTGGATGGGCAGGGCCAACGCCGCATCATCATGTGGCGAGTCCGCGCCCGCGGCGCGCCTCCCAACGACTTCGAGCTCGTGGACTGGTACGTTCACGGGACGACGGACGACGTCTTCGACACGAACCAGAGTGGAGAGCTTAGTGAAGACGCTCGGTCAGATCACGAGTCCTCGCCTCTCTTCGACCCGATCACTCCGCGCTGCGGCCAGACTATGGATCGCTATGTCGTCGATCCGAACGCCCAGGTCTTCACCGACGCCACGCTCATCGTCGACCCGACCCTCGACGTTCAGGGCGTGCCGGCGGTCTTGACCGTTGCTCAACTGACCGCGACGGGCTTTCCCGATGGAAACCTCGTCATCCGGACTCCAGCCAACTCGCCAGTCGACCTGTTACCTGAAGCCAATCTTGAGGCCGTCACCCTGCTAAACCCGGCGCTCTCGCAAGAGGGCAACGCGTGGACGGCGGCCACGAAGCCTGCCGAGATGCCTGCCCATATTCTTCAGATGGCGTCCTACCACGGCGAGGAGAGCCTCCTCTGTGCGGGCCAGCCCTGCAACAAGCTCTACTGGAACACGGCCATCGCGTTCGACCCGACGGTGCCCGACTGCGTGCTCACGTTCGAGGCTACCGCCGCCAACACCACGAGCCTCGTGGGCGGTCAGATCCCTCCGAACACCACCTGGCCCCTCATCTTCGGGCGCGTGCCTCTGACCGGCCCCGCCGACGAAAATGGTCTGGCCTCCCTTGAGTGTCGCCAGCATCCGCTGAACTCCGATGAGTTGAACACGATGTATAAGCCGGCAGACTTCGAATACAACCTCTGCTACAGCTTCGGCGCCTCCGGGGCTAACCCAACGATGAGCGAGCTTGGCTGTAGCTACGACGCGCTTGCTTACATTCAGTTTGAGTTCATGCTCCAAGGCAACGGGCCCTGAGGATCAAAGTCCGCGCATCGTTGGGGCCAGGTGCTGCCGCCACACGATCGTCGGCCGGCTAAGGCTTAGCGCTTCTTGACTGGCGAAAAATCGATTCTTGTTTCATAGTTCGGTTGTCGATTGTGGCGCCTCAAGGGCGCTGGCGTATTGGCCCCGAAGGCGTCCGTCACAAAAGCCCGGGGCCGGCACTCGATTGGAGGGGTGGTTTTTGCAAGGCTTCAGGTTAAAGCATTCGCGCAGCAGAATGTGGTGTCGGGCACTATTGTGGGCCGGCCTCATTGTCAGCGTCGAGGCTTGCCAGAGCGGCGAAGGTCAGGTGCCCCCGGACGAAGCCAAGCTTGCGATCTCTGTCGCTCCCCTGAACCTCGAGCAGATCGGATTTGCCTGTTACGACCTTGAGGTGCTGGCGATTCAGTCCTTGAGTCCGACCGTCGTGACCGAGACAGTCTGGCGTCGCGGCGATTTCTTTAGCAATCGTGCTGATGAGGCTGGCGCCTTCGCCGGCGACTCAGATACGTTGTGTTCCAATGTGTTCGGCAACGGCCCCGCTGGCGACATCCTGTACGTCGGTACCTGTGATGCGACCTATACGCGCCATGTGGTCCGGCTAGTCGTCGATGGTCTCTACAAGCCGTCGGGGGGCCGGCTACCCGAAGGGACGGACTGGATGAACCCTTGTCCGCCCGCCTCGCCCTGCGATTTCTATCCGGACTGTCAGGTCAACGCGGACACGCCGGTGACGATCAATCTGACCGTGCTTCGCAGCGCAAACCAGGGATTCTTCGATATCGGTGTGCGCTTCGACGACATCTTCTGCTCGGCCAAGGTTGATTGCAGCTACAAAAATGGTGTCGACCTCGCAGGGAACCCCATCCACGATCCGATCATGCTGGTCCACGGCGCCGACGGAGAGCCACAGAATACCGCGGTCATCGGTTTCGCGTGCACGGCTGGGCCGGGCCAAGAGGATCTCACCGAGCTCTACATGAACGCGCCCCGCGTAAATTGCAGCTCCGCCGCCGCGCCACCCGTTCAAAGTTACTATGTCCTGCCGTTGGATATCCCCGAGGGATACGCTTGGGATACTGTCATTAACCCGCCCGCCCCCGGCGTCGTCTTCCAGTATGGCGTCTACTACGGGGAAGAAGAGCTGATGTGTGGCGACGAACCCTGCCAGAAGAAGTACTTCAACGTCGCCATTGGCATTGATCCAAGCTTTACCGATTGCGTCCTCGCGTTCGAGGCGACCGCGGCGCTGCCCGGCGTCATTACGCAGGCGAACGGCTGGCAGACTCCGGTCGGCTCGGTCTATCCGGTGGTCGTCGCGCGGGTCAACCTGACACCGGCGATTGTGACCGGCCCTCCGGGGGCCCCTGGGGTCTGTGGCGAGAATCCCCTCAACGGCGTGAACAGCGGCGTCCTAGCTAGGTACACGCACGGCGCCGATAACCAAGGTTTCCCGTTCTGCTACCACCTCGATGTGGCCGGTGGGACTGTCTCCCCGCATTGCGCGCCGGGCTACGATTATTCGGATATCGACGCGAACCCTATATTTGGCAACTAACCGGTCGCCCATGTCCAGCGGGTCGGGCTCAGCCAGCGGTTCTGAGGCCAATCCGGTTCTACCGTCTATTTATCAACGATCTGTAGCTGCGATCGTCGATCGGCGCCTTTTGGCCCTCGCCGGTCGTCTCCCGCGACGGTTGGGTGGATCGCCCGGACCGTCGCGAGGAGGCCTCGTGCCCTCCGGCTGCGGACGAGCGGGCCGCGCGGCACCTGTTGCACTTCTTTGCTCGAAGCGGCTCGCAACGTGGGCCAACTCGGTGATAGGCTTCGCACTCAGGGTGTTCACCGATCACGGACGCCACGTGGACTGCAAAGAAGTCGTGAGCCGTCAGGGCTCGAAGCCTTGGGGAGACGGACATGGATGGTGGATGCGCAAGCAAGGGACAGCGAGTCGGCCAAAGGGGTCTAATCGCGGTTCTCGCCTTTCTGGGGCTCGGCCTCGGACCGGCCTGCGCGCCCGCTGGCGGCGGTGGTACCGGGATGGAGATCCGGGTGACTCCGCTGCAGTTCAATTCGGTGCTAGACGTCTGCTATGACATTCAAGTATTTGATAATATAGGCACTTTGCTTTGGAGCGCCGGAGACCCGAACGTCAACCGGGACCAAGGGGACACGGCGACCATCTGTTCGTCCGATTATGGGACAGGAAGCGGCGGTGACATCCAATATATCGGCTCGTGTGACCCGACCTTCAACCCCAACATCGTCGCCATCATAATCGACGGGATCTACACCATCAATGGCCGCCTCCAGGATGGCGTCGACTGGTTGCCGACCTGCACCGTCGCAGACCCTTGTTACCAGTATGTTGAGTGCCAACCAGATGCGAACGTGCTCGTCGCCTTCAATATCTTGGTGATGCGTAGCGCGAATCAAGGATTCTTCGACATCGCCGTCAAGTTCGATGATGTTTTCTGTTCCGCCAAGGTCGACTGCACCTACGACGCGGCTGGCGCTGAACCGATTATGGCCGTCAATACGGACGGGACCGACCTGCAGACCGTCGTGGTGGGCGTGGCATGTACGGCCGGTCCCGACACGCTAGCGGAAGATGTCCAGAGCATCTTGCACGAAAACGACGTGCGGATTGTCTGTGGAGATCTCAACGGGCCTCAGCCCGAGGCCTTCGTCTGGACCTGCGAAGCCGACCAGCCCAACTATTACGGATACTCCATCAGCTTTCCCTCCACGGGGCCCGAGCTATTGGGCACCGAGGTGGCCCGGGATCCGGGGACCCTCGATTACACCCAGAGCCCCCTCTTCGTGAATGGATTGCCCGTTGAGTATTCGACGGCCGTCATTTACCGCGTGCTGGCCGATGCGGACGCACCCAAAGAGGCGATCGCCGTCTTTGTGACACCACCAGATAATCCCTTGGTGGAGGGGCCCGTGCGCCGGGTCCGCGTCGGTCTCGTGAAGAAGACAACGCCTCCTTGGGATGTGAGCTGGATCGCTGAGCCACTGGAAAATGACATCGTGATGCCCTGCGCCTATGACGGTACAAACCTCATCGCGGTCAATACCCTAGATGACGTGCTCCCGTTTGGCGCGCGCGTCATCGCCTATCAGGTTGTTGGTAGCCCTGGTGACCGGAAGTTGGAGACCCCCATCCAATTGGACATGCCTGTCGATGTATCTGAGTGTGGTCGGTTTCAGTTGTTGAATGGCTATTTTATCGCGGATTGTCGGCGACGTCGCGAGCTCGGTGGGACGACGTACGAGGCCGCCGAGGGGGTCCTATGGATTCAGAACGTCAACGAAGCGGCCGATTACGCTGTGCTTGTCCCGCCGACAGGTGAGACACATTTTCGCCTTTCGGAGGTCGATCAGGCGGGCCTTCAGATTGGTGTCAAGGACATCGTGATCGCGTTAAATGCGCGGTTTCAATGGTCACAACCGCCTGGATTTAATCCGCCGACCAGCGATGACAGGACCTATGACAGCCAGGCTTTCGCCGTTATATACCGCTGTGCAAACCACAAGCTCGCTGAATGCAAACCCGACAACCTCGCACCAAAAGTGCCAAAATATATCGGGCACGAGACCGCGACCGTTGAGCGGCTGGACACACACGCACGCTCGATCGTCAATAACCACGTACTTGGACGATTCGCTTTTCAGTTTGAGGCCTTTGAGACTCGTGCTGCCATCTTTGAGCTGCTGGATGGTCCGGATTCAAACTCCTGGACCGAGTGGCGTGACCCGGTTGGCAAGCCGGTCGCCGACGTGACCCTCTCGGGTATCTTCCCGGACGCTCGGATCGTTTTCGGTTTCTATGGCCCGTTTGAGGACAGTCCCCTTGATGGCAGCGGACCACGCCAACGGCTGCCGTTTTTTGCGAAGCTCCCCGCGACCTCCGGTACTCCCGTCGACATCAAAGCCATTCCCGTGCCTGCCGGCTCAGAGGTGCGCGAGTTTCTGGGGCGCGCAGGACCTGAGTCCCAGCTGCGCTTCCTAGTGAAGATGGCGCGCGTTGGCAACGCTGGAGTCGTCATCGAGGAGGTGGGGCAATACGTCTTTAAATCAGATTTCAGTTCATTTGAACAGTTGATATACGTCGGCCCCGACACCTTCTACGACAGCTCTCCGACGAACGACGAGCTCCATGACTTCGGTTTCGCACGGGACATCTACGCCCGGGACCGCGCAATGGAGACGGTGAACTACGACGCCGTCGTGCCCAATTGTCCCCAATTCTTCGGGTCCGTTGGGGCCATGGTCGGACAGCAGGCGCTTGTTGTCGATCCGCAGGTCGACCTCGACCCCACTCAGCCTCCACCGGCCGACCCGAACATCGCCACGGTGACACTTGCGTGGGCCGAACCTTTGGGGGCGCCTCAGTGGTTCGCGGGGCTCTCGACCTACTCAATTATCAACCCAGCGGGTGACGAAGGCTATCATTGGCACAATGGCGATGCCGTCATCGGGACCCCCGCGAATCCTCGGCCCGCTGATGCGGACCCGGTGCTGTTGAACTACGGCATATATCGCGGCGTTGAGGAGCTCGACTGCGGCAATGGTAGTTGCAACAAGCTCTATTGGAACGTGGCGGTCGGGTTTGATCCCACGGTGCCCAACTGTACCCTCTATTTTGATGCGACCGCTTCGGCTTCGACCTCTCTGTTGCCAGATGGTTCTCTCCCTGAGGGCACCTACTGGCCTTGGCTCGAGGCGACCGTTCCTTTGACGGGGCCGTCTGGTGGTCTTGTCTGCACGCAGCATCCGATGGGTAGTGGGGCCTATCCTGCGGTGGCGCATGCGATGACGGCCGCAAACCAAGGATGCTATAAGTACGATGGTTTTACGGCCACGCGCGCAGCGTGGTGCTCTGTACCCGAATATTGGCTTCGCTATCGGGAATGGACCCCATGAGATTTTACGATCTTATCCGGGCGGTGGCGCTCGGCGCGCTGGTCGCTGCGGGCGCATGCGACGATGCCGGACCATCCGTTGTCCTCGCTGATGTTGATGGTGAGACGACCGGCGCGACCGTGTCCATTTCGGTGCAGCCTCTGTCTCTCGAGACGACGACTCAGGTCTGCTACGCGCTCGAGGTCTGGAACGGCAAGAAGGACGACTTCGGTTTTCCGAATCCCGAGCGCGTGTGGGCCAGGGACGGCGTCTGCTCGGGGACCTTCGGCAACGGCGCTGGGGGCGGCATCACTTATGTCGGCACCTGCGACGCGTCCGAACCCGACAACTTCGTGACCCTCGGTATTGAAAATGTTTACGGGCAGGGCGGCGTCGGGCTGGTCGAGGGGCAGGAGTGGTTCAACCCGTGCCCGCTCAACAACCGCTGTGAGCTCTACGCGACCTGTAGCGAGAACCGAGACACGCCGGTCGTGTTCAACCTGACCATCATGCGATCCGCGAACCAAGGGTTCTTTGACGTCGCGGTGCGTTTCGACCAGGTCTACTGTTCTGGCAAAATTGATTGCAGCTATGATCTTCAGGGTGATGATCGTATCAAGTTGCTACACAACGCAAACGGTGACCGGGACGCGACGGCCGTCGTATCGCTCGCCTGCACGACCGGCCCGTGGCTGACCGACAACACCGAGATCTATCTCAATCACCTCCGTGTGAATTGTGCCCCGGGGACGCCTGGCGGACCGAGTTGGACTCTCGCGCCCGCCGTGACAGGTGCGGAGGGTAATCAATGGGACGCCCAGGTGGTGCCTCCCGGAGACGCGATTTGGCAATATGCCACTTATTTTGGCACGGAGCAGCTCTACTGCGACGGTCTGCCCTGCGGCAAGAAGTACGTCGACATCGCGGTGGGCTTCGACCCGACGGCGGTCGGTTGCCGACTTGAGGTCGAGATGACGGTGGCGCGGCCCGGGGTCTTCAACAACTTTACGAGCCCCGCGAACGCTGTCTTTCCGGTCCTCGTAGGCCGTGTGCAGCTGACGCCCGAGGCTGGTGAGCCGTCGGGTGTTCCGCTGTGCCGGAAGGGCGGGTTGAACGCGCCTTGGAGTGGTTTTTATACCACATACACTGCGATGGAGCCGGAGGGCCAGCCCTTCTGCTATCGCTATGTCAATGGCGCCTTCGAGGCACGTCCCGGCAGCGAGTGCGATCAGGCGGGCTACTACGACTACCTGAGCGTGCAGCCCCTCGCGTGCGATGGCTCCGAGCCCCTGCACACGGCAGACTTCATCGCGTCCTTCCCGTCCGACTTTGGGTCGACCTGCGAGAATGGTCCACTAAATCCACGGTTTTCTTGTGATCCATGGCATTTTGTCGATGCCTCCCGGATCTGTGATGGTGCGACCGACTGCCCGCTTGGGCAGGACGAGGCCTTCGGAGCCTGTCCCACGCAGCTGAATCTCTGTGATGCCGGCGCTACGGCGTTCTCCGGAAGCGAGAATTGCGACGGTATCCCTGATTGCCTCGACGGGGCGGACGAGACCGGCGTCGGGTGCGGGACGACGCTGATCGCGTGTGGCTCAGGCGTCGGCTATCACGCCGCCAGCCAGCAATGCGATGCGGTCCTAGACTGTCGCAACGGTTTCGACGAGGGGGCAGGGGGATCGCCCTATGACTGCCAACCTCCACTATTTTTGTGGAGCTGCGCCACTGGGGACCAGGTGATCACTTTCGACCAGCAGTGTAACGGCTGGCCGGAGTGTGATGATGGCAGCGACGAGATCGCTTGCCCCTAGCACGGGGCTGAAAAGGGCCGACCTGCTGCGTCGACCGCAGGCCTAGTTGCCCCAAGCCATGTGGATCGCGAACTGGCGTGGCCCGAGGGCCTCGCCTTCGAGGAGCTTGATCTCACGCTTGAGCGTCGTGAACATGGTCTTCATCCCTACGACCTGGCTGAAACGCCAGGTGGGATCGCCGAACACGTCCGCGCCGGAGAAGATGACGGTCGCGGTCTTCCCCTCGACCGTCGGCGTGCACGTGCCGACGTCGCAGACCCCCGTGTGATAGGAGCCGGCCATGCGCAAGACCATCGCGGGCCCCGCCATGCGTCCGGCCAGCACCATGGCTTTCTCTGCGGCGCCCGACGTGTCCTCAAAGAGGGACTCGAAGGCGAAGGGGTTACCGCCGAGGTAGTCATCGATCGCGATCTGCACGAGCCTGATCTGGGCGGAGATGGGTATCCAGTGCTTCTTCGTGGGTTCGTCGGGCATCTCGACGGCCGTCAGCCCGAGCTTGGCCCGGATCTCGTCCGCTGCGCGCGGGCCGAACTTGTTGCGGACGTGAACACCCCAGTTCCTTAGCGCGTTCCCGCGCACGCGGCCGGGCAGCGCTAAGGTGCGCTCGATAGGCCAACGGGGAACGTTCGCCAGCTCTTGATAGGTCATACGTTCGGTCATTGGGATATTGGGATTCCGAAGGGTGAGTGAAATGTCGAACCAACGGATACCAGACCGGTCGAGGCTTGGCGAGCGTGAATCCGCCCCGACCCGGCACGGTCTCCGAGCGGCGCCTGCATTTCTCATGGCCCTCCGGCTGCAAGACGTCCGAGATACGGGCTAGCGTCGCAGTGGCATCCCATGCCGTAGTCGGACTCCATGGTCCTCAAAGTGTTGCCGTGCGTCGTGGAGGACGTACGCGAGCATCACCATAACGCCGACGGCCAAGATACCCGTGCCCACCCGCAGCGGCGAGCCGAGCCACGCCATGTCACCCGGCGCGAGGGACCCATGGAGCCCGGTCATGAGCCCGACGAGGCCGAGAGACAGCGTGATCTTGAGGAGCCCCTGAAAACGAGCGTCGAGCTTTTCGGAGGCGGCTACGACCGCGAAGCCGCGCAGATGGACGAGGGTCAGCGCGAGCAGGGTCCACCCAGCGGCGCCGCCGATCGCGCCGAGGGGGCCGGCTACCGCGGTCCCCATGAGGCCGCGCGCGGCGAAGGCGAGGGCGGCGACCGCCGCGAGGGGGACGAGGGCGCGAGCCGCCAGCGGAGAGCGGGGCTTGGGGCCATCGCGGCCGCAACGTGAGGCGAGCCACGCTTGATGGCAGAAGAAGGCCGCGACGACGAGATGCACCAGACCTCGCGCGATGGGCCCGTCGGTCAGCGGGGTGAGGGCTAAGAAGGCGGCGAAGAGGCCACCGACGGTGAGCACGAGGTAGGAAATTCCGAGCCTGCGGGCGGTGTCGCCGAGGACTCCCCACCGGAGGGCATCGGCGATAGCGCCCTCGTCAACCTTTACCGGCTTAGATGATTTCAGTTGAAAAGGTTCTCGGATCGCCTCAGCCTCGGCCGTCGAGACCTCGATCACCGACACTTTCTCGGGCGAGAGACCAAGCTCGCGGTCCACGAGGGCCATCGCCTCGTCCTCGGACAGCAGCTCGGGTTGAGTCTCGTCGCCGGTCTCAGCGTGGTCCTCTTGGTTGGGGGCATCCCGCGTCCTGAGCGCCTGGGCCATATATGCGAGGGCCTCGGCGTGGGCCTGGAAGGCGCCGCGCAGAGCCCAGCCGGCGACAAGGAGCGCTATCGCGGCCGGGACCGAGACGAAGGTGCGGGAGTCGAGATCGTCGACGAGCGCGAGGGCGCTGGCGACGAGCACGGCGATTAGGCCGACGACGAACGCGGCGGGTATGACGCGCCAAAGGCCCAAGACGATGACGAGGCAGGTCGTCGCGGCGGGGGCGATCCATGGGCTCGGGGCGAGTAGGGGTGAGATCGTCGGCAGCAGCGCGGCGAAGACGAGGGCCATCGCCACCGGGATGAGTCCGAGCAGCGAATTCTCGGCCGAGACTTTGAGCGCCGCGGTGGAGCGCGCGAGGGCGAGGGCCGCAAAGACCGGCACCATCAGGAGGCTCAGCGTCAGGACGAGGCCGACGAGCGCGTCCCATCCTGCCTCTGTGAGCGCCGACGGGACGAGATCTAGGACGAGGAGCAGTGAGAGCACGAGCGCCGTGAGCCCCGCGCCGAACACCCGCCGCGCCTCTCTCGGGGCGCCGGGGAGGGCCCGCTCGAAGGTGACGATCCAGGTCCCGAGCGTCGCCGCCCTGAGGACGAGGCCGCCCGCGATGACCGGCTGGAGCACTCCGGCCCAGCCAAAGTAGATGATCGTGCAAAGACCGAGCACCTCGACCATGATCCAGAGGGTGAGGCGCCTCACCGCTGCGCGTGCAGCGGTCGCGTGTATGTCGGCGTCGGCGTAGGTCGTGGCTCGGGCGTTCATGGGCGCACGCTACGAGGCGCCCGCACGGCTGGCAAGGGTCAACCGCGCTTGGGATCGCCGAAAAGATCGAGCTGGGCCGGTGGCGATGGGGCTGACCTTCGCCCCGTCGGGCGGGGGTCCACCGAGACGTAGTGCAGGCCATTGAGGGGCGCGTTCATCAGCTGGGTCGCCGCGACGCGCCCAGCGAGCCACCCTTCAATGAGGGCGCGGGGCACAATGGCCGGCATCCTGTCGTGGACCGCCTCAATGTCGGGCATGGGGGGCCGGGTCAGGATGACGAAGCGGGTAAAGTCGCCGTCATCAAAGGATAAACCAGCCAGCCAGGTCGGAGTGTTGGACGCCGATGTGTCTTGGCTGAGCCACGTTGGGCGCGGTCGGCCGGGCAGTGGTTGGTCGGCGGGCCACTCATACCAGCCGCTCGCGGGGACCAGGGCCGGCGTACCATCGCGGAAGAGGGGACGGGCGGTCACGGTCTCGGCGCGCGCGTTGATGACGAGGGTCGGCCTCTTACCAGCGGCGGGTCGGCCGATCCCCCATGACGCCAACGCGAGCTGCCGAGGGCGCTTCTGGCGACGCGCAAGGACGACCGGGGCCTGGTCCGTCGGCGCGATGTCGGTGCTGGGGAGCCATGCGCGGACAGCGGTACCCACGGCGAGAGCCTCAGCGTCTAGTTCGCCAATCTCCAGCGCCGCGGCGACAATCTCATCAATACCAAGCTTCAACCCGTAGCGACCACACATGCCTCACCTATAGCAAGTCCGGGGATGCCGATGCAATCGACGCGACCCCGCTCGGCCGTGGACCGCGAAGGGGTTTCTTGTAGCGTGGCACGACGCGCGCTAGGCTACGGGCAGCACAGACGACGCCCGCTGTGGAATCGCGCCGCTTGGCCCTGGGTTAAGGGCTGCTGGAGGATACCGATGAGACACTTGCCCCTATGGATGATGGTTGCGCTCTTCGCCACGGTCTCGACCGCGGCTCACGCGAAGGGCAGCGACCCCGAGCGCGATAAGCTTCGCAAGGCCTGCGAGTCAGGCAAGGTCATGGACTGCTTGAATCTCGGGCACATGTGGGCCGAGGGCGATCGCGGCGAGGAGGATCCTGCCAAGGCTCTCGAGATCTTTGAGATGGTCTGCGACAAGCTCAAGGAGGCCGCCGGCTGTTTTCACGCCGCGCGCTTTTACCACAGCGGCGCGGGCGTCAAAGAGGACGTCAAGAAAGCGATTCGTTTGTATACCAAGGCTTGCGACGCTGGTTTCCTTGATTCATGCAAGTGGCTCGCGAAGGCCTACACCGACGGGGATAAGATTCAGCCGGACCTCCCCCGCGTCCGCTATGTCCTAGGGAAGGCGTGCGCCGTCGGTGATGGTCGCAGCTGCTACGATCTCGGGAACATGTGGCAGGACGGCCGCGGCGGCGACACGAACCTATCGAAGGCCCGCGAGAACTTTCAGATCGGCTGCAACACCATGGACGCCCGGTGTTGCCTGCAAGTCGGCGCCATGTTTAAGGAAGGTTCCGGCGGCGAGAAGGACATCGACAAAGCGAAGCACTTTCTGGGGCTCGCATGTTCTTACGGTGGCCCGCGGTTCTGCGGCGAGGGTGGCGCGCCCCAGGAGGGCGGAATGTCCGATTCGCGGACGACCACAAATAATCGTGAGATCTACAATGGAAAGTGCGCCAACGGATTTGAATCGGCGCGCTGCCTTGAGACCAACATCGCCCGCCACACGGCCGGGATGAGCATCGAAAAACTTAAGGCGAGCGTCGACTACTTCACGAAGAAGTGCGACGAGAAGGACTTCCGGTTCTGCCATCGCCTCGGGCTCATCTATCACGACACGGACGCCGTGACCGCGAAGACCTTCTACGACCGCGCTTGCCAGGGCGGAAACGATGAGGCCTGCGTCAATCTTGGCTTCATGTACGTCGTCGCCAAGTCCGAGGAGGAAGCCCAGAACCGCGCCCGTCTGTGGTTCTTCTCGGCGTGCGAGGGTGGAGACGCCGTCGGGTGTTTCAACCAGGCGGTCTATCACTACACGGTCGTTGGTGTTGAACGCAATGACATCAAGTCTGTCGGCCTCTTTGAGAAGTCGTGCGAGCTGGGCTGGGCGGCGGCCTGCTACAACGCCGGCGTGATGTGGGTGCTCGGCATTGGTCCTGACGCCGATGACAAGAAGGGCAAGGCCCTTGTGCAGAAGGCGTGCGATGGGGGCCATGAGAACGCTTGCAAGGCCTTAAAGGCCGGCCTCTAAGCGCGGGAAGCTAGGTGTTTGCCGATTGAATCAGGGGCGAGCCGCGTGAATGGCCGCCTCTTCTTGCTTGAGTCCTAGGCCTCCGGATCGGCGTCGACCTCGGTGAGGGCCGGCGTGATCGCGCGGACGAAGGCCTCGAAGCTGCCCTCGTCGTCCGACCAAGGGCCCTCGGTGTCGGCTGGTTCTTCGCCTTGATGGCCGGCTATCGCCTTCATCAAGACGTCGAGGGAGACGACGGAGAGCACGAAGATGTTCGCGACGAGGGTCAGAATCGCGACCACAGCGTCGTTCCAGCCCATGTTGAAGGCCTCCAGCACGTCAATGAGGCCCATGAGCGCAAAGAGCCCGCCGAGCACGCCGAAGACGGCCGATAGCACCCGTGTGTTGCGGAGGAGAGCGATGATCTCCTCCTCGGACGTGAGCTGGGTGAGGCGTCGGCCGGCGCGCCAGACGACGACCGGGCCCGCCATCAAGGCGAAGAGGGCCGGGGCCATGAGGTTGCCGCCGGCGAGCTGGTAGGGGACGATGAGGATGACGAAGACCAGCATCAAGTAGAACGGCGCGGCGAGCTGCACGAGCCAACCCCCGACCGTGCTGCGGGGCAAGAGGACCTTGCTCATCATCGCGGCGCGAATGAGGCCAGGAAGCAGCGACAGGGCCTTGGGGCCGAGGTCCACCACGGCTGCCAATGCCCCGATCATGCCAACCAGCGCCTCGGTGCCGACTCCCTGGCCTGCCGCGAGGGTCTTGAACGGGAAGAGCGCGATCAGAAAGGGGACAATGAAGCCCACCATCCACGTCGTCAACAGCAGCTTGCGGGAGCGACGCCAGTCGTCCCAATGGCGAAAGGCCCACCACAAGCCTGCGAGAGCGACCATATTCGCGATGGACGCGAGGAACGAGAGGCCGGTGATGGTCCCAGGTATGTCCTTGTCGGCCGCGTCGATGAGGGTCCCGATGAAGCCAAGGAGGGCGGGCACCACCGAGAGACCAAAGGCTAGCAATAGGGCACCACGCCGCCACGCCAGCATCCGCATAAGCAGCCCGCTGTCTTTGTGGACCCTCTCGATATCGAACGCGACTCTCTCGTCGGGCAGGAGCTCGCCGGGCTGCATATCCAAGCGCAATGAGCGTTTTAGAAGGAGCACCGCGTTCGCGACGTGTGGCGTGGGGGAACGTTGGTTCTGCATGAATACTGGGCTCGTGTCCTGGGTAGTGGCGCGGACACCGCAGTTTCACCGTCATCGCTGCGCAAGCGCTTAGCTGCCGGTCGTGATGCGCCTTATAACGGCCGCTTTGTCTCGGCTTGATCGGTTGCCCCTCTGCCGCGTCGCGAGCATGCCACTCAGGTTCATGGGTCGCAAGGCCGGACAAACCTTGCGACGTCATGTTGATCGTCTTGGAACTGCTTCGTCAGTTAAACAGGTGCATCTTGTATGCGTTTACTCATGTCATGGGTGCGCATTTCTTCATACCCCTCAACCATGAATACCGTTTCTATTGCATTATTGTTCAATGACGCGAACATTGAGACTACGCCATGGCGCGGCTTTACCGATCCGTTTGCAGCTGCGCGCGTTTCTTGTGTTTGGCGCGTCGACGGATCAGTCGGCAGGACAGAACATGAGGTCGCGGGCATTCCCGGCGGCGGCCTTCTCTTGCGCCAACTCACAGCGGGCATCGAGGAATTGCTTGTGTCGCGCTTGCGCTTCACGTGTCGGGCGGTCTCCGACCTTCGGCGCGAGAAGCCTCGGATGGGCGAAAACGTCGCGGTTTGGTGCGCGTTCCTCGGGGGACGGCCGCGGCGCAACGCGCGTCTCTGGCACGGGCGTTTCGGCGGAGGTTGAATCCGCGCGCTCATCATTGCAGGTGTAGCCTTTTGGGGGTGGACGTGGCGTTTCGGCAGGGACGGCGTGGTGCCGTATCGCATCGAGGTCCAGTCCCGCCGGGGGGACCGCCGCGAGGCGCGTGGCGAATGTCGGGTCGGCCTCGGTCTGCTCGGCGATCAGGCGCTCGAGCGCCTCTTGCCCAACGATAGCAACCCCAGCGACCTCATCTCTTGGCGTTGAACGCGCGGAGTTTTCATCCCTGGCGTCCGAGCCGAACGTATCTCCGGCTTCCAACGCACCGGGGTGCGTCGCGAGCTCGCCCTTGTCTGGTTCCAATGACGGCTCGCAGGCCGTCATGAAGACTCCGGGCAACACGAATCCTACCACCAAGACGTACGTGGAAACTCTCATGGGTTCTCCGGGGCAGGTGGTTTCACGGATGCGTCGCACGGTGAACAGTTTGCGCATTCCCAATAGTCGTCACGTTCGCTACATCGGAAGTCCGAAAACGGTCTCCAATACCAATAGAGTACACGTATCGCATACGACACATCTATTGTGCACATGTACGCGCCAACTGGCTGCTCGGCGTTCGCCTCGTCATAAACACAACACTCATCATCTAGCGAACAAGGGCACCCGTCCATATGGGGATTTGCGACACAGTCGTCGTGTGACGGCCCGCGGGCGTAGTTGACGCCATTATAATAAGGCCAGAATGGGGGACAACCCAAGCATCGATGGTGAGAGGCCGGGTCACAGAACCCAGGACCACACGGGTTGTCAGCGCGAGGATAGACGTGGACCTCCCAAACGCGCTCTGAATCCGGCTCGAAATCGTGGCCACACTGGTATCCGAATCGCCATCGCCACGGGTCGAGACCGTATTCGTGTGTTACACAACATGGCTCCAATGTTGGAATACAGGGACAACCCAGGACTGGATAAATGAGATCGCAGGTCCCTTGGATGTCCGGTATGTTCGTCACGTCCGCCGGAATACGGACGTCCTTGGGGTAGCCCGTGCTCCCGCTATCGGATGCGTTCAGGTCTTGAGGTACCTCAAGACCTGAACGCATCCGATAGCGGGAGCACGGGCTACCCCAAGGACGTCCGTATTCCGGCGGACGTGACGAACATACCGGACATCCAAGGGACCTGCGATCTCATTTATCCAGTCCTGGGTTGTCCCTGTATTCCAACATTGGAGCCATGTTGTGTAACACACGAATACGGTCTCGACCCGTGGCGATGGCGATTCGGATACCAGTGTGGCCACGATTTCGAGCCGGATTCAGAGCGCGTTTGGGAGGTCCACGTCTATCCTCGCGCTGACAACCCGTGTGGTCCTGGGTTCTGTGACCCGGCCTCTCACCATCGATGCTTGGGTTGTCCCCCATTCTGGCCTTATTATAATGGCGTCAACTACGCCCGCGGGCCGTCACACGACGACTGTGTCGCAAATCCCCATATGGACGGGTGCCCTTGTTCGCTAGATGATGAGTGTTGTGTTTATGACGAGGCGAACGCCGAGCAGCCAGTTGGCGCGTACATGTGCACAATAGATGTGTCGTATGCGATACGTGTACTCTATTGGTATTGGAGACCGTTTTCGGACTTCCGATGTAGCGAACGTGACGACTATTGGGAATGCGCAAACTGTTCACCGTGCGACGCATCCGTGAAACCACCTGCCCCGGAGAACCCATGAGAGTTTCCACGTACGTCTTGGTGGTAGGATTCGTGTTGCCCGGAGTCTTCATGACGGCCTGCGAGCCGTCATTGGAACCAGACAAGGGCGAGCTCGCGACGCACCCCGGTGCGTTGGAAGCCGGAGATACGTTCGGCTCGGACGCCAGGGATGAAAACTCCGCGCGTTCAACGCCAAGAGATGAGGTCGCTGGGGTTGCTATCGTTGGGCAAGAGGCGCTCGAGCGCCTGATCGCCGAGCAGACCGAGGCCGACCCGACATTCGCCACGCGCCTCGCGGCGGTCCCCCCGGCGGGACTGGACCTCGATGCGATACGGCACCACGCCGTCCCTGCCGAAACGCCACGTCCACCCCCAAAAGGCTACACCTGCAATGATGAGCGCGCGGATTCAACCTCCGCCGAAACGCCCGTGCCAGAGACGCGCGTTGCGCCGCGGCCGTCCCCCGAGGAACGCGCACCAAACCGCGACGTTTTCGCCCATCCGAGGCTTCTCGCGCCGAAGGTCGGAGACCGCCCGACACGTGAAGCGCAAGCGCGACACAAGCAATTCCTCGATGCCCGCTGTGAGTTGGCGCAAGAGAAGGCCGCCGCCGGGAATGCCCGCGACCTCATGTTCTGTCCTGCCGACTGATCCGTCGACGCGCCAAACACAAGAAACGCGCGCAGCTGCAAACGGATCGGTAAAGCCGCGCCATGGCGTAGTCTCAATGTTCGCGTCATTGAACAATAATGCAATAGAAACGGTATTCATGGTTGAGGGGTATGAAGAAATGCGCACCCATGACATGAGTAAACGCATACAAGATGCACCTGTTTAACTGACGAAGCAGTTCCAAGACGATCAACATGACGTCGCAAGGTTTGTCCGGCCTTGCGACCCATGAACCTGAGTGGCATGCTCGCGACGCGGCAGAGGGGCAACCGATCAAGCCGAGACAAAGCGGCCGTTATAAGGCGCATCACGACCGGCAGCTAAGCGCTTGCGCAGCGATGACGGTGAAACTGCGGTGTCCGCGCCACTACCCAGGACACGAGCCCAGTATTCATGCAGAACCAACGTTCCCCCACGCCACACGTCGCGAACGCGGTGCTCCTTCTAAAACGCTCATTGCGCTTGGATATGCAGCCCGGCGAGCTCCTGCCCGACGAGAGAGTCGCGTTCGATATCGAGAGGGTCCACAAAGACAGCGGGCTGCTTATGCGGATGCTGGCGTGGCGGCGTGGTGCCCTATTGCTAGCCTTTGGTCTCTCGGTGGTGCCCGCCCTCCTTGGCTTCATCGGGACCCTCATCGACGCGGCCGACAAGGACATACCTGGGACCATCACCGGCCTCTCGTTCCTCGCGTCCATCGCGAATATGGTCGCTCTCGCAGGCTTGTGGTGGGCCTTTCGCCATTGGGACGACTGGCGTCGCTCCCGCAAGCTGCTGTTGACGACGTGGATGGTGGGCTTCATTGTCCCCTTTCTGATCGCGCTCTTCCCGTTCAAGACCCTCGCGGCAGGCCAGGGAGTCGGCACCGAGGCGCTGGTTGGCATGATCGGGGCATTGGCAGCCGTGGTGGACCTCGGCCCCAAGGCCCTGTCGCTGCTTCCTGGCCTCATTCGCGCCGCGATGATGAGCAAGGTCCTCTTGCCCCGCAGCACGGTCGGGGGTTGGCTCGTGCAGCTCGCCGCGCCGTTCTACTTGATGCTGGTCTTCGTCATCCTCATCGTCCCCTACCAGCTCGCCGGCGGCAACCTCATGGCCCCGGCCCTCTTCGCCTTGATGGCGGGCCCGGTCGTCGTCTGGCGCGCCGGCCGACGCCTCACCCAGCTCACGTCCGAGGAGGAGATCATCGCTCTCCTCCGCAACACACGGGTGCTATCGGCCGTCTTCGGCGTGCTCGGCGGGCTCTTTGCGCTCATGGGCCTCATTGACGTGCTGGAGGCCTTCAACATGGGCTGGAACGACGCTGTGGTCGCGATTCTGACCCTCGTCGCGAACATCTTCGTGCTCTCCGTCGTCTCCCTCGACGTCTTGATGAAGGCGATAGCCGGCCATCAAGGCGAAGAACCAGCCGACACCGAGGGCCCTTGGTCGGACGACGAGGGCAGCTTCGAGGCCTTCGTCCGCGCGATCACGCCGGCCCTCACCGAGGTCGACGCCGATCCGGAGGCCTAGGACTCAAGCAAGAAGAGGCGGCCATTCACGCGGCTCGCCCCTGATTCAATCGGCAAACACCTAGCTTCCCGCGCTTAGAGGCCGGCCTTTAAGGCCTTGCAAGCGTTCTCATGGCCCCCATCGCACGCCTTCTGCACAAGGGCCTTGCCCTTCTTGTCATCGGCGTCAGGACCAATGCCGAGCACCCACATCACGCCGGCGTTGTAGCAGGCCGCCGCCCAGCCCAGCTCGCACGACTTCTCAAAGAGGCCGACAGACTTGATGTCATTGCGTTCAACACCAACGACCGTGTAGTGATAGACCGCCTGGTTGAAACACCCGACGGCGTCTCCACCCTCGCACGCCGAGAAGAACCACAGACGGGCGCGGTTCTGGGCTTCCTCCTCGGACTTGGCGACGACGTACATGAAGCCAAGATTGACGCAGGCCTCATCGTTTCCGCCCTGGCAAGCGCGGTCGTAGAAGGTCTTCGCGGTCACGGCGTCCGTGTCGTGATAGATGAGCCCGAGGCGATGGCAGAACCGGAAGTCCTTCTCGTCGCACTTCTTCGTGAAGTAGTCGACGCTCGCCTTAAGTTTTTCGATGCTCATCCCGGCCGTGTGGCGGGCGATGTTGGTCTCAAGGCAGCGCGCCGATTCAAATCCGTTGGCGCACTTTCCATTGTAGATCTCACGATTATTTGTGGTCGTCCGCGAATCGGACATTCCGCCCTCCTGGGGCGCGCCACCCTCGCCGCAGAACCGCGGGCCACCGTAAGAACATGCGAGCCCCAGAAAGTGCTTCGCTTTGTCGATGTCCTTCTCGCCGCCGGAACCTTCCTTAAACATGGCGCCGACTTGCAGGCAACACCGGGCGTCCATGGTGTTGCAGCCGATCTGAAAGTTCTCGCGGGCCTTCGATAGGTTCGTGTCGCCGCCGCGGCCGTCCTGCCACATGTTCCCGAGATCGTAGCAGCTGCGACCATCACCGACGGCGCACGCCTTCCCTAGGACATAGCGGACGCGGGGGAGGTCCGGCTGAATCTTATCCCCGTCGGTGTAGGCCTTCGCGAGCCACTTGCATGAATCAAGGAAACCAGCGTCGCAAGCCTTGGTATACAAACGAATCGCTTTCTTGACGTCCTCTTTGACGCCCGCGCCGCTGTGGTAAAAGCGCGCGGCGTGAAAACAGCCGGCGGCCTCCTTGAGCTTGTCGCAGACCATCTCAAAGATCTCGAGAGCCTTGGCAGGATCCTCCTCGCCGCGATCGCCCTCGGCCCACATGTGCCCGAGATTCAAGCAGTCCATGACCTTGCCTGACTCGCAGGCCTTGCGAAGCTTATCGCGCTCGGGGTCGCTGCCCTTCGCGTGAGCCGCGGTCGAGACCGTGGCGAAGAGCGCAACCATCATCCATAGGGGCAAGTGTCTCATCGGTATCCTCCAGCAGCCCTTAACCCAGGGCCAAGCGGCGCGATTCCACAGCGGGCGTCGTCTGTGCTGCCCGTAGCCTAGCGCGCGTCGTGCCACGCTACAAGAAACCCCTTCGCGGTCCACGGCCGAGCGGGGTCGCGTCGATTGCATCGGCATCCCCGGACTTGCTATAGGTGAGGCATGTGTGGTCGCTACGGGTTGAAGCTTGGTATTGATGAGATTGTCGCCGCGGCGCTGGAGATTGGCGAACTAGACGCTGAGGCTCTCGCCGTGGGTACCGCTGTCCGCGCATGGCTCCCCAGCACCGACATCGCGCCGACGGACCAGGCCCCGGTCGTCCTTGCGCGTCGCCAGAAGCGCCCTCGGCAGCTCGCGTTGGCGTCATGGGGGATCGGCCGACCCGCCGCTGGTAAGAGGCCGACCCTCGTCATCAACGCGCGCGCCGAGACCGTGACCGCCCGTCCCCTCTTCCGCGATGGTACGCCGGCCCTGGTCCCCGCGAGCGGCTGGTATGAGTGGCCCGCCGACCAACCACTGCCCGGCCGACCGCGCCCAACGTGGCTCAGCCAAGACACATCGGCGTCCAACACTCCGACCTGGCTGGCTGGTTTATCCTTTGATGACGGCGACTTTACCCGCTTCGTCATCCTGACCCGGCCCCCCATGCCCGACATTGAGGCGGTCCACGACAGGATGCCGGCCATTGTGCCCCGCGCCCTCATTGAAGGGTGGCTCGCTGGGCGCGTCGCGGCGACCCAGCTGATGAACGCGCCCCTCAATGGCCTGCACTACGTCTCGGTGGACCCCCGCCCGACGGGGCGAAGGTCAGCCCCATCGCCACCGGCCCAGCTCGATCTTTTCGGCGATCCCAAGCGCGGTTGACCCTTGCCAGCCGTGCGGGCGCCTCGTAGCGTGCGCCCATGAACGCCCGAGCCACGACCTACGCCGACGCCGACATACACGCGACCGCTGCACGCGCAGCGGTGAGGCGCCTCACCCTCTGGATCATGGTCGAGGTGCTCGGTCTTTGCACGATCATCTACTTTGGCTGGGCCGGAGTGCTCCAGCCGGTCATCGCGGGCGGCCTCGTCCTCAGGGCGGCGACGCTCGGGACCTGGATCGTCACCTTCGAGCGGGCCCTCCCCGGCGCCCCGAGAGAGGCGCGGCGGGTGTTCGGCGCGGGGCTCACGGCGCTCGTGCTCTCACTGCTCCTCGTCCTAGATCTCGTCCCGTCGGCGCTCACAGAGGCAGGATGGGACGCGCTCGTCGGCCTCGTCCTGACGCTGAGCCTCCTGATGGTGCCGGTCTTTGCGGCCCTCGCCCTCGCGCGCTCCACCGCGGCGCTCAAAGTCTCGGCCGAGAATTCGCTGCTCGGACTCATCCCGGTGGCGATGGCCCTCGTCTTCGCCGCGCTGCTGCCGACGATCTCACCCCTACTCGCCCCGAGCCCATGGATCGCCCCCGCCGCGACGACCTGCCTCGTCATCGTCTTGGGCCTTTGGCGCGTCATACCCGCCGCGTTCGTCGTCGGCCTAATCGCCGTGCTCGTCGCCAGCGCCCTCGCGCTCGTCGACGATCTCGACTCCCGCACCTTCGTCTCGGTCCCGGCCGCGATAGCGCTCCTTGTCGCCGGCTGGGCTCTGCGCGGCGCCTTCCAGGCCCACGCCGAGGCCCTCGCATATATGGCCCAGGCGCTCAGGACGCGGGATGCCCCCAACCAAGAGGACCACGCTGAGACCGGCGACGAGACTCAACCCGAGCTGCTGTCCGAGGACGAGGCGATGGCCCTCGTGGACCGCGAGCTTGGTCTCTCGCCCGAGAAAGTGTCGGTGATCGAGGTCTCGACGGCCGAGGCTGAGGCGATCCGAGAACCTTTTCAACTGAAATCATCTAAGCCGGTAAAGGTTGACGAGGGCGCTATCGCCGATGCCCTCCGGTGGGGAGTCCTCGGCGACACCGCCCGCAGGCTCGGAATTTCCTACCTCGTGCTCACCGTCGGTGGCCTCTTCGCCGCCTTCTTAGCCCTCACCCCGCTGACCGACGGGCCCATCGCGCGAGGTCTGGTGCATCTCGTCGTCGCGGCCTTCTTCTGCCATCAAGCGTGGCTCGCCTCACGTTGCGGCCGCGATGGCCCCAAGCCCCGCTCTCCGCTGGCGGCTCGCGCCCTCGTCCCCCTCGCGGCGGTCGCCGCCCTCGCCTTCGCCGCGCGCGGCCTCATGGGGACCGCGGTAGCCGGCCCCCTCGGCGCGATCGGCGGCGCCGCTGGGTGGACCCTGCTCGCGCTGACCCTCGTCCATCTGCGCGGCTTCGCGGTCGTAGCCGCCTCCGAAAAGCTCGACGCTCGTTTTCAGGGGCTCCTCAAGATCACGCTGTCTCTCGGCCTCGTCGGGCTCATGACCGGGCTCCATGGGTCCCTCGCGCCGGGTGACATGGCGTGGCTCGGCTCGCCGCTGCGGGTGGGCACGGGTATCTTGGCCGTCGGCGTTATGGTGATGCTCGCGTACGTCCTCCACGACGCACGGCAACACTTTGAGGACCATGGAGTCCGACTACGGCATGGGATGCCACTGCGACGCTAGCCCGTATCTCGGACGTCTTGCAGCCGGAGGGCCATGAGAAATGCAGGCGCCGCTCGGAGACCGTGCCGGGTCGGGGCGGATTCACGCTCGCCAAGCCTCGACCGGTCTGGTATCCGTTGGTTCGACATTTCACTCACCCTTCGGAATCCCAATATCCCAATGACCGAACGTATGACCTATCAAGAGCTGGCGAACGTTCCCCGTTGGCCTATCGAGCGCACCTTAGCGCTGCCCGGCCGCGTGCGCGGGAACGCGCTAAGGAACTGGGGTGTTCACGTCCGCAACAAGTTCGGCCCGCGCGCAGCGGACGAGATCCGGGCCAAGCTCGGGCTGACGGCCGTCGAGATGCCCGACGAACCCACGAAGAAGCACTGGATACCCATCTCCGCCCAGATCAGGCTCGTGCAGATCGCGATCGATGACTACCTCGGCGGTAACCCCTTCGCCTTCGAGTCCCTCTTTGAGGACACGTCGGGCGCCGCAGAGAAAGCCATGGTGCTGGCCGGACGCATGGCGGGGCCCGCGATGGTCTTGCGCATGGCCGGCTCCTATCACACGGGGGTCTGCGACGTCGGCACGTGCACGCCGACGGTCGAGGGGAAGACCGCGACCGTCATCTTCTCCGGCGCGGACGTGTTCGGCGATCCCACCTGGCGTTTCAGCCAGGTCGTAGGGATGAAGACCATGTTCACGACGCTCAAGCGTGAGATCAAGCTCCTCGAAGGCGAGGCCCTCGGGCCACGCCAGTTCGCGATCCACATGGCTTGGGGCAACTAGGCCTGCGGTCGACGCAGCAGGTCGGCCCTTTTCAGCCCCGTGCTAGGGGCAAGCGATCTCGTCGCTGCCATCATCACACTCCGGCCAGCCGTTACACTGCTGGTCGAAAGTGATCACCTGGTCCCCAGTGGCGCAGCTCCACAAAAATAGTGGAGGTTGGCAGTCATAGGGCGATCCCCCTGCCCCCTCGTCGAAACCGTTGCGACAGTCTAGGACCGCATCGCATTGCTGGCTGGCGGCGTGATAGCCGACGCCTGAGCCACACGCGATCAGCGTCGTCCCGCACCCGACGCCGGTCTCGTCCGCCCCGTCGAGGCAATCAGGGATACCGTCGCAATTCTCGCTTCCGGAGAACGCCGTAGCGCCGGCATCACAGAGATTCAGCTGCGTGGGACAGGCTCCGAAGGCCTCGTCCTGCCCAAGCGGGCAGTCGGTCGCACCATCACAGATCCGGGAGGCATCGACAAAATGCCATGGATCACAAGAAAACCGTGGATTTAGTGGACCATTCTCGCAGGTCGACCCAAAGTCGGACGGGAAGGACGCGATGAAGTCTGCCGTGTGCAGGGGCTCGGAGCCATCGCACGCGAGGGGCTGCACGCTCAGGTAGTCGTAGTAGCCCGCCTGATCGCACTCGCTGCCGGGACGTGCCTCGAAGGCGCCATTGACATAGCGATAGCAGAAGGGCTGGCCCTCCGGCTCCATCGCAGTGTATGTGGTATAAAAACCACTCCAAGGCGCGTTCAACCCGCCCTTCCGGCACAGCGGAACACCCGACGGCTCACCAGCCTCGGGCGTCAGCTGCACACGGCCTACGAGGACCGGAAAGACAGCGTTCGCGGGGCTCGTAAAGTTGTTGAAGACCCCGGGCCGCGCCACCGTCATCTCGACCTCAAGTCGGCAACCGACCGCCGTCGGGTCGAAGCCCACCGCGATGTCGACGTACTTCTTGCCGCAGGGCAGACCGTCGCAGTAGAGCTGCTCCGTGCCAAAATAAGTGGCATATTGCCAAATCGCGTCTCCGGGAGGCACCACCTGGGCGTCCCATTGATTACCCTCCGCACCTGTCACGGCGGGCGCGAGAGTCCAACTCGGTCCGCCAGGCGTCCCCGGGGCACAATTCACACGGAGGTGATTGAGATAGATCTCGGTGTTGTCGGTCAGCCACGGGCCGGTCGTGCAGGCGAGCGATACGACGGCCGTCGCGTCCCGGTCACCGTTTGCGTTGTGTAGCAACTTGATACGATCATCACCCTGAAGATCATAGCTGCAATCAATTTTGCCAGAACAGTAGACCTGGTCGAAACGCACCGCGACGTCAAAGAACCCTTGGTTCGCGGATCGCATGATGGTCAGGTTGAACACGACCGGCGTGTCTCGGTTCTCGCTACAGGTCGCGTAGAGCTCACAGCGGTTGTTGAGCGGGCACGGGTTGAACCACTCCTGCCCCTCGACCAGCCCGACGCCGCCCTGCCCGTAAACATTTTCAATACCGAGGGTCACGAAGTTGTCGGGTTCGGACGCGTCGCAGGTGCCGACATAAGTGATGCCGCCCCCAGCGCCGTTGCCGAAGGTCCCCGAGCAGACGCCGTCCCTGGCCCACACGCGCTCGGGATTCGGAAAACCGAAGTCGTCCTTCTTGCCGTTCCAGACCTCGAGCGCGTAGCAGACCTGAGTCGTCGTCTCGAGAGACAGAGGCTGCACCGAAATGGACACGGTCGCGCCGGTCGTCTCACCATCAACATCAGCGAGGACAACGGATGGTCCGGCATCGTCGCATGCGCCCGCAGCGACCAGCGCGCCGAGCGCCACCGCCCGGATAAGATCGTAAAATCTCATGGGGTCCATTCCCGATAGCGAAGCCAATATTCGGGTACAGAGCACCACGCTGCGCGCGTGGCCGTAAAACCATCGTACTTATAGCATCCTTGGTTTGCGGCCGTCATCGCATGCGCCACCGCAGGATAGGCCCCACTACCCATCGGATGCTGCGTGCAGACAAGACCACCAGACGGCCCCGTCAAAGGAACGGTCGCCTCGAGCCAAGGCCAGTAGGTGCCCTCAGGGAGAGAACCATCTGGCAACAGAGAGGTCGAAGCCGAAGCGGTCGCATCAAAATAGAGGGTACAGTTGGGCACCGTGGGATCAAACCCGACCGCCACGTTCCAATAGAGCTTGTTGCAACTACCATTGCCGCAGTCGAGCTCCTCAACGCCGCGATATATGCCGTAGTTCAACAGCACCGGGTCCGCATCAGCGGGCCGAGGATTCGCGGGGGTCCCGATGACGGCATCGCCATTGTGCCAATGATAGCCTTCGTCACCCGCTGGGTTGATAATTGAGTAGGTCGAGAGCCCCGCGAACCACTGAGGCGCCCCCAAAGGTTCGGCCCACGCAAGTGTCACCGTGGCGATGTTCGGGTCGGCCGGTGGAGGCTGAGTGGGGTCGAGGTCGACCTGCGGATCGACAACAAGCGCCTGCTGTCCGACCATGGCCCCAACGGACCCGAAGAATTGGGGACAATTGGGCACGACGGCGTCGTAGTTCACCGTCTCCATTGCGCGGTCCCGGGCGTAGATGTCCCGTGCGAAACCGAAGTCATGGAGCTCGTCGTTCGTCGGAGAGCTGTCGTAGAAGGTGTCGGGGCCGACGTATATCAACTGTTCAAATGAACTGAAATCTGATTTAAAGACGTATTGCCCCACCTCCTCGATGACGACTCCAGCGTTGCCAACGCGCGCCATCTTCACTAGGAAGCGCAGCTGGGACTCAGGTCCTGCGCGCCCCAGAAACTCGCGCACCTCTGAGCCGGCAGGCACGGGAATGGCTTTGATGTCGACGGGAGTACCGGAGGTCGCGGGGAGCTTCGCAAAAAACGGCAGCCGTTGGCGTGGTCCGCTGCCATCAAGGGGACTGTCCTCAAACGGGCCATAGAAACCGAAAACGATCCGAGCGTCCGGGAAGATACCCGAGAGGGTCACGTCGGCGACCGGCTTGCCAACCGGGTCACGCCACTCGGTCCAGGAGTTTGAATCCGGACCATCCAGCAGCTCAAAGATGGCAGCACGAGTCTCAAAGGCCTCAAACTGAAAAGCGAATCGTCCAAGTACGTGGTTATTGACGATCGAGCGTGCGTGTGTGTCCAGCCGCTCAACGGTCGCGGTCTCGTGCCCGATATATTTTGGCACTTTTGGTGCGAGGTTGTCGGGTTTGCATTCAGCGAGCTTGTGGTTTGCACAGCGGTATATAACGGCGAAAGCCTGGCTGTCATAGGTCCTGTCATCGCTGGTCGGCGGATTAAATCCAGGCGGTTGTGACCATTGAAACCGCGCATTTAACGCGATCACGATGTCCTTGACACCAATCTGAAGGCCCGCCTGATCGACCTCCGAAAGGCGAAAATGTGTCTCACCTGTCGGCGGGACAAGCACAGCGTAATCGGCCGCTTCGTTGACGTTCTGAATCCATAGGACCCCCTCGGCGGCCTCGTACGTCGTCCCACCGAGCTCGCGACGTCGCCGACAATCCGCGATAAAATAGCCATTCAACAACTGAAACCGACCACACTCAGATACATCGACAGGCATGTCCAATTGGATGGGGGTCTCCAACTTCCGGTCACCAGGGCTACCAACAACCTGATAGGCGATGACGCGCGCGCCAAACGGGAGCACGTCATCTAGGGTATTGACCGCGATGAGGTTTGTACCGTCATAGGCGCAGGGCATCACGATGTCATTTTCCAGTGGCTCAGCGATCCAGCTCACATCCCAAGGAGGCGTTGTCTTCTTCACGAGACCGACGCGGACCCGGCGCACGGGCCCCTCCACCAAGGGATTATCTGGTGGTGTCACAAAGACGGCGATCGCCTCTTTGGGTGCGTCCGCATCGGCCAGCACGCGGTAAATGACGGCCGTCGAATACTCAACGGGCAATCCATTCACGAAGAGGGGGCTCTGGGTGTAATCGAGGGTCCCCGGATCCCGGGCCACCTCGGTGCCCAATAGCTCGGGCCCCGTGGAGGGAAAGCTGATGGAGTATCCGTAATAGTTGGGCTGGTCGGCTTCGCAGGTCCAGACGAAGGCCTCGGGCTGAGGCCCGTTGAGATCTCCACAGACAATCCGCACGTCGTTTTCGTGCAAGATGCTCTGGACATCTTCCGCTAGCGTGTCGGGACCGGCCGTACATGCCACGCCCACCACGACGGTCTGCAGGTCGGTCCCGTCCGTATTGACGGCCATAATCGGTTCAGCGCCAGCCGCGTCGTAGGTGCAGTCGACCTTGGCGGAACAGAAAACATCATCGAACTTGACGGCGATGTCGAAGAATCCTTGATTCGCGCTACGCATCACCAAGATATTGAAGGCGACGAGCACGTTCGCATCTGGTTGGCACTCAACATACTGGTAACAAGGGTCTGCGACGGTGCAGGTCGGCAACCAGTCGACGCCATCCTGGAGGCGGCCATTGATGGTGTAGATCCCGTCGATTATGATGGCGACGATGTTGGGGTTGAAGGTCGGGTCACACGAGCCGATATATTGGATGTCACCGCCGCTTCCTGTCCCATAATCGGACGAACAGATGGTCGCCGTGTCCCCTTGGTCCCGGTTGACGTTCGGGTCTCCGGCGCTCCAAAGCAAAGTGCCTATATTATCAAATACTTGAATGTCATAGCAGACGTCTAGCACCGAATTGAACTGCAGCGGAGTCACCCGGATCTCCATCCCGGTACCACCGCCGCCAGCGGGCGCGCAGGCCGGTCCGAGGCCGAGCCCCAGAAAGGCGAGAACCGCGATTAGACCCCTTTGGCCGACTCGCTGTCCCTTGCTTGCGCATCCACCATCCATGTCCGTCTCCCCAAGGCTTCGAGCCCTGACGGCTCACGACTTCTTTGCAGTCCACGTGGCGTCCGTGATCGGTGAACACCCTGAGTGCGAAGCCTATCACCGAGTTGGCCCACGTTGCGAGCCGCTTCGAGCAAAGAAGTGCAACAGGTGCCGCGCGGCCCGCTCGTCCGCAGCCGGAGGGCACGAGGCCTCCTCGCGACGGTCCGGGCGATCCACCCAACCGTCGCGGGAGACGACCGGCGAGGGCCAAAAGGCGCCGATCGACGATCGCAGCTACAGATCGTTGATAAATAGACGGTAGAACCGGATTGGCCTCAGAACCGCTGGCTGAGCCCGACCCGCTGGACATGGGCGACCGGTTAGTTGCCAAATATAGGGTTCGCGTCGATATCCGAATAATCGTAGCCCGGCGCGCAATGCGGGGAGACAGTCCCACCGGCCACATCGAGGTGGTAGCAGAACGGGAAACCTTGGTTATCGGCGCCGTGCGTGTACCTAGCTAGGACGCCGCTGTTCACGCCGTTGAGGGGATTCTCGCCACAGACCCCAGGGGCCCCCGGAGGGCCGGTCACAATCGCCGGTGTCAGGTTGACCCGCGCGACGACCACCGGATAGACCGAGCCGACCGGAGTCTGCCAGCCGTTCGCCTGCGTAATGACGCCGGGCAGCGCCGCGGTCGCCTCGAACGCGAGGACGCAATCGGTAAAGCTTGGATCAATGCCAATGGCGACGTTGAAGTACTTCTTCTGGCAGGGTTCGTCGCCACACATCAGCTCTTCTTCCCCGTAGTAGACGCCATACTGGAAGACGACGCCGGGGGCGGGCGGGTTAATGACAGTATCCCAAGCGTATCCCTCGGGGATATCCAACGGCAGGACATAGTAACTTTGAACGGGTGGCGCGGCGGCGGAGCTGCAATTTACGCGGGGCGCGTTCATGTAGAGCTCGGTGAGATCCTCTTGGCCCGGCCCAGCCGTGCACGCGAAACCGATGACCGCGGTATTCTGTGGCTCTCCGTCGGCGCCGTGGACCAGCATGATCGGATCGTGGATGGGGTTCCCTGCGAGGTCGACACCATTTTTGTAGCTGCAATCAACCTTGGCCGAGCAGAAGATGTCGTCGAAGCGCACACCGATATCGAAGAATCCCTGGTTTGCGCTGCGAAGCACGGTCAGATTGATCGTCACCGGCGTGTCCGCGTTGACCTGACAGTCCGGATAGAAATCGCAGGGCGAGGCGGGCGGACAAGGGTTCATCCAGTCCGTCCCTTCGGGTAGCCGGCCCCCCGACGGCTTGTAGAGACCATCGACGACTAGCCGGACCACATGGCGCGTATAGGTCGCATCACAGGTACCGACGTACAGGATGTCGCCAGCGGGGCCGTTGCCGAACACATTGGAACACAACGTATCTGAGTCGCCGGCGAAGGCGCCAGCCTCATCAGCACGATTGCTAAAGAAATCGCCGCGACGCCAGACTGTCTCGGTCACGACGGTCGGACTCAAGGACTGAATCGCCAGCACCTCAAGGTCGTAACAGGCAAATCCGATCTGCTCGAGGTTCAGGGGAGCGACAGAGATCGCAAGCTTGGCTTCGTCCGGGGGCACCTGACCTTCGCCGCTCTGGCAAGCCTCGACGCTGACAATGAGGCCGGCCCACAATAGTGCCCGACACCACATTCTGCTGCGCGAATGCTTTAACCTGAAGCCTTGCAAAAACCACCCCTCCAATCGAGTGCCGGCCCCGGGCTTTTGTGACGGACGCCTTCGGGGCCAATACGCCAGCGCCCTTGAGGCGCCACAATCGACAACCGAACTATGAAACAAGAATCGATTTTTCGCCAGTCAAGAAGCGCTAAGCCTTAGCCGGCCGACGATCGTGTGGCGGCAGCACCTGGCCCCAACGATGCGCGGACTTTGATCCTCAGGGCCCGTTGCCTTGGAGCATGAACTCAAACTGAATGTAAGCAAGCGCGTCGTAGCTACAGCCAAGCTCGCTCATCGTTGGGTTAGCCCCGGAGGCGCCGAAGCTGTAGCAGAGGTTGTATTCGAAGTCTGCCGGCTTATACATCGTGTTCAACTCATCGGAGTTCAGCGGATGCTGGCGACACTCAAGGGAGGCCAGACCATTTTCGTCGGCGGGGCCGGTCAGAGGCACGCGCCCGAAGATGAGGGGCCAGGTGGTGTTCGGAGGGATCTGACCGCCCACGAGGCTCGTGGTGTTGGCGGCGGTAGCCTCGAACGTGAGCACGCAGTCGGGCACCGTCGGGTCGAACGCGATGGCCGTGTTCCAGTAGAGCTTGTTGCAGGGCTGGCCCGCACAGAGGAGGCTCTCCTCGCCGTGGTAGGACGCCATCTGAAGAATATGGGCAGGCATCTCGGCAGGCTTCGTGGCCGCCGTCCACGCGTTGCCCTCTTGCGAGAGCGCCGGGTTTAGCAGGGTGACGGCCTCAAGATTGGCTTCAGGTAACAGGTCGACTGGCGAGTTGGCTGGAGTCCGGATGACGAGGTTTCCATCGGGAAAGCCCGTCGCGGTCAGTTGAGCAACGGTCAAGACCGCCGGCACGCCCTGAACGTCGAGGGTCGGGTCGACGATGAGCGTGGCGTCGGTGAAGACCTGGGCGTTCGGATCGACGACATAGCGATCCATAGTCTGGCCGCAGCGCGGAGTGATCGGGTCGAAGAGAGGCGAGGACTCGTGATCTGACCGAGCGTCTTCACTAAGCTCTCCACTCTGGTTCGTGTCGAAGACGTCGTCCGTCGTCCCGTGAACGTACCAGTCCACGAGCTCGAAGTCGTTGGGAGGCGCGCCGCGGGCGCGGACTCGCCACATGATGATGCGGCGTTGGCCCTGCCCATCCACCACAATCCCGGACAGGCTGCGCAACGCGCCGAGCTGGGGTGCCGCGGCGCCGCGAATGCCCGTGACCTGTCGGAACGTGTAACCATCGGGCACCGGAAGACGTTGTGCGATCCCATCCGCCAAGGTCGCACGCGCGATAAATAGTCGAAACCCAACAGGAAAATTGGCTTCGCCCAGGCCGAAGAAGTCGCCATTGGGGTGAAAGAGGCCGCCGACGATATCGTCGGGCATCAACAGATTCGTCTGGCCGGGCCCCTCCCAGAAGTCTTTCACTACGATATGCCCAGGCCCTGTGCGGTCGTGGAGGGCGACGAACCTTCGATATCCGTCATTACTAAAGGAGAACCCGCCAAGCAAGACCGGTGGAGATGCGGGCACGGGCGGCGTCATGACGCCCCGGATATAGGTGCCATCTCCGAAACTTGGGACCGGGCTAGGCGCAGGATCCGTTGGCAGGCTTAGTTGGTCGTAGGGAGGGGCTGAGAGCGAGAAAGTTCCATTTCCGGTGCGAGACCAATGAACCGCGAAGTTCTGTCCATCAGAGGCATTCGAAAAATCGAGCTGCGCGCTCAGGAAGATGTGGTCGGGTTGGTTCGTACCGCCTCGAATAAAGGACAAATTGTTCAGATATTCGATATTATTGATGTTCGCGGGGAGGCCATCATTCGTACCCGCGGAAGAGAAGGAAAAGTCAGACGGCGCAAGGACAAAGACCTCAGGGTCGAGCTCGTACAAAGGATCGACCCCAACTTGAGTCGGCGTGTCGAGCAAATCCCAAAAGTAGATGCGGTAGTCGCCGTTGACGTGTTTGCAGCTGCTAATAACCGCGTTGTCCATGACAGTCGCGTTGGCATCGCAGCTCTCGAAAGGACCGCCGGGCGTGTTGTTCAGGCGAATGGGGGGACCGTAGGGGTCGTCTGCTGGGGGTGATTGCCGGGCAAAGGCGGTAAAGCTCAAATCGGGAGGGCCCTCACTGCCCCCGTCGATACTGTCGCGCGTGATGAGATGGGTCTCAAGGTCGGACAAGAGCGGCAGACCGAACGCTAGTGCGGAAGAATCGATGTCGGACCCAAGCGGGAAGACGTAAGTGAGCTCAAAGGTAAGGGCATCGGTGCGCGTCGCGAGGGCTGGTCGGAACTCTTGAATCGCCGAGAACACGTTCTGCGGATCGGTCGGGGTGCCGGTCCGGACGAGCAGCATTAGGGCTGAGCCGTCAGGGAGGATCGCTTAGACGAGGGCACCCCAGCGGGATTCCGGCGCGCCGACTGGTAGCTGTGGCAGATTGTTGACGACAAGCGCGGACGCGTTGTAGTCGCCGCTGTTGACGTCTCGCTGCCACACAGCGCCATCAAAGCGGAGGCCGCTGGTCGAAACCGACTGTACGATGCCATAGTAAGCGTCGCCGGGATCATCGCAGCCGAAGAGAAAATGCCCCGCGAAAAAGGTGACCTCGGGATCCCCACAAGTGACCCGAAGATCGTTCATCATCAGCGTCGTGGACGCGTCCGTCCCCGGACCGGCGGTGCACGCGAAGCCGACGACCGCGGTCTGGATCCTCTCGCCGGTCGCCGGGTCGAAGAGCAGCTCGATGGGCTCGGTCCCCTCAGTGTCGTAGGTGCAGTCAACCTTTGCAGAACAAAATATATTATCAAAGTTCACCGCGACATCGAAGAAGCCCTGGTTGGCGGCTCGCATGATCGTGAAATTGAACGTCACGGGCGTGTCGGCGTTCTCTGCACAAAGGACTGGCAGCGTGCAGGGCGTATTGGGCGGGCACGGATTGACGTACTCCCCGATGTCATTGCCGGATACATCGTAGAGGCCGTCGACTGACAAGGTGACGGTGTGGCTCGGCTGGTCGGCGTCACAGGGGCCGACATAGGATATGTCGCCCCCCGCGCCGTTGCCAAATTGCGTGGAACACAACGTGGTTGTATCCTCCGGCCACTGCTGGCCAAAGACCCCGCGCGCCCAGACGGTCTCGCCGAGACCGTTCTGGACCAGGACGTCGTAACAAGCGCGCGCGATCCCAGGCAGGGTCAAGGGAGCCACCTTGACCTCAATGCCCGGCCCACCCTCGCGTGCCGCAGGGGTGTCTGATTTTGAACACGCGATCGTCATGAACGGCAAGAGAGCGGCCAAGGCGAGACGCGCCAAGATCCGAGGAAGACCATTCGAATAAAATAGATTCATCGCAATTCCAAGGGAGTGACGGCTCATGATTGAAGAAGAACGCGCAGATTCACGGCAACTAACCACCGCAGGTTAAACAAGTGGTCTAAATTTTCAAGTTGAATCTTGGGAAGGTAGGTTCTCCGATGAAAACCCGGATCTAAAATCGGCCCGGTGCGCCGACTAAGAAGTCGTCGAGACTCAGCGAACGTCCGAACAGGCCGGCCCAACACGGTCATGGCTGGCCAATTCCCCGCGTCTTCGGCTAAGGCAGGCGCATGGACGAACTCGCCTCTCCGCCCCCGCTTAGCCACGCCCTTCAGCTGCTCGCTGAGCCCGTGCGCGTTCGCCTCATTGATGTGCTCGCGGACGAGGAGCTCTCGGTCGGCGAACTCACGCGCATTCTGGGCCTTCCGCAGCCGACGATCAGCAGGCATCTGAAGACCTTACAGCTGGCGGGGTGGCTCCAACGGAAGACCCTCGGCACGACGACCTTGACTCGCCTCGATCCGACCCATCTCTCGGAGTCGGCGGCCACGCTAATCCGTCTCGTGCGGGACGATCCCGCGCGGGCTGGCGAACGCGAGGCGGATCGCGAGCGTCTGGCCCTCGTCGTGGCCGAGCGCGACTCGGACCCCGCGATGTTCTTTTCGCGGGTGGCATCAGGCTGGGATTCCCTCAGAGATCAACTTTTTGGGAGGATGTTTATCGCCCCCACGATGGCCGCGCTGATCCAAAGCGACGCGACGATCGTGGACCTCGGCTGCGGCCCAGGACAGGCCCTTGAGACCTTGGCGCCCTTCTGCGCCAAAGCGATCGGCGTGGACCGCGAACCATCCATGGTTGCAGCCGCAAGAGAGAGGCTCGCCGCCTTTGACAACGTCGCGATCCACGAGGGGATCCTTGAGGCCCTACCGTTGGCGGACGACTTGGTCGACGCGGCGCTCCTCATCCTGGTGCTACATCTCCTATCGAACCCCCTCGGTGCCCTCCGCGAGGCCGCGCGCATCCTGAAGAGACCGGGCGCCACGGGCAGCGGACGCGGGGGCCGCCTCGTCGTCGTCGATATGCAGCCCCACACCAGCGACGTCCTTCGAACCTTCGGCCACCGGCACCGCGGATTCTCGATCGAGAGCCTCACAGAGCTCGCAGTGCCCGCCGGCTTGACCGTGGAACGTTTCGCGCCGCTGCGGCCCGATCCAGATGCGCAGGGGCCGCCGCTGTTCGTCGCGACCCTGGTCTTGGCCCCGAAACCCACCGCGAGAAATGCCTCAAAAAAAACCTGACCTCATCCTTGCAACCGCAGCCCAGGCCATATATTCATATATCCGCATGAACGGATGAATCATCCGGTCGCGCCACAGGGGCCAGACCCCTGGTCCCACCCAAGAGCCGTCCTGACGGCCCAGTTCACGAGGCTTCTATGAACCTTCCGATCATTCAGAACCCAAACTTCCTCAATACCGGCCTACCCCTCTTCGCGAACCTTCCCTATAAGGTGAAGGACCTGACTGAGGCCACCGTGCGCTTCGGCCGCAAAGAGATGGAGCTCGCCCTCTATGAGATGCCTGGCCTCGAGTCCCTTCGCGAAGAATTCGGCGCGGCGCAGCCGCTGAAGGGCGCACGCATCATGGGCTCGCTGCACATGACCATCCAGACCGCGGTCCTCATTGAGACCCTCGTCGCCCTCGGCGCCGAGGTCCGCTGGGTGTCTTGCAACATCTTCTCGACGCAGGACCACGCCGCCGCGGCCGTCGCGATCGGCCCGGACGGCACCATCGCCAAGCCGATGGGTTCGCCTGTCTACGCCTGGAAGGGCGAGACCCTCGCCGAGTACTGGTGGTGCACGATCCAGGCCCTCGAGTGGCAGGGCGCGGCCAACGGCGGCTGCAACATGATCCTCGACGACGGTGGCGACGCGACCCTCTTGATCCACCTCGGCTACGAGCACGAGCAGAAGGGCACCCTGCCCGACCCCGACCGCGCATCGAGCGAAG
>Ga0105051_10001011_pt1 | contig 38956 bp, 37 predicted proteins | sample FRY02_FD_78383 | JGI IMG/M metagenome (GOLD analysis project Ga0105051, IMG submission 78383) | Freshwater microbial communities from Lake Fryxell liftoff mats and glacier meltwater in Antarctica - FRY-02 (megahit assembly) | ecosystem: Environmental > Aquatic > Freshwater > Ice > Glacier... | reverse complement strand
CTGGTTGTTGTAGTAGTCTATCTTAATGTAAATACTGATATTGTTCTCGTGAGTGTAGCAATATGTCTCCTTTAGTTTTCTGTATGTTCTTTTCATAATTATTTATTCGTTTAATTTGTAAATAATGTTTCGTGGAAGTCCATGTTTTTCTCGATCCTGTTGTAGATAGCTCTATCGGCTGTGTTTCCTGCAATCAAATAGTGATAGGTGTTCTGCCGAGAGATGTTTTGATTCTCTAATCTGTTTTTCATTTGAACGTGATCAAGGTGGGAATAAGATAGCGAAGCAAATACCATGACATCAATAGAGGATAAGTCCATACCCTCCGAAGCTGAAGCCTGTAATAAAACAACACATTGTTCGTCTTGCCTGACTTCTTTTTCCACCACAAGCCTATCCGGGGTCCTCCCGTCGACAATGTACACATTTTTAAAGCTTAGTAGCTCCTTTAGTAGATTTATCTGGTGCGTGAACCTGCAAGAAATAGCAATCTTGTCATGCTTCTTGACAAGTTCTAGAATCCTGTCATTCTTTAGATTAAGAAAAACTTGGTCTTCTACATATTCGTCCCCATATACAAACCCCTGTTCGATCTGGTGTATTTTAGTAAACCTGGATAAGTGCATGGATTCATCAATCGCCTTTATAGCTTCCTCTTGTTCGTCTGTCATTTCAAACTCCTCCACCTCCAATATAGGCTCTGGGACGTCCGCAATATCACTAAGTGATAAAGTTACCCCAACGTCCTTGATATAACTCTCCAGGAGGCTTTCAGTGCCTGTCCTCAACACAGGAATCATGTTGTGCCCCATTTGCACTTGGGTATAAAACTGATTAAAGAATTTCCAATAACTTATAGGCTTTCCCAATAAAACATATAAAGCATATATATTCATAGGGTTACTCCTATACGGTGTACCCGTAGCAAGCCAACGATATTTAGGATCATATCTTTTGAAATACCAAATAAGGCTTTTTGTAAGCTGTGATTTTATGTTTGAAAAATGATGAACCTCATCAACTGCCACCGCTTCAAACTTTTCTAGCTCTCTATGGTGCTTTTTAAACTCCTCTTTGCTCATTACAACATGTCCAACACCCCAATTCTCCACTTCTTCGGCCCATTGAGGCTTTAGTTTTTTAGGAACGATAATAAGCCCCTTTTTTGTTTCATACTTGTTGAACAATTCTATTATCGTGTACGTTTTTCCAACTCTTGGTGCAAAAAAAAGACCAAACCTTTCTGGATCAAGGTGCTGGAGCTTTTCGTCGGTCCAATCTATGATTTCCTGTTGGTGTGGTTTTAATTTAATCATATTATTTGATAAGAAGCCCCTTAAAAGCAATTGAGATATCTTCCGGAAGATTCTTCGGCTCATATGTTGAAACATAAGGCTGAACCTCAATTATTTTTTCTTCGTATGTTTCCAATAAAGAATATTCTTCTTTTATAAGGTTCTTTAGCCCCTCCTTTGAATACTTGAAACCTCTACCATGTGGCCGATCGTCAATAAGTACTTCTTTTGTCTTTTCATCTTCAAGTGCATTGTCAATTCGTATAATTCCCAACTCGTCTTGGTATTCTTTAAATACAGGTTTTAGGTTTTTATCCGCAAACCGCTTGTAAGCATATCCAAACTTTGTTTTTTCAAGTTCTTTATCTTCTCTATATAGACTAGCAATCATTGAATCAATAGTCATAAGCTCCTTGAATGTTCGAGTAGTAGCTACTTTTGCTTCTTCTTTTTTTATCATAATTATTTTTTGTTTAAGTGATTAAGTTTTTCCGTCTCCGTCATTACTTGCTTGAACGCCTCCTCCATTACAGACCTTTGTCCCCTCAATTTAATTTCCAAAAGTTTATTTATTCCTTTTCCTATTTCCTCGATCCTTTCCTTTGTTAAAGTCTCACCTATCTTAAAAGATAGAATGTACTCCTCTTCTTTGGGCATGTTAAGCCATGTACCTTAAGCTAATAAGTTTTTCTTTTGTTTCGTCTAACTCAACCATTTCCAAAAGAGTAGCTTGATTATGTGAATCAAACATAGCCAACATATACCCCGCGTTATCCTTTATGTTGGTCATTTCTTTTATAATCTCTATTTTCCCTGTTGAATAGCCGTATGTATCATCAAATGTTTTCCACAAGGCTATTGAGTGTTTCTTTATGTCTTCAAACACCTCTTGTGAGGGTGCTACGTAGTAATCTTGTGATGTCATAATGATTTGTTTGTTTTTTAAAAATTCAACGACTTCTTCATGAAGCATTGATACCCATAAAGGTCTGAGTTTCTCGATATCCTCTAGGGAATACAAGCCTTCATGTTCTTCTATATGTCTATCTATTCTTTCGTTTATTAATTTGTCTACTGATTCAATACCTTCATTCATCTGCTCTATCTTCTTTTTTATGTGATATGTTTTGTCTTCTTGCATGGTTTTAATTTAATTCTTCTTCTAATGTTTTCATTGCTTGTGCGTGCATAATATCAATCATTTTTATGATTGTTTCTGTTCTAGTTAGACCAGTTGTTCGCTTTCTCCTTCGTAATTCAACGACAAGAAAATCAAGTTTTTCGACTGAATTTTCTGTCATTTTTACATGGATATCTTTCTTTTTTGGCATTATTTTTATGTGTTTTTATTTATTAAAATATCGACCTTTTTAGTATAAACTACCGTGTGTCTAATGTCTAGTAATTACACTGTGGATATCTCAAGTTCTGTGAGGTGGTGTTGTATAAGGGTTTTCTAAAGCGTGTGTCTAATGTGTCTAATGTCAAGCTCTATGTACCCCTAGTGAGCTATAGCACCAGTTTTTTTTGTTTTTTTTTAATTACTTATATAAGACAAAAATATATATTATTTTAATAAAAAAAGAAAGAGTGCACTAGGGGTACAGGGAGCCTGACTTTGTAGACATTGTGGACTAAGGTATTTTTCCCCAGGAGAAAGATTTGAAAAGATTGCTTTGATTTTGAGGTAGTGTATAATTTAGAAATCGCAAAACATTATAATAACTGCGAAAATGCAAACATGCTTAGAATAAGAAGTTCGAGTACAATGCCAAAATGATATGAATAATTCACACAACGAGAAAGATATTTTCTCAAATGATGCACTATCAGCAAGAGATCAAGTTTCTTCTTGGGCTAATATTAAACAGAACATTGGTGACAAAGTTCACGGTGAATTCTTGGGATGGTGGGAGCAACCTGCTAATCCTGGATTTAGGCCACAGCTAGGAATGGCTCTGAAGCAAGGGGATGGAAGTGTTATTGGTGTAACTGTTACAGATACATCGTACATGCGATCACAGATTGAGGAGACTGAAGTTGGAGATGGTGTTGGTTTGAAATATGTTGGAGATAAAGAGGTTGGAAAACCTCAGCCAGCAAAAATAATCAAGTATTTTAATCCAGACTTACAGAATAGAAAAAAGGAAGGTGTCGTATCAAATGGATCTACACCTGCGACTGTGGGAGGAACAAAGTCACTTGATGATGAGTTTCCCACAGATAATTCTGGAGATGAACAGCCAGTTGCCAATCCAGTGGAGGAATCACCAGTTCAAGGAACTATTGATGAATCAGAATATGATTTGCCATTCTAGTTTAATTTAAATTATAAAAAGGCAACCTTGATTGGTTGCTTTTTTTGTTGCATGTGTAAAAACATGGGGAATGATATATTACTTTTTTAAAAATTTGTGTCATAATAAAGATATGTCAGAACTAGCAACAGAAAATAAGAATGAAAAGGAAGGTATAATTTTACTTCGCCATAGACAAGTTTTGAAATACATGGAAGAAAAAGGCTCAACGCTTGGTCAAGCCCTTAGAAAAGCAGGATATGGAAAGGATGTGATGCGTGCACCAAGTAAAGTTACCAATACTAAGTCATGGAAAGCACTGCTTAAAGAACATTATCTTGGTGATGATGCTCTTTTGAGAGCTCACAAGAGGCTTTTGGTAAAGAAAACAAAGAATTATATTGTATTTCCAAATGATATGACTGATAGAGAAATAGAAGATAAATGTTGGAAAGCCGGTATTGATGTTTTAACGATACAGGATGGAGGAAAAGGAAAATTTGCTTTTTATACAGAAGACGATGTGCAAGCTCAAAAGTCAGCACTGGATATGGCATACAAAATCAAAGGAGAATACGCTAAGACGGGAGGAATGAGCCTCACAATCAATGTTTCGCAAGAGAAGGAAGACTTGGCATATAATGCTATTTTAGAATTTGTTCAAGAGGCAGAAGTAATCGAACCAGATCATGAGCAATAAAATTTTAGATATAATTAAAAGTGGAGACAATGAAGCAATCCTAGCTCTATTTCGATTTTCTTTGAAGGAAGATGATGCAATTATTTTGTATAGATTCTCTTTGTGGGCAAGATACTTATTCCCACAGTATTTCAAATCGCCCGATGCGAGCTTTCACAAAGATATCGATAGACATAATTTATCAGTGTATAGGGGTATTATTGACAGTTTTACCGATATTGTGTTTCGAGGAGGGGCTAAAACGACCCGTACAAAGCTTTTCATGGCCTTCGTGATACTTAACGACAAGGACCATACAAGGAAATACCTAAAAATTCTTACAAAAGATATTACTAACTCAAAACAATCTGTTACTGATATTTATAACATGTTTGTAAATGAGCGTGTTCGAAAGTTTTACCCAAATACTTTCATGAAGTCAGATACAAAACGTGAAGAATCCATGGGAGCCTTCACGACTTCTTTTGGTGTGAAAGTTTTATCTGGAACTGTTGGAACAGATCAACGTGGAGCTCTTCAGGAAGATGCAAGACCAGACTGGATCTGGTTCGATGACTTCGAAACAAAAAAGACTCTTCGTTCTGCTGTTGAGACAAATGCAATCTGGGAGAACATGCAAGAAGCAAAGACATCTCTTTCAGGTACGGGTTCTTGTGTTTACACTTGCAACTATTTTTCAGAACGTGGAAATGTTCACAAACTTGTAATGAAAGAGAATCCAAGGAATATTGTACTGATCGTGCCAATCGTAAAAGATGGAGTGCCTACTTGGTTCCACACAAAAGAGAAGATTGATCAGCTCATGCTTGACGTTGACGACTTCGTTGGTGAGTTTCTATGTCAGCCTTCTGCTGGTAAAGATATCCTCTTTGACCGTGAAATCATGGATGAGATGAAAAAACAGACTCCAAAACGGACCGTAGCCGGGTTTAAGATGTACAAGGCATACGATGCTTCACATAGATATGCATCGGGAGCCGATGTCGCAGGCGGTGTTGGACTCGATTCTTCAACGAACGTAATCATTGACTTCGAGACTACACCTGCACAGGTGGTTGCGACATACCACAACAATGAGATAAAACCAGATTCATTTGGAGATGAGTTATACAGGCAGAATGAATACTATGATTATTGCTACTGTGCTCCAGAGAAAAATAATCATGGACATGCTACTATCGGAAGACTCAAGCAGATCTACCCTATCCGGAAACTACATGAGACTCAGAAGAAAGACACAACGACAAGTCACCGGACCGAAATGGAAACGAAGGAGTATGGATGGCATACAAATGGATTTACAAAACCAAAGATGATTATGGGTCTTGCAAAGGCAGTCAATGATGGACACTTGATCCTCAATGATAAAGACTTGATCTTGGAATGTCGGAGCTACACACGAAATGACCTGATGGATGGTGAGGTTGATCCACGACTTACAACACGTCACTTTGACTTACTTACTGCTTGTGCTATCGCATGGCAGATGAAAGACTTTGCAGGATTCTCGAAGTCAAAGATAGAGACGAACTCGCGAATACAAGAAATCATGGACAGTCAAGACTTCGATCCATTCTCGGTTGTGTAATTTAGGCGGACAAATGCGGACAAAGGCGGACAAAGGCGGACAAATGCGGACAAAGGCGGACAAATGCAGAAAAGTTCTCCACAGGTACTATGAAAGTTTATTTTTTCATAGTATAATAATTTTATTAATAAATAACTTCACAAATATATGATAAATGGAATTGTATCAAACGTAATGAAAGAAGGATTTGGATTTATAGAGGTTGAAGGATACGATAAGAACGTATTCTTTCATGCATCTGAGTGTGCTGGAATTAAGATCGAGCAACTGAGAAAAGGAGACAAGGTTTCTATCCGTGAAGTTATTGAAACAGAAAAAGGATTCAGTGGAGTCAAGATAGCTCTCCTCGAAGAGTAACAAGCTTTTACAATTGAATTGAATGAATATTGAATGAGGTGTGTTGAATGAATCTAACTAACAAAGGTTATTTTCATATATGTCAAAACAACTACCACAAGAAAAAAAAGAAAAGAAGGGAGGTCTTCAAACAGATCAACTTTCTGATTCGTTGATAGCAGAGAGGACCTTCGACATGAAGAAGCTCATGGACAGTGCTATGATTCGAGAAACATCTCATCCTCAATTCGATGGTATGAGCTACATGAAGTGGAACGAAACAAACGAAATGGCGGATATCTCATATCTTGCTCCAAAGGTAAACAAACAAGACAGTAGAATAACAACAGGTGTAACCCATGAGAAAGACAGCTCTATGGTTTCTTTCCTATTGAACATGAACTTTGAAGGAACTGTTCGAGTATTCCATAAAGACAAGGAACTCTATGATGTTGGAACAGCTCTTACAAACTTGGTACGAAAGTCAAGAGAGGATGAAAACTATGATGACAAGCGACCAGTGCTATACCGAAACTTCGTTGCACAAGGTACATCCTTTGCAGAAGAGCAGTACATTGAGATGTGTCTACCAAACAAAGTTGTTGATGGTGAGATAGACTTTGGAAAGCTTGATGAGGTGAAGTGGAAAGAAGGCCCAAAGAGGAATATCAAGAAGTGTGAGACTACATTCCTTGACGGGAAGAAAGTATTCCTGGAGAACATACGAGAAAAAATGATACAGAAACAACCTGGAGTTATTACTGTTGAGTATCTTCCAAAGCAAGAACTTGAATCTATATGGGGAAATAATAAGAACTGGGCACTTGTTCCAGATACTTACTCGTTCCAGGAAGAGTCATACACACAAGGAAGTATCTATGCGGATTGGTTGTTCGGAGCGATAGACGAAAGTAAATATTGTCAGGTGAAAGTATACCGACCATACGATCAACGATATCAAACGTATATAAACAACATCCCAATGTTGCCGGCAGGATTCCCTCTTTCAGTCGTTTCACCATCTGGATTGATTCCTATTTCTAAGGGAGATGCAGATCCAATGAATATGTTCGCATACTCAAAGAGTGATCCTTCAAAAGCAAAGGTTGACCAAGCCGTATTCGATAAGGTGTTGCAGAACATGCTTGTAAAACATAATCAGTCAGCAGCAGTTCCTCGTGGAAACCTTACAGGTAAAGTATTTGACCCAAGCATCTTGATGGGTGGAAAAGTTATCTCAGATCTTGATCCAAAAGATATTCCAGCCTTGATTGATAATCCAGGAATCACTCAGTCAGACTTCTCATTCTATCAACTTCTTAAAGAGCAGATTGATTCGAAGACTCTTTCAGCACTTCTCGAAGGACAACCAGCAGGAGGTGATATGACTCTCGGACAGTACATGGACATGCAGAAGAAGAGCATCTTGAAACTTGGAGGGAGAATAGATGGAATGATGCAATGGGAGAGACAAATGCTTCAACTTCGAACGTACAACCTTATCGCAAAGGGAGCAAGAAAAAGTAGTGTAAATGAAGAAGGTATACCTGGATATGAGGATGTAACAGTCGAGGCAGAAGTATCAAGTGGCTCAAAAGGTCTTAACATTATTCGTTTTGATGAAGAAAACTACAAAACATCAGAAGATGTGTTCAATGAAGAGAACCAGTACGAAGAAGATAATGGAACAGAAGCTCAAATTGTGTACCTGAATCCATTAATGCTCAAAGATATGATAAATAATCCCGAGTATCATATTCAATTCGAAGTTATTCCAGTAGACAAAAACAATGACAAGCTTGCTCAAGTAATGTTCGTAAAGATGATAGCAGATGCAGCTAACTTGTTTGGAATGGATTCTCTACAGGTTGGAAAGCTAAAGAAGAGATATGCTGCAAAGTTCGGAGAGCAATTCGACAGCCTATTCCTTGGAGAGCAAGAACTTGAAATGAATCGAATGGAAGCACAACAAGCAGAAATAGCAGCGGCTCAACTTGGTGGAGGCAAACCAAAACCAGGTGGAGGCAAGATGAAGAGTCCTGCCCCAGAAGAACCTGGAGCAAAGGATATGATGATGCAAATTTAATAATTAAGTAGAATGAATAATCGTATGAATATAAAAAACAGAATGTTTAAAATAATGTTTCCATCAAAGTCTGAACTTTTGGATATGGTAATAAAATCAAATAACAGTCTTGGAGAAAAGAATAAATCTCTAAGACTAGAACTAGAATTACCAAAACCAACACAAGGAGATCTCATGAGAGATTGTCTTGGTATCCAAGTTATCGACTTTGATAATGTCGATAAGGAAGGGAATCCATCACACTACCTATCTGGATTAAGTCCAGATGAGAGACTTGCCTTCCAAGGTGAGCTGAATAGTGTTTATAAGAAAAAAGAATTCCAAGCAGTTCTATCCTATTGGATAAATATGTTTGGGAATCACGCAGTGCGGAATGCTGATGGAGACTCAGCTCCTGGTCGATACGGAATCAATGGTGTGACCATGATCAAGAGATCTCTTGAGAAAGCTCGCAATGAAATCATCGAGCATATCGCATCTGAAAATAATAAAGAGGATGTTGATCCAGATGAATTACTAGTAAATTAATTTTAATACAATATTATGTCAATCAAAATAGAACACCCAGATACAGGAGAAGAAATGGAAGTATTCACTCCTGAAGAAGTGGAAATACAAAAAGCAGAAGCCCTCGCAACAAGTAACACTGAATGGGAGGAAAAGATTAGTGCAACAACTGGAGAGCTTGAGACATTAAAGAAGTTTCAAGCAGAGCAAAAGGATAATTTTAAACGTCTTAAAGACATGACTGAGGAAGAGAAGGCTCAGTTGTCAGCAAAACAAATTGAAGATCAGAAGGTTATCGAGTCTCTATTTGAAAAGAACGCGGAGCTTGAGACTCTAATCAAAGACAGGGATGCAAGAGAAGTAAATGCGATAAAGGAATCTCTTATCAACAAGTTCACAGGTGAAGATCCAAAGGCACGAGAAGCCCTGGAGTCAAAGCTTACATTGCTATCTTCTATTGAAGACATGGGGGAACGTATAAAAGCAGCGGCAACACTTGCTGGACTTACTTCAAATATTCAGTCAGAGAATCCACTTTATAGAGAATCTCCGACAGGAATGGCTCCTGGACAAATGGCAGATAAGAAGGATTCTGATAAATTCCTTGGATCAGACAAGGGTAGAGCAGCTCTTGAAAGAATGGGAATGTCGGATAAAAAAGATAATTAATAAATAATCTAAATTATAATCATGGATAACGAAACAAAAACAAATGACGAAGAAATCATGGGAGAAGAAGATACTCAATTAGTTTCACTCAAAGAATCTAATGAAGATCCGCTTGATAATATGACTCAAGAGGAGATTGAAGAACAATCAAAGGCAGCAAAAGAATCTTTCAAAAAGAAGGAGTTAGAAAAGAAGCAATCTATGGCGAGCGAGACATCTGAAGATGTAAAAGCTGATGATAAAAAAGAAAAGACTTATACAGAGGCTCAAGTGAAAGCTATGCTCTCAAAGGTTATGGGAACAAGCGAGGATGAGGATGATGAAACTCCACAGAATAGCGTGGTGAGAATTGCTCGATTCCAGAACAAATTCATTGTTGGGTTCAAGAATATGAATACTGATGAGTATGCACCGGATGCAGTGATTCATGCATTTGATATCTTTGATGATAAGACTCGAAGAAATGTTCCATACGTTACTCTTATGTTTCAAGACAAAACAGAAATATCTGTTCCACTTGAATCAGTCCTTAAAAGATCTATCAAAGTTGAGTGTGAGCTCGTTGAGACAGTTAAGAAGGACACTTCATACAACTTTGGAAAGGTTGAGAAGCAAGAAGTAAAGGAAGGAGATTACAAGAAGACTGGATCAGGAAGTCATGTAAAAACAAAAATCACACAATCTCAAAATACTTACAAGGTTCAACTACCAAAGGGTGGACCAGTCGTAATTGTGAGTTCAGAAGTTATCAACTGGTAATCAAATAAACTATGAGTAAAAATAATGATTTATTGAAAGGAATAATTATAGAAGCAAATAACATTGTAATAGAGAAAGGTATCAAGGAAGAGGATGATGTTTTTCTGATGATAAATGTTATCAAGGATGATGCATTGCTTGAGGAACCAAAGACAGAAGATGGAAAGAGAGCTCGTGAAGCTGGACTAGTCTTCGATCCAAAAGATATTGAAAGCCCGTTCGTGAGGAAGTTCGACTACAATGAGCTTCGAGATGAGACTTCTAACGTAGCAGTTATCAAGGCACTAGAGGCTATCTCAAAGTATAAGAATCTAATCTTCCTTGCTGTTGAAACTCCAGAGTCAAAGAAAGCTCTAAGTGAAGACTATAATGCAGCAACACTTGAGTTGTTGAATATCTTGAGCAAGAACAATGTAGGAATATCTCAGTTCGAATATTTCTTTGGAGCTTTGAAGGGAATTATGGGAGCTCTTGAGAAGTCAGTAATGACTCAAGTGGAAGGCCACACAACAGAGATTCTTTCTCGACTACTTGGAGCAAAAAATCCAGGAACAGATAAATTCGACAAAGCCCATGCTACTTATGAAGTTCTGGTTGAAAGACTAAAAGAAGTTCGGGAAGCAACAGGAAACAAGATGGAGGACTACTTCACAATCGACAATGAGATTGAGAATGAAGACTAAGTAATATACAAAAAAAGACAAAGGTTGGAAATGTTATCAAGAGTTTTTCCACAGTTATACCCAAATAATTGATTGAATATTATTTATAGGGTATAATAAAAGCACGAATACAATCAGCGTGCTTGGGAAGGCTTCGTAACTCGAAAGAGAAACATCTACACCGACATCGTAGGGTAACGCCCTCACCACCTCGCAAGAGGAACGTAATGGGAAACAGTAGGCAAGATACAATCTTGTCTTTTTTTGTATTCCAAAAACAATTTTATAAACAACTAATCATTTTATTTTATGTCAGCAGAACGAAACAACCTAATGGAGACAGTAGAACCAAAGAAGCGACTTGCTTCTCAAATTATTGTCGCAAACACATGGCTACAAAGTGATGGTTCAGGAGCATTCGAGCCACTACAGCCACTAGGGGCGGTAGTAGGACTAGCCCTTGAGGGTATTGATGCAACAGATCCAAACTTTGCAAGCGATGGACTAATCCACGTTGACCTTGTAAGTGAAACAGTAGACCGATTTATCATGGATGTAACAGTAGGAACAGCAACAGCAGCAATGGTGGGGCTCCTATATGATGTAGATCCAGCAGATTCAGGAAGTCTTGACGTTTCAGGAGCAGGTACTCAATTTGAGATTACAGGCTTTATCACAGCAGATAAAGTTGAAGTACGAGCAATCGTAGCTTAATTTACTAACACTTTAATTTAACAAACATTATGTACCCAGATTTTTATGGAAATGAGCCAAATCCAGGAAACTCAAGTCAGTTTCTTGCGACATATACTCAAAAAGAGATCTACAACCTTGTACAAAAGGTATTCGTAGATTTCAAAGAAAGCTACCCAGTTGATGCATCTCCACTGTTCGCATTCCGACCAGTACCTATGCACACCGGTGTAATCAAGCGTTATGACCAAAAGGACTTCTCAACATACGCATCAGCAAAGCCAGAGGGAGCACCTTCAAAGCGAGCTAAGTATGGAACAGGATTCCACAAAGATGTAATTCTTAAAAGAATTGCTCTTGAACTAGTATTGACATACGAAGCAATTCAGTATGACCAATGGGATGACGTAAAGGCTATCGGAACGGAGCTTGGTAAAACAGCACCACAACGAATCAACCTTGACATGACTCACCTTGCAATTACTTTTGCACAAGGAGTAAGCTATGTTGACATGGACGGGTATCAAATTGATACAACTACAGGAGATGGGCAACCAATCGCTTCTGCAGCCCATGAACTAGCTTTCAGCACATTGACTTACACAAACATTCTTCCAGGAGCTCCGGCTTTCTCAAAGAGTGCTTTGATCTCAGCTGAGACAATTGCTCGAAACAACACTATGGATAACTACGGTATTCCAAAGGGATACAACTGGACTCACATCTGGTGTTCAGGTGATCCAAACAACACTGAAAACATTATGCAATTCTTGAAGTCTATCTCAGACAATACTCAAGCTAACCCTAATGTTGAAAACACTTACCGAAGACGATACAAGATGCTTGCACTAGAGCAACTTGACACAAACGTATTTGGACAGAGAGACACTACAAAGTCAAACTGGTGGGGAATCGGTGCTTTCGAAGGAGATATTACTTCTGGAAAGCGATTCGCAGCTATCTACTCACAGTGGGAAGCTCCACACATGAAACCAGCTCCAACAGAGAGCAACAACGCATCAGACTTCTCACGAGATATCCAGAAATTTGGAATCCGTGCAGGATATGGACTTTGTGCTCTTGATGGAATGGGAATCGTGTACTCATTCGTACCAAACAACTAGTCATTACCAGCTTAACTAAAAACAAATTATGTTTATTCAATATAAACGAACAATTAAAGAATCTGAGAAATTTGTGAATCTAGGCCTTAATGGTGATGGATTTGCAGTTTCAGGACAGTTTATTGTTGCAGGTTCACCAACGGTTATAACTGGTATCTTCATGCCAGGAGCTCTAATCCAGAACATTGTAGACGGTACCGTTTACATCAACGAAGGATCAATAGTCACTCCAGTATGGGGAGTCATCGAAGCAGGAACTCTTCCGCTTCCAGATGGAGAAATCTTCGTTGGAGATGCTTCTGGAAACGGACAAGCAGTGCCAATGAGTGGAGATGCTGAAATTGACAACACTGGAGCAGTAACGGTCACAGACCTTACTATCTCTGGTGAAGCAACAGGAGATATTCTCTACTTTAACGGAACAAACTGGATTGTTATTCCTATCGGAACAGCAGGACAAGTTTTAACTGTAAACGTAGGGGCAACCGGTCCAGAGTGGGCTTAGTATTCATTCTGCTCCTCTCTTACGAGGGGGGTGGGGTTGAATACTAATTATTCATTAATAAAATTATCATGTCAGTAACATCAAACAATCAACGATTTAATAAGGTACTAGAAAACATTTCAGCAGATGCAGTTTCTACAATTGGAATTCTTGCAGCTGATTTTAAAACAATTGAAATCAGTCTTAACTTTAGCGGAGCAGCAAATATGGATATTCAGGTTCTTGGTTCAGACCAAACTGAATTCCCAAATGCAGTTCAACCAAACTCACCAACGAATCAATTGTTTGATCTTGGGTACTTGGACTCAACATCACTTGCTCAATATAATGTATCTTCTCCATATAACCCTGGAGGGTCATCACCATCTGAGACAAAGAAGTTCCATATCCAGAGCGAGGGAACTCGATGGGTATTTCTAAGAGTCTTTAATTATTCAGCAGGATCTCTCGATCAGGCTGACGTGTCATTATTCCAACAATCATAATCAATACTATGCAAAACATTAAACAAACATTCAAATCCATAGGAACACTTATCATCGCCTTTGCGATACTATTTGCTCCATTCTTAATAGTTTCTCAAACATCTGAAGCTCAAATCGTTTCATCCCTATGGTCAAAAGGAGCAAATGGAGAACTATATACGAACCTTCCAGGGTCAACAATAAATGTAGGTGGTTGTAACGGATGTGGGGGTGCAGGAGGACAAGTTAATTCAGTTGTTGCTGGAGACAATATAACTGTTGATAGTGCAGATCCAGCTAATCCTATTGTTACTGCTGTTATTCCAGGTACTGATACATCGGCTGCTATTGGAGTAAGAGTTGCAACAGTTGCAATACTTCCAAACACACCTACTTATAACAATGGAACTGATGGTGTTGGAGCCACGCTTACAGGAAGTACAAACGGTACATTAAACCCACAAGATGGAATCACACTTATTTTAACTGATAGAGTTCTTGTTAAAGATCAAGCTAATGAAATTCAAAATGGAGTATATAATGTTTCTGATTTAGGTTCAGTAGGTACTCCTTATATCCTTACAAGAACTACTGACTCTGACGAAACTGAAGAATTTGAAGATCAGATTGTTATTCCAACAGAAGGTACTCAAGTAAGTCAAATCTTTGGACAGACACAAGAAGATCCAACTTTAGGAACAAGCGATATTATTTATACTACTATTACAGCTGATTATGTAACTCAGTCAATTACAGGTTCTCAAAATAATTTACAACTTGCCTTTTGGACAAATAATCCTAAGCAACTTAGAAAAGGAAATAGTGGATTAAGAGCTGTATCAAACGTCTGGGCTAATGGATTTTTACGTCTTGGAAGAAACACTCAAGGTGGAAAAATGCTATTTAGAAACGGTGGAAACAATCAAGATAATGTTGTAGTAGGGTATGACTCAGCTACTTCTAGTAACTTCTCTATAGATAATAATGCTGGGTCACTAACATTAGACTCAGTCTCAGATATTGCAATTAAAGGTGTTGCAGGTGCAGGATTTACAAATTCATTTAATATTAGTGAAACTATTGGAGGGGTATTCTCAGGGGCTGGTATCAGCCATATAAAAGATTCTACTGGTGAAATTGCAGGAGTTGTAGTAGCCGATGCAACCTCAGCTGGGCAATCTGATGTGTTTGCATCCATTGGTTACAATACTGATACATTTTCAGAATTTGCTCGTGCTGGTTTCTCTTCAGGAGTAATAAGACTTGATTTACTATCATTATCAGGAGGTAGTAGTGGTACTGATGAAGTGGCTAATGCTCTCAAAGTTGATTCAGATCAAGTAGAACTTACATATGAAAATATAGACACACCATCAATTACATCATTAATATTTGACGATTTAGGAGCTCGTTTAAATACTCTTGGAAAACTATCTCTTGGAGATGCAAATTCAAGTGGTAATAAAATGAAGGTTACGATTGATGATGCAGATCAAAGTGTTTATATCTCTGGAGATATTAACCCAGGATTTACAGACGAAATAGGATTTGCTACTGCACCAGTAGGTTTTCCAGTACCAGGTACAACAATGGCACACATTAAAAATTCAACACAGGATACAATGCTTATAACTGTTGGAGATGGAACAGCTTTAGGTCTACCAGACATGATGGCTGGAATAGCTTACCTTGATGATTTAGAAGAGGAAGGTACTAGATTGTTCGTAATACAAGAAGGTGTAATAATAGCAAATGACAGTATAACTGGTGGAACGTCAGGTACTGATGAAATTGCTGGTGGTGTAGAAGTTCTGAAAGAATATAACTCGATGATATATCAAAACATAACACAAGGTTATTTAGCTAATATGTTATTAGGAGGTTCTAGCGAGAGTGCAATTCTTGAACGTTCTAGTCTTGTTGCTAATGCAAAAGTGGAACTTGGATCAACTCAGTCTCGAATTAGATTCCTAGCTGGAACCGATGAATCAGAACTAAGTCTTAGTGCAACACAAGCAATCCTAAAATTTGCAGACGGTACAAATACAGCCTCTGTTGATATTAATGCTACATCAGTAGCGATTAACCATGGTGCAGGAACAAGCTACAACCTACCAAACACTCGTGGTACTAACGGTCAGATATTAGAAACAAACGGTGCTGGAGGAACTAACTGGGTAAATACTAATCAACTAATAGGTTATACAGTAGCAACATTACCAACAGCTACAGTAGGAGCTAGGGCTTATGTAACAGATGCAGATACACCAACCTACCTATCGACAGTTGTCGGAGGAGGAGCAGTAATTGTTCCAGTATTCTACAACGGTACTAACTGGATAGTTTCATAATTATGATAGAAGATTCAACAAATCAACTTATAAAACACCTTCAAGAAAGATCTGAGGTTGATAAACAGGTTGCTTTGAGTCTTTTAGAAGTGCAAATGAATACTAAAGAAATTCTAAAAACTATTAATCACTTTGATGGTAGGTTAGAAAAATTAAACTTACGGTTAGAAAAAGTTGAAGAAATATCAAGAGAAAATAGGATAAGTGTTGGAGTACTTACACAATCAGCAATCGAGAAAATTGATAATAATAGGTTTTGGAATAGAGCTGCTATTATTAAGATAATAAACATAATAGGGATTCTTGCTGGAGCAGTACTTATTGCAACAGGAATAGTAAATATTAAATTATAATTATGAAAAATCAAATTAACATCAAATCAGTAGCAATAGGAATCTTTCTCGCAATGTTTGTTTTCAATGTATGGTATGGGATTCAACTTGTGAAAGTAATGAAATCAAATACAGTTCCTACTCAGATTCAATCATACATTCAAGGTGGAATTCAAGCTGGATTCTTTCCTGATGGAAAAACAATAGGGCAAAAGCTCAAAGAATTATCAAAGTAATATAAAACACTATGGATTTCTACACAGTAAACAACCTAAGAAAAGATATCGACTCAAACCTCCATGCAGGGGGTACTAGCCAACTTCAGGACTTTTACAATACTCTTGAAAAAGGAAGACGAGCAATGATCAAGAAGATACGACCAGCGGAGCTTATCCGGAAGGCTTATCTTGAAGAGGCAATGTTTCCTACTGTAGAAAGATATGCGGTTCCAGGAGATCTTAAATACTCAGATGTCATTGAGCTTGGGCTACTAGATTCTTATAGGAATGTGGACACTTTAAATAGCCCACTTACTCTTGTTTACAGAAAAGACTTTGGTCAAAACAAACCAAGTGCTGAAAATATAATGAACATCGGATATGAGAATGGTGTGAAATATGCACGAGTTAAAAGGCCAAGTGGACTTACTGATAAAGGAAAAGGAAGATTCCAGGTAATACATGATTGTGATTCTTTAAATGAAAATGGAACTTGGAATATGGGAGGTAACGTGGTGAACTTGCAACTTGATGAACTTAATTATGTGCAAGGAAAGGCATCTCTTGCTTTTGATATAAACAATACAGCATCAACTGGATTCATCGAAAACTTTACAATGGATTCTGTAGACCTTAATGACTTCTTTGATCGAGGAGCAAACTTTGCATGGCTTGATATCAGTGTTCCAAAAGAACTGACATCAGTTAAGATTACTCTTGGTTCAGATACCTCAGACCTTGCAAACAATCTATATCATGCAACAGTAAATCAACCACACGATAATAATCAATTCACGAGTGGATGGAATCTTTTGAAATGGATGTATAAAAACCTTGCAATTGTTGGAACCCCAAACCCAAGGGATATCAAATACATAAGATTTGATTTTACAACAACAGGACAAGCTATTCCTGGATGTCATTTGGATAGTACAACTTCTCGAATCGGATCAGTATATGAAATGACATACAACGGGAGATATGTATTCATGGATGCAACAAGTAATGCTTGGAAGAAATTTGCAACAAAGAATAGTGATATTGTTGTAGCTGAGGAAGATACATATGACATTCTTATGCTAGAAGGTACTCTAGCAGCTCAAAAAGAGCTCTATGTGAGCGGTATAGCAGCAAAGAGTGATGTTGCAGCAGTGGAAGATTCACTTAGAGAAGCCTATTATATTTACAAAAAAGAACACAAATCAGAAGCTCTTCTCGTGGAGGCTGATACAAGAGTGTTTGGGAATTATCTCGAAGGATGGACTTCTCCACCACTTTATAATGGAGTAGAACAAGTGAGTAACGTACAAACACAAGATCAACAATAAACAATATGCCTAGCCTACCAAACAAATTAATCGACAAACCAGCCTTTTCTGCGAACACTTGGGAGGGGTATTTCAGGCATATAGATCCAACAATGCAGAAGTTTAACACGTTGACATATCCAAGTGTAAACTGTTCTATTCCAGCATTTGATAAGGTTGTTCCAGATAAAGGAAAGAAGCTTATTGGGCAAGCTTACTCTGAGAATGTTGGGATTGTTGGGCATAAGGAAGCATATAAAAACCAAGGGGGAATCGAAATGGAGGTTCGAGTATGGAAATCAGCAGATGCAAATCTAAAAGATGTTATAGATGTTTTATATACAGAAGACCGGCTACTTTTTAACAACCTTACTGGATCTTTCCAACTTGGTGAAACAGTCACAGGAGGAACATCAAACGAGAATGGAACAATTACATACATCCTTGGTGATGTAATAACTCTCTCAAGCATAACGGGAGATTTCCAAGTAGGAGAAACAATTACAGGAGATCAGTCTGGAGCAACTGCTGAGGTTGTGTTTTCTCCAACACTTGTATGGAGACAAATTACAGAAAATACAAACCCTCTCAACAGAGGAGTGCATGAATACTACATGACTGATTGGTTCGAGAAGGACTTGAATCCAGATGATAGTAAAAACCTTCGAAGACTTATTTGGACAAATGGATATAAAGATAATTCAAATGGAAAAGGTGAAATCTTTTCATGGACTGGAGGTATTGGACTCATCACCGCGGTGACTGGTACGAATATTGACGTAGACTCCTCAACAACGTGGAGGTCACTTGGGTTTACTGAGGATGCAAACGGTGATGCTTTCATTGTCGTAAATGGAGTATCATACCAAATAGCAACACCAACTGATCTGGATACAAGTTCTATAAACGTAACAAGTACAGTGGGTATCTCTCTTGGAGACATAGCGACATCAAAGATTGAGGTTGATGAATCATCGATTCCTTTTGATATGTGTAGGCAAGCAAAGGGGTATGTATATTATGGGAACTGGAAAGCTGGAGAACTCTATCAGGCAAACCAGTTTAACCATAATTCAACTCAACTTATTTCAGATGTTTCAGCACTTCAGAACGATTTGATTATTCCAATTTCTGCGAATTTTACTGGACAAGGAAGTCATGTTTATAAAGTTACTATTGACTCGGTAAACCCACCTGTAGAGGTTCAAAGCTTTTTACCTGGCGGATCAGGTGCAAGCCTTAATGATGGTCGCTATGACACAACCACAGGTCCATACTCAGGAACTCCAGGATCTACAAACATATATAAAACACTTGTTGTTGCAGATGGAACTCTTGGAATTCTTACCTCATCAATCACAGGAGCATATTTTGTTGGAGAAACTGTTACTGGCTCTGGTACTGGTGCAGAATCACAAATTGTTGCGATATTAAATTACCTTCCTGGAGTAACCTCTCTTGTTGTAAAAGCTATTTCTGGTTCTTTTGAAAAAGCAGACACTGTAACTGGTAATTCAAGCGGAGCTACTGGTACATTCGTGGTAACTGGTCCGTCAGTCTCAGGTCAGGACTGGATTCAATTCTACAAAAACGATATCTTAACAACACTTACTGTTGGTCCGATAACAGGAACACTTGTACCTATATCTGTAACACTCACAACAACTCTTACTGATGGATTGATTATAAATTGGGGAAATTACTTTGGTCATGCAGTTGGTGATGCTTTCTTACTTACAATAAACCAAGGTGGAGCAGATACATTCCAATGGCAAGTAGATGGTGCAGTGCCAACAACAGGTGTGCCAATCACAGGTGCGACTCAAACACTATCGGATGGAGTAGACATAAGTTTTGTTTCAAGGACAGGTCACTCAATTGGTGACTTCTGGGAAATTCAAGTGGATCAAGATATAAAAAGAGCATGGACTGAATTTTATTATACAAATCCAATACGAAAACCAGGGGAAGGATACGTTTACCAACTTCCTTCTAACTTCTGGACCATGGACATTCAAGAGGATAGCATGTACATAAATTCAAGTTACGGTGAATGGTCTTTGGTGAAAGTCGCATTATCAGCAGACTTGCAAAGTGAAGAAATTATTCTGGATCCTCTAAAGCAAGTTAGCACAAGCAAGGTTCTGTATCCATACCTTACTGGACATACAGATGATGATCTTGTCTTTGTCACAGAAGATAAGAACCTCACAACTCTTGGTCGTCAAATCTATATGGAAAAACCTCAGACTGGATATGTTTCTGATCCCGTGAAGAAAGACTTTGAAGCATTTAGTTTCAAAGGTGGAAGAATTGAATATCAAGACAAAAAGCTATACATTTCATCTCCAGAAGATGGAATGATGGTGTGCTTTGACAAACATCAAGGTTACTGGCAACCTCCAAAGATGTTCCCTGAAATGGGGATACTATCGAGGTTTGGTGGAAAGCTTATGGCCCATTCAAATACAAGGAACCAATCGTTCTTTATGTTTGAATCAGAATCAGACAATGGATCTGGATATGAAGTTGTAATGAGAACACCATCAACTCCGGTAACGGATAGGTGGGCACAGAAATTATCGAGTCAATCATTCATAGAGGGATATATCGAAGGGAGTCCAGTTCTAAAACATACAGTCTTTCTTGGAGTGAATGGATGTGGAGGAGTAGCGAGCCACGATGTTTACCCAATAATATGTGCTACTGGAAGCCAGGCTCCACTAGGACAGGGAGAACTTGGATCTCACGCTCTAGCGTCAGATGATACGCTTGAGGGAACATACTTTCAAGAGATATATAAAAGCTATGCACCGATGCTCGAATACTATTTTATCTCACTACAGCTGAGTTGTGTTTCAAAGAATCACACATACTCACTGTTGAGTATGGGAATGAATGGAATGGAGAGTCTAAAAGGAAATAATCAACTTATCAACCCAAGCAATTTACCAACTTAATGATATAATATTGTATATGCCAAATCAAATTATCAACACAGGATACTCATTACCTCAAGTCGTTATTAGTAACGGATTGGTTACAGGAAATGAGTTTACAAATCCAGAAAATATACTATTACCAGATGGTGAGTTCGCTATCTCAAATACAGGTCAAGGGGTAGCTTCCGACATTGTCGTTGGTAACTTTGACTTCCTAAGTGGGGGTCTAGCAGCAGATGCAGTCGTTACTGGATTCGAAGTAAAAATCATAGGGAAGAGAGGTAATCAAACTACACCTCCAATTACAGTTCAAATTTACGCTATTGACGATACTGACGGTACTTCTAATTACTTTCCATACACCTCACCATATACAGGACTTACACTGACTAATGAAGAACATGTCCTTGGAACACAAAACTTCTTATTCGATACAGCTTGGACAGCAGATCAGGTAAATAATTTCAAACTACAGCTCGTTTCGAACGGGGATATTTCTATTGATACCGTGTTAGTAAATGCTTACTACTACATCCCCGTTGTCTCAGTTCCTCCATCACTTACTCCTCCAGGATGTATAGACTGTGATTCACCTATCCAAGTACAAGAAATGTCTTTGGAACTTCCTTTTCAAGAAACAGATACAAAATTTTATCTAAAGAAAGGTTCTTTTTCATACGCAGATGGAACACCAGTTCAGCCTGGAGATGTTGGTTCTTGCGGTGGAACAATTCAATTCACCTTCGATCACAATAAAAGAAAAGAAAACGGGCAAAACTTCGAAGAGAATGTTCAGCTTGATACTGCAACTGGAACATGGATTGTTCTAGCAAGTGGAGTTATCGAGGTTGATATATTTGATATAGCAAACAGAGGAAGGGGATTTAAAACTCCATACGCACACGATGTAAACCTTATATCAGCTCATGATGCAAATACTAAGGTTATTATTTCAAACAGTGGACTGTTCTATTCAAGATTTGTTAGAGCATGCCAAGTAGATACTGTCTTCTCAGCACCTATCAATGTCCAAGATGAAGGAGCTGATGTAGTGTACTCAATACATGACTTGAATTTTATTGGAGATGCAGTTCAAGCAGAAGCTGATCCAATTGATCCGAGAAAAGCAAATATTACAATCGTTCCAAATCCATCAAATACAACACCAACTATAGAAGATTCAACTACTGGAACAACAGGGTCAACACCAGCAACAAGTCTCACAATATCTCATGAGATTATAGATGCTAACTACTTGCGTGTTTGGATTTCAACAGACAATGAAACTATCTCAGGAGTTACATATGATGGAGTAGCAATGTTATTCATCGGAGAAGAAATAAACGCTCCAGCTGATCTAAAAGTTGCTTTGTACGGACTCGTAAACCCAAACGTAGGTGTCGCAGATATTATTGTCACAATGGCTGGAGCATCCAATATCACAGCCGGAGGTGTTTCATTCCTTGGGGTAGATACTTCTAACCCCACAGATAGTGTTTCATCAGGAGCTACTGGACTTGGAACTGGACCAACGGATAGTATTACAACCACAACTCCAGGATCAATAATCCAAGACGTGGTGGGAACAATTGAAAATGCAACAACATTTACTCAGGCTGGACTTTGGAGTATACAAGGACAAGTCAATGCATCTGATCGACCAGGAGCATCAAGTACCCGAAGTGTCCTTCTACCGGCTTTGGTTGTGGACACTTACACAGTAAACCCTTCTAGCGAATGGGCGATACTTCTTGCAGGTGTTAGAGGTTCAGTAAACGCAGTTGGGAACGATGAACTTGTTAAAGTTTCAGCCTTGGATACTACACCAGGATACCTCCAAGCAAAAATAAATATATTCTCAAACGATGGATCTGTGACTGTTGTAAAGACAATTTCAAACCCAGGAGCAAATGAAATCTATAATGTAGATCTCACAACTGTTGGTGGTGGAGGTGGAGGTGGAACTGATATTCAAATCGACTCAACTCCGGATGACGGAACATACGGACTACTCGCAGGAAATGTAGACGGAGTGAATACAACTTTCATAGTATCTGGATTGGTATACCAATCTGGAAAACTACTTGTTTCTCTTAATGGACTTGTCCAAAACCAAGGAGTAGCAAATGACTTCGTTGAAACAGACCCAACAACTGGTACGTTTGACTTCGTTACAGCTCCAGCTACAGACGACATAATCGTTGTAGAATATCAAACAACTTCATCACCAGCTCAAACAGGTATTCAATTCCAAGATGAAGGTATACCCCTTGGTTCAGTTGGAACTGCTGATGAAGTAGACTTTACAGGTGCAGGAGTTACTGCATCGCGAATTGGGAATAAGATTACTATAGATGTTCCAGGAGGTGGAGGTGGTGGGGCTGCATCTTATTTTGGGGATGGTAGCGATGGTGATGTGACAATAAGTAGTAACACATCCCTCACACGAGACATGTTCTACAACAATCTTACAATTGACACATCTTCCGTGCTTAATCCAGATGGATTTAGAATATATGTAAAAAACACACTGACAATTGAATCAGGTTCTTCTATATCAAGAAATGGAAATGATGGAGGAGATAGTACAATCTCGACACCTCCAGGAGGAGCTGCTCTCGATACGAATACGGTTGGTGGATCTACCGCTGGAGGTGACGGAGAGCAAGGACCGGGTGCTAGTGCACCGGGTGCAAATCCAGCACGGGGAGGAGTTGGTGGAAATGGTGGAACAAGTAACTCGTATGCCGCAGGTAGTGGTGGGGCAATAACTAATCCATTTGAAGACTTTAGAGCGTTGCCATTCGCAACCTTAGGATACGACTTTACATTAGGTACACAAATTCTAGGAGGATCAGGAGGAGGTGGTGGTGCAGGATCAGGATTAGGTGGAGCCCCTCAGAGTGGGGCAGGAGGAGGTGGAGCAGGAGTAATTATAATCTCCGCTGCAACCATTGCTATGGCTGGAGATATTGAAGCTAAGGGTGGAGATGGAGGAGACACATTTACTAGTCAGATGGGTGAAGGTGGTGGTGGTGGTGGTGGTGTAATAGTTCTAATCTACACATCCCTTTCAGGTGCTGGAACAATAGATGTCTCAGGAGGAATTAAAGGTACTGGTACATGGCTCAATAATGGAACGAACGGTACGGATGGAGAAATTTATTCATTAGACGTATCTTAATATTATGACAAAAACAAACATAAAACCAAATCAAGCAGGAGTACCAGCTGGAGGAACAGTCGGACAAGTGCTGACAAAGGACTCAGGTGTAGACTATGAGGCATCTTTCCAGACACCAGGAGGTGGGGGTGGATCAATTCCGAATAGTGGAACAGCATCATATGATTTAAATGTACCTGGAGTGCAAAATATACCTCATGGTCTAGGTTCTGTTCCATCGTATATTAAAATGAGTGGATTAGTGAGAGCTGGCGTTAATTCAAGTAGTCAGGGTACATATGATGGTACAACAGCACACTTTATTACAATAGGTTCTGCTTCTCAATCAAATAGAGGAACAGGTCAGATTCTTTATTTTTCAGGACTTGATAACATTGCAGAGACAGCTGGGTGTTCAATAACAGTTGATAGTACAAATATAATATTGACATGGACAAAAAGTGTATTTTTGGTTTCTTCTTTTTTTGCCAACATGCTATGGGAAGCCTATATTTAATAATAATATAAAAAACTATGGAGCCACAAAAACCAAAAACATATGAAGTAAAAGCTGGAGATAATCTTTCAGGAATCGCAAAGAGTCTTGGTCTTTCAAGTTACAAGGCTCTTAGTGGTTATGCATCTGGAAATCCAGACATGATCCAACCTGGTGAGATTCTCACAATAAACGATAATCAAATGTCAGTTGGTTCTGGTCCAGCAAGTTCGGAGTTTGTGAAGCAGTCAGGAGAACTTCAGAATATGTTATCCCAACTTGGAGCAACACCAGGGGTAACAGAGGATGAAGCATCAAATATTAGTGTTGATAATTATTCTGATTCATACACACAAGCTCTTGATACTCAAGCTCAAAGTGCAGACCAATCAACTCAAGCGTTGATTCGAAGTATGCAAGCTCAAAATCAGAATTTAAGAAATAACGTAGCTGGGGAATATGACGATTACAAACGAGGACTTATGTCTCTTGGTATTCAAACTAACTCAGCCCAATCAACACCCGACTTGCTTATGGGCCACATACAGAAGGCTCAAAACGACTATGTAAAGGAGATCAGCGGACTCGACAGGCAAGAAAACATCGCTCGAATGGAAGCTGAATCTGCACGAGCAGATAATAATCTTGGACTTCTTAAAGAGAAGATGTCGTACATCAAAGAGATTAAAGCTGAGAAAAGAGATGCTCTCAAGCGTTCATACGAAAAGATGTCTCTTGAGGCTGATATTTCAACAGAGCAAGTTGACAGATACTATGAAAAAATGCAAACGCTTAATGATGAAGACAAAGAAGACTTCCTTATCGCTCTTTCTGATAAATTTAATATTCCAGTACAAGCTCTTGTTCGAGCGATAGCAGACAAGAAAGAATCAATCCAAGATAAAGCTGATAAGAAGAATAAAGATTCTGAAAGCTCTAACTCAGGAGGATACACAAGCCAGGAAGAGAGGAAGCTAAGGCAAGCAGGTATCGATCCAACAGATATTGTTGCAGCTGATGATTTTCTTTATGGGGATTCTGAGGGTGGTACAATTACAGATGTTATGGGATCAATCGCACCAGCAAGAATAGGAAGTACACTAGATATGTCAAAGAGTAAAGCTCGTAAACTTGCAAAGCAAGGACTTGGAGATCAGGATATTACTGAATTCCAGAAATACTTTGCTCAAGGGTATTCACTTAAACAAGTAGCTGATAAGACGGGAATGCCACAGGCGATGTTCGAACTATTATCAAAATATGTAAACGAAGAAGACTAATATGGGTTTTACTTGGCAAGAAGAAAAGAAACCAGAGACGAAGATTCCTACACAGCAGGGATCTAACAATCCAAAGGGAACTGGAGGTTTTTCCTGGCAGGAACAGTCACCAGTCGTTTCACAAAGAAAATCAAACGGAGAGTCTGAATCAGTTACAAAGGCTATCGAATCTATCAAAGAACCAAAAAGAAACATCTTCCAGAAGTACATGGACTTCTCAGAACGGATGCAAGATAAAGTGGCCAAGCCTGTTGCTTTTACAACTGGATTTATTGGTGCTGGAGCGGTAAGCTCTATTGGTTCAAGTATTGGTGCTTTTGCAAAAACAAAAGAAAAAGTAACGGGTGCTCTTGGGGGTTTTGATCCTACTAAGTCTATACCTGAAAATGCAATGAGTCTTTTTATAGATAAGGTTATTACACCAGGAAAAGAAGATGAAGAATCTGGTGGTCAAAAAGTTGGAGACTCTCTGAAGGACTATGGAGAAAAATCAACACAAGCAATTGTTAATCTTCAAGGTAAAGAAATGAATTACATTCAAAAAGTAGCTCAAGGACTTGGTTCCTCTATCCCCTATATCGTTGGAGGTGCAGGGCTCAAGGCAGCACAAGTATCAGCATGGATGGCTAGTGTTGGAATGTCTGGGGTTGAGGCTTTGGTGAACGGTTACGAAGACTACGAAACAAACAAGGAATCTGGAATGTCTGAAAAGGATGCAACGAAAAGGGCTATCGGAAGCTTTGCTTCTAACTTTGCTTGGGGAACAATCACCAATAAACTTGGTGGATTTTTTGATGATTTATCTCCTGGTGTAGCACCAATGGTAAAACGATTCCTTGCGACTACATTCTTTGAGACAACAGAAGAAGTCGGGCAAACAATGATCAGTAACATATTTACAGGAAAGTCACTTGATGAAGGGCTCGGAGAAACAGCTCTTGTGAGCCTTCCTATTTCAGCATTGTTTGGTGCTTCTGGTGTAACTGTAAGTCCTCAAGCAGTAACTAAGACTGTTGACTTTCTAAAGGAGTCCGCAAAGGATGGAATGACTCAGGAACAAATTGTTGAAATATTCGGAGCTCTTCCTGGTACAAACAAAGAAACGATCCAAGCAAATCTTGATGAGCTTTCTATTGAGTATGGAATAGATGAAACATTTGATGCGAACCAAGAAAAAGAAGATGAGAGGATTTTAAATGAAATTGAATCTGAATTCAAGGATACAGAACCATATTTGTATAAAGAAGCACCGGTTGATGAGGCTAAATTTAAGACAGAGGAGACTTCTATGGATCAAGAAGCTAAGGGAGAAACCCCAAAAACTAACTCTGCAAAAGAAGCAGTAGCTAAAGGTTTGACAGAGGGGAAGTACAAAATAACAATAAACATACAAGATAAAAATGATGTAGATTACTTACGAAGGATATTGAGCGATGACCAAATTAAAGACATTCAGAACGGAAAAATGACTAACTGGAGAGGAACTCCATATAGTGACTTGGCTAGAGTAAACCTTGTGTCAAAGACCCCTCAAACAATCGCACAGCAACTGAAAGGAAAAATAAAAGATGTGAAGCTAAAAAGTGATACATTTTTCCACGGAACAAACTCTGAAAATACTCAAGCAATAAGAACTTCTGGTTTCAAGCAAGGAAGCAAATTACCTGAAAATATCTCTCGTGGAGGAGGGTATGGTAAAATGCAAAACAGTATTTCATTTGCAGAAACACCAAAAGAGGCGTCTATTTTTTCAACACTTACTAAAAATGGAGAAATTATAGAAGCAAAATTAAAAAGTAATTCACGCATTGTTTCAATAGAGGGAATAGAAGATGCAATAGACCTAGAAGATTATATTGCTTATCTTAAAAAAGAAAAAATAGATGCAGTATATATTGGTGGGGGAGAAAAAGAGTTAGTAGTAATAAACCCAAAGATAATTCAAACAGTATTAAAAGCAAATAATAAAGAAACTGAATCAAAACCAGCATTCAAAATAATAGACGAAAAGGATGAGGTTGGAGAATTGATATCATCAAAAAAGACAAGGCAAGTGACCTCACAATTCTTTAATCATTCAGATATAAAAGGAAAAGAAAGCATTAGCTCTTCTTATTTATCGAACCTTGCAAAGTCAAAATCATTTGTTCTAAAGCAACAAGAAAGAGATATTATCCAGAATGTACTAGATACTCAATTCAGCGACCAAAAGAAAGTAAACATGCAAGATTTTTATAATGCAGTTATTGGAGAACTACTCCCTCTTGAGGTTATTCAGAGTGATACATACGCAAACTATGGTGTTGATAATATAGGCCTGGGAAATACAGAAAATAAGACATACATTCTAAATTCACCATTTGATCATGGCAAAACTGGACACTTTAGAAATGATTTTGAAAGCGAGATATCTCCAAGAAATACAGAGATTCGGGAACTTCCGATAACTGAGCAAAACAAGTCAGTAAAATATGCGGTTGTAAATAAAGATGCAGTACTCAATGAAGAAAATATAAACGAAAATGTTTACACTGTTACAAACACAAGAGAGCAAGCTCAGAAGTGGATAGACGATAGGATTGCATCGGCAGAAAAAGATGACTCATCTATGGCAACAAAAAACAAAAAAGGGTTATTCGGACACTTCCGTTCTTTTGATGATTACTCAGAAAATGTTTCATATATAGGAGAAATACAATCTGATTCATTCCAAAGTCTTTCAAGTCTTAATCTAACTAATTCAGATATCACAAATAAGAAAAAAGAAATAGTTGGGTATCAAGAAGAGATAGATAAAAGAACTGCACTTCTTCCGGACGAAGACCAGTCAAGAATTGATGAACTCCAAGAAAGGATAGATACAATCACAAAACAAATTGAAGCAAAGGTACCAGAAACGGTACCAAAAGAAGAGACTTCATTTTTGGGTTATAAGAATATCTGGTTCGAAAGAATAGTGCGAGAAGCTCTCAATATAAAAGCAAAAGAGGGGTTCGATGCTGTGAGATTCCCAACACCAAGAACAGTGGCTATTATCGAAGGTTTTGCTGGTGGAGAAGGAGAGATGATGCCTTATGAGTATGATGGTGATAGAGACACAGATCTTGCATTAGGGGATACTATCACTTACGGTGGAGAAGAAATGACTGTTCTTGATGCTAATCCATACGATATAACTGTTGCTCCATCTGACGGTGTTCGAGGTTTTGATTCTAATGAATATATGGATGAAGAAATTGAAGGACGCTGGAGTGAAGCTATCTATGGATTCAGTGGCATGGAGGATGATTTTGGTAAAATAAATACACCAGAAAAGGCAACTGACATTCAAGGGAAGATCGATATTTACAACAAACAAATTAATTTTAATAACAAGCAAAGAGATATTGTTCGCGAAAAAGAATACTTACAAAATAAAAAAGAATCAGGAGACTTTACTTCTGGTCATAATTCGTACGGAAATATAGAACAGAAGGTTGATGAATATACTAAGTTTATTGATCTACTTAAAAATAACATTCTTGAAAAAGAGGGCATCTTTACTGAGGATGATCTTACAATGGAGCTTAAAGATAAACTTGGAAGAGATCATGCTCTTGGTCATCGTTTTTGGAATTATTTGAATGATTATCTTCCTGATAATGCTACAGCTAAAACAACAGAACAAGTTGTACAAGAAACAGTTGAAAAAGTAACTCCAATCTTAGAAGAGTATGAAACAGAAAAAAGGGAAGCAGACGTTATTTTTAGTCAAATAGAAAAAAAGGCAGAAGAAAAAATCTCTGGAATAAAAGACAGAAAAGCCCCAAGTAGCAAGGAGCTAGAATCTCTTCCTCAAAAACTACAAGAGACTATAATGGGAAGAGAATGGCAATATAACATAGAGTATGGAACAGAGTGGCTACTAGAGCAAATGTCTGAATCAGAAGAAGATACCCTGGATGTTAATGACTATGAAGATCAGTTTAAAGAGAATGAAGGGTACAATTATGAAGCAGATTTTGAAGGTATGTATGGTAAAGATAAAGTTTTCTATGAGAATCGTGGTTACACCACAACAGTCTGGGTTACAGAAAATGATACAGAAACATTCTCGCAACCATCAGAATATGATCTCGCATCATCAGTTGAAGATTTTGATATCAACGATTTTGATGGTAGCCAAAGGACTGTTCTTGAGTTTTATCGAAAGCAGTTGAATAAATATGTTGAGAAACTTAGAAAAGGAAACACGGAAATTATTACAGATGATATTGGCAACCAGTGGATCGAAACAAAAATAACTCCAGAAGATTCAGATGCTGTTCCAGCATACAAGGTTCAAAATGAAAATAAAAAAGTAGATGCATCAACCGCAGTTGCTCGTATTCGTGATCTTTCAAAGAGACATGGGGTTGAATTCACTACTCAGGTTTACAATAAAATATACACAGGTGAAGTAATAAACGGAAGTCCACAACAGGCTTTTGGTATGTATCTCGATGGAACAATTGCACTTGCAGAAATGGTTACAACCTTTACGGGAGATCATGAATTCGGACACCTCATCTTTGATAATCTGGAGAATCTTCCTCACTTCAAAATGACAAAAGAAGAGCTTTATACGGAGCTTCGAGCGATGCCGGGAAACAAAAACAAAACAAAGATTCAGCTTGAGGAGTCACTGATGGATATGGTTGAAACTTATGCAAAACAAGTAGAATCAAACAAGCCAACAACTCTTAAAGGGAAGGTACTAGCCTTTGTAAAGAGGGTGTACAACTCACTTAGATCAACTCTTGATATGAATAAAAAAGAAGCAGAGGCAGTGCAGAGTTTTCTTGACACCATGTACTTTGGGGATAGTAAAACAATCACAACACTACAGAATACAAACAAAGCTTCTTCATTCATGGATGCAAGGTTCAAAGAGTTCGGAGAAGAACCAAAGAATCTCACTGATGTATATACTCCAGAACAGATATCTATGGCTACAATGGAAGCTGAGTATAATCAACTTCTCCTGGATGAAAGTATAGATATTCCGCTTGATACTGAAGTTCCTGGAGAACTTCAAGAAGAGAAGATTCAACTTGAGATTTGGAAATATCTGATAAGTCAAAACCCTATGGCAAATCTTGAGAAGTACGAATCTCGATCAGGAGAGATGGAAGGGAGTCTTCCAGAAGTTCTAGGGATGGGGATTGAAGAGCTTTCTGATACGACATATAAGAGGGTTAGGAGATCTGAAACCTTAGACTATATAAGGAGAGGAGATGCGATTATTCCAGAACTCACAGGTATAGATGATGTTAATGAGGTTGCTCAGCTTTATGATGAATATAAGGTGGATAAGAAAGAGTATCGACAAGCACTCAAGGATTTTAGAAAAAGGATATCTGATTTTAAAATTATACAAAAAGATTCAAAAGCCTTGGACAACTGGTTTAAGAAACAAGTAATAGACAATCAAAAACGTGATGTAAAACTGAAGAAGAGGAGAGATGACGTAAATAAGATTCTTCTTCGTGGAAAAAAGAAGGGAATAAAGATAGGTGAAAGGGCTGGAATTAAGATAGGAAAAGCAACAACAACAAATAAGTATGTAAGCAAGATAGAGCAGATGACACGAGCTCAGGAGCTCAATAGACTTCAAGAAAACATTATAAGGCGTTCTTATGAGCGTGGGGCTTTGCAGTATATCAAAGAAAATATTCCACGAAAAGAACATGGAGCGTACATGTTGAGACTAACTCAGGTCGGACTCAGTGATGCAAAGTATTCAAATCTTATTGAGGCAATCAGTGAAAGAAAAAAGAAATTGGATATTAAGGAAGGTGATCGAGCTGAACGAGCGAGTGTGCGATCTTCTATTGGATACCTGCGAAAGATATTTGATATAGAACCATCATTGATTATTGATATAAAGAAAGACCTAGATATCAAGGGATACTATAAAACAGGTCCAAAGAAAGGTCAGCAAAAAACATCTCTAAAGTCAATCAAGGATTACACTATGGAGGAGCTTGGTATGTTTAAGGAGGAGCTCCAAAAACGTATTCAATTTAGAATTGATAACAAGGTAAACTACCTCGACCATGCAACTCTTGAAGTTAAAAAAACTGGATGGAGAGTTATTCCCTCAAAGATTGCAAATATAGTCAAGAAGGGAGATCAGAAATTTGTCGCACCAATGGAACGTCAGATTAAAAAGATAAGTCCTGCCTTGTACGAAAGGATGATGACAGTATTCTATGAGATTGATAGAACCAGAGATGCATATTTCAAAAAGATTGAGCCTTTGTATGCTACTTATAACAAGGCGACAGATGAAGATCAGGAACTCATCAAGCAATATTCTCAAAGCAGTGAGGTTGTAAAACTTGAGAGTGTTCTTTTAAAGTACGAATCAGAAGAGAATGTTAAGGAGATGCTCAAGCAGTCTCGTGAGGTTCTGGACTCAATACATTCTGATTTGAATTCTGTGGAAATCAATGTTCCATATCGAGGTTCTTTCTTCCCACGAAAACTCAAGAAGTTAGATATTCAAGAAGCAGAATTAATGCTCAAGACTTTTGAAAACAAGATGGGTAGAAAGGCTACAGAGGAAGAGAAGACAAAGATCATGACGAATCTTCTTCGAGGTTTTGATACAGCTCAACTTCCATTCATTACTCTTTCAGGTAAGAAGTTTGAATCATATAGACTCATCGAAACAATTACTCCGGAGCTTTCTCCTTTTTACGAGGGCTTCAAGACGTCAATGGATGCATACATTATTTCAGCAGTTACAACCATTGAGCAAAGGAAATTCTTTGGACGGTTTGCTATATCCAATATGGATTATAAAGCTGGACTTGAACAGAGTATCGGGGCAAAGGTTATGAACCTTAGAGATACTGGTGTGATAACCTCAAAAGAAATGGATATTGTTGAAGATACTCTAAAAACAATGTTTAGTTTCAGGATAGATGAATGGGGGCAAGAAATGCAACAGTTTACAAATGACTATGTATACCCACTTGTTCTTTCTGGAGTTGGAAACGCTATCAACCAGATAAGAGACTTGAGTATGCAGATAATCCAAGACGTAATGGTTGGACAATTCAACTTAATCGGTAGGCAAACATACAAGTCAACAGACTTCACATCTGGTGCATCTGATGTATTTGAGATTGAATCTGGTGTTGAAGCATCATCGAACTGGCTCGCAAAGGTTCTTAGAAAGGGTATGCTTATGTTTAAGGGATCAGATCAATTCTTTCTTGGAACTTTGTCAAACTCGTCAGTAAGACGTATGACTAATCTCGCCAAGAAAAACGATAAACGATTCACACAAAGAATGATAGATATCTTTGGGGAAAAGAAAGCAGGAGATATCATAATGAAACTTCAATCAATGAAAGCTGGTGAAAAACTCGATATGGACTCAGAATTGTTTGAATCTGTTAATAGATGGATATACTCAGAGGTTGCTCGCACAAGACCTATTACAAAGCTACAGAAGGCCCGGGGTGCTGTAAGGCATCCACTATGGTACACACTCAAGAACTTTACTGTGAAGCAGTTTCAATTCATAAGAGAGGAATCAATTGATATAATTGCTGAGGGAGTAAGAACCAAGGATGCAAAAATGGTAGCAGAAGGATCTGGAAGACTTGCAGTTGCAATGACAATTATTGGAGCTGTTGGTGCAGGTACCGGAGAATTAATTGACTTCGTGTATGGAGATGATGATGATGATTTCTGGGATAAGGTGATGGATAACATTCTCCAGGTCTTTGGATTCAGTAACTACATCTTTAGAGGTGCAAAACGTAACGGTCTAGGTGGTCAAGTCGTTGCTTCTTATTCTCCAGCAACAATCTCAATTATGGCTGGGCTGTTCGATGATATACATAAAGACATTAAAGATGTTCTCGATGGTGATCCATTGTATGAGGCTAGAGTCATCAAAAGAATTCCAGTTATAGGTAGATTATTCTACGAATTATTTGGAGGAGGAAAATAAGGTATAATAAATAACATGAGGTTTTACAAGTCTAATTAAAAACAATATGAGTATATTTAAAAAAATCTTAGAATTATTATTTAAATCAGAGTCAGAACTTCCTACTCTTGGATCAAAGATAGATGAGGTTGACATAAGAGACTGGGTTATGACAGACATATCCTTTTCTGATATGTTTAAAAATAATCCACCAAATAAGTTTATAGTGGATGAACTTTACGAACTACCTGTGATGGATCAAAAATCGAACGGTTCATGTGTAGGGCAAGCTGAAGGTGAAGTGATCCAATTGTTTGAGTATAGGGAAAAGAAAAAAGAGCATGTATCAAGACGTGATTTGTATGCCAACTGTAAATTAGTTGATGGTTCTATAGGAGAGGGTACATCTCCAAGATTCGCTTCTAGTATTATGAAAAATAAAGGAGTTGCTGGGGATGATTTGGTGAAGGATGACAACAACATGAATCATAGTAACTACATAGATATTCCTAATTCACCAGAAATTGTTGCTGATAGAGCTGAAAGAAAAGTTCTTTCATACATGGAAGTTCCAAGAACAGCTGAGTTTATTAAACGAGCAATTTTTGCATTTGGTTCTGTGTGTTTTACAACATCAGTTGATTGGAGTAAGGGATGGAGGCATGGAACAGATGGACATGTAAGTCGAACGATTAGTCAGTCAGGACTCCACAGACTAATCTTGTCAGGGTATGATGAAAATAAATTCTTCTTCAAGAACTCATGGGGTGAAAGATGGGGGGAAGAAGGTTTCGGTTCATTTGATTTTGATGACATGAGGGAATGTTTGAATGATTTGAGGGTTTATGTAGACGTTCCAAATAAAAAGGAGGAAACCGGTGGATATGTATTCACTCAGTTCCTGAAAGTAGGTTCACGAGGGTACGAGGTTATCCAACTACAGAAGAGACTAGATATCACCACAGACGGTATTTTTGGACCTATCACAGCCAGATCTGTGATGTCTTACCAAGCATCTAACGGGTTATTATCTGATGGGATAGTAGGTAATAATACACGATCCGTACTAAACAGTCAGTCAAAATCAGAAACAAAGCCAACATTCACAGCTTGGGCAAAAGCAATCCAACAATTCGAAGGGTGGTTTGAAGGATCCCTATCTCAGAAGAACAACAACCCTGGTAACTTAAGAGCAGGAAAGGGGCAGATCGGTGTGTATAAAAACTTTGCCGTTTTTGAAAACTACGAAGCTGGTTTTAACGCCCTCCTAAATCAACTAAGAGTTTCGGCCACAAGTAATGGCCCTAGCTATAATTCAGAAATGACTTTACTAGAATTTTTCTCGGTTTACGCACCGAGTGCTGACAACAATCACCCACGTCAATACGCCACGTTTGTTGCTCAGAAGTTACGGGTCGGTATCGATTATAAAATAAACAAATTTATCTAATATGGAAATATTAATCACGCTAGCTATTAATGGTTTAACTAATTTTTTAAAAAATAAAATTAAACCGAAGTATGGATCGGAAGGAGTTCATATTATTGTTTTTATTCTTGCTATCATAGCTTCTGCTATCGTATCAATAATACAAGCAAATCCTGAGTTCGAGGTATTTGCAAAACAAGCTGTGACATACCTGATTTCAGCTGTTGCAATGTACGAGCTTATATTAAAGAAGATATCAATCGATGCACCTGCAAAATAGGTAAATCTTTTATGTTAGAATATATCGGGGGTTTTTCTCTCCCCCCTTTTTACAAGACACCCCTCGGGGTGTTTTTGTTTTGATATATGATAGAATATAAGAACCCAAAAACAGTAATTCAGAAATGCTACTTCCCACGAGTGAGGGAAAATTATGAAAGAAATAATAACAATGTTTAGTATGGCTATAATGACTTTTACCGGCATTGCACCTACTAAAACAAATATACCTCCAATCGTAGAAGTTATGACCGTTCAGGACATTTCTACAATTGAGGAGGCACAGGATTACATCAACGAGTTCTACCCGGAGCTTTATAACGTTGCTGTGTGTGAAAGCTCTTGGCGAGCAGAAGCCAAGAATCCTATTAGTAGTGCAACTGGAATATACCAATTCTTAGATAGCACTGCTATTTGGGTGTATAACCAGATATACAATCAAGAACTTGATATTGCAAACAAGAATGATATTGCACTCCAAGTTGAAATGGCAATATGGCTTTATGAGAGATATCAATTATCACAATGGTCGCAACCATGTGGAACTTTGGTAATGTAGACATATGTAAAACGTCTTATATTACTAGGCATATTATTAACTACATTTGCCTTATCGACACGAGAAATCCCCTTGTTTTCCACATGTGGGATTTTTCTGCGTGATATAATTGATTAAACAAAAGAACCTTACAATGGAAGACAAATACACCTCGAAAGAGTTGTTGCAGTTGGATTCCTTTCTTTTAAGGTTATCTGAAACGCAACCAGATATATCTGCTGATTCTATGGCTGACCTAGCATGGGAAAGATTGGGATTTTTTATTGATGGAGAAGACGTAATATCAAGACTTACTATTTATTACTTTGCAGGAGATACCCATTTTTCACTTAATTAAGAAATCATGAAAGCTGAAACACTTCATCTAGTAGTATCGTTTCTCATTGAGAAACCTCATGTGTACGGAGTCATTATCTTTGTTGTAATAGGGATATACATTTTATTCCTTGCTGGCAAGGTAATGCGATCAGAAGATAGTAATCACTAACAAAAAGGAGGTAGTCATCTACTGTGGGGCTAATCCCCCTACACCGTGTGTCCGGGCATCGCTACCAGGATCACAACCTAGACCGCATGGGTGAACATGCGGTCTTTTTTATATAAAAAAACTCATCATATGATGAGTCTTCTTATCCCGCAACCACCGATTACTCGGAATCTTCTTCTTGAATTGCAGTGCCTTCTAGTGATGTAATAAATTCATGTAGAGATCTTTCCAGAGTCTCGATAGCTTCTGGTTGGTTTGATTCTGATACAGTAATAATAAATTCTATCCCTGTCGATGCTTTGAATTGAATCTTATATGAGATTTGTTCTTCTATGTTCATTGTATTTTTTTAATTAATTATTAGTCTCCGGACAATCATACTGAGGGATTCCCTCATATACTACTATTGTACAGTTTTCTTGTAAGTAGTCGATTGCTCTCTCTTGTCTATTTGTGTGATAGCTCATCACAAGAACACCTGCAAAGATAAGTAGTCCGAGTCCAAAATATTTCAAAAATCTAACAAGGTTACTTATGTATCTTTCCTTTCTTGCACTTCGAACTGCTTCTTGGTAATTGTCACACTGGCATCTTTCTCCTGGTTCGCACCAAGGGCTATGTTGGCATGTTTCCATATTATAATTCTGAAATAAATTGATGATAAGCTTCACTGATTTCTTCTGCTGTTTTTAATATTTCTTTCTCCAATCTGTCGAGCTCTCGTGGATCAAACTCTCTTTTGAAAGAAACTATCTTTCCGGTTATATTGAGATGTTTATCAGCTTTTGCCCAAAAATCATCGTCCTGTGTTGAGCTGTGAGCTGTTTCAATCCAGTCCAGGTAGCAGTGGGTAGGCATTTTTCCTGTCTTAACCCGTAACATTAAAGCGTAGAATAAAAGCTGACCGTGCTTCTGAACTTTTGATTGAGTCCAGGGAACTCGACCTGTTTTATACTCCCGGAACGTGTTAGTCGCTGTTTCGTAAGTATCAACATAGGATAGGCACGTTACTCCGAGAATATCTTCGTAAAGTTTATACTCCACTTCATCACATACGATTAGATCAGGTGTTGACTCTTTGTATGTTCCATTCTCAACTGAATCCGCAAAACCCTTTCCAAAACGTAGAGCTTCTGTGTCAAGCCTTCGTCCTTTCTCAAAGTATTCTCGCTTGTATCGTTCTGGACTCTTGTTCCACATGTCGAACTGACTCCATGATAGATGTTTCTTGGGTAAAATAATCATACTAATTGATTGTCTTTTTATCGAGCATAGCTTGCAATTCAACTTTTTCATTATCTGTAAGACGTGTTGATTTTTTCAATTGTCCTGAGATAAGACTTATTGCATTTTGGTTTGAAGCTGATTCGATTGCTCCAAGAGCTTTATTGAATAATGCAGATTTTTCAGATGGCATTGATGCAATCTCTTTTTGTGGACTAAGGATTACTCCATTTAATTCTCTTTTCTCCGTACTCTGTGTCTTAAAAGACTTATTTGTTCCATCCACATCATCTTCTGTCACAAGTCCAAGCATTGCAACCAATGCATATCTTCGCATATAAGTGATTCTTGCCCCAAGATCTTGAGAACTCTGTGGTGTTCCAAGTGGGAGTGGTGATGTCATTTCTGTAAGAGAATCAACGTGGATCAACTTTGTTAGAAGATTATTTTCCTCAACGATCTGAGTAAGTGCAATCCGGTACTTTTGAAGTACTGGTCGGATAGCTTTCATAATATCTTCCAATTCCGCATATCGGTACTCCTGTCCATTTGAAGTGCCAACACCATTTCGCTGGATACTAATATCTTCTGATTGGAAATTAAAGAATGCTTCTGTGATGTTCTTTACTGCTGGTTCTACTTTTTTTGCAACGCTTTTTTTCTTTGTAACTTTTTTTGCTGTCATAATATTATAGTTTAATAGGTGTAAATCGTAGTGATGGAGATTCTGTGTAGGTGGCATCTCCTGTTGACTGTGCTTTTGCTTTCTTTGCTTTCACTTCTTCCTCAAGAGAGATAAGTGATTCTGGATATTCCCACTTCTTTAAATTTGAAACAGTGAATTTCCCATAAGCCTTTACTCCTTCTTTTTTATCCTTAGAAACAACTAAAATGATTGATTCTTTGAGTGAGTCTGCTTTGTCTTTTAGATCTTTAATTTGTGCTGTGCAGTTTGCATATTCTGCAAAAATATCTATATCCATTTTTTAATTCTTTCCGGGTTTAGTTTTTAAATATAAATCGAGGGCTTCCCGGATGATTGAGCCTTCTGATTCTCCTGATTTCTTTGCTTTCTTTTTTATAAGAACATCTTGATCTGGTCTGATTCGGGATGATAGTCTTACTAGTAGTTGTTTATTCATAGTATTATTGTGATTGATTAATTCGACCTGTACATATCGTATCATTATGTCGCTGTCGGTGCAAGTGTAGGTTTGGGGATAAACTAGAAGTAT
>Ga0105051_10001002_pt1 | contig 39136 bp, 32 predicted proteins | sample FRY02_FD_78383 | JGI IMG/M metagenome (GOLD analysis project Ga0105051, IMG submission 78383) | Freshwater microbial communities from Lake Fryxell liftoff mats and glacier meltwater in Antarctica - FRY-02 (megahit assembly) | ecosystem: Environmental > Aquatic > Freshwater > Ice > Glacier... | reverse complement strand
GAACGTTGCTCCGCCGAGACTGCTTTTTGGACTCCCATTGGACGCAGGAGTAGATGCCTCAAAAAATCCCCCATTCTGGACAGATGCCACTAAAATCCGAGAAGAACATTCAATTCTTTCCCACTTGCGGTATTGATCGAATCAACGATTCGCTATCTGACCTCATGCGTAAACGCATTACGAAAGAAAACGGAATCGGTCAGCAATTCATCTATCGCAGCGTTACTGACTTTCCGCTTTTCGCTGATTGATAAATCGCTTCGATGACTTCGACGCTTCGGCGACCTTCCAAGCCATTGATCAACGGCTCACGATTCTCGTTAACCGCCGCAACAAAATCATCAAAGAACATGGTGTGTCCATGATGACTAATCGCGGACGGATCGGCAGCGCCGCCGCCCGTTTTCGTCCGATCGGTCATCCGCTTACGAATCGAGTCATCTTCAGCGGTTTCATTGACGAATTGCCATTGTTTGAGATCCTCTTCTTCGAGAATCGCCATCCCGCCGTTGCCGCAAATTTCGATGCGCTTCAAGCTACCGGGAAAAGCGGTCGTGGTGGCTTCGATGACACCCAGCGCACCGTTTTTAAATTTCAAGGTTGCGACCGCAACGTCTTCAACTTCGATCCGTTCATGAGTCATGGTCGCGATACGTCCGGTGATCTCTTCAACGTCGCCCATCAACCATAAAAGCAAGTCAACCGAATGAATCGCTTGGTTCATCAGTGCGCCGCCGCCGTCCAGAGCCCATGTTCCACGCCAAGCTCCGCTGTCATAGTACTGCTGGCTGCGAAACCATTTCACATAAGCATCGCCCAGTGTGATGGTTCCAAATCGTCCGGCGTCGACGGCCGTTTTCATCAGTTGTGATGCGAGGTGGAAGCGGCTTTGAAAAGTGACGCCAAGTTTGACACCCGCTTTATCGGTTGCGGAAATGATTTGGTCGCACCGCTGCGTCGTCACTTCCAGTGGTTTTTCGACGACGACATGCTTGCCGGCGGCCGCGGCAGCGAGTGCGGGATCAAGGTGAGCGCCGCTGGGGGAGCAGATGCTGATCGCATCGATCTCGTTGCTCGCCAGCATTTCGTCGAGCGTTTCGAACGCTTTGCAGTCTTGCTTTTCCGCGAATTTCGCCGTGCCTTCGCTCGAGCGACTGACGCAGCCGACAAGCTCCGCACCTACCGTATCCGCTAACGCGCGTGCGTGAAAACCCGCAATCATTCCGCAGCCAACAATTCCAAATCGCAAAGTCATCGCTACCTCGTTATGCACAAAACCCTTTTTTCATGATTCGAATCTATCCCCAAGTTGGTCGGTGGTAAACATGGTGGTGCGGATGAATTGACGGAGCCTTCTTTTGCTGGGTTTCCATGCCCATTGATCCGCCGGTACTATTTAAGAGTCTCGCAACCGCAAGAAATGCCGTCACGTGGGAGTCGCTGTGACGCTAGAGCCGAAAGCTCGTCAATCCGTTCGCCTTCGAACACTCGCCGACCTGCCGCCGCTGGTCGATGCGAGGCTGGGGATTGTTGCGCATGTACGGAAATGGAAGAGCGACCATGTGATCGCCTTTGATGGTGTCTTCGGCGGAGTTCGTTCGTTACTGGCGACCGTCCTGGCTCGACATGCTTCGAATATCTTGGTCATTGTTCCTCAAGCGGTCGAAGCCGATATCGTCAGTGGTGACTGCATCGCGTTTGGCTGTGAAGGATCGATCTCGCTTCCGCTCAGCTCCGCTGACGGGACGCCCGACTCGATTCGCGATGCCGATTACGCCGAGCGATTGCAGGTGCTCCAACGCCTTCGCACCCGCGGGAGCGATGATCCATCGCCACTGATCGTGACTGCCTATGTCGGCGCCGCAATGCAGGCGGTTCCGACCCCTGACGCCGTTGCCAATGCGACTCGCCGCATTGCCGTGGGGGATCGTTTGGACGACGTGGCGATGCGGCGTTGGCTGGCCGAAGCAGGTTTCCACGCGACGACCGCAGTACAGTTGCCCGGCGAGTTCAGCCAACGCGGCGGCATCCTTGATGTTTACTCGCCCGATCAACCATCACCGATTCGCATCGAATTGTTTGACGATGAGATTGAATCGATCCGGCGATTTGATCCGGCGAGTCAAAGAAGCATCGAACCGTTGTCAGCGGTCGACATCGCTGCCGTCGGTGGCGGGCGCGACTCCACCGGACCACTAGCAGATTATTTACCCGATGACACGATCGTCATCATCGTCGATCCCGGCGAATGCAAGAAATCAGCGGACAGCCTGCTGGCGCGAATCGCCGACTCGTCGCAGTTCATCGACTACGAAGGTTTGATTCAGTCGCTTGCCGGTAAACGGATCGCGACCGCGGCAACGCTGGGCGAAGCGACCGGTGACGCAAACATCCACCTTCGCACCACGACGGTAGAAAGCTTCGCCGGCGCGATCGACCAAACTCGCAGTCGAGTGGACTCAATCGCCGCGGGACACGATGTATTCGTCGTCGGCGATACGCCTGCCGATGGCGAACGCTTGACCGAGTTGCTCGCCGATACCGATGCGGCTCGAAGCGGCAAACTGCATCTCGTGGTCGCTGGGCTCAGCGGTGGCTTCCGGCTGATCGAGGGCGAAGTGCTGGTTCTGACCGGCGCCGAGCTGTTTCATCGCAGTCCCATCCGGCGAGGACGAAGTCGTTCGCGCGGCAAGCCGATCGACAGTCTGACGCAGCTCGCAGCGGGCGACCTTGTCGTTCACCTGTCGTACGGCATTGGTCTGTATCGCGGTTTAAAACAGATCGAGAAAAGCGGGCAGAAGCAAGAGCATCTCGCGATCGAGTTTGATGAAGGCACGACGATCTATGTGCCCGCTTCCCGGATCGGTTTGGTCCAGCGATACGTTGGCGGCGGTAGCAGTCGCCCTCGCTTGGCAAAGATTGGTGGGCAGTCGTGGGGCAAGACTCGCAAATCGGTTGAGTCCGCGGTTGTCGACATGGCTTCGGAACTACTTGAACTTCAAGCGGCTCGCGCCAGTAAGGTTGGGATCGTCTTCGACCCCGACAATCATTGGCAGCATCAGTTCGACGCGAGCTTTCCCTACGTCCCTACGACCGATCAAGTCACCGCGATCGATGCGTGCAAGGACGACATGGAACGTTCTCGTCCGATGGACCGTTTGATTTGTGGTGACGTGGGTTTCGGCAAGACGGAAGTCGCGATGCGAGCCGCGTTCAAGGCGGTCGTCAGCGGCTATCAGGTCGCGGTCCTGGTGCCCACAACGGTTCTCGCCGAACAGCACTTTCACAGCTTCACCCAGCGGATGGCCGAGTTCCCGGTCGAGATCGCCAAGCTAAGCCGTTTCGCCACTGCCGCCGAACAAAAAGAAACCGTCAAGCAACTTCGTCGCGGTAAGATCGACATCGTCGTGGGAACTCATCGCTTGGCAAGCAAGGACGTTGACTTCTCCAACCTCGGGCTCGTGATCATCGATGAAGAGCAACGCTTCGGGGTCGAAGTCAAAGAGCGGCTGAAGTCACTGCACCGCAACGTTGATGTGCTTACGCTTTCCGCGACACCGATTCCGCGAACGCTTCACATGGCACTCATTGGTGTTCGCGATATCAGCAACCTCGAAACACCGCCTGAAGAACGAATGGCGGTGGAGACTCGCGTCGGCCGTTGGGACGACAAAATCCTTCGCTCCGCGATCGTGCGTGAACTCAACCGAGGCGGCCAGATTTTCTTCGTTCATAATCGCATCGGCGACATGCACACGATCGCGGAGAAGATCAAACGTATCGTTCCCGAAGTTCGGCTCGAAATCGGGCACGGCCAAATGAACGAAGGTGCCCTCGAACGCGTCATGGTCAATTTCGTGGAGCACAAATTCGACCTGCTGCTCGCAACGACGATCATCGAAAGCGGGCTCGACATTCCCAATGCCAACACCATCTTTATTGATGACGCGGAGCATTATGGGCTGAGCGAACTGCACCAATTGCGAGGTCGCGTCGGACGTTATAAGCATCAGGCGTATTGCTACTTGATGGTCGCGCCACATAAGCATCTGACGCCCGAGGCATCCAAACGTCTTCGTGCGATCGAGGAGTTCAGCCAAATGGGAGCGGGCTTTGCGATCTCGATGCGCGATCTTGAAATTCGCGGCGCTGGCAACTTGCTGGGGACCCAACAGAGCGGTCACATCGCCGCGATTGGATACGAGCTTTATTGCAATCTGCTCGAAGACGCGGTTCGACGTGCTCAAAATCTGCCACCAAAAATCTCCGCGGAAGTTGACATTGATCTGCCAATCGAAGCGTTCTTGCCGCCTGAGTATGTAGCGGACTTGCGCCACAAAATTGATCTCTATCGCCGCATCGCGAAGATCGATCACGCAGATCAAATATTGGAAATCACGAAAGAGTTGATCGATCGTTTTGGTGCACTGCCGCAATCCGCGGTGCGAATGTTGAAGATCGCGGAACTGCGGCTTGATGCGGCGCTTTGGCAAATCTCAGCGATCACCAACGATCAGCGTTTCATCGTGCTGCACTACAGTAATCGCCGACGAATTGAACAGCTCGCCAAGCGATGCCCCGTCCCCGTTCGAATCGTTGACGAGAAAAAAGCATACGTCCCGATCCACGCCAAAGCCGAAGCCGGCGGCAGCTCACAACTGCCCATTCACCCGGGATTGAATTTCAATGATCCCTGCGGTCAAGCTTGGCTAGACCTTGCGGATCTGGTTTTCACCGGCGTCGTGACACCATCGCTTGAACCAGCAAAGCAAACGGGTATCGTGAACGGTATCGTAAACGGTATCGTAAACGGTATCGTAAAAGCGGCCACGGCCACGGAACCTCTCGCGACCGGAAAAGGAAAGCAAACTCAGAAACCGTTGCCAGCGCCTCCGAAACCGGGATTTCGGCACGAGAAGAAAAAGACCGAAAAGCCACCGCTCGCATCGCTGATCCGTGGAATCACCAATCGGTCAAAGGCCCCGCCGGATGAGTCGTGAAGAGGAGATGCTGCGTATCACAAAACCGGTCGGTCATTCCTGCGAGATAGTCACCGACACTTCGTGCGACGCCGACCTCGGTTACTCGCGTGCGAAATCGCAGAGGCAAGCGATCGGGTCGATCGATCAAGCCTTCTAACAATTCACGAAGCCGACTGCTCGCCGCATTGCGAACCGGTACCAATCGCGGATGACGATAAACGGTCTCGAACAGATAAGCCTCCAGCTCCGCTCGCTCTTGAGCCACTTCCTCCGAATGCTCAAGCCGCAAACCTGCACTGCGGATTTCATCGGAGGAGTGGCCATCGACGGAATGCAAGACTTCCGTCGCGGTGCTGAGCAGGTCGCCGATTTGCAAATCGACTAACTCATGCACCAATGCTTGTCGCCGCCGGTTCGGAGGCAACGCGCCGTAACGACGCTGAACTTGTTCGGACGCACGAGCGACAATGTCTAACTTCGCAAGCTCAGCAAACTCAATCATCCCCATTTGCAACGCGTCGTCGACGTCGTGTGCGTCGTAAGCGATCGAGTCCGCCAGATCGACAATCTGCACTTCGAGAAGCGGCGAACACCCCACCGCTGACGCCGCTTTGTGGGCTCGCGTGTCTTGCCCTGACAAAACTTCCATCGTCAGATTCAAGCCTGGGAAATCGGTGTACCGTTGCTCAAGCTCAGTCACAATCGTGATCGCGAATTGATTGTGTGAGAACCCGCCCCAAGGCTCCAGCACCTCGGCTAAGGCGTCTTCGCCGCAGTGCCCATACGGCGGATGCCCGATGTCATGAAGCAGCGCCAATGTCTCGGTTAAGTCCTCGTTCAAGCGAAGCGTTCTCGCGATCGTTCGTGCGACCGAAGCGACTTCGAACGTATGCGTCAGTCGCGTGCGATGGTACTCGCCCATCTCGCCGGTGAAGACTTGCATCTTGCCGGATAAACGCCGAAACGCGGAGGAGTGCAACACTCGATCTCGGTCGCGTGCGTAGGGTCCGCGGTATCCGTGCGCAAGCTCCGGTCGCATTCGCCCAGCGGTATCTCGGCTATGCATCGCGTAACTGGCGAGCAGTAAATGCTCGCGATCGTCAACGCGGCGAAGGTCAATCATCATCGACAAAGTGAAAACATCTCTGGAAGATTAAAGCTCGAACCCCATGAAAGATAACGAAACCTGTTGACCATTGAATACGCATTCGAAGCCAATTCGGCAAACGTACCCGAAAGTACCCTAAGTTGGCCAATGCCCATAAAAAACCGCACCCTCAATGGCGCGGTTTTGGTTACGGGTGAGCTTCGACGAGAGTTCAAAATCGGTATCGCATCCCGCAGGCAGCGACACCGATTTCGATTCCTTGCTGCTCCCAGAACGAACTAGCCGTTCTTCTGTTGCTGCTGGCCCAGGCCTGGACGAACTCGCTTGTTGATGTCGGTCTCAAGAACGCCGAAAACGGCTTCGTGACGAGCGACGGACATTTGAAGAGCGGCCAAAAGACGCTTCGCCGTGAAGAAGTTCACGATGATGCGCTGCTTCACTTGAATGGGGTCCTTCGGCACACCGATTGGCTGTGGGTTTAGACCAAAGTCGATGATCAATTCTTCAGGCGAACCGGTCACGCGACAGAAGTTGGCATACAGTGCAAGGGCATGCTCGTCGTTAACCTGCACTTGTACTAGCTGCTGAGGTTGTGCTTCAGCGGCTGGCGCGTTGGCGGATGGCATCACAGGGGTTTCGCTACTTGTTTCGGACATCGGATGAAGTCTCCAGGGAACAGGGGGTTTCAAAACGTCTATTTCAATCACCAAAGACAAAGCCTTCGATTTGATCGATCCATTAAAAATCACAACTCATAACATTGCTTTTGGGGAGCATCCGCTACCAGTTCTGTGGGGTGCCGCGATAGATCAGTCATACCTCAAAACTCAAAATTAAAGGTCTGTGCCACCAATCGCCAAAACCGTTGTCCCAGTGACATCGGCTTCACATGCACTTTGGCCGAGCCACGGTAGCCAGGACGCAGAGGCAAATCAGTCTCTTCGATCGGAACGCGGGCTTGATACGAAACGCTGCGTGGCTTGACTTGGCCGGTCGTCGGATCAATCTCCGTTTGCAGGTCGCCACCAGATTGGCTTGCCATCGATGACGAGGTGTTCTTGAGCTCCGCCTGGGACTTCTCAACGATCTTTCCTTGGAAGCTTCCCATGCGATGAGCGTCCAATTTCAAGTCGACATCTTGTCCGATCTCCACCATCTGCACGTCGCCTTGGTCGACCACCAAAACCGCTTCCAGTTCTCTCGCCGAACCAATCTCACAGATCAGATCCTCTGCCGTCACGAGTGCGCCAAGATTAGATTTTTCTAAAGGCGATCCAGTCCAACCTGGCAGGCGACCGTCGTCGCCTGGCTGGGCCGCTTTATCAGGTGGTGGCATCACAACGCCCTCGCGAGTCGCACGAACCGTCAAGCGGTCAACCTCTTCTTTCGTTTTCTCTCGCATTTGCTTGATCGAACCGATCAGCTGCTGCTGAGTCTCCAGCTGCGCTTTGATCGCTTCGTCGCCTCGAGAACGCAGTGACAGGTTTCGCATTCGCACTTCGGCTTGGCGGTATTCGCCATCGAGCTCCACAAGCCGAATATCAAGCTCAAGGTTCATCAGCACCGCAAGCTCATCGCCAGATTTGACAAGCGTGCCCGCTTTAACGGTCCGCACAATCTGTCCGGGAGTTCCCGCATAAACGGCTCCCGCTCGCGCGGGCCGAATCTCAAAAGCACAATCAATATGATGCGGCAATGGCATGTAACAGACCGCGATCAGCACGGCGCCCAGGACCGCCAACGATCCCAATAATCGGCCTCGTTTCACTTTTTGCAACCTCCCAGGGGTGCGGACGAATTTATACGTTTGAATGACAGGCTGTGCGATCATGCCCGAGAAGCCAGCGATCGCGATCATCCGGCCAAGCGTCTGCAGGCCATGCATGTCCAGTACTTTGATGATGAACCAGCAGATCGAGAACACCACGACCCAGCGATAGATCACGCTGGTGATCGTAAACAACGCGAACAAAAACCGGTGACGCTGAGGCAAGAATGGGTCGTCTTGCAGTTCAAGACCCAAACAAGTTGTCTGGAACCATCGCTTCAAAACTTCCGTGCTTTTCTGGCGAAGATTCGGAATCTCCAACCAGTCCATTAAGATGTAATACCCGTCAAATCGCAGCAACGGGTTGCCGTTGACGATGATCGTGCTGACCAGATTCAAAAACATCATGTTGAGCGACAAATCATTCAGCAGCCCCGGCTCGGTAAAGTACCAAGTGAATGCCGCGAACGACGCCAATATCAACTCAACATAAATCCCACCAGCGCCAATCCAGACTCGTTGCCACTTATTGGGAAGCATCCAAGAATCAGAAACATTGCAATACAAACAAGGCGTGAAAACCAGAAGCATGAAGCCCAATTCGTGACACTCGCCGCCGAATTTCTTACAACTAAGCCCGTGTCCAAATTCATGCAGCACCTTCACAAGTGCCATCGTCACCGCCAGATAAATCCAACGGTCGGCGGCAAAAAATTGCTGAAAACTTGGTAATCGAGCGTAAACGGTTTCATACTGAGAACCGAGTAACATCGCGGCCGCAAGGACGAAAAGCGAAAAGCAAATCAGCGCCGGTACGGTGAACACCCAACCAAACAGAGGCAACATGCCGTTGAGTAAACGCTCGGGGTCAAATCCACGAAAACGTATCGCGAAAATATTGGCAAACTTGCCGAGTAATTCTTTCCGTTTCTTCGTAACCCCACGCGTGCGAAGGGCTTTGCCTTGACCGGGCGCGTTGCTGATCACCAAACCGCTGCGGTGCAGCATCCCGATGAATTGCTGCAGGTCGCCGAAGGTGATTTTTTGCGGCGCGAAACGAGCCTCAAAACCATCTTTGACCTGTTGCAAGCTGACATGCCCGTCTAGCATTCCTAGGATGAAGTATTCCTCATCATGAAAACGGAAGTACTGAAGCCCGACCGGTTCTTTCACAACCCAATAACCGGTGCCTTGATAACGATGCCGACTCGCCGTCAGGTCAGGGCGTTTACGCACCGTCAGCGGTCGCGATGAACTGCTGACAAGTGATTCGGCTAGCGTGGCCATGAGCTGGGTTCCGGAATGTCGCTGGCGGTGATCGCCAACAAGTTTAAACAGTTGTCCAAAGTGCTTGCTTTGCGTGAACACGGAGGACAAGTGTTCTGCTGTACTCTTTCAAAAAACACCTGGGACCGGTGTTCTCACAATTCAGTTGATGCTGCTTCTCGGATAGATAGAGACATCCGCTTCCATGCCTGGCTTGATTACCCAGTCATCGCCACGTCGTTCGTTTTGAACCTCAACCCAAATGCGATAACGATTATTGAGATCGATCTCACTGCTCACGAATCCGATCGTTCCTTCCAGCTTGATCGCCGTCGCGGGATCCGCCTGGTTCCGATCCGCGTTTGCATAGATCAATACCTTCGCGGGTGTGCCAACGGTCACTTGGCCAGGATAACGCAGCGCGTCGATATCACCCTCGATCCGAAGCGTGTCCAGTTGGACGAGCTGTAGCACTGGTGAACCTGGCTGAACCCATTCGCCGAGCTGTGCGATTCGGGCTTCGATGAAACCATCGAAGGGTGCGACCACACGGCGGCGAGTCAACTCATGCTCGGCAAGTTCGCGTTCCGTTCGCTTGGCGATGTATTGGACTTTGGCAATGTCTTGTTGGGATTTGGCAAGTTCAATACGAAGCTCGGCTCGATCCGCTTCCAAAATTTTCTTTTCCATCTCCCAATACGGCGTCGCGCCTTCCTTGCGAAGTTCTTTATAGGCCTCCGCCTCCGCTTTCGCCGAACGAGCACTGTTGACGGCATCGCGATAGTTTACGTCGTTGGTCGCGTTTAATTCCGCCTCGCGCTCTTCCGCTTTTTTGAACTCAAGTGTCAGCTTGGCTTGCGTGTCATCAATGACCACCAACAACTCACCCGCTTGAACATTGGCCCCTTCAACGATTTCCATATCGGTGATTCGTCCATCCACTTCGGCGGGAACGCGAACGTTACGAATCATCTTGACCATGCAGTTTTCAGCATGGAGTTCCGGAGGACCGGTAACACCAGGTAGTACGCTTCGAGGCGTGGCACCAAATGCATTTTGTGCATGGGCAACATTCGAATGCGATGTCGAGATAAAAACCATCGACATGAACATTCCGACGCCAATCACAGGCTTTCGCAGTCGATTCAAAACTTGAAAAGTCATCATTTAACCTAGAAGAAGAATTTGCAAAGCCATTCGTAGATTTCATGAAACAGCACAAAGCCACTTGCTCTCTGTCCACACCGCACATCCGCGATCACTTTCGCACCGGGACGAGGATTCATTTTCGCGAGCGATTCAGGCTCAGGAATCGCTCGCATTTTCACGATCGAGCCGTTCTCTTGGTCCCCCTGGGCTCGGAGCTGAATCTTATCGCGTGGAAGGCGAGCATTCAGCGGTGCGTCAGGATCGGTCGCGAGGATGTAGGTGACAGGAATATCCGATTGGTCGACTTCGAGGATTCGGCGATCAAGGTGACTCATCCGCTTGTCAGGCATCTTGAGTTCCAAGTGCATTGGTTGCGTCAGGTCGGCGATTTCCAGAAGCACCTGTCCTGTCATTACGGGACGACTGCGAAGCGTCTTCTCAACATCCCACGTCACCACGGTTCCATTGATCGGGGCTCGGATCACGAGCTGCTCCATGCGAGATTGTTGAAGCTTCAACTTCTCACGAAGCGATTCGAGACGAACCTTGAACTCCAGCTCTTCACCCTGCAATTGCTGTCGTTCGTTCGCCTCCAAGCCGCGACGCTCGGTCATGACGCCGCGAACTCGGCTTAGTTCTGCGGTGGATGTTTGAATCTGGCCGAGTAATTCCGTCAGCTCAAGCTCGAGCTTCGGATTTCGCAAGTTCACTATCGGCTGGCCCGCTTCCAAGATCGCACCGTGATCCACCAGCACTTCGATGACTTCACCATCGATGGGCGCAAAAACCTCGCGGCGAACGTCTGGCTCAATCGTGCCTTCGGCCTCAAGTTCTAACTCCAGGGGAACCAAAACAAGCGCAGCTCCGATGGCGGCAATCAGTCCCATCACCGCGAGTGTTTTGGGCAGCGTTCGCGAACGGAATAGCCACATCATCCGGCCAAGTGTTCGCCAAACCGGCATCATGAACAGGCTGCTGTGCGTCAGCGAATTGGCGATCGCGCGAGTGCCGTGTTCGTAAACCAAGTCGACACGAGCGCGAAAGATATCGGGCGGGATGTCGCTTTCGATCTGCTCGACAATGAGTGCCCCGATCACTTCGCCGCGGTGCGAACTATCGCGATCGATTTGTCCCGCAGCGCCCTGAGCATCATTGGCTTTGCGCTGCGGCTGTCGCAAGGGAAGCACCGCAATATTACGACCGTAAGATTGGTCGACATAATCTTCGAGAGCTTCTTCGATCTGGGGCGGCAAATCTTCGGTCGTGCCGTCGTGCCAAAGGGGTTCTCCGGCAGCAACCACGCGAGTCGCAAGTTTGTTCAGCGCAGCGACAATGTTCGATCGATTCTCAATGGTGTCTTGCCCACTGATCGCCTGGACACGGCATTTACCACCCCGCTTGATCGCCACGCTGACGCGGTCGCAACCGATTAATCGACGGCCTTCGTTGGCAACGATATAAGCGGTTTCCGCCATGTCGAGCGATTCGTGGGTAGCGCGAGCGAACGAGTCCGCTTGCTGCCAAAGCACTTGCCGGTCGCTGAATACTCGCAGCTTTTGACTTCGCAGCCACTCCGCTGCCAACTCACACATCTGCTGCAAGAATCGCAGATATCCTTTCTGCGTTTCCGGGGCGGTGTCGGGCCGCTGAAAAACTTCGATCAATCCGTCGGCGTGGCCGTCATGCTTTAGTGGGGCAAGGACCAAAAGGTAGCGTGTTGGGTTCCCTTCGGCATCTCCGTCAGTCGTTCCCGAGTAAGGAGGAACAAGAAGCGATTGGCCAGACTGCGCAACGCGGCGAATGAGTCGCTTGTGCCGCTGCGCGTCTTCGCTCTCTTCCTGCAAGATCGCGGGCTCGGCGTTGATTTGGTACTGCAAACGCATCTGCCGGTCGTCATCAAGCAACCAAACCGCACCGCCGGGTGCGGCAAGCGCCGTGACAATTCGCTGCAACAACTCGGGATAAAATTCCTCCGCGGTTGCGCCGCTTTTGGCGAGAGCCGCGATTTCATTCACCAAACCGCGTATTTGCTGTTTGGTTTCTTCGACCGTTTGCTGGTTTACCGACATGAGAAGACCGCGCCTAAACGATTTGAAAACGTATTCGCAAACAAACTAACCCGTCGTTCGGTTGCTTTACTGCCTACCGTACAAAACATGCTGGCAACAAAGCCACTTCAATTGCATCCGGCGATTCGCCTTCTCGCAGTGCCGTTATTTCTCTTAAAAACCACCTCGATGACTAGCTTTTGAACAAGTTATACTTAATGTATAAGTAAGAAAGCAAGAACTAGTTCACCAAATCGCTGCATTTTTATTCGATCGCCTGATTGGGATCTTTAGTTTTGTCCACCCCTCCTGAAAACGAACCGCAATCAACTCCGACGAAGCTGTCGCAAATGGCCTTGTCGGGAACGTTGAGTTCGTCAGGCAAGGAAGGCTTATTCACGGTTGAAGTCGTGGGTACCCAACTCGCCAATCTTCAGCAAAAGATGAATCGTCTGCATCGAACCGTGCGGCTGACGATTGAAGCGGAACTCGCGTCGCTTGTAGGGCTTTCCTTTGGAACCTTGGCGGCGAACGAAGATGTCGTCGCAATGATTCACGACGTTTTGGAGGCGCATGGACTTCGTGTTCAATGCCCCGAGTGCGGACATCCCGCGATTCTCCGTTGCAGCGGTCGGCCTGGGGTGGCGAGTGGCGCTTTTGTTTTGGATCATTCCATTGAGGGCCGCCGCACGTTTCATGGAGGCTATTCAACGCTTCCGGAGCTCCGCTTAGTCGCGAAACCACGCCGGCGCGGCAAGAAAAGAGCCTCTTGAGCTTCGTTTTACAGGCTCGCAGTTCCAGGACGCGAAGCGCCTTCCATGCTCATTATTGAGCGTTTGTGCTAATGATTTTTCCTTTAATACTGGTTGCACCTGCCCCACACCGTGTATCCTATGCAGACGCACCAGCGTAAGAAAATGCCTGTTCGGCAGCTCGTGGTGCCCCAGCCTTCAGCGACGGTTCCTTCGTCGCAATCCCCCTCCCTCAAGGTTTACAAGAATGAAAACGATGACTCGCGTATTGGTCTGTTCCGTTGCCATGCTAATCGCTTTGCCTCTGTTCGCTGCTGATGACGCGGCGAAGAAAGGAAAAGGAAAAGGCAAGAAGGGCGCTCAAGGACAACAAGCGGCAGCGATGATGATGAAGAAATTGGAATCACTCGATTTGACGGCAGAGCAGAAAGAAAAGCTCGAAGCTCATGCCTCGACCTTGAACACCACCATGGCTTCGCTGCGCGAAGCAGGCTTGACCCCAGATCTTGCTAATCAAAAAGCCGAAGCAATGAAAAAGGCACGTGAAGAAGGCAAGAAGGGTAAGAACGTCGAAGCCGATGTCCTCGCCTCGCTTAACTTGACCGATGAGCAACAATCCATGCTGAAGAAGGCTGCGGCTGCTCAAACCGCGTTCCTGAAAGGCATCGGCAACACGTTGACGGAAGAACAAATGGGTCAGTTGCCGGAAGCCGTGAAACAACAACTTACACGAGCCAAAGGTGCCGGCGGCAAAAAGGCCAAGGCAGCAGCGTAATCCCAAAAGTTCAATTCGCGTTTGAACTTTAACAAGACAAAGGCCACTGTCGCAATCATGCGGTAGCGGCCTTTTCTACTTTGACAACGAAGACGGATTAAGGCATCAAGCCGTCAAACAATCGAGAACCGATTCGGACCATGCTTGCGCCTTCCAGGATCGCCTCTTCAAAGTCACCGCTCATGCCCATTGAAAGTTCTGGCAGCGGCATTCGATATTGATCCGCGATAGTGTCTCGCAGGATTCGCAGTGAGGCGAACTGTCTCCGGGCCTGATCGCCTCTCGCTTCCAAGCCAGCCATGCCCATCAAACCTACGATCGGCAGGGAGGTAATCCTCATTACTTCTGGCCAGGCTTGGATCAGCTGCTCCGGGGTGAAGCCATGTTTATCCGGCTCACCGCTGATGTTGGCTTCCATGAGCAGTTGGGGAGATCGTCCGACCTGAAGTGCATACTCGGCAACGGAGCTCAGCAACCGCAGACTATCGATCGAGTGAATGACGTCCGCGACCTCGACGACTCGCTTCGCTTTGTTGCGTTGCAAATGGCCGATCATATGCCAACAAACCGAACGACTCTCGGGATCAGAAGCCGCTTGGAATGCGGCGGCTTTTTCAATCAATGGCTGTGGACGGCTTTCGCCGAGGTTTCCACAACCGATCTCGCATAGCGCAATCGTGACTTCGGCATCAACATACTTCGAGACACCGATGATGCGAACGCTGTCAGGCGACCGGCCCGCTCGCGCGGTCGCTTCGCAGACTTCTTCCGAGGTCCGCCGCCAGTTTTCAATGAGTTGCTTTCGAACGGATTCGTTTATCACGGCGAACTACTCTGCGCTTTCATCGTCATCATCGGTTCCGCCAACGGTGACGAGATCTTCCATACTACCATCGCCGGCGTGAAACCTTGCGCAGTACAAGTCGGCGAGCAAATGCTTGCCTAAGAATGTTCGCGTCCGATCACCGCTCATCATGCGATAAAGAATCCATTGTTCGCTGCCCTGCTGGACACGGAATGCCACTGCTTCATCGGGATCCACGATGCGAAGCTCCTCCGCGACCGTCAATTGACGCCACGTTCGAGGTCGTTTGAATCGACGTTGTTGGAAGTCGAACCAGAGCGGTGCGAAGACGCTTCCTCCGTGTGAGTTCTTTTTATCGCTGCGAACTTCAAGTCTTAGATAACCATCGGGCGTCACATCGATCTTCGCGCGACTGGGTCCGACGCGCCATTCGTTGCTTTGCAGCGACAGGGCCAGTCCTCTTCGTTCACCGGATGCATCTTGCAACCAAACTTCGGTGGTCTCCGGTTCGCTCGTCGTCGTCACGCCTTCGGCGAGCTTGATGCGTGACATGTAACCAATCGTCGCCGGCGGCTGGTCCGCGTCACGAATGACGGCATCGGCGATCATCACGCAGCGATCATCGCGAATCAAAAGCAGATGCCGCTGCACGCGAATGTCACCCGTCCAGCGCTGCTCCAGTTCCAGGTAATGAACATCATCGTCGGTGTACTCGCAAAGCGAGGTCCAGGGACCGGCCGCGGCCTGCTCTTGGCCATCGACCTGAATCAACACTTCCCAATTGCCATCAATCGCGGTCATCTTGCCCGCATCCAATTGCAGGCGAACTTCGCTTTGATTGTAATCGAGTTGCACTCGTCCGCGACGAACATCCCACTCGGGCAACAGGATCGCGGTGCCACCCAGTTCACTGTGGCAAAACGCTTCGGGCAGGCTGATTTGCCATGCCAGACGTCCCCCGGAATGACTTCTCCCAGCAGCCGCATCCACGGCGGGTCCCAGTGATTCCGGATCCAACGTTTTCAGTTGATCGAGAAGTCCGCCCTTGGCCGTATCATCGCGAACGTCACGGGACGACGCGGTTGAGAATGCCGTCGTGCCGCCGACTCTCGTCGCCGCCGCCACCCAAATCGCTAAATCATGGACCGTGACAAGATGAACCTTCTTTAGTTTTTGCTTTGCCACCGAATCACAAAGCGCTCGCGATCGAATCAACGATGCGAGCACAAGTCGTGATAGCGAACCACCAGCGAATTCGCTTACGGGCTTGATATCCGCGTTCTCGTTTCCAATCTCTCGAGAGTTCGTCGGTGCCACCAAACGCAGTGCTGATCCGATAGACGCTTCGGGTGACTCGCACCACTGCTTCACGCATTCCACAGCCGCGAGCACGAACTCTTTTGATGTCTGTTTCTTGCGACGCCAAGCAAGTGCTAAGCCAAGCTCACCGCCACCCATCAATCGATGCAAGCTCGACTTATCATCGATCATTTCGCATTGCCGCGCAAGTTGATCAAGCGACCGATAAAGCGAAGCCGTGGCCGCTTCGCCAATCAACGGCTCAATCAACGGAAGGGCGTAGGCCCAAAGTACCGAATCCATCAACAAAGATAACTCGGGCTGAATTGCGTCTTTTGAACCATCGAGTTGCTTGAGCAAATGATTCAGTTCAACAACGATGTCGATCGTTTGTAGTTTCTTGGGAAGCGAGTTGCCGCACCCTAGTTCACTGATCGCCATTCGCGAAGAGCTGACCGGACCGCCGACGGCAACGGCCAATCCCCATCGCAATGCTCCGCCGTCTTTTGGCGCCGCAGACAAAAAATCAGATAAACGCCCTGGTGTTGAAGTCATCTTCGACTTTGGCTCCGTAGTGACGGAGGAAGCGACCTGTCCATTGAGTGCCTTCGCGGCATTGGGTTCGATTGAAGCGCTCGATGGCATATAATTGGCTAAACAGTTTTCGAAGGTTATTGGAAGCCAGAACCAGGAAAGAATGCGATCGCGTTCGTCTCTCAGGTTGGTCTGTGGGCACTTGCCGCCGTTAGAATTTACCCAGATTCACCGTCGCGGGCAGTCCCTCTTGTCCGGTCTTTCGCTTTTGCTCCGTTAATTAACAAAACCGACCGCGAATGGCCGGATCGAAAAGGATTGAAGTTGATGACGAATTTTGCTCCCGCCAAACGCGCAAGCTACCCTTTCCAAGGTTGGCCCGTCTGCTTCGTTGTGGCTTCTGCGATTCTATTTTCCCACACCTCCGAAGCTCAAGATGCCCCCGCAGGCAAGGCCGCTGTTGAGAAGCAAGAATCCAAGACGGATTCAGGGAAGCCGCTCGGACTCGATCTTCCCGCGGGAAATTCGACTGGTCCCGTCGATGCGGATGCCGCTCTCAAGGAACTCGGATACAAGGAACCGGCGGACATCGTTCGTGAGGCCCTGGGTGATCCGCCCAATGCAAAACGCCTCAGCCAGAAATCGTCACTTTGGGTCGACACCAAGAATCAGCGTGTCTTTGTCGACGGATACATCGCACTGCGGGACGCTCCACTGGAAATGTTTGCTTGCCCCGCCGGGACGAAGGAACATGAATCGATCGTGGGGGTATTGGCGAAATCCAACGAAGTGCATGCGGCGTTGCTCGCCATTGGCGCCATGCCCGGAACCACGGTCAAGTTCGATCCCAAATATGTCCCCGCAACCGGTCAACGGATTCGTGTCTGGGTGATGTACCGTGACCCCGCAGGCAAATTTAAATCCGTCGATGCTCGTCGTTGGGTGCGAAAAGGCGAAGCTGGACAATCGCTCGAGATGGACTGGGTCTTTGCCGGCAGTACGACTTGGACAGACCCTGAAGACAACGTGAATTATTATCAAGCCAACAGCGGTGAAATGATCTGCGTGTCGAATTTCGGTACCGCAATGATGGACTTGCCGATCGAGAGCAGCGACTCCACCGGCGCCCTTCAGTTTTGGGCATACACCGATCGCATCCCGCCTGATCTTACTCCCGTTCGCTTGATCCTGGTTCCGATACCGATCCCAAGTGACAAACCGGTGGATCCAACTAAGTCGGTGGCTCAACCCGATCAAGCTCCCGATGAGTCACTGCTGCCAAAGAAGAAATGAATCGCCGGGAGCCCAGATGGTTTGTTTGAATAGTAATTTGTCTAAATAGTAAACGGGATTCCACGCTCGTTTGCGGTTGACCGGTTACATTCGCACGCCAATCGTCAGCAGGATGTTGGCGTATCGCTGTTGATCGGCAGTTTGAACCGTCAGCACATGATCCGCGGTGGAGACGGCTTCGTAGAACGCCCATTTCTCCGTCGGTTGCAGTTCAACGTTCAGACCCGCGTCCTGGATCGTTTTTCGATAGTCGTCCCAGACCGGAGGATCACCGCCCAAGGCGTAAGGGCCTTCGGTCTCGGTCTGCATCGTTTGAATCGCTTCGATGGCGACTGCGGAAAGGATCGCTTCCAACACCTGATTGCAGGTGGGAATGCCTGGCATCAAATTTAAGCTAACCAGTTGGGCACGGGGGCCGCGCTTATTGAACGCCGGATAGTTCCCGTCGGCGATCAGAATCGTGCTGTGATGACCAGACGCCGCGAGAACAGACAGGATCTGTGGGTGAATCAGTTTCGAAAGAAGCATAACGGATTCCGATAAAAACTCGTTGACAAGATGGATGACCCATTCGTCAAAGAGTTTTACATGCGGCCACGTCGATTGGCTACTTAGGGCAGCCGATCGTGTCGAGCACCCTTAAATTTCGCGAGCGAAGACGGGGCGGAACTGAATGCGATAAGACGCGCTCTTGGATTCGAGTGCTGGTGCCATCAACTCGTCGTCATCGCTTGGATTGGAATCGTCTTTCGAATTGTCTTTCGAATTGTCATTGGGACTGGAGGGCTCGGTAACATCTTGCGATTCCGAGGGCGTGGACGTCTCGACGCTCTTAAGCAGAGCCTTTGGTTCTTCCACTCCGTTCTCCGGTGCCTCCAGTATTGACGGACCTGCTTCTTCTACTTCTTTCGCGACCGCCGGCTTCCCGCTGGTGACGGATGACGGCGATGACGTCATCGGAGTGGATGAAATGATCGTGCCTGAACTGGTGATCGGCGACGAAAATGACGAGAATCCATTCAGAATCGCCGGGGCAAACGGATCGTAATAATTTAACGGAACCCGTTGAACGACTTGGCGCGGCACCATGACCGTTTCCGTGTACGGAATGTAAACCTGACGCGTCACCGGACGACGCACTTTCTGGACAACGGTTTCATTCTCAACGTACTTCACTTCAACAGGCTCTTTCCGGGTTTCATACTCGATGCGAGTGTTGGTGACGGGTACGCGACGAACTTGTTCTTCACTTACCCAACGCTGCTGCTGAACAGGAACTTGGCGCGTCATCGTTTCAACAATCGGACGCTGCACAGAGAACGGAACCTTCCTGGTTTCAACCACTGGAACCATACGAGTCGTCTGCACAGGAATTTCCTGAGAAACAATTTCTGACTGCATTCGTGTCACTTGTACGGGAACCTGTTGAGCCACCATTTCTGTTTGCATGCGCATCACGGATACGGGAACTTGCTGCTGCTGCATTTCGGGAACGAAGGACGTCTGAGCGACCTGCTGCGTGATCAAGTTCGGCCGATAAGCAAACTGTGTTTGTACCGTTGGCGGCGTTACTTGCGGCGTCAAGAATGCGGCGCTGTGGTTGCGACGAATAATGCCAAACGGACCGGTGGTTTGAAATGCATTGGGCACCCATTGCAAGCCAAGCTGAGTCTGGCCCGGTTGGACGACTTGCTGAGCCACAAAGCCACCGGCATCAACGGTCTGGTTCTGGACCGTGGTCACTGGGCGTAAAGCCATGAACTGTTGTGTTTGCAGCTGTGTTTCCACGACAGGGCGTTGAACCGCGAACTGCTGGGCTTGGAAGTGCGTCTCGACAACCGGACGCTGAACCGTGAATTGCTGTTGAAAGACTTGGGTTTCGGTGACCGGACGGAAGCTCGTGATTTGCTCTTCTCGCTCCGAAGTCTCCGTCACGTAACGCGTTTGCGTATAGGTTTCGTCGCGATAAGAAGTTTCCGTCACCGGCCGATGAATCGTATAACGCTCTTCTCGATAACTCGTCTCGGTTACCGGATTGGCAACCCGATACTCGCGTTCTTCCGTCCTTGTCTTTACGACCGCTCGCTGGGAAGTGACTTCTTCCTCAACATATTCGGTTTCATAACTAATGCGATATTTTTGGACGACCTGGGGCTCATTCACGGTTTCGCATTGCAGCCGATAAGAAGGCTCGAAGCAACAAGCTTCCTGAGCAAACCCGACTGGCGTCATACTCAACACTTGCCCCATGGCCAAGGCAACCGTCAAACAACGCGTTCCGAATGGAGATCGTGAGCGATTCATATTCAGTTCAAGCAAGGAGAGAAAACTTCAGCATGGCTTGCGCTACGCAAACCTTTTGATTAGGCACAGATCAATCTTAGTGCCAACTTTCATCTGGTTAGATCCAGTTGAAAACGAAGCGATACCGCCTCGAGACGACACTGATCAAGAATACGGCGACGAATTCAAAAGATACACAAAATAGCCGAAAAAAGCATCTATTCTACAGAAGCCCGACTGCCGATTTTGACTATTCCCCCTGACCTGCTCATTCCTCGCTACAACCGTTGCCTTTTGGCAACTTGAATAAGCGGCACAACCGCTACAGTCGAACGCGACATTTAGCGGGACGTCACACACTTAGGAATTCACTCCGCCCGAATAGGAGCTGCCCTTCCGCCAGCAACGCGAGCCTTCGAAGGACACTTTTTTCCGCTGTTTGCTAAGCAATCAGTTCTTTGATCACTTCTCCACCACCACCCACGCGGAAAGGGCGACCATTGGGTGCGATGAATTCCGTCGCAGTATCCAAGCCGGCCGCGGCCGCAATGGTGCTATTAAAGTCTTCGATACTGACAGGATCACTGTCGACCGAAAAACCGCGATTATCGGAAGCTCCGTAAACCTGTCCGCCCCGAATACCGGCACCGGCGAGCAATCCGGAGAAGACGCCCGGATGATGATCGCGACCGCCATTCACGTTGAGTTCCGGCGAACGCCCGAACTCCGTTGCCAGGACCACCAACGTTTCATCGAGGAGCCCCTTCGCATTCAAATCGCGAAGCAGGCTGCTCAATGCGTTGTCGAGAATCGTCGCTTTCTCATCCAGTGACGTGTAAAGTTCTTGGTGCATGTCCCAAGAGCCGTAGTTGATCTCAACGTAACGGATGCCTTGTTCGACCAAGCGACGCGCAAGCAGACAACCTTGCCCAAGCTTGTTGCGACCGTAGGACTCACGGACCTCGTCTTTCTCAAGTGCCAAGTTGAACACGTCCAACTTATCGCTTCCCATCAATCGCTTCGCTTCACCGTAGAGATGGTTGTAAGCGTCAACTTCCGGATTGGTATGATCGCCCTGGAAACGTTTGTCGAATTGGCCTGCCAGGCTCAACCGACGATTGAAGATTTTTTCGTCCAAATATTTGGGTAGCGCTATGTTCTGGAGACCACCGTCAGGATCCGCAATGGGGACGGGCGAGAGACTGGCATGGAGAAAGCCTGCACCGGGATGACGATTGCTGTCTCCGACCAGAAAGTTCCCAGGAAGCTCACGATTGATCCGATCCTTCTGCTCCACCATCCACGCGCCCAATCCGGGATGCCGAATGCTGTTGAGTTGTTTGTAAGCGGTTCGCATCAGGTACTGCGCCTGCGTATGATCGCCGGTCTCGGTTGTAAGAGACCGGATGACCGCAAGCGCTCCGGACAAATAGGAAAGTTTGGGTAGCTTCTCGCCGAACTGGATACCAGGCGTTCGTGTTTGAATCGCTTGCGTTTCGCCACCCTCAGGTACCCCAGGCTTGGGATCGAACGTATCAATATGAGTCATGGCCCCGTTCATGAACAGATAGATGATATGTTTTGCTTTCGCTTTCGCGGGAGCCACCGCGTTCACCTTCTCATCAGCGAACAACTTCGATGCCGTCACACTGGCAAATGAAACTCCCAAAAGCGACTGAGCCGCGGATGCCATGAACTGTCGACGATGGAAGCCGAAATCATCAGGAGTGGTCATCGTTAATCTCTGCAGACGGTGAGTGAAAAGGATGGGTCGCCGTGGTGCGTCGACGGGGCAAGAATCAAAACCAACAAACGCGATCACTGCACGAATAAGAATTCTTTGGTATTCAGCAGTGCCCAGATGATGTTGCCGAAACCGATTCCAGGTCTTTCGGCCCGAGCCATTTCGCTGACCGCGACACGGCGATCATCCGCCGTTGGCTTACGAGTGAGGACGCTCAGAAAGATCAATTCAACCTTATCACGAGTATTGGCAGCTTCAACCACGTTGTCATAAATCGCCGATCCGGTTTCCAGCATGACGTGGGTGATCGGACCATTGAGCATCGCCAAAATCTGCGGTACGGTTGCCGTGTCGTCTTGGCCGTTAATCGTCTCACGATCGCCTTGACCGAACTGTCTCAGAAAGTGAACCGCAGGCAAAGGCGAGGGCAATTCGGACGCTCGACAGAGGATATTTCCCTGATAGGTATGTGGTTGCAATGATTTGCTGTAGGCTCGCTGGAAGTAGGTCGCCTCATACTTTTCAGTAACTTTCTCGAGCGTTTCCAGTGTCGCGGTGTCCAGATCCAAATCGATGTTGGCACCAATCTGCTCGGCAGTGGGGCGTTGGAACGGCCAAAAATTATGAACCGCAAGCGTTAAGATCGAATCCCAAACTTGCTCGGCCGTCATTCGTTTCAAAATCGGGCCAGGAAAGTAATAACGTTCGCCACTGGTGACTTGATAATCGCTTGACTCTCGCTGAAACGTATTGGAATAGAGGATCGTTCGAATCAATTCTTTCAAATTGAAATCGTTGCGAACCAATTCCTCGCCAAGCAATTTCATTGCGGCTTCATTGACACAGTCGCTGTCATCGCGAACGTCGTCGATGGGGTCGATGAATCCAGCACCCATAAAACGTTTCCACAACCGATTGACGATGGTGTGCTTGAATCGATCGTTATCGGATGATGTCAACCATGCGGCGAACTGCTCTCTCGGCGTTTTGTTTGCTGCCGTCTTGGGCACCTCACCCCAGAGTACCGTAGGTGTCACCAATGCTTTAGGTTTCGCATCGGTATAAGCGTAATCGTGAGGCAACCGAAGCGCTGCTTTCGTCTCCGAAATATTATAAGTATTTGCTTGGACGACACGGCGGAGCGATCCTGGTATTTTACCGCTTGGATATTTTTCCTCGGCTTGCTTCAGAAGCGATCGTGACTTGGGCCCTCCCGCCATCTGCATGCCCTGATTGCCCTGATTGCCTCCGTTCTTTGTGCGAGTACCTGAGGTAAAGGCTGCGAGTTCGTAAAATTGGTGCTGGGACCAACCGTCAAAGGGATGATCGTGGCATTGGGCGCATCCGATTTGCGTTCCTAAAAACACGCGAACCGTGTTGTCGATATAAGGCAGCGGCATGCCTTCATCGCGAAGCTGGAAACCAACGGCGGGGTTCTCCCATACTTTTCCGTCCGCGGTTAACATCTCATAAACCCACTGATCATATTGTTTGTTCTCGCGGATCGAATCTTTCACGTAAGCCAAATAAGGATCGGCAACAATATTGGGTTGTGGGCTTTGGACAAGCCTCAACGTGTCTGCCCAGAAGTTGTACATGTTACTGACATAGTCGGGGCTCGATAACAGTTTATCGATCACGTCCTGGCGGCGATTTGGCTCCTTCGACTCTAGAAACGCTTCGGCTTCAGGAAGCGTTGGGATGCGACCGGCAACTTGCAAATAAACTCGCCGTAGAAAAACTTCGTCGCTCACCATGGCATTGGGAGATTGACCCACGGCGGAAAGTTTCGCTTCGATCAAACGATCGATTTCATTGGCGGTGGCAGCGGCTTCGTCGCGACGCGAGGCGATCACCGGTGCAACATCCATTTTCACGGACTCCTTTGAGCGAACGCTCTGCGGCAATCGGCTCACCGGCGGCTTGGCGGATGCCAATGTGGAGTTGGTTTTTTTTCCCGCTAGGCCTTTCTTTGCCTTTGGCGACTGTGAAAAGGCTGTGCTTGTCAGCAAACAAATCGCGAGGAAGGATGCAAAACGGGTTCTTGGATTCATTACTCAAATCCCAGCCATAAATCTGGCGTAAAGGCCGATCAACCGATTAGAAAAGAAGAGTTCCAGCATTTGCCGGTGCCTCATGTTAGTCTAGAAGCAACCTTCATGCGAAGGAAACCCAACTTCATAAACGTCTCTGGCTGATCTTGAGAACCCACAAAATGAAACTTTCCCATCGTCGTTCGCACCTCGGACGCCTCGCGAGCCTCTGCTTGTTCGCGTCCATTTCTGCGGTTTGCTTCTCCCAGTCGCCGGAGGCTCCACAGGCGACAATCGCCCTGGAATCCAAGGGAAGCGAACAATCGGTACAATCAAGCCAATATCGCTGGACAGCCGATGCGGAGGGCGTGTCATTAACAAGCGGCGACGAAATGATGCTGCGGTATCAGTTCTCCAGCGGCAACAAGCCGATTGTTTACCCGGTCACGGGTCCAGGAGGCATCGCGATGACGCGTGACTTCCCGATGAAGCCCGCCGAGAAGGACCAGACCAAAGACCATATCCATCATCGTTCGCTTTGGATGAACCATGGCGACGTCAATGGTGTCGACTTCTGGTCCGAGACCGAGAAATCGGGACGCGTTGAACATGTCGATGTCGTCAGCCACGATGTCAGTAAAGAAGGGGCAAAGCTGGTCACAACCGCGAAATGGATCACCCCCGATAATCAAGTGCTGCTTCATGAATCGCGAACGATGGTCGTCAGCGGGGGGCCATCGATGCGAACGATCGAATTTGCCATCGATCTCACGGCGGAAGATAAGGAAGTGAAGTTTGGAGATACGAAAGAAGGTTCGTTCGCCATCCGCTTGCCAGATTCGATGGCCGTAGATCGAAAACAGGGCGGCGTGATTGTCAACGAGCATGGCGACCGAGATGTCGCTGCTTGGGGCAAACGAGCGAGCTGGGTCGATTACTCCGGTCCCGTCGATGGGACGACCGCTGGCATTACGATTCTTGAACACCCCGATAGCTACGGCCATCCCTGCCGGTGGCATGTGCGATCCTATGGGTTGTTCGCAGCGAATCCTTTCGGCGAACACCATTTCACGGGCGAGAGCACAACCAAGGAACATACGTTGGCACCGGGTGAATCGATGCACTTGCATTACAAGCTTCTCATCCACGCCGGAAACGCGGACACCGCCATGATCGCAGACCAGTGGAAACAATTCGCCGCTGCAACCGACAAGAAGAACTGACGGATCAAATCGAGCCGCTTGGACTCACTTGCCTGAGTACCAAACGCCTCGGTGCCAATGATGTCGCCGGAGATCTTTCAAAAGTGCTTCCGGCAAATCGGATAGATCGCTGACTCTCGTATTCTGGATCGCTTGATCAACATTACGAATTCCCGCGATCACGGTGCTGACCGCGGACGGCGAAAGCGCAAACTTAAGGGCGATGTCGGCCATGGAGTATTGTTCATCGATTCCATAACGTTTGATATCATCGCGAATCGCTTCGACGCGTTGAATCGTTCTCGCGAGTCGATCGCCTTCAAAATAACGATGGCGAAAATCGTTGTTGGGGAAGACGTGGTCAGCGCCGTATTTTCCCGTCAACGCACCTTCATCCATCGCCACCCGAACAATCACTCCCGTTCCGGTTTCCTCCGCAACCGACAGAATCTGAGCCATCGGTTCCTGGTCGAAGAGGTTGAAGATGATTTGCACGACGTCGACCAAACCGCTCCTCATCAGCTCGATCACGCAGTTCTGATCCTGTTCGGGCGTGCTAATGCCGACGAGGTTGACTTTGCCTTCGTCCCGCAGTTGACGCAGCACCAAAAGAGGTTGGGGATCGTCGTTCCAAGCTCGCGTCCAGGTGTGCAATTGCAACAAATCAATCCGCTCGACTCCCAGATTCTTGAGTCGATCATTGATGTTCTGACGAAGATACGCCGCTCCGTATCGATCTTGCCAACGGCAATAGGGTGACGGTGGCCAAGGTCCATCTACGGGAGGCGTTTTTGTCGCCACCACCACGTCGCCGGATTCGCCTGCTGCCGTTCGCTCCTTCAAAACTCTCGCGATGACTCGTTCGCTGTGTCCGTCACCGTAGCCTTGAGCGGTATCAATGAGATTGACGCCCGCGTCCAAAGCGGCATGAAGCGCCGCGACGGAATCGTTGTCGTCCTGGCCTCCCCATTGACCGCCCAACGCCCAGGCGCCGAATCCGATCTCGGAAACAGCCGGCCCGTGAACACCTAGTAATCGCGTTTTCATGCTAGCTAATCGATCTTCGAACGGTTTCGCAAAAAGGTTGAGTTGTTGGTCGGGGAACAAGTTACCGGTAAATGGGCGGGCCGTCTTGGGTCTGCGAGGGATTCGATTTCGTTGACTTTGCCGATAAAGAAGACCCTCCCGCTGTTTTTGCCTAGATAACCAAGGTTTCCGAAGACCCTGCCGCGATGGCTTAAACTTCACGCTCCGATCCTTCCGAAAGATCCATTGTTGTGATCTGCGGCAAAGGATTGTCGCGTTGCAGTGCGATTAGGGAGTTGGTTCAGTGTTGCGAAGAGAATCCAACGTTCGAGTTTCAATCGTGGTACCTCATTTGGGTGACGACGCCGCGTTTGAGGAAAGCTTGGTTTCGGTGCTGGAAAATCGGCCTGCCGACGCGGAAGTCTGCGTCGTTCACGATGGGAGTTACACCGATCCCTTTGATCTGGGCGATGAAGTTCGCTTCATCACGCACGACAGCAATTCTTTGCCACAATTGGTCAGCGCCGCTGCTGAATTTGCCAGTGGCCGAGTGATTCATGTGATCGGTGATGGCGTGAAGGCCACCGAAGGTTGGACACACGAAGCATTGGAAAAATTTGAGCACGACGACGTGGCGATGGTTTCGCCAGTCGCTCGTCTCTCCGTCGACGGAAAGATCACGGCAGCGGGCTGGACCTCGACGACCGCACGATTGGCAACGCCCGTCGCTTCCGGCAAATCACAACTGGGTCGACGCGATGCGGCAGCGATTCGCGGTGCCTGCTTGACGGCGTCGTTCTGGAGACGCGAAGCGTTGCGGGATGTCACTCAAGCTTTCCCAACGACCAGCGCCGACGCGGCGCAGTTCGCATGGTCACGGTTACTCAGCCGACAGGGTTGGCGATGCGCGCTCGCCGATCAATCACTCGTCATCGCGGAACCAAGCATGCTTAGCCTGTCACCCTCTCGAGCACGCGGCTCGGTGATGCGTGCCATCGAGGTGAAGATCAAAGGTGATTCGTTTGCGGGTTCGGCAATGGCGGTTGGCATGGCGGCCCTGTCCAACATCATTCGACCAAGCGTTTGGAGCGAAGTTACCGGCGAAGCGATGTCGCTTGTCCTGGGATCGAAGGTGACACGACGATTGGATGTCAATATGGTTCGCTCGCCCGATGATCAAGTCGAAACGATTCGCATGCCAGCTTCCGTGCCTAGATCCGCCGAACGTCGCGCCGCATAACGCTTCGTTATGGTCGTCCAAAACTACCAGCCCAAGACATAGGCAAACACTAGCGGTGCACATATCGTGGCGTCGCTTTGCACCATGAACTTTGGCGCCTCGGGTAACAGCTTGTGCCAAGTGATTTTTTCATTCGGTGGTGCGCCGCTGTATCCACCGTAGCTGGTGACCGCGTCACTGATTTGACAAAAGTAAGACCAAAGCGGCACGGGCTCGTCCAGGTCTTGCACCAACAACGGCACCACACAAATCGGAAAATCGCCCGCGATACCTCCACCGATTTGAAAGAAGCCGATTGGTGAACTAGCCGACACTTCGCGGTACCACCGGATCAGTTGCTCCATCTGCGCCGTGCCGCCCGCCACAACATGGTGGGAACGGATCACTCCCTGATATACGCGAGCCGCAAAGATATTGCCAAGCGTCGAGTCTTCAAAACCAGGTACAATGACCGGTAATCCAGCGTCCTTGGCCGCGGCCAACCAACTGTGTTCGCGTGGAACCTGATAATGCTGGACAAAGTCTTCATCGTCCAAAAGCGACATCATGAACTCGGCGGGCGTGCGAGTGATTCCTTCATCCGCAGCCTTGGTCCACATCCTAACCATGCGGTGCTCGATGTGTCGAACCACCGTCTCGGGAATGCACGTATCGGTGACACGATTGAATCCGTCGTCGCGAAGTTTGACTTCGTCTTCGATCGATAGCGATCGATAGTTGCGGACGATTTTATAATCGTTGTGCGCGACCAGATTGAAGATGTCTTCCTCAAGGTTCGCCGCCGTGCAAGTAATCGCATGCACTTTGCCCGCGCGAATCATTTCGGCCAGCGACACACCAATCTCCGCGGTGCTCATCGCGCCGGCGAGTGTGACCATCATCTTGCCACCATGTTCTGACGAAACGAAATGTCGATAAGCATCCGCGGCATCGAATAGCTCTCTCGCATTAAAGTGACGAAAATGCTGTCGCATGAATGACGAGACGCTGGGACGAAAATCCCCGTAGGCTGATGATGAATTCATCGCTGGCTCCGATGTAGTTTCTAGATGTAGGCAACGACGGCCGTTTATACCCGACCGCCTTCGCAGCAAGTTTCGCAGATCGTATGACAACGACTGCACTGTAATTTTCCGCGGATTTCGATCAACGTTTGCCCACAACAAACTGGACAAACGGACGCCATGCAAACCGTTGGCGATGGCATGTTTTGCGGCATATCGCCGTCAAAACGCGGCAACGAATTGTCTTTTTTTGGTGATGGTTGATTGACTTTCATGTTTGAATTCACATGCTGGAGCGGGCATACAGATCACCCACGCGGAAGACAGCGCAAGGGATGCCTTACGGCGTTGTTCAAAAATCCGGTTGTCAGTGTAACGAAAATAGTTGTGCGGCTGAGTCATCCTGATGCAGCGCCGTTGCCACCAACACGCGATCACAACCCGCATCGACAAGCAAACTGAGATCCACAGCATTGCGTACACCACCGCCGCTGATCAATTCCAGCGACGGCCAGTGCCGAGAAATCAGTTCACATGCCTGCGCTGATCCGGCACCTCGGCTCGTACCGACATAGGAAAGATCCAACACCACGATGCTTTGAACATCCAGCTCAACGGCTCGTTCAATCCAAGGAGAAATGTTCTCCAGCAAATCGTCCGAAGCAATTTCCTGGTCCCGATCCTTGTCAAAAAAACGCATCCGATTTCCGACCAGATCAAGGCCCATCACGGGCTTTCGCGGATTCAAGGATTCACAAGCGATGGTCCAGTCACATAGTGACCCAAAACTTTCGGTGGGGACGATGAAGCGAGTCTTTTCGTGGGTCTCAAACACGTCTGAAACCTTTTTCCCGAAAGCGCCCGCATCGATCAATAGCTCATTACCACGAGCTGACAACGTCGCAAGCAAATCGATGTTAGCCGGCGATCCAGTGATGGCATCCAGATCGGCCACATAGAGCGAGCCGACACCAAGTCGCTCGTAACGATCTGCTAGCGCGATCGCGTCGCCCGGCAGCACCCCCTGGGCTACCGCATCGCGATACTCATCTCTCCGCCCCGCAACGGCATGAACCGCGCGGCCGGCCAACAAGTCGATGACACCGATCAGGGCACGGCTCGTCACTTGGTCGGTGGCATCGAAAACAAGGATTCCACTTTTAGAATCGCGTAGTCATCAGGAAACGTGTGAATCGCTTGAATCAATAAGCTATTCAGCCTTGTTTCGATATTGACGTAGCTGATCGCTCCCAACGCCATGCGACCGCTGGAATCAAAGCGATGTAGCAAACCCTGCGTCGATTCGTTTGAAAGCGTCTGACCGACCATGAAGAACATGTCCGGTGTGACCGATTCAAGTTGGAAGCTCGTTCGATAAACCGCGCCACCATGTTGGGTGCTATCGGTTCGGCTGCCCTTGATGGGAAGCGTCAACAAGCATCGTTTGGCTGGCAATGGCTGTGAAGCACTGGTCGCGACTTCGCACAATGTCACGCCGCCACCGATCCAGGTAACCACATGGCCGCAATTCGTAATGTCGATTCGCGCCTCGTAACCACTGCGATCGATCCGGCGGCTTTGATGGACCGAATACAATTCAGGATGCAAACCGCGGCTGAACACGCGAAATGCTAATTCAGCAATTTTAGGACGAACCGAAAGCACGGGACTTATCTCTTAAAGGCTAGCAACTCTGCGGATCGAAGGACGCTGCGGCCAAATCACATTGAAGCAATCGCCACATCCGCGTCACGAGCTCATTATACGCAACTCGTCCCGATGCACTAAAGAGCGTTTACCGAGTTCGTTGACCCGAATAATCTTTTAGGGAATTGCGACCGCATTCGTATTGACAGCCGCCGCGTTTTTTGAACGGATTTGAAAAAGAGACCGAACCCTTTTCGAAACGATCGTCGTCATCTCAATTATGCTTGCAGAGGTCCCGATTTTCAATTCGAAACCGTTCTCAGGTTGCCCGCGTCCATGATCGTCGTCATCGATAACTACGACTCGTTCACTTACAATCTCGTCCAGCGACTCGGAGAAATTGACCCCGCGGTCGACCTACGCGTGATCCGTAACGACGAAGCGACTCCCCAAGAGATCCAGTCGATGGGAGCGACACGTCTGCTGATTTCACCCGGACCCTGCACACCCAACGAAGCGGGTTGCAGCGTCGCATGTGTCACGCATTTCATGGGACGCATCCCCGTTCTGGGTGTTTGCCTGGGACATCAATCGATCGGACAAGCTCTGGGCGCGACGATTGTGCGAGCACCGATGTTGATGCACGGCAAAGTGGATCGCATCTCCCATGACAACGGCGGATTGTTCGCGGGGATCGAATCTCCCTTCGTTGCCACTCGCTATCACAGCCTCGTGATCGATCCACCCACGTTGCCCGATTGCTTGCAAGTCAGTGCGTGGAGCGACACCGGCTCCACTCGCCAAATCATGGGTGTTCGACATCGCGAACATAAACTCGAAGGATGGCAATTCCATCCCGAAAGTTTTCTGACGCAACCAGGCATCGAACTGCTGCGAAGATTTTTAAATTGGTGATGCGATCATGAGAGAACCGGAGAACCGCTTAAGACAGTTCTCCGTTTGGCGTTCACTGCGGCTCGCGGATGTACTGTCGTGGTGATTGCATGTGCTTGTCCACCGGTTCGTTACGGATGATCGAAGCAGCATGAACGGTAGCGCTTAAAGTCGACGGCCGCGGCGGCGGCGGCGACGGCGACGGCGTGTAGACAAAGCGATCATCGACTTTCGCGACCGGAGGCATCACCAACCCGGGACCTTGCTGAGGTTCCGTCTGACGCATCTTGACGACGGCGTCGTAACGCTGACGAACGGGCGCGGGTATCGGAACCTCGATCGTGTCATGCGGAAACGTGTCGGGCATCGCGGGCATCTCAAACTCATAGCTGGACGCTTCAAGCCTCATCGGTTGAGGTTGCCAGGCGATCGAGGGATTAAAACCGGGACGATCGGGCCACTGCATCACGCCGCTGATCGAATCATCCTGAAGATGTTTCCCAAGTGGTCCGGTCGCAATACTGACGGGAACGTCAGGATCGATTGCCGGATCCGAATGGCGAAAGGGAAGCGCGGCGAGAACGCCGAGAACAATGATGCAAGCGGCAAGGGAGATGGGTCGCATGACGTGTGTTGCTGGGGGCTGGTACAAACCCGGACCGGCCAAAGCACACACATGCTAAGCCGACCCAAGCGGGGCCAGCTTCTTCCCTGAAGCCAATGTCAAAATTACATCTTGCAGTCGTTTGTTTTCGGCGGCGGCAAGGTCTTAACTTGAGTACAAATCGAAATTATTTTCGCTGACGCTGGATGTGGCTTGGAGATGGCTGGAAAACGCCCGTCAGGTACGGGCTCGGCATGTCGCAGATGGTATGATGCTGCGATCAGTTTTAAATGGGATCAGCGGAATCGATGGCGAAGAACAAAACGGGTCGGGCGAGGCGAATCATCATCGTGACGCTGGTTTGCACCGGCGTGGCGGGCACGTTGGGTCTGGTATTGATGATGTTTGGCACGGTCTCGGGAACCGAGTTTTCCCCCACCCATTTCGAATCCCGGCAATTCACGGTGCGTGAAATTCCGTGGCTAAAGATCCAGATTTCGCCAATTCGGCGGACGACCTCTCAATCAAGAACCGCCCGCTACCTCATCGCACAGTCGCTCATCAAGCCGACGCCTGGTCCACCCAAAGATTGGCACCTCGTCAAACTTTCTCGCGCCGGAATGATGGAGTCCGAAGCCGATCCAAAATTGTTGACGGACCATCTAGAACTCTCGCTCTACAATCAAAGCAACTCGACCAACAACGAGTATTGGCTCGACTGGAGCACGAAAGAACCGGCGAAGGCCAAGGTGCTTTGGCCCGTCATTCAAAAACTCGCCAAGCGCGAACTGTATATTTTGATGCCGCGGCTTTTTGCGTTCGCTCTGGATGCAAAAGACGAAAACCTGCTTCAGCAATCCATCGACGATTATCTGCAAAGCCATTACGGATCGTTGATCACCGAAATGCGAGCCGCCAAGCGAGACGAATTGGCAGATGAACTGCTCGTCGAAGCGATTGCCGATTACCCTGACGATACCAAGCTACAGGCACTGCGTTGATTTACCTGGACAACAATGCGACGACAGCAATCGATCCAGCGGTGGTGGAAGCGATGATGAAGTGCTTCGCGATCGGTCCGATGAACGCCTCCAGCCAACACGCGATCGGTCGCGCCGCACGCAAAGAACTTGATGCGGCCATCTCGGAAATAGGGCGGTTGCTCGGCGCTGACGTGGACTCACCCGGCGGCGATTCATTGGTTTTAACCAGCGGAGGAAGTGAATCCAACAACTTGGCACTGAGGGGGATCGGCGATGCCAATGCTCCGCTGGTCGTATCAACGATTGAACACCCCAGCGTACTGGCCGTCGCGTCATCGATGCACGCACAAGGGCGCGAAGTTCGCGTGTTGCCGGTATCAGACCGCGGGGTCGTGGATATTCCATCGGCGAAAAAATTAATCTCGCAGTTACCTAAACCTGGCTTGGTCAGCGTGATGTCGGCCAACAATGAAACCGGCGTCATTCAACCGATCCAATCCCTCGCGGAAATCTGTCGCCGCCTCGAAGTTCCCTTGCATGTGGATGCGACGCAAACGATCGGCAAGCTGCCTTTTAATTTCGAGACTTCAGGCATCGCGGCGGTCACCTTCACTACGCACAAGTTTCATGGGCCAGCGGGAATCGGCGGCTTGATGCTTCGCGCGGGCCTGTCGCTGCGACCGATGCTACTGGGCGGCGAACAACAATTCGGCAAGCGGCCTGGCACCGAAGCGGTACCGCTTGTCGTTGGCATGGCCAAGGCCCTCGGGATTGCGATCGAGGCTCAGTCCCAAGTTGCCACGCGTCTGCAGCGGCTTCGCGATGGGATGGAAACCGAATTGGCGGCAACCATTCCCGACATCATCATTCATGGAAAAGGGGAGGACCGGTTGCCCGGCACGAGTTACTTTTCACTGCCCCAAGTCGACCGCCAAGCGATGCTGATGGCATTGGACTTGGCCGGGCTGGCCTGCAGCAGCGGTTCCGCCTGTGCCAGCGGTAGCAGTCGCCCCAGTCACGTGCTCGAAGCGATGCGGGTTCCCGAAAACGCCATTAACTCCGCGATTCGACTCGGAATGTCAAAGTTTTCCACTGAGGAAGATATTCGCCAGGCGATTGACACTATCTGCCGACAACACCTTCGTTTACGCAAATTTTCAATGGTGGAAAAGTCGGAATAAATGGCTCGCTTTTGAACAGCGTTGTCAATAAAATCGGTTAAATGACTTCCCACGAACCAACCGCCGACGAATCCTCACAAATGGTCCAGCAGATTTTGCTGCGTCAACCGAGGGAAATCCGTGGCCAGCAAAACCGGCATGCGAGTGTCGCGATGCCGCTATTGCCCGTCTTTTTTGCGGGTGAAGAGAATCGCTTTGCCGCGTTTGTTTGTGGAACACCAAGTGACGACAAAGAAGTCGACGGGTTTCGCGATGCGTTGGCGGGAATGGGACCGGTATTGCTTGTCGGTCCTTCGGGTTGTGGCAAATCGACAATCGCGAATCATTTGGCGGCAAAGTTGCTTGACGTCTTGGGTGAAAACACGCCGCCCAGTGAGACCGCCAAACCGCTGGCGCTGATGTCGATGCCAGGAATCGATTTCGCTCGCCTGTATGCTCGAGCGGTCGATTCGGATGATATCACGCAGTTCCGAACCGAACTTCAAACGGCTCCCGTGTTAGTAATCGACGACGTGCATTTGATGGTCGATAAGGCAGCCGCTCAGGATGAATTGGCCGCTCGATTGGAATCGCGTTCTGCCTCGTCGCTACCGACGATTTTGACCTGTCGCCGACTGCCGACGCAGGTGCCAGGTCTTCGCCCGTTGCTAGTCAGTCGCATGCTGCCAGGGCTGACCGTGCCGATCCGTTTACCCGGCCGCGAAGCGGTTCGAATGATTGTCACCGTTCTTGCTCAGCGTCGTGATTTGCTGCTTCGGGAAGAGGACGTCGAGCTATTATGCGGCGGGTTGCCGTCGGAGATTCCTGCGAGGCAGATTGAGTCAATCGTGCGTCATTTGGAACTCTGGTGCCGCATGAAAGCGTCGCGGCCCAACATGATCGCGATCCGAGAAGCCATCGCATCGCTGGTACCGACGACCGAGATTTCGACGGATAAAGTCGCCAAAATTGTGGCTCGTCGTTACAAGCTAAAACTATCCGAATTAAAGAGCGGGACGCGCCGTCAAGAAGTCGTGCGAGCTCGATCGCTTGCGATGTTCCTTTCGCGTCAATTGACCGGCAGCAGCTACGACAAAATCGGCAAGTATTTCGGTGGCCGAGACCACACGACGGTGCTTCATGCGTGCCGCAAAACGGAATCATTGATCGAAAGTGACAATGAGCTTCGCGTGGCTGCCAATGAGGTTTCCGACCAACTTCAAGCCGCGGGTTGAGCAGACTGCGTAAAATGATCTCGCGAGGTTCAAGACTTTTTTACCCCGTTTTTCTGGGGATAACCTGTCACAAGTCGGTCACCCGTGGTTGATCCATGTCGATGAATACCATCACTCGCCGCGGACCATGTCAACAAACCGCCTATCGACCGACTCCTAATCAACGGATCACCAACCGTGTCTCAACGGGATTTCCACGTCAAATCCCGTGACACAAGTCCCTTGCGGACAACAGGATCAGTAAGCTCAAACCCGATCCATCAACGTCTGGGCGTCCCGAATTAAGAAGACGAAGAGTTTAAAAACTAAATAGAGTTAATCAGGACCCACAAAAAGCAACCTGGGATCTGATCACCGTTCCCCCTGCCAAACAGCATTCAGTTCGGTACAACGGTTACCTAGGAAAAACGCAACCGCTACTCGCCACGAACTTGGCTCTGTCGATCTCATGAAAATTAACTGTGACCGCGAAAAACTGGCCTCGGCTTTTCAACTCGCCGCCAGCGTTGCACCCGCCCGTTCACCGAAGGAAATACTACAAAACGTTCGCATGACCGCGACCGGAAAGTCGGTGATGCTTTCCGCGACCGACATGGAGGTTGGCATTCGGCTTGAGATCACCGAAGGCATCGAAATCGAAGCCGAAGGGTCGGTGCTGATGCCGGTCCAGAGAACGATGGCGATTCTGCGTGAGACAACCGACGAGATGATTCACATTGAATCGATCGATACGCTGATTCAAGTTAAAACCAGCCGCAGCAAATTCCGTTTGCCAGCCGCCAACCCAGACGAATTTCCGCAGATCGCGAAGTTTGACGAAGACAGTGCTTATCACGAAATTCCGACGCGTCTGTTCCGCGAAATGGTTCGCCGAACCGTGTTTGCGACCGATGCGGACAGCAGCCGCTACGCGCTGGGTGGTGTGTTGTTGGAACTCGATGGCGAATCGGTGATTGCGGTCGGAACCGACGGTCGTCGCTTGGCTCGGATGGAAGGCAAGGGCGTTTCGATTGGCGATCACAAAACGAGTGGTATGACCACGATCGTGCCAACGCGAGCGATCTCCTTGATGGAACGGGCCGTCGTCGATAGCGATGAAACGGTGCGATTGACGGCCCGGTCAAATGACTTATTGCTGCGCACATCGCGTTGTGTGATTTATTCACGTTTGGTCGAAGGACGCTATCCGAACTGGCGTCAGGTTTTTCCGAAACGAGATAACGCGTCGCAGATTGACATGTCCGTGGGCCCCTTGTTTGCCGCCCTCCGACAAGCCGCGATTGTGACCGACCACGACACGCGAGGTATCGAATTCACTTTCGGCAATGGAACGCTCAAGTTGGAAGCGAACACGGCACAGATCGGCGAATCAAGCGTCGAGATGCCGATCGCTTACGATGGCGACGAAGTGGTGCTGAAGATGGACCATCGCTTTGTTGCTGATTTCTGTAAGGTGTTAGATAATGATGCGTCGTTCATTTTTGAAATCGAATCATCCACCGCACCGGCGCTGCTATCGACTGCCGACGGTTATGGTTACGTGATCATGCCGATGGCGAGAGATCGATAATCGTTTCGATGGACGGTGGTAGCGAAAACGGCAATGAAAGCCAGGAGTGCGACCGTGTCAGAAGATAAACATCCGAAGAAGATTGGTTCGCTTCTCAGCCAACTGATGTCGCGTCGCGGTTACGCACAAATTTTTGCATCTGACGCGTTACAAGCGGCGCTGGAGGCCGAGGTGGGTGTTACGCTCGCATCGTCCGTTCGTGTTGGAAAAGTCCGCGCCGGCGTGCTTCAAATCTTCGCGACGGACTCGGTCACCCTCCAAGAATTGACCTTTCGCAAACGAGCGATTCTGAAACGCCTTCAAGCAGACTTACCGGAGAATAAAATCAACGACGTGAGATTCCGCATACAGTCGATGTGACCTTCGCGATGTGGTGAGAAAGTTCTGGGGGACTTGTTCTATTTCAGGGAGCTTTATTGGCGAAAGAGAATAGCGGAGCGAGTACGCTCATCACGCCCATCAAAATTAAGATTCCAAGCGTCACACGTCTCAATCGCTTGCGGCCCAGCCAAGTGCCCGCTCGTAATCCCAACCCCGTTGCGATCAACAATAGCGGCGTCAACGCAGCGGCGATGAGTGATGGTTCGATGATCCGATCACCAAAAGCAACGTACAGCATCAGCAGCGCGGGAATGATGCTGATCAGATACATCATGAACAAAAAACCGCGGCTTTGTTTTGTGTCCCAATCGTGAGCCTGGACCCACAGCACCATCGCTGGGCCGCCCATCCCCACCAGTCCCTGAAGGAAACCCGAAATCGGAAACGCAAGCCATCCCCAACCCCAGTGCAATCGTTCCCGTGGTAGAGGACTGAGCACGCAAATCGAAAGCGTGACGGCTAACATCACACCACCGACGATCTGCTTGATGGTCTCCGTCGATAACGCCTCCATCGCGCCAAGAACCACGATCCCGATCGGTAGCGACAATAGACGTCCGGTGGCAGGCCAAGCGACTTGCTTGATCGACACCGAATCGCGAAACTTCCAAACGCCCCAGATGTTTTGCGGGATGGTGGCAACGATGAGCAACGCTTGGGCTTCCGGAATCGGATAGCCAAACCAAAGCAGTGTCGACACAATTAACAACCCGGCCGCGAAGCCAGATGCCGCCTGGGCGAAAATGCCGACACAGAGGACGATAGCGAGCGGTAATAGTGACAGAAGATCAATCATGCAGAGAGTGTACTGATGCGAACATTAATTCGCGGGGCCAGCGTCGTATTTACGGATGAAGTTCGTCGAGTTGATGTATTGTTCGACGACCAACGCATTCTGGATATCGATGCTTCGCGAGCGACGCAGGCGGACGAAGTGATCGATGCGGAGGGCCTTCATTTAATGCCCGGAATCATCGATGACCAAGTTCACTTCCGTGACCCCGGCCTGACGCACAAGGAAGATCTTTCGACGGCATCTCGAGCCTGCGCCGCCGGTGGCGTGACGACGTTCTTGGAAATGCCTAACACGAAGCCCCCCGCCATTACGATTCAGGGAGTGCGTGAAAAAGAGAAGCTTGGACGGGAGAAGTCACTGGTCAATTTTGGTTTTTACATCGGCGCGACGACAAATAACGTTGATGAACTTGCCAAAGCGATCAATGTTCCGGGCATCAAGATTTTCATTGGCAGCAGCACCGGCAATATGTTGGTCGATGAGCAAGAAGCCCTCGAACGGATCTTTGCCGAAACGGATTTGCCCATCTGTGCTCACTGCGAGGATGAAACAACGGTTCGATTGAACGCCGAACGATTCGCCGGAACCAACAAACTCGCGGATCACTCGAACATTCGTGATCATCTCTGCGCCGTGATCGCGACGAAACGAGCCATCGACTTGGCACAACGCCATCGCCATCGGTTTCATGTGCTTCACGTCTCGACAGCCGATGAAATTCCGCTGATCGCCGCCGCGGGTGAAATGATCACGGCGGAAGTGTGTCCTCATCATTTGTTTTTCAATCTTGACGATTACGCTCGACTTGGATCCCGCGTCCAAATGAACCCATCGATCAAGACGGCGGCCGATAACGCTGCATTGTTTGAGGCGTTGCAGAAAGGGCATATTCAAGTGATGGCGACGGATCACGCGCCTCATACCTTGGAAGAAAAATCACAACCGTATCCCAGCAGTCCATCAGGTTTACCAGTGGTAGAAAATTTCCTACCACTGATGCTGGACCAAGTGGTCAAAGGTCGGTTTACGCTTCCGCAATTGGCGTCTTGGATGAGCGACGCACCGGCACGAGTTTGGGGTATCGTTGGCAAAGGTCGAATCGCGGTCGGTTACGATTCCGACTTGGTATTGGTTGATCTCGCCCAGTCAAAAACCATTCTTGACGAAGAACAACACACGAAAAGTCGCTGGAGCCCATGGCATGGTTCAACGTTGACCGGATGGCCTGTGACGACCTGGGTGAGTGGCCGCTGCGTATACCAACGGGGACAATTCACTGAAGAGATGCGGGGTGAAAAACCAATCTTTGATCACGCGCGTGGTGGTTATTGGAACACCAAAGACGGCATTGGGATCATTTAATTTGGTTCTTCTCGGATTTTAGTGGCATCTGTCCAGCATGGGGGATTTTTTGAGGCATCTACTCCTGCGTCCAATGGGAGTCTAATGGGAGTCCAAAAAGCAGTCTCGGCGGAGCAACGTTCGTCGAGACTGCCCGCACCATTGGCGCACCATTGGCGCACCATTGGCGCACCATTGGCGCACCATTGGCGCG
>Ga0105051_10000992_pt1 | contig 39321 bp, 38 predicted proteins | sample FRY02_FD_78383 | JGI IMG/M metagenome (GOLD analysis project Ga0105051, IMG submission 78383) | Freshwater microbial communities from Lake Fryxell liftoff mats and glacier meltwater in Antarctica - FRY-02 (megahit assembly) | ecosystem: Environmental > Aquatic > Freshwater > Ice > Glacier... | reverse complement strand
ACGTTTAAACAGCGGCTTCTTTAGTGGGCGCTTTCTTGCGCGGAGCAAGCACCATCACCATTTGACGGCCCTCAAGCTTTGGCATCGCCTCGACGACTGCCATATCAGTCAGATCGTCACGCACACGCTCAAGCACACGCATACCAAGTTCTTGGTGCGCCATGTCGCGGCCACGAAATAACAATGTGACTTTGGCTTTGTCGCCCTCGTCCAGGAAGCGCTTCAGGTTACGTAATTTGACCTGATAGTCACCTTCGTCCGTCGCAGGACGAAACTTGACTTCTTTGACCTGGATGATCTTTTGTTTAGCGCGGGCTTCGGCCAAACGTTTTTGTTCTTGATATTTAAACTTACCGTAATCCATCAAACGGCAAACCGGTGGATCAGCATTAGGTGCGATCTCTACCAGATCAATATCACTTTCCTCAGCCATACGAATGGCGTCGAAAGTTTTAACAATACCGAGCTGTTCGCCCTCTATGCCTAATAAACGCACCTCGGGAACTCGAATTTCACCATTGATGCGATGGGGTTTTTCTGTTGCGATGTTGACGACTCCTAGTTGTTAGGTTGCCTGCGGCGCAGGCAAACCGGAATTGCGGCGCAAGGCCACGTCTTCATTCAGTAGTGTAGCGAATTGAGCAATTGGCATCACGCCGAGCTCGACTCCACCACGTCCACGTACAGCTACTGTTCCCGCTTGGCGCTCTTTTTCACCGACCACCAAGATATACGGAAGCTTTTGCAAGCTGTGTTCACGAATTTTATAGGTAATTTTTTCACTACGACAATCTGATTCTACTCTAAAGCCTTGTTTTTTCAGGCTTTGTGTAATTTCTACCGCATAAGCCGCTGCGTGCTCCGAAATACAGCACACAACAGCTTGCACAGGAGCGAGCCATGCGGGCATGGCACCAGCATGGTTTTCAATCAACATGCCAATAAATCGTTCAAAGGAACCAAGAATGGCACGATGCAGCATGACAGGCGCACGGCGCTGATCTGACGCATCAACAAACTCAGCTCCGAGGCGCTGAGGCATTGAGAAATCTACCTGAATAGTGCCACACTGCCAATGGCGACCAATGGCGTCTTTGAGTGTGTATTCGATCTTAGGGCCATAGAACGCGCCCTCGCCTGGAGTCACTTCGAACTCGCAACCGGTACGTTTGAGACTTTCCATCAGCGCGGTCTCGGCTTTATCCCACACCTCGTCGCTACCAATTCTCTTTTCCGGGCGCGTCGCGACTTTGTACAGTACCTCGGTAAAGCCAAAGTCTGCGTAAACTTTTTGCAGCAAAGACGTGAAGTCAGCGCATTCATCTTGCAGCTGATCTTCAGTACAGAAAATGTGACCGTCGTCTTGGGTGAATCCACGCACGCGCATCATGCCGTGCAAAGAGCCTGAGGGCTCATTGCGATGACACTGACCGAACTCACCGTAGCGCAAAGGCAAATCTCGATAGGAATGCAAGCCCGAATTAAATATCTGAACATGTCCGGGGCAATTCATCGGTTTCAAACCGTAGACGCGATTTTCAGACTCGGTCGTAAACATGTTCTCACGGTAATTATCCCAATGCCCGGTTTTTTTCCAGAGGGAAATATCTAGAATCTGAGGTGCTTTGACCTCTTGATAACCGTTGTCACGGTAAACCGCACGCATGTATTGCTCGACTTGTTGCCAAATCGCCCAACCCTTGGGATGCCAGAAGATCAGGCCGGGGCCCTCTTCTTGGAAATGAAATAAATCTAGATCTCGCCCAATTTTGCGATGGTCTCGGCGCTCTGCTTCCTCGAGCATATGCAGATATGCATCTTGATCTTCTTTGGTGGTCCAAGCCGTACCGTATATACGCTGCAACATTTCATTGTTGCTGTCGCCGCGCCAATATGCGCCTGCGACTTTCATCAACTTGAACACCTTGAGTTTGCCAGTGCTGGGGACATGAGGCCCACGGCACAGGTCAATGAAGTCCCCTTCGCGATAGAGACTGATGGTTTCGTTACCGGGGATGGCACCGATAATCTCGGCTTTGTAAGACTCGCCAATCCCTTTGAAATAGGTCACTGCATCATCTCGCTTCCATTCTTCACGCGAGACGATTTCGTCCTTTTTGGACAGTTCTGCCATTTTCTTTTCAATAGCAGTGAGATCCTCAGGCGTGAATGGACGCTTGTAAGAGAAGTCGTAATAAAACCCATTGTCGATCACTGGACCGATGGTGACTTGCGCGTCGGGGAAAAGTGACTTGACCGCATAGGCGAGCAAATGTGCCGTTGAATGTCGAATGAGGTCGAGTCCGTCTGCATCCTTGGCGGTAATGATCGCCAGATGCGTATCGTTTTCAATGCGGTAGGTGGTATCAACTAGACGGCTTTCACTCGCATCCGTGATGCGCCCACCCAACGCCGCGCGGGCAAGCCCTGCGCCAATAGATTGGGCGACTTCAGCAACCGTGACCGGACCTGGGTATTGACGCTGCGACCCGTCGGGGAGCGTGATTGAAAGCATCTGCACTAATCCTGTAACAAGCGAAAACATCGAGAAACGGGCGGGGACGTAGCGTCACACAAAAAAAGGCAGATGCCGCCTGTTTAACTTTGAGTTCCCCGCTCATCTCACCAGAATGACTCGTAAGTTTACCATTTCATCACCAAGGTCCTGCTTGATGACCGATGCGCAATTAACCTAGACTTCTGCTATTGTTTAGCGATAAGCCTGACCGGCACACAATTCTAATGACATAAAGAGACATTGCCATGAGACTACTCACACGTGTATTTTCGTCCCTCACCCTGCTCTTGGCCTCGGCCCTGCCGACAACACTGCTTGCGCAAGCTTACCCTTCCAAGCCAATCACAATTGTTGTGCCTTACGGTCCAGGTAGCGGTAATGACATGATCGCCCGCGAAGTCGCACAACAGCTCACCACCATAATGAAAACGACGGTGTTGGTTGAAAATAAGGCGGGCGCGACGGGAAACATTGCGACGGATTACGTGGCTCAGGCCAAGCCAGACGGCTACACAATCTTTTTGACCAGTACGAGTGGCATTATCAATCAGGTGACCAACCCCGCCGTCAAAACAGATCTGTCAAAAGACTTTGAATCCATTGCATTTGCAGCGGGTCTGCCCTACGTAGTCGCTGTGCCGCCTAGCCTTCCCGCTAAGTCTTTAGCCGATATCGTCAAGCTCGCTCAGGCGACCCCCGGAAAGCTGAATTACAACGGTCCGTCTGGAAGTGTGTCGGACTACTTGGGAACAATGCTCAAGGCATCCAACAATTTGGACATGGTCATGATTCCTTACAAGAGCACATCGGACGCTCAGGTCGATGTGCTTGCTGGCAGAATTCAAGTCTGGTTTACGACAGCGGCTTCGGCGATCGGTTTGGCTAAAGGCGACAAAATTCGAGTGATCGCCGTCACGGGGGAGAAGCGCCTGCCAGCTCTGCCTGATGTGCCGACCGTTAAGGAGGCTGGCATACCAGGTATGTTTACTGAGGTTTCATTCTTTTTTCTAGCGCCTGCAGGCACACCCAAAGATGCGGTCGACTTGCTGAGCCGCAGTATCAATACTGCCCTCCAAAATAAAGCCGTAGAAGACCGTTTAGCCAATATGTCGGTCCAGGTAAAAACCGGCTCACCTGCCGAGGTCAACGCACACATCAAATCCGAAATGGCCAAGTGGTCCAAGGTCGCAAAGAGCGTCACTAAATAAGCACACTCGAACTGATGAATGGACTCAGGAATATAAAGGCAGGTGAATCACATGGATGGCTGGAGAGCAAGACTTGGATTTTTACTTCCACCAGGAAACCCAAACATAGAACCAGAGTTATTTGCTCTCAAACCCCCAGGCGTCTCTGTTCACTTCGGTCGCATGATTGCCCGTGGGACCCCTGGTGCGCATGACGGACAAGATGCACGAACGCGATCTCAGCTAGACCACATCGACGAACCCACAGAAATGCTCGCGCTTATTAGGCCGCAGGTCATTGCACTGGCGCATACAGCGTCAAGCTATATGCTCGGGCGCGAAGGCGAACAGGCGCTCACCGCTAGGCTTGAACGTCAATACAACGTGCGTTTCACCTCCGCCTTTGCAAGCGTCATCGCTGCAATGAATCAGTTAGGCGTCAAAAAAATCGCGCTTGGCACACCTTATGCTGAAGCACAGACGCTTGCTGGAAAGGGCGCGCTTGAGGAATACGGCATGAACGTCGTCAGTGTCCGCAGGCTTGAAAACGTCAGAAATATCTACGAAGAAACACCAGAGCGTGCCTATGGCTTAGCAAAGGCTGCTAATACAGACGAAGCGGAGGTTGTTTTTTTGAGCGGTGTTGGCATGCCAACTGTCGAAGTTCTTGATGCGCTTGAGCGAGACTTGGGTAAGCCCGTTATTTCAAGCGTGGCCGCGATGATGTGGCACTGTTTACAGATTGCCGGGGTCGAGCCAGTCGTGCCTGGATACGGAAGTTTGCTCCGTGGGGTTTGACCAAAAATAGTAACAAAAGGCGTTTAAAAATCGATGTGGACAGACGGCAAGAAGAAGAAAACGAGACACAAAAAAAGCCCCGATATCGGGGCTTTAATTTCTAGAATTGGTAGGCGGTATTGGGCTCGAACCAACGACCTCCACGATGTCAACGTGGCGCTCTAACCAGCTGAGCTAACCGCCTGTAAAGAACAAGATTATATCGGTTTTAACTATCGGCTGTCAAAGCGCCTGAATCATCCGCTTTTTTAACAGCAGAAATAAAAGCCTCAATCTTGTTGGCAGATTTAATTCCGGGAGCATCCTCGACACCGCTACTCACATCTACGGCCCATGGACGCACGTTGCGCAGAGCAATATCGAGATTTTCAGCAGAGAGTCCGCCAGACAGAATCAATGCGGCGCGCTGCGATGCATCCATCGCGAGTATCTCTGACAGCAGTTGATGATCAAAACCATGACCGCTACCACCATAGGCTGGGGTGTAACTATCAAACAGCCAGCCGCGCGCGCCATGAAATCCTTGGCAAGCTCGAGCAAGACCCTCCGGGGTATCGATCCCGGGCGCACCGACTCGAAATGCCTTTAAATAAGGCCATCCAAATGATGCACAAAACTCGGGAGACTCATCCCCGTGAAACTGAAGCAAAGTCGGATGCATTTGGTCAATCACCGAACGCACAAATTGCACATCCGGATTTACAAACAGTGCGACTGAATTGACAAAGGCAGGCAATCGCTCGACTAGCTCGCTCGCACGTTCCGCACTCACGAATCGCTGACTACTCGGATGAAAAACGAACCCTACCGCGTCAGCACCCGCATTCACCGCAGCTAGCAAATCCAGTTCGCGCGTGATTCCACAAATTTTAATTCTAGTGCGCATCGTTTTTGCCCTATCTTTTTACAATTTAGAAATACGGTGTGGACATTTGCTTAGCTTAAACCAAAGAGATCCAAACCCGTTGAATGCTCGGTTACTACGGGAAAGGATTGCCCTGGATATGTAATATTCGTGAGATACAGGCCATCAGGCGCAAATGTTGGAGCGCCTTGGGTCCGGTCTCTCAACGCGAGTAACTGTGAAACGTAATTGACCGACTCCCGCCCCTGCCCCACTTGAATTAATGCGCCAATAATATTTCTAACCATGTGGTGCAAAAAAGCATTCGCTTTCAGTTGAACCACAATCCGCGGGCCACTGTGCGTAAAGTTCAACACATGCATCGTACGTACAGGCGTTTTAGCCTGACATTGGGAGGATCTAAAACTACTGAAATCATGCTCACCAAGCAAACATGTTGCCGCTTGCTGCATCGCACTGACATCAAGGGGCTGAAATACCCAGCCTGCCCGACCCTGCCACAATGGATGCCGAACACGCGTATTTAAGATAACGTACGTGTATGTGCGCGCTGAAGCAGAAAAGCGCGCATGGAAATCATCAGAAACGTACTGCGCCCATTGCACAGAAATAGAGTCAGGAAGATGGGCATTCGTACCTCTTACCCAGGACTCTAAAGTCCTGTTCACCGCCGCGTCTAGGTGAACAACTTGATTTAGAGCATGCACTCCCGTGTCTGTTCGACCGGCACAGACCGTCGTGGTTGCACTCCCTATAAAAGCTTGTAGGGCACGCTCTAAAGTATCCTGTACTGTTAATCCGTGAGGCTGGGTTTGCCAGCCTTGCCACGGCCTACCGTCGTACGCAACACCGAGAGCTATTCGCGTCATTGTCCGGCAAAGCCCGTCAGTCTTGCGGCGATCGACGCTTAGGCTTTAGTTTCTGGCGCATTCGTTTTACCCACAACAGCTGGATCATCACCCTCTAGGTTTAAATCGATAGACTGAAGCTTTTCATCAAAAGCAGACTCGAGCGCTGGATTTGTGCGAGGGGCATCATCCGTGGACTCATTTAGCTCCTGCCGACCAGCGCGTCTGAGCAGAAAGGCAATCAGTAGCGCTAATAATCCTGAAATCCCAAGCACCAAACTCAAAACATGGTCGGATGCGTAATCTTTAACTTGAATAAAGGTATTCTTAACTTTATTGGCTGCTGAGGCATCTGTGCTCTGCACACCTTGCTGACCAGTCGCTTTGCTAGATTGCATGCCACCAGCGGCTGCACTAGCAGAGCCAGCTGCACTCGCCGTAGGAGATTGACCTGACGCCTTAGAACCAGAACCGAGAGCCTCAGCCGAACCCGCACCTGAGCTTGATCCTGAAGCCGATGCTGAGCTTGCGCTTGAACCTGAAGCCGAAGCTGAGGTTGTGCTTGAACCTGAACCTAAGCTTGAGCCTGAGCCTAAGCCTGAAACCGATGCTGAGCCTGAGCTTGAGCCTTGTGATGCAACTGATGCTTGCGCTAAACCTGATCCTGATCCTGATCCTGATGTTGAACCTGATGAAGGTGCGCTGGCCGTACCAGCCAAACTAGTAACCCCTGGTGTACCAGCAGCGCTAGAAGACCCTGCTGCACCTGCTAAGCCTACGGTACCCGCCACACCTGCAGAACCCGTGACACCAGTTACGCCAGTTGCGCCAGTTGCGCCAGTTGCGCCAGTTAAACCAGCAACACCTGTAGCACCCGGCACTCCAGGAGCACCTGCAGCACTAGCAACACCAGCAGCACCAGGCACTCCAGAAGCACCTGCAGCACCAGCAACACCCGGCACTCCAGCAGCACCAGTGGCACCCGTAGCGCCAGAAATCAATGTTTTACCCGAAGCCGCCAGGCTTTTTTGAAGGGCATCTCTTAATTCCTCAACATTTTTTTGAAGCGCCTCAACGCGAGACTGCATCTCACTGAGTGCGTTAGCAGTCGCCACGCGCGCATCAGATTGCTGATCCGCAGGATTGTTTGAAGAAAGCCGTACCTGATCGCCTGCCGGTGCTTGTTTTGGCACCTCCACAGCAGTAGTCACCTTGCCCGACTCTACAGGGGCAACGGCGACTGTCTGAACACGACCTGTCGGTGCAACACCAGCACCGCGGCGCGCCCTAAAAGCACCATCATGCTTAGCAAACATCGCTCGCGCGTATTTTGGATCCACACGTCGAATCGTGGCTGCATCGGGAATTTGGAGCGTCGAGCCAGCACGCAGCAGATTCATATTTTCCGAAATGAAAGCTTGAGGGTTCGCCTCGTAAATCGCCCACATTACCTGATAAATATCCGCACCCGGAACGACTCTAGACATTGCAATGCTGTAGAGCGTATCACCACGAGAGACCTGAACAAGCCCTGCACCTCGGTCGCTTGTCAGTACCAGATAACTGGATTGGATGGCAGTGGTACCTGATGCCGTGGTGAGACTGATTAATACGTCAATGACGGGCCGATCAACCGCTTGAGTCGAGCGCAAAACAATCGTCCTAGAGGAAGCATTGAGGCCCGGCTCGACGGCAATCGACATCGATTCGATTGCCGCAGGCAATGTCAGACCGGCCTGCACCCAAGCCGATGGATCAGCAATGGTGGCCTTGAGTACTTTGAGGTCATCAGCAGTCAGCCCAGTGACTGGAACTGAAACCTCCAGAGGCGAACCCGCAACAGAGTTGACCCGACCATGTCCAGGCTGCGCCGCCTGAGTCAAGCCAAAGGTGCCAACTGACAGCCCCATGCAAAGCAAAAAAGGGGTGGCAGCACGCGTTAGGGCGCGACCAGATGAACGCAAATGACCAGCCATGAAAAAGCTTCCCTTTCTTTATAGTTCGCCAAGCGATATACGCAACATGCGTCGCAAGGGCTCAGCGGCACCCCACAAGAGCTGATCACCGATGGTGAAGGCGCCAAGATATTCGGAACCCATCGAGAGCTTACGCATCCGGCCAACAGGGATATCGAGCGTACCCGTCACAGAGACAGGCGACAACGCACGAAGAGTATCTTCCTTGGTGTTGGGTATAAATTTGGCCCATTCTGTACCCTCGGCAATCATGCCGGCGATCTCATCAAGAGGCACGTCACGCTTGAGCTTGATGGTGAGCGCCTGGCTGTGGCAGCGCATCGCACCGACTCGAACACACAATCCATCAATTGGAATCGGGGATGTGCCGAATCCCTCGCCACGACCAAGAATCTTATTCGTCTCGGCCTCGCCCTTCCACTCTTCTCGGGACATACCATTGCCGAGATCTTTGTCGATCCAGGGAATCAGGTTGCCAGCAAGCGGAATCCCGAAGTGCTCGGTCGGAAGCTGCTCAGATTGTTGTGTCGCAAGCACTTTACGATCAATCTCCAAAATCGCTGAGGAAGGATCAGTCAGCTCAGCCTTAACTGATTGATTCAAAAGACCAAACTGCGTGAGTAACTCGCGCATATGCTGCGCACCGCCGCCAGAGGCAGCTTGATAGGTCATACTGGTCATCCACTCGATCAAGTCGTGTTTAAACAGCCCCGCCAAACCCATCATCATGCAACTCACCGTGCAGTTACCACCGATAAAGTCGCGCGCACCTCGATGCAAAGCGGCATCAATCACCGCACGATTGACTGGGTCAAGGACGATAATCGCGTCATTTTTCATCCGCAGAGTACTGGCCGCATCAATCCAGATGCCGGTCCAACCTGCAGCACGCAGCTTTGGATAAACCTCACTCGTATAGTCACCACCCTGCGCGGTAACAATGATGGGAAGCTTTTTGAGCGCGTCGATGTCAAAGGCATTTTGCAAAGCGGTCGAACCTGCCCAATCAGGCGCACGACCCCCTGCATTGCTGGTAGAGAAGAAAATCGGATCGATCAGATCAAAGTCTCCCTCATCACGCATACGCTGCATGAGGACCGAACCCACCATTCCGCGCCAACCTACCAATCCGACTGATTTTTTCATCTCAACAACGCCACGAAAAATAATTAAATATGCTCAATTTTAGCGCTAAGGAGCAGGCGCGTCAGAAGTGCCCAACTGTCCGTGGCGTACTCAGTGATCAGCCTAGGGCTTTGAGGACGGCATCGCCCATCTCGGCTGTACCGACTTTAGTTGTGCCGGGTTCAAAAATGTCGGCAGTACGCAGCCCCTGCTGAAGGACTTTTTGCACGGCCTGTTCAATACGATCTGCTAAGCCGGCGCTATCAAGTGAGTAACGCAACATCATGGCGGCCGATAGAATCGTCGCTAAGGGGTTGGCAATACCCTTTCCTGCAATATCTGGCGCAGAGCCATGGCTCGGTTCGTATAAGCCTTGGCCGGAAGCATTCAAAGAAGCTGAGGGCAACATGCCAATCGATCCTGTGAGCATTGCAGCTTCGTCGGACAAAATATCACCGAACAAGTTACCGGTCACGATCACATCGAATTCGCGAGGTGCACGCACGAGCTGCATTGCGGCGTTATCCACATACATATGGGTGAGCGCTACATCTGGATATTCTTTGGCTACATCGATTACGACATCGCGCCAAAGCTGGGAAGTCTCTAAGACGTTTGCTTTGTCGACGCTACACAGTTTGCCTTGGCGCTTTTGGGCGGCTTGAAAACCGATATGTGCAATTCTGCGGATTTCCGGTTCTGCATAACGCATGGTATCGAAACCTTCGCGCGATCCTGCGTAGGGGCCATCGGTCGCCGTACGAATACCGCGTGGTGTTCCAAAATAAATATCCCCTGTGAGTTCACGCAGGATCAGGATATCGAGACCGGAGACGATCTCCGGCTTGAGGGACGAGGCATTGGCCAACTCCGGATACAAAATAGCTGGGCGCAAGTTAGCAAATAGCCCAAGTGCCTTACGTAGACCCAAAATGGCTTGCTCAGGGCGGTGTTCACGAGGCAATTTGTCGTATTTCCAATCACCGACTGCACCGAACAAAATCGCATTAGATTCCTGTGCGAGCTTAAGTGTCGCAGGGGGTAAGGGATGGCCATGCAGATCAAAAGCCGTCCCGCCGACGGGAGCCTCATTAATCTCTAGGGCTGGATCAAGCACACGCAACACCCGAACGGCTTGCTCGATGATTTCCGACCCAATACCGTCACCTGGGAGAACTGCAATTTTTTTTGCCATGTTTAAGCTTACCTAAAAATAATGGGCCGGAGAACCGGCCCGAAACAAAGTCAATGCGTTAGCGCGCACCGATTGGAACCACGTCCAACCAAGGATGACGGGCCAAGCGTTCGTTTTCGAAGTTGCGGATTTTGTCAGCATGACGCAACGTCAGACCGATTTCGTCTAAGCCGTTGACCAAACAATATTTGCGATGCGCCGTGATGTCAAAATTCATGGCACGACCATCTGGTGCAATCACCAATTGTTTCTCGAGATCGATCGTTAATTTGTAACCAACGAACCCACGCACCTCATCGAACAAACGCGACACTTCCAACTCGGTCAACACAATGGGCAAGAAGCCTGTCTTGTAGCTGTTGTTAAAGAAAATATCTGCAAATGAGGGGGCAATGACAGCCCTGAAACCATATTGAGCTAGAGCCCAAGGCGCATGTTCACGACTAGAACCACAACCAAAGTTCTTGCGACCCAAGAGAATCGAAGCACCTTGGTAGCGCGACTGGTTCAAAATAAATTCAGGGTTGAGCGGGCGCTTGGCGTTATCCATGCCGGGCTCGCCGTGGTCTAGATAGCGCAATTCATCAAACAAATTCGGGCCAAAACCCGCACGCTTGATGGATTTGAGAAACTGCTTGGGGATGATCAGATCAGTGTCGACGTTTTCACGATCGAGCGGAGCGACCAAGCCTTGGTGTGTTGTAAATGCGTCCATGTCTTTTACCGAAAGTTACGTACGTCGACAAAATGACCAGCAATCGCAGCCGCGGCTGCCATGGCTGGGCTCACGAGATGGGTTCTGCCCCCCTGCCCTTGACGACCTTCAAAATTACGATTTGAGGTCGAAGCGCAGCGTTCCTGGGGCTCAAGACGGTCGGCATTCATCGCCAAACACATCGAACAGCCAGGCTCGCGCCATTCGAAGCCTGCCTCAATGAAGATCTTGTCCAGACCTTCACGTTCGGCTTGAGCCTTCACAAGACCCGAACCAGCAACCACCATCGCTTGACGTACATTGCTGGCGACATGTTTGCCGCGAGCAATCGCAGCCGCAGCACGCAAGTCCTCAATCCGCGAGTTTGTGCATGACCCAATAAAGACACGATCAATTTTGATGTCTTCAATCGCAGTGTTGGGCTTGAGGCCCATGTATTGGAGTGCACGCTCCATGCCAATACGACGCATTTCGTCTTTTTCACGTTCTGGATCTGGAACGCGCCCTGTCACGGGCAACACCATCTCTGGAGAAGTTCCCCATGTGACTTGAGGAACAATTTGACGCGCATCAATATCGACTACACGATCAAAATGAGCCCCTTCGTCCGTGTGAAGCGTTTTCCAATAAGAAACAGCCTGATCCCAAAGGGCGCCAGACGGTGCAAAAGGACGACCCACAAAGTAATCAATGGTTTTTTGATCTACGGCGACCATGCCCGAACGGGCACCCGCCTCGATCGCCATGTTGCACAAGGTCATACGACCTTCTACGGAGAGATCACGGATTGTGCTGCCAGCAAACTCGATTGCATGGCCTGTACCACCCGCTGTACCGATCACACCAATGATGTGCAGGATGATATCCTTGGCAGTACAGCCCGCAGGAAGAGCACCCTCAACGCGCACCAACATGTTCTTGTTTTTCTTGGCCTGCAGAGTCTGAGTGGCCATGACATGCTCGACCTCAGAGGTTCCGATGCCAAAAGCCAACGCGCCAAAAGCACCGTGAGTACTAGTATGCGAGTCGCCACAGACAACAGTCATACCAGGCAATGTTGCGCCCTGCTCGGGTCCGATCACATGCACGATACCTTGCCGCAAATCGTTCATGCGGAATTCGATGACTTGATGCTTTTCACAGTTCGCATCGAGCGTGTCCACCTGCAACTTCGAAATCGGGTCAGTAATGCCTTGGGCACGGTCAATGGTCGGCACGTTATGGTCGGCTACTGCCAAATTGGCATTCAAGCGCCATAACTTACGTCCAGCCAGATCAAGCCCTTCGAAGGCCTGCGGACTGGTGACCTCATGTAAAAGATGACGATCGATATAAAGAATTGCCGTGCCATCTGATTCTTCATGAACCACATGGGCATCCCAAAGCTTGTCGTATAAAGTTTTTTTCATGACGCTTGTCTCTACCACACACTATTGAATAGGTTTAGCTCTTGATTATGCCATAGCAATCAGGCTGTTAAAGCTCAGCCTTGACATTTAGTCTAATCACTCAGCCAACGTGCTCGCCGCACTGGGCCCGGTGACGCAAAGCGTGATCAATCAATATGATGGCTAGCAAGGATTCCGCAATTGGTGTTGCCCGAATGCCAACGCAAGGATCATGCCGACCCAGTGTCTGTACCGAGACAGGATTGCCTGCTCGGTCAATCGAACGTCGCTCGACGCGAATGCTTGAAGTCGGTTTGATCGCCAGACTGACGGTAATCGGCTGCCCAGTGGAAATACCCCCGAGTACGCCGCCCGCGTGATTGGTCAGAAAACCAGTTGGTGTAATTTCGTCCCCATGCTCGGACCCACGCTGCACGACGCTGTGAAATCCCGCGCCAATCTCTACTCCCTTGACCGCATTTAAACCCATCATGGCATGAGCAATATCAGCATCAAGACGGTCGTAAATGGGTTCGCCCCAACCGGCTGGCAATCCCTCGGCAACGACCTCAATACGAGCACCGATGGAGTCGCCGTCCTTACGTAACTGATCCATATAGGCCTCAAGCTGCGCAACAACGTCGGGATTAGCAGAATAAAACGGATTATTAGGCACGTGCTCCCAGGCAACAAAAGGCATGGAGATGGCGCCTAATTGGCTCATATAGCCTCGCACCGAAACGCCGTACTGCTTTGCAAGCCACTTCTTGGCAATCGCACCTGCTGCCACGGTCGGCGCAGTCAACCTCGCCGAAGAACGCCCCCCCCCTCGCGGGTCACGGACGCCGTATTTTTTAAAATAGGCAAAATCTGCATGACCAGGGCGAAAGGTATCTGCAATGGCGCTGTAGTCTTTGCTGCGCGCGTCAACGTTACGGATCAGTAAAGCAATGGGTGTCCCTGTTGTCTTTCCTTCGTAAACACCAGACAAAATTTCAACTTGATCCGCTTCTTGACGCTGCGTGACGTGACGTGAGGTACCAGGACGTCTCCTGTCGAGCTCAAACTGAATATCCTGTTCTGACAACTCGAGTCCAGGAGGGCAACCATCCACAACGCAGCCGATGGCAGGTCCGTGGGATTCGCCAAAGTTCGTGACACAGAATAAAGTACCTAGAGTGTTGCCAGACATGGTTAAGCAAGCCGTTAAAGTTGAGCGCGACTAACGATTTTCGCGCGGCAGACTGCATTATTGCATCAGGAGGAGCAACTGACTTCTATTTTGCTTGCCCAGTGCGGTGGCAGGGCTGAGTAGATCTCCATCCCGGGTTGGGCGGCAAAAGGATTAGACAAAACCTTTAGCATCCGCTCAAGTGCAGAAAAATCCCCTTGTTGAGTCGCCTCAATGGTCTGCTGAGCAAGATAATTACGCAATATATAAAGTGGATTGACAGCGAGCATCCCGCTGACACGCGCTTGCCATTGAACAGACTCTTGAGCGAGACGGTCACGATAACGGACCAACCAAGCATGAGCGGCCTCCCGGTCGACGAACAGATCAACAAAGGGCTTTAAATCGCTCTCGCTTTGGCCTGAAGTCCCACCAAGATCGTGAGCGATTTGCCCCTGAGTTGCTTGTGTCAAGCCAGGTGCATAGGCAAGCTGTCGAAATGTCATTGTGAAATCTGCATGGTTTGCCTGCATCACACTCCAGAGATCATCAATCAACTCAGCATCGCCATTTTGCCAAGTGTTCAAGCCGAGCTTTTGACTCATACGGGACTGCATCGCCGCGAGGAAAGTTGGCTCAAACTGATCCAATGCTCCTCTGAGGGCATCTGCATCATTGACAACCGAGAACAAACTGTTGGCGAGTTGATAGAGATTCCAGTGTGCAACAGCAGGCTGAGCATGCCAAGCATAACGACCGTTGCTATCGGTGTGATTACAGATATGACGTGCATCAAAACCATCTAAAAACCCATAGGGGCCATAGTCAAGCGTCAACCCAAGGATAGACATATTGTCGGTGTTCATGACGCCATGGCAAAAACCAACCACCTGCCAGCTCGCCATTAATTCAGCCGTGCGTTTTACAACACACTCAAGAAAACTCACGTTGCGTGAGTCAGGATGTTGAGTGGCCCCGTCAGACGACACAAGTACTTCTGGATAGAAGCGTTCTATGACGTAGTCCGCCAATTGACGAACTAAATCAGGGCGTTTACGCGAGGCCCAGTGCTCAAAAGAACCAAAACGTATGAAGCTTGGTGCCATTCTGGCAACCACTGCGGCAGTCTCAACCGTCTCACGCATGACAGGATCATCCGCAGCCACCAGAGACAGTGCACGGGTTGTTGGAATACCTAAGCCTTGCATGGCATGACTGGCTAGATACTCTCGCACCGAAGAACGCAAAACAGCTCGTCCGTCTCCCATACGCGAATAAGGCGTCATGCCGGCGCCTTTAAGCTGAAGCTCCCAATTGCCGAGCGGACCGACGACCTCACCCAACAGGTGAGCCCGTCCGTCGCCTAACTGTCCTGCCCACACACCAAACTGATGCCCGCTATAGACCGCCGCGAGAGTATCCCCGCCTGGCATCGGGCTCGAGCCACTGACAACGTCTAAAAATGCTTGGGACTTTAATGCTTGTGAGGACAAGCCTAACATCGCTGCAGCGTGTAGATCAGCATGGACTAATCGTGGATTTTTAAGGGGTGTCGTTGGTAGGCGCGTGTAAAACTCAAGACCAAGCGACGCAAAACTATTGTCAGTCTTTAATTCAGAGACCGAATCCTTCAGTGCAGATTGGGATGACATCGTCGTCGCCGGCAAAGCCGTTGAGGATGACTCGGAAACAGACGAAGGAGATGCTTGAAAATCTGCAATTGGATGCTTCATTGACTGGAAACCTCAGGGCGAACTTTAGACTCATCCTGCACCATCATTTTGGCCTGGGCATCAGCTTGCTTTTTTAGCTGCTTGGCATAACGCTTAGCGGGCCTGACATAAAACAGCGCAGAAAAGAAAAATATTGAAGATAAAATGATTTCAATCCATGCCATACCAATAGAGGGTCCAGGCGGATCAGACATGACCCGAACGACGCCTTCCATCAAGTACAAAAGCACAAGCATGGAGGCCCACTGAATCGTGTAGAGGCTGCCACGCGAAACACCTCGAAAAGCAAATGCTAGAGGTAAAGCCTTTAGAAATAATAAAGTGCCACCGGGCCTAAGCGGTGCAAGCCAAATCTCCCAAAGCAGACACAATACAAACAAACATAAAAGAGAGACTAGCGCGACACGCTGCAATACAACATTGAGTGTCGGTCGATTTATCATTTGAGGAGGAGCTAGATGATTCATGCTGCTATTATCGCTCGAGTGAAGGTTAATCATGCATTAACCACATCCTGCAAGTGAACCGCAGGAGGATCCAAACGAATGAAGACGCAATCTTCCTTTAAAACTAGATTTTGCGCTCGGCTGAGCGCTTGGCGCATCATTGTCACGACCAGTGCGCAACGTCTTAGCCAAGTCGATGCGTTTGATCTTGCTGGCAGTCTCACTTTCACCACCGTTCTGGCGATCGTTCCCTTATTAGCGGTCGCGTTAGCACTTTTTACCGCGTTTCCACAGTTTCACGATTTCAGTGATGCTTTACAGACCTTTCTGACAAATAGCCTGATGCCCCCCGTGGTCTCGGAAAACGTCATGTCTTATCTCAACGAGTTTGCGCTCCAAGCGAGCCGACTCACCGCGATTGGCGGAAGTTTTCTGTTTGTGACGGTGGTTTTACTCATTTTGTCTGTTGACAAGGCACTCAGTGCAATTTGGCGCGTCAATCGCCCTCGGAGTGTTGGACAGCGACTATTGGTGTACTGGGCGCTCTTGACACTTGGGCCACTGATGACAGGCGCCAGCCTTTGGGCAACCGCCCTACTGGCACGTGAATCATTTGGGGTGATCTCTCAAATCCCTTATTTGTTGGAACTGACTTTAAAAATATCACCATTTGTCGTCAGTGCAGCGGGCTTTGCCGCCTTATTTGCAATCGTGCCCAATACACGGGTCGCACCGCGCGATGCCATGATCGGCGGCTTATTGGTCGCCGCCTTACTCGAATTAATGAAGCTGGGCTTTGCATATTACGTTTCCCAAATTTCGACCTACACCGCGATCTATGGCGCGTTCGCTGCACTCCCCGTCTTTCTGATCTGGGTTTACCTATCTTGGTTGAGTATTCTTTTCGGCGCCATCGTGGCGGCCAATCTGCCGTATTTGCGTCAAACACGCGTGCGTAGCCAAGAACAACCCGGCGACCGACTACAAGATGCACTAAACATTATCAAAGCGCTCAACCAAGCCCGCACGCAGCATCCACCCAGTCGAAGCGTGTCGCAGCTCGTTGAGGATCTTCGCTTGCCGCAAGATCATGTTGAGAGCATGCTCAAAAACATACAAGAACTGGGACTCGCAGCGGCAACCCTTTCTCAAAAACGCGACCAATGGGTCCTTGTGTGCAATCTTTACACAACGGGACTCTCTGCCTTGCTCACGCGATTTTTGTTAAATCGTCAAGCCCTGCATCTTGATGAAAATATTGTACTCAGGCAAGCGTTATCGGAATTCGTCGACAAAAATAAAGACACGATGCTATCCGATGTGCTGTTGCAAAATGACAACCTCAGGGACCAACCCGTACAATCTGAAAAAAGCAGCACACAGGAGACGTACCATGTTAAAGGTCAGTGAAATTCTGCGGGTTAAGGGCAATACCCTTTTTACCGCCTCGCCTGAAACTTCAGTCATTCAAGCACTCGAAACGATGAGCGAGCAAGACATTGGATCCTTGGTGATCATGGATCGAGGTCGTCTTGCTGGCATGCTGACTTTTCGAGAAATTATCCGTCATGTCAACGGCAATCACGGGGCGGTCGGATCCACGACTATTCGTAGCATTATGGATGCAACGCCTGTCAGTGTCTCACCCGATACGGAGGCCGCCGAAGTCCAACGACTTATGCTTGAGAATCACTCTCGCTATATCCCAGTCATGGATGAAACGGTATTGATGGGGGTGATTTCCTTCTACGATATGGCGCAAGCGATTGTGGCTGCGCAGAAGTTTGAGAACTCCTTGCTAAAGGCCTATATTCGCGACTGGCCTGACGATGAATCAGAGCCTGCTAAATCGTCTTAGAAGCGAAATGATTAAAGGTTTCAGGTCGGGGGGTTCAGGTAGAAGGTTCAGGCAGAGCCGGCATCGATTGGTGCCGTGCTACCGACTTCAGCCCAGGCGCGCTTGATCAGCGTGGCATCATTTAAATTCAATAACTTCGAATCAGACAACATCCGTCTCCACAGTCGCGAGCGGGGACGACCATTAAATAACCCTAACAATGGTCGCACGACGATGCGTAGAGGGGTGTCACGCTCAATTTGAAGTGCCGCATACCTTACTAGCCTGTCTATGAGCTCTTGTTCCTCAAGGGGCTGCTGAGATGGCCAAAAAGCAGCCGATAGCTCAGTCAGGATAGAAGGATGATGCCAAGGCGCACGACCCAACATCACACCATCGAACGTATTGAGCGCTTGAGCGCAGTCCTCAACAGAATTTAGCCCGCCATTGAGCACAACGATCGCGTCTGGAAAGTCTCGTTTTAATTTGGCTGCATCGTCATAGCGAAGTGGCGGTACATCGCGATTATCTTTTGGTGTGAGACCTTTGAGCACAGCATTACGTGCATGAACAATGAAGACTCTGCATCCTGTGTCATAAATTGTTCCAACAAAATCCCGAACAAAACCGTAATCATCGTTGTAATCGAGTCCGAGTCGATGCTTCACTGTCACAGGAACACTGACAACATCCTGCATCGCTTTAACGCAATCGGCAACAAGTTGCGGCTCTGCCATCAAACAGGCTCCAAACGCGCCCTTTTGCACACGCTCTGAGGGGCAGCCACAATTCAGATTGATTTCATCATAGCCCCACTGGGCGCCCAGACGGGCGGCGCGACTCAATGCCTCTGGCTCACTCCCCCCTAGTTGCAAAGCAACCGGATGCTCCTGGTCATTAAAATCAAGATGGCGTTCAATATCACCATGGGTCAAGGCACCTGTTGTGATCATCTCTGTGTACAGCCGCGCATGCGGCGCTAACAAACGATGGAAGTAACGACAATGGCGATCCGTCACGTCGATCATCGGGGCAACATTGAGGCGCCAGCTGCTAGGATCAATTGCACAAACATCTTGATTAGACGGCTGAGTGAGCGGTTCAGTCTGGCTGGATAGGCTGTTGGTGGACGATGATCGTTCGTGAATTGGCATATGGAAAATCAGAAATAGTCCGAAGTGGATACCCACCATTTTATATGCCTAGCTCAGGGAACCACCTAGGCGAGGTTTGAGAGGTAGCATCCTTGCTAAAATCAAATAACTGATCAATCTGCTTCAACCGATACCTATGGCCGTATTTACTCAAGTCAACGACGACGATGCCCGAGTTTTACTCCGGGATTACGCTCTAGGAGAATTTCGTTCCCTGAAAGGTATCGCAGCAGGCATTGAAAACAGTAACTTTTTCCTCTCAACGAACCAGGGAGAGTTCGTGTTGACCGTATTTGAGGTCTTAAAAAGCGAACAGTTACCCTTTTATATTGAACTGATGAACCATCTGGCCGAAAGGTCCGTCCCAGTGCCTCAGCCGATGACCCGACACGATGGCAAGCGGCTGTCTACTCTACATGGCAAGCCTGCAGCCATTGTGACGAAGCTGCCGGGTAGCTTTGAGCCCCTCCCTACTACTAGGCACTGTGCCATCGCTGGACAAACACTCGCGCGAGCACACCTTGCCGGACGAGATTTTGCAATCCATCAGCCCAACTTACGAGGCTTGTCTTGGTGGGAAGAAACAGCGCCAACGGTGAAGCCCTTTTTGTCACCCGATCTCGCAGCGCTGTTGCAGAACAGTCTTGACGAACAGATTGCCTTGGCAAAGACAGATGATTACCAATCTTTGCCTTGTGGGCCTGCACATTGCGACCTATTTCGGGACAATGTATTGTTTGCTGGAACGCGTGCCGACCCAGTGATGGGCGGATTTATTGATTTTTATTTTGCGGGTGTCGATCATTGGGTGTTTGATGTGGCAGTCAGCATCAATGACTGGTGTATCGACCAGGCAACTGGGGTCTTTCAACCTGAGTTAGTTCAGGCATGGCTAAAGGCCTATGCCAACGTACGTCCCTTTACGTCGGCAGAACACCGAGTCTGGCCCGTCATACTAAGGGCCGCCGCTCTACGCTTTTGGATTTCAAGACTGTACGATTTTTATCTGCCCAGACCCGCCCGAACGCTCAAACCACATGATCCAAGTCATTTCGAGCGCATACTAACTCAAAGAACAATGGGTGCCATTCCGGCACTACCAAAGGAATCCTGATGCAAGCAGTTCCCTTACCTGCACTAGCCGGTTGGATGTGGGTCCGAGATGGCTGGTCGTTATTTCGTACCCAACCTCTTGCTTTTTTTTCTTGGGCAATGTTCGTCAGCCTGATGCTGATGGTTGCCACGATTACACCGCCCATTGGACCTGTTTTCTTTATCGTGCTGATGCCAACCGCAACGCTGCTGTCCTTATCGGCGGCAAGACATGCAACAAATGGTCAAAAAATTCTGCTTGGTACCTGGATCGAACCATTAAAACAGCCACTCGTATTTCGTCGTCTACTCGGAATGGGTGGACTATATGTGGGTATCTGTTTGGCGCTTGGTCTTGCTGTCTTCATGCCATTTTCAGCAGAAGTCACTGAGGCCCTCAAAAACGTCGAAAAAACAAACGATCTGATGCCACTTATGGATGCAGTACGCACTCCAATGGTGATTTTTGCAATTTTATATGTACTGATGGCGGCGATCTTCTGGTATGCACCAGCGCTCGTTGGATGGCATGGTGTTCGTGTCACGCAGGCACTATTTTTTAGTGGCATTGCTTGTTGGCGAAACAAATGGGCTTTTTTGGTTTATGGCCTTTGTTGGCTAGCTATTTTTCTAGCGATTGATTCGCTCCTCAGCGTCTTAATGCTTGCAGGACTCCCTGTGACCACGGCGGCTACTGTCCAAGTCCCCATCAACGTCGTTGCTACCGCTATTCTCTACTGCAGTTTTTACACGAGTTATGTTTCTGTGTTTCGTAGCAGTTTTACCCGGGAAGATCACACCGACGCCGAACAACCACCGCCGACGGATGACAGCACGCGCTCTAACTGAACTATGGTTGATAAACGCTGGTCTTCGGATATTGGCCTTGCCTCTACTACGGAACATGCATCCTTGTTGTAAGCCATACGATTTGGTTGTAGTTTAGGTATCAAGTCGATCACGCGTAGATCACGATCGACAAAAAATACAGCGATCGCATAACGCATACCAAAGGTATGAATGGCCCAACAAGGTCGTAACCACAGCAATTCCTGCTCTTTTAGTACAGGTCTCACCAACAAGCCACCTGCTCTAGCGAACCAGGTATCGGCGATCATTAAACGCATGTATGAACACTCCCAATAAAACATACTTGCCTCAGCTCAAACCCAAAAGCTGAACAACGACAGGAAAACCTAGCACGATGAAGGTGCAGGGAAAAATGCAAAGTGCCATCGGAAAGAGCATCTTGACGGGAGCTTGAAGCGCAAGTTTTTCAGCAAGCATGAGACGCTGTGCCCTCTGCTGATCTGCGTAAATCTGAATAATTCGTCCCAAACTAAAACCCATCGCCTCGCCTTGAATCAGTGAGGCAATAAGTTGCCTAACAGAAGAAATATTGAGACGCTGACTGAGTTGTCGCAGTGCCTGAACTCTCGGTTGTCCCGCACGCATATCGGCCAACATAATCGACCACTCTTGGTGGAGAGCTCCCTCACCGACGTGCTCAAGCGCTAATTGAATGGAGGCTTGTAGATTTAAACCCGCATCCAACCCAAGCCCCACCATATCGAGGAAAAATGGAAACTGTCGACTCATCATGTGAACGCGCTGTTGATGACGACGCTTTAGGTACAACGTGGGTACCCACCAGCCAAATAGCGCGAAGGAAAAAAACAAGATCCAAGCGAATAAATCACCAGACAAAAGCCTGACATCAAAAAGCCAAACGGTGACAAGCAAACCCACCGCCGCAGTCAAACACTGCAAGGCATATATCTGTGCAAAACCCCACTCTGACAGGCCAGCACGATCGAGCAATATTCCCAACCGCCTGCGCTGCCCCCATGTGACGAAAGGCACCAACGGTGTTCCCAGGACGCATGTCAAGAGCCAAAATGCGTGCTGTAGTCGACTATGACGACCACGTCTATGCTCAGCGTCACTTACTCCTCGACGCGCAATCAACCCTTTGAGTTGTTGCACCTGTGCAGGGTCTGTCAGTTGCCTAAAACGCTGCATCATCAAGGCAAAAGCGATGGTGGCGATGACGATTGCAATCAAACCACACATAATCGCGACATAGATCATCGACTAGACCTCAATCGCCAGAATGCGCCGAAGCCAGTAAATACCGACGCATTCAAGCAACAACACCAGCCCAAGCATTAACTGTCCAGTCTGACTTAAAAACATCAACTCAACTGAGGCAGGATCAATGAAACTCAGTGCTCCCAACAATACCAATGGCAAAGCACCCATCACCCAGGCTTGCATTTTCCCCTGAGCCGTCAGCACATCAATTTTTCCTGTCACATGCTGGCGAGCACGCAAATTAATAGAAAGACGCTCTAGTAGTTCGGCGAGCGAACCACCAGAGGCATTGCCAACGGCGAGAAGAGCAGTAACAAGCTCGACGCTTTCCGACGGCATCCGTTGATTTAATCCCGCGAGCGCTTGATTTAAGGGGATCCCCATACGATGCTCACGTAAAACCAGACTAACTTCCTGACACATTGGTGTCGGGGCATCTTCAGCAAAACTTTTAAGCGCCAACCCAATACTCGCACCAGAGCGTAGTGAGCCAGCAATGGCCATCAGTGCATCAGGCCACTGAGAATCGAAGAGTGCCATTCGACGGCGCAGTGCAGTCGACAACACTATTCTGGGCAGCACGAGTATTAGCCCTGCCAGCACCATCGCAAGCACGATGCTGTCACTCACAAACCAAGCAGACAAACCTATGGTCACGGACATGCAGCAAAGCGCTGGCCAAAGATGCGTCGTGTCAATAAAGACAAAAAGTTCAGACAAACTGGTTTGCGTTTGCTGTGTGACCGAGCTGCGATAACGTAACCATGCATAAGTCACGATTTGCTGGATCAAACACAAAGCAACACTCATAGAAATCCCTGCGAGGGCGATTCCAATGTAGATCATACGCATCCAAACCAACGTAACAACTCGGGGTCAGCTGTACGACCCCAATCTTCAAAACACTGAGGAACAATGCCGCATGGAATCGCCACCCCAGCGATTGGATCAAAACGCGCGACCGTTTGCATCTGTATACACCCCGACTCCAAGCCAACAATTTCAGCAACGTCATGCACAACGCGTCGACCATCAGGCAAACGTGCCTGTTGAACAACCAAATCGATTGCGGAACTAATTTGCTCCCGAATCGCACTGAGTGGCAATCCAGCATTGGCAGATAAAATCATGGTTTCTAGGCGGGACATGGCATCCCGCGGTGTATTGGCATGTAGAGTGGTCAGCGACCCCTCATGGCCTGTATTCATCGCAGCAAGCATATCTATAGCCTCGGGGCCCCTCACCTCGCCGACCACAATACGATCCGGTCGCATCCGTAGCGCGTTTCGCACGAGTCCACGCACGGTGACAGCACCCCGGCCCTCGGCATTCTCCGGCCGTGCTTCTAGAGAGACAACGTGCTGATGATGAATCTGTAATTCTGCAGAGTCTTCGATCGTCACGATACGCTGGTCCGAATCCACACAGTTGGCCAGCACATTTAAAAGTGTTGTTTTGCCAGAACCCGTTCCGCCAGCCACCAAAATATTCAAACGTCGTTTAATTGCGATATGTAAAAATTTAGCAAGCTCCGCGCTTAGGGTGCCGTTACTCACTAAACCATCCAGCACGATGCCCTTTTTCGTAAATTTTCGAATCGTCATACTGGCGCCTCGGATGGAGATGGGAGGTATGACAGCATTAATCCTTGAGCCATCTTTGAGTCGAGCATCCACCATCGGTGCCGCATCATCAAGCCTTCGTCCTAGCGGGAAAACAATTCTTTCAATGACGCCTCGCACGGCTTGCTCGCCGCTAAACTGAGAGTGACTTTTTTCGATTTTCCCTTCGCGCTCAATAAAAATCTCATCAAAGCGGTTAACCATAATTTCTGTAATGCTGACGTCTGCGAGCATTGACTCAAGCACACCAAGCCCAATCGCTTCATCAACGACCAGATCTGTGATCTCTTGTTGCTGTATTGCCGTGAGTGAACTGGTGTGATTCTCAAGCAAGGTTCCTACGCATTGAATAGCTTGTTCTCTGAGTGACTGTTCCGAAAGCGTCGCCACATCATTACGTCGCAAATCGAACGCTTTAAGCAAACCTGCATGTAATTCTCGACGAAGATCCCTAAAAGTATCCATCGATGATATCGAAAGTGAATGACTTGCCTTGAGCTCGGATTCGACTCCGACGGGGTCTCTATTCTGTAAAGACTCATGAGGCACTTGAGCCGGTAATAGTCGAATCAGGCAGGGACCCACCACGAACTCATCACTCTCAAGAATGGGTGCATGGCGTAATAATTTACGTCCATTGACTCTTGTTCCGTAAAGGGAGCCTAAGTCATCCACCTGATATCCATCCAGCGTTTTTGAAACCTTTAAGTGTCGACGCGCAACGCGCCAATGCGCGACACGCACATCACACTCAGCGCCTCTGCCCAATGTAAATGGAACAGCTTGCTGGAAACGCTCTTTTCGTCCGTCTTCATAAACAACAATCAAGTCAATCATTCCACTGTGCTCCACTGATCCAGTCCAACGGGGGCTTGTGAGGCTAAATTTTCAAAAGTTTCCCACTGTGAGTGCATACTTCCCTCCTGATTCCAATTCGGTGAGTCTGATTGCTGATGAATAGGTGTATTGAGTCGTTGCGGAGTACCAAAAGTCTCTTGCATGATTCCTGCTGCGTTTTCGACGCGCCTGACCATATCAGGATGATCTGCATTGACCACGACCGGTGTCACAAAAATCGCAAGCTCAGTCTCTCTGTACTGATCACGCTTTACACCAAATAAACTGCCCATCAAGGGAATCTCAGATAGACCTGGCACGCCGTCGCTTTCTCGACTTCGCTCTCTGGATAAAAATCCGCCCAATACCAACGTCTGCCCTGAGCGGACATTGAACTCAGTCGATGCCCGGCGAATCTTGAGCGCTGGACCTGCGGCCGAAGCAAGGGTCTGATCAACAGAGCTCACTTCAATATCAATCTTTGATCGGATAGCAAGACTACGGTCGACTTGTGGCGTAATGTTGAGCGATACGCCATATTTTTTAAAGGAGGTCGTGCTTTTTCCATCCTTGTCAGTGTTGGTATAGGGCACCTCTCCGCCGGCGACAAATGACGCTGTTGCACCACTTCGTGCGAGCAACTGTGGCTGAGCGAGTACAGTGGCCTCTCCTGACTGTGCGAGTGCATTGATCCTTGCAGATAACAAGCTGCTCACACTGGGCATTCCGCCTACACCTTTGAGTGGCACGGGTAGCGTAGTGTCCCAGCGAATACCAAGCTCTTGCACGCGTGCGGATGGAATCTCGATGACCTGAACATCGAGCAATACCATTTTGTCCCAACCCACTTGGCTCGTGAAATCAAGGAGTTCAGGATAGCGCTGCACGAGGCGCGCAATTTTGGCTTGATCTGCATCAGAGAGATTTTCGCCTTCGATGATGAGCTTGTCACCAATGACTGAACTTCGCGCCATCGGCACTGTTTTCAACAAATTTTTTATCTCCTCTTGTACACGCATAAATCCTTCAGGTGTCACCCGAATCCGATAAGACTGACGCTTGCCGAGCGCGCGCCAAACATCTAGCGTCGTCGTGCCCGCTTTTTTGCCAAATACAACAATTTCATTTTGATTGATGACTGTTGCCTGCACAACTTCGCCATTGCCAATCGCTAATCTTTCAACGCTCGTCAGTTTCAGGACCGTCGATGAACCCACTTCAACATTGAGTAAAGTCTGGCAGATCACGACTAATGGGTGACACATAAGGAGCGCCAATAATATGCGTCTGCTACCTTTTATTTGTAAGATGCCGCATGCTTGATCGGAGTGCCCAAACGAGAGCCCTCATTTTTCATCTCCATCTTAGATTCGTAATCTTGCTCATTCGATAAGCGATCACCATAGAGAATAGGTACTGACCGTTGTGGCACATCAACCTTGAGTCCTAGCAGCTCAGCTAAGTCACCCGATGATGGGCTGAGGGAAGATTTCAGTGCTGATAAATCTGCTGAGCTTAGGATTGCACTAATAGCACCGACTTCTCGAGCGGCTACAAGCTTGACCGCCTCTTTGTGAGAAATTGCGACTGTAATATTTCCTTCAGAAGAGGTGTTGGACGTATGCAACGAATCACCACGACTGAGTTGTGTTGGACGATAACCGGCTGTCAGTACCTCAACGGACTGCAACAATGCTGAAGTAATTCTTTTGCCCTGAAAATCAAATGAAACAAACAAGTCAATACGATCCCCATCTCTAATTAATCCCGAGGCAGCACTTCCGGCATCCACCACAATCGTGACCGCCTTACGGTCTGGTCCTAGACGAGAAGAAACTCCGGGCGTATCGATTTCGATAAGATGTAAGGACATCAGCGGCTGACCAGCACGGACTTCAGTCAATAGCCGCTTACCAATTAATGAGTCCAAATGATCAAGAGTGACCGCATCATCGGAGGCCCATTTCGCAGGAAACTGTTCAGTTGCAACGTCTGCTTCTTCTATGATGGTATCTGGACTCAAGTCTCGCGCAGCCACTAGGAGCGTAATCTGTTCGAGTCGTGAGCGAGATTCGATTTCTTCTGTCTTATCGTGTAGGTGTCGATCAATCGCCCAAGCGGATATTGCACCAAGTAAGACTGAAATCGCCATCAACCACCATTTAGTTTTTGTGTTCGTTGCGTTCAAGTTTTACACTCCCGGACTGGTTGATATGCACAAATGTTTTGCCAAAATCATTGATGAGATCAATGCGTAATTGCTTCTGATATTTGGTCGCCTCGATCACGTGAAATAGGTTCTTGACGCCCGGCCTTTCAGGCACATTCGCCACCCACCATCCAAACTCTCTTAGTTGGCGCTTCAGTTCAATATCAACGTCTGCCAGCTTTCGTACATCTGCATATAACAGAGTGAAATTTTCCGAATCTGCTGATCTGTCTTGAAGATCAAGTAGCAACTCAGCGCGATGGGCAACAATTTTTAAAATATTTTTGATTTCTTTATACGTGTCTTTGGCGCTCAGAAAGGTATGTTCCTGAGTGCCTGATGCATCCCGAAGAACAAGATCAATGCTCGAGAGAAAAAATTCAACCCTCATTTCGTGTAATGGAGTCACGATCAAGTAATGAGTGCGATCGGAGGAGTCCTACGACATATAAACGACACCGGCATCACCCCAGGCAAGTGTTTCTTTAGGCAGTTGCAAAGACAATTTATGCATCACATCATCGAGTCCTTGCTGGCTTTGCCAGCGATTCACAACAATGTCGTGACCGCTCAGATTGAGCTGGTTAATCGTGGTGAGAGTGACTGGATCGCCTGTTAACTGACGACCAGCAACCTTCACTGTTTGGGATAACGATAAATTCGTTGTTGCTGTGGGTATGATTTCTTTCGCCATGCCAGCCGGATTTGCCAGTGCAGCACGCAACAGAAAGACCATGAGCAGAATCAGCGCTATGGTGTGAATTAAAAAACGATGCTCTATTTCGGTGAATTGAGGGGATTTCAAGACCAACAATCTCACCGTAACTGACCTTTCGAACGGATGGCAGGAGACTGTCCTGCCCAAGGCATCAACCAATCTGTTGTCAAACGCGGACGGCCCCAGGGAGCATCAATTCGACGTAAGGGCTCGCTCACCGATTTAATTAATACGCGTGTCTGCCGTGATGCGCTCAGCCATGGTTCGTTAGATTTTTCAATGCGGTCCTGAACTTCGCTTGCTGAATCACTCTGTCCAGCATTGACAAATAGGTAGTTCGTACGACTCAGACTCAACGGGCTCAGTGCACGATAGGCAGGCATACGAAGGTAGCGACCGTTGTCTTGTACGCTTTGTGTCCGAATCAAACCTTCCTCAGACACATAAAGTAATTGTTCAGAAAACCTCTTCTGTAAAGCAGATTGATCTGACACCTTGCCAGCACTTGAGTCCTTACGTTCGAATTTTTTTAATGATTGCATAAACGACAGATAGCTACTTTCCCCGAGCAAATCGAGTGAGTTGGTTCGGATATGACCCGTCAACTGAATCGCAAATATCAATCCAATCAGTGCAGTGAGTGTCACTACGGCTTCTATCAATGCTTGACCATTATCTAATCGATTCGAATTACGACTATGAATTTCAATTTGTCGGCGTTTCATTGAACTGCACCCTGGGAAATTGAGGTTGAACCGTGCATAATTACTGAGTTCGTCTGTAGATTGGGTATCAAGGTCGCTCTCCAATACGGCTCAAAGAGGCTGGGTCTGCTTTTGTGAAGCGGGGACTCAAAATAAGTCTGTGCGGTAGACTCTGAGGTGATGGTCACAGCATTTTTTAAACGTTGCTGAACTCTCAGCGCAAAGCGAATAGGGTCATGCTGTCGACCTTCAGCGATCTGGGCATATTGACCGAGACCTTTTGAAGTCCAACGAATCGCTGCACTGGTTCCGAAACTTTGTGCAAGCGGATTCTCTCTGCCGCTAAAAATATTCCATAATGCGCCACTCTGCGCGCGCGCCCATCGCCAAAATGGGCGTCGATTAAAATCCATTGCGATACCTGAAGACTCTGCATGCATGGTTTGGCTGGATTTTGTTTCTAAAACCGCCCAGCCCATTGGATACTCCCTGTGGTAACAACCGATTAGTCGGTTATGTCGCAGGGCATGAAATGAAAGTGACTCCTCAGAATGCCACTGCCCATCTGCTCCCAGCTCTAGACGACCACGTCGTCGTAACTCGTGTCGCCTGTGAGGACAACGTACATTGACCAACCAAATATTGCGCTGAGTCTTGTTCCGTTTATCTAAGTATCCATACTGCCTCACCAGTGTTGTCAGAAAGTTTCTCCAAGTCGAATCGTTCGCAGAGTGTTGAACAACAAAGCCTTTTGACTCATCAATCATTACTTGAATACTTAAGCCAAGTTCTTTGAGTGAGTTACCACGCAGTGCCGAACCACTATGCCCAATATTGCGCACAAGAATGCGCTGTATAGCGTCTTGGCGTTGTTGATCGAGTTGTTGAATCTGCTGACTTCTCACTCGACTTAGCACGTGGTGCACCACACGCTCGTGACGTAAAAATGCATGACGAAAAGTCTGCTGTGAAAACGGGTCGCCAAGTCCTCCTGAGAGCGCTGCGACATATGCCGCTGAATGTTGAGGGCCAAAAAACGCACCAATCAAACTCGGCGGTGGATTGCGCCGCTGCGCCTGTTGACCTAGTTTTGCTCGGAACTGAGCAGCTGTCGCTACGCCAATAATGTGGGCCATCGCGATTTGATGTGCTAGTTGTGCTCGATTGAGATAGGCATGCATATTTAAAGCGCGTGCTTGAAAAATTGCTGCGCTGTATGACGCTGCATCTGTAGCGCGATGGAGTGAGGATTTGTCATGGACGCGTTGACCCAACTGAAGCATGAGCAACCAAGCAAGCACGCCTGCACCGCACAATACAATGCCTAGTAGCATTGATTGTCCGGTCTGAGCGCGCGATACGTTACTCTGAACTAAATATGTTTTTGATTGCGCGCAACACCATTTGCCCACGGGTTCGTACGGGCATGGCTTTAGTTGCGACACTACCGAGAGGCAGCACCGGCGTTACCGGTGAAGCTCTTAAGTGATTTACCTTTGGCTTGTCCTACCGCGCCCTGAGAGGCTTTTTTAGCGCTCTTAACCTGCTGCGTGCCGTCTTCACCGGCTAGTTCTTTAGCAACGGCTGCAGTTTGTGAGCGTAATACCTGACCAAAATATTGATAAACCGCAATCGCAGCCACTGCAACGAGTGCAACGATGATGATGTATTCGGTCATGCCTTGGCCGCGTTGACGTTTGACTACGTCTAGATGGCGAACCTCGGAACTTGCGATGACTTTGTCGGATTGATTGAAATCTTGCACACTAGACCTTTCGTAAAAGAAAGAGCGCTAGTGTGCCAATCACCGCATACGACCTCAATGCGTAGCTTTCGCAATAGACCGATTCAACTTGCCTAAAACAGAGCTGAGACGACTACCAACCGTAAAAACGTGGCCAAGTTTTGATTTCGCGCTGCGAGGTCATGACCTGATATTCGGGAAACTGTGCAGCCGTTGCACACGCGTGATTTGGCAAAATACGCAATTGTGTACCCACGGGGAATCGCTCTGCAATCAGCAGATCTGGCTCACCCGGGTGAGAAATAATGCCATGCTCTTGATTGGCACCTGTCATGATGTAACCAGACAATGGATGACCATCGACATCACAGACTTGACCATAACCAAAGTCATGCGTTTGCTTCTGTGTACCGCGATCTCGACTCATCGCCATCCAGCCTGCATCAACGATCGCCCAGCCTTTCTCCTCTTGATGACCAATCACCGTTGAGAGCACGCTCAACGCAATATCGTCAGTCTGGCAGACGCCGACGTTATGCATCACCAAATCGAAAAATACGTATACGCCAGCGCGGACTTCAGTCACACCATCGAGATGTTGAGCCGACAGTGCAGTGGGTGTAGAACCCACGCTGACGACCGGGCATGCAAAACCCGCCGCACGCAAACGCTCGGCAGCCAACACGCAGCCCGAACGTTCCTGCTCGGCCATCTGAATGAGTGCCTCAGGGGTATTGAGATCGTAGCTTGAGCCCGCATGCGTCATGACACCATATAGTTCAGCGCCCTCTCCCTGCAAGGCTTGTGCGACATCGAGTAATTGAGCGCTATTGGGCTTAATACCTGACCGATGATCGTCGGTATCGATTTCAATCAGTACTTTGAAGCGCACTTGATGTTGAGTACCGAATGCCGCAATCGCAGATGCGGATTGCACACTATCAGTCAGAACCTTAAGGTCGCACCCTTTTTTGATCAAAGCAAGAGCTTGGGCGAACTTGTTTGGAGTGATGCCGACAGCGTAAAGGATGTCTTGAATGCCTGCTGCAAAAAACTGCTCTGCTTCCTTGAGGGTCGACACGGTAATCCCGCGGGCACCCGCACGCAGTTGCGCTTGCGTCACCTCAACGCATTTGGATGTTTTCACATGCGGTCGGAAGCTCACGCCCATGCTATCGATTCGCGACTGCATACGGTTGATGTTGCGCTCCATACGCGCGATGTCCACGAGTGCTGCGGGGGTCGAGATTTCGGAAATATTCATGAGGATTCTTCGCATTTGCAGAAAGTAGGGGAACCCGCTTATTCTATCCTCACAGGGCACCTGCCGCGTCACCCTGTTGGCGTCAGGTCTGGTGCGTGAAAGCTGCTCTCAACTTTTTGCGGGTTGTCACTTACTCTACGGAAGTATGGCTGTTCTGAATGCTCAATAAAATCGCTCCTCGGCTAGCCACAGCTCTTTTTAAGTTGCTCAGTATTTTGCCACTCGCCATGCTCCAACTACTAGGTGCAGCTGCTGGCTGGGTCGCATGGATATTGCCAGGAAAGTACAAAGAACGAGCGCGTAAGAATCTTAAGCAAGCCTTTCCTGACGCGACAGAGGCCACTTTCCGCTCAGCAATGCTTAGTTCCGGGCAGTTGCTGTTTGAGATGCCGTTTTGGTGGATGCGACGCAACGATCCTTTCATCAACACCAAACTCAAGTGCGACAACTGGGAGCAGTTTCAGGTGGCGCTCAACAAAGGAAAAGGCGTGATTTTGCTTTCCCCACATGCGGGATGCTTTGAGCTGCTTGGACCAGTTTATAGCAGTCACTTTCCTTCGACTGTTCTCTTTCGACCACCTCGTAAGATTTGGCTGCAGGACTGGATCGTCGCAATGCGTTCTCGACCACAGTTAGCGATGGCGCCCGCCAACCAAAAGGGGGTGCGTGCCTTGGTCAAAACGCTGCTAAGAGGCAAGACGATCGGCATACTGCCTGATCAAGTTCCACCCGATGGAGAGGGCGTCTGGGCGCCATTCTTTGGTCGTCCTGCCTACACCATGACTTTGGTGCAACGGTTGCAAAAGCTCACTGGCGCAACGATCTTTGTTTTAGCGGCTAAACGCAACGGCATCGGCCAAGGTTACACACTGCATTACAAGGAACTGACCGACCCGCTACCTGACGATGATACAAAAGCAGCAGAAACGGTCAATCGCGAAATGGAAGAAATGATCCGCAAAATGCCAGAACAGTACCTTTGGGGCTATAACCGCTATAAAGCCCCTAAAAATAAACTGACCCACACGCGTGTGGGCCAAGATGCAGATGAATCAGGGATCAATTCTTAATTAGACAGATACGCCCCTCAATCAGATGAAGCGCGACTGGCATGGGTGCTAAGCACCTCAAGCGCTTGTCGACCGGTTTTGTTATAGATGGCTGTTTGTACCACTGCAGTCATTCGACCTTGGTGAACAATTTTTGATTGTGCATGAATCGCCTCACCCTCACCGGGACTAATGTAGGTGGCCGTCACGCCTGACAACATCCACTGAGGACCCAAAGCGGCATTTGCAGTCACCATGCCAAGGGCAAGAATGACACCACCCTGCACATGTCCGACACGATTAGCGATGTGCGGGCCGTTCAGTACCTCACAGTAAGCGCCTCGCTCCTGCTGGTATGGATGGAAATTTAAAAACTGTGTCACGAAATCATCGCCTGATGAAGCGCAATGTAAAAGAGTCGTTTTAACGCGATCCAAAATCCATTGTTCATCCTTAGTCAGCGAGTCCATATCCAAAGGTGGATCGTCGGGTGCGGGCTGATGGACCCAGGGAACTGGAGGCAGCGAGGCGCCATTAGGAACGGGCAAAATCATAAAAGCACCACTTCCCGTTGCGAGCAACTTGTCACCTGACATGATGCGTGTCAGGCTCACACCTTGACTGCCTTTGGCGCCAACCAAGTGTCCCTGGGTATCGCTAGTGGCAATCACGCGACCAGACGCTTTGGCGCCAGTCAGCTGCAAACTCAATGAGACCGTTGCGAGTCGAGTGCGATTATCCAAACCAAAACGAATGCCCGTTGCCAAGCCCATGTCAGCAAGAACAGCCAGCAAAATCAAGTGAACACTTTGCTCTCGATCAATATTTTGTGGCTCTGGATCAATATGCACAACAGATTGAACTGGGCTTGCCTGATCGTACACAAAGTCAAAAAAATTACCGTTAAAGTGATAGCCCGGCGTACGATTTAAAGCGATCGCACGCTTGGCCTTTTTGACGATTGGATGTTGGTCCAGATCGAGCTTGTTCATACATGCTTCCAAATAATGATGACGTCAAAGCGTTGCCGCTGTTCCAAGAATAACGGTGTCTTGTGATGAAAGCACACCGCCGTTGCCATGTGCAATCGCCGTATTTGCACCTGCGACTTGACGAGGGCCTGATTCACCCCGTAACTGGCGCGTTGCCTCGATTAACAAAAACAGCCCATACATGCCGGGGTGACAATAGGACAAGCCACCACCATTCGTATTGACCGGAAGCGACCCGCCTGGTGCAATGCGACCACCCGATACAAATGAACCACCCTCACCTTTTTTGCAAAATCCAAGATCTTCCAAAAACAAGATGGTGTTGATCGTAAAGGCGTCGTACAGCTCGAGCACATCGATGTCTTTAGCCGTCAAGCCTGCGCGCTGATAGGCCAACTCGCCTGAGCGCTTTGCCCCCGTCTCTACAAGATTTGGCATATTGGAAATCGTGGAGTGTGTGGTGACATGTGCTTCGCCGAGCAGATATACAGGGGGCTTCTTGAGTGATTTGGCGCGTGCAGCAGAGGTCACGACAATCGCACCACCACCATCTGTGACCAAACAACAATCACGAATCGTCAGCGGATAACTCAACATACGTGCGCTCAAGACGTCTTGAACCGTCAAGGGCTTCTTTTCCCAGGCAACCGGATTCATGAGTGCCCACTGCCGTGCTGCAACTGCGACCTCTGCGAGCTGTTCACGTGTCGTACCAAACTCGTGCATATGTCGGGCCGCAGCCATGGCATAGGCTGTAGGGGGCAGAAATGGCTTGAAAGGTGTCTCGTAAGGGTTGTATTCCGCGACGCTTGTATTTTTACGTCCGAGCGTACGCTGTGTGCTGCCATAGGCCACAACAGCGACTTCGCAAACACCCGCCTGAATCGCCATCTGTGCCTTAGCCAGATGTCCCATAAAAGATGAACCACCCGTTGCTGTCGTATCGATGAAAGCTTCGGGCAAACGTAAATACTCGGCAAGCGACACGCCGGCAAACCGACTTTGGGCAGTTGCACAAAAAATACCATCGATATCTTTGATATTTAAACCGGCATCACTCACTGCACGGTAGACCCCTTGTGCCATCAAATCGATCGCTGAAAATCCTGGAGCAACCTCACCTAAATCTGACTCGGCTGCGCCGACAATCGCCACACTGCCACGTTTAATTAATGCGCTCATTGTCATGCCACTGGCACGAAAACAGGATAGGGATCATCACCTTCTGGCGTGTGCGTTTTAAACTTGACGCGCATTCCGATTTTGACTTGATCAGGAGAGATTTGCTCGACACAGCTCATCAAACGGAAACCCTCATCGCAATCTATGAGCGCAACGTTATAAACGATACCGTCACGCGGATGAACCGCCGAAGTGCTGTAAACGGTGCCAAGGCCTTTGCTGACTCGCCACTCCAAGCAATCCAAGCCTGTTTCTGGACAGACTTCACGGGGAAAGAAAATTGCTTTATTCGCTACGGTACTAAATTGATACGCAAGCTGATCTTGTTGCAAATACTCTAGATAGACACCATACGGAGACTTCTGTTTATTAGCCATTATTTCCTACTAGTTTCATCAATCGTTGCTCAATGATGGCGTGGGCCTCATCGACAATACGCTGTATAAGATGCGCACACGTTGGGATGTCGTGAATCAGCCCTTGCACCATGCCTACGGTCCAAATTCCGCCCTCGACGTTACCTTCTTCGTACACTTGACGACCTTTAGCACCAGCAATCTTTGGTCCTAGTTCGATGATGGTGGCGCCGTTCTTTTCCATTTCAATGATGCTTTGTGCGAGATTGGTGCGCGCCACACGGCTGCTGTTGCGCAAACTACGCAAAATAAGTGCTGTGTCAGTCTCGGTGTTGTCGACAATCGCCTGTTTGATATTAAGGTGGGCAGGAGACTCCTGTGTGCACATAAAGCGTGTGCCCATATTGATACCTTCCGCACCAAGCGCGAGAGCGGCAACCAGACCTTTACCATCGCCGAACCCACCTGAGGCAATCACTGGGATACTCAACTTAGCGACAGCTGATGGGATCAGAATCAGCCCAGGAATGTCTTCTTCGCCCGTATGTCCTGCGCACTCAAACCCATCGATGCTGACCATATCGACACCTATTTGCTGGGCTTTCAATGCATGCCTTGCTGTTGTGCACTTATGGATGACAGTAATCCCCGCTGCCTTGAGTGCAGGCATGTGTTCAGAAGGATTATTGCCAGCTGTCTCAACAATTTTGACACCACAGTCAATAATCACGTCTCTGTACGCCGCGTAAGGCACGGGTTTGAGTGTCGGCAGAAAGGTCAGATTGACGGCAAAAGGGCGATCCGTCATCGTACGCAAGCGAGCAATTTCATCTCTCAGTGCTTCGGGCGTCGGTTGCGTGAGTGCTGTCAGCGTACCGAGTGCTCCAGCATTTGAAACCGCAGCGACTAGTTCTGCGCGGCCAATCCATTGCATGCCGCCTTGAATAATAGGATGCTCGATTCCAAGTCGTTTAGTGAGCTCAGTTTGCAAGATAATTTATCCGGTTATTGGCTTAAAAGTTTTAAAAGTGGATCACGAAATCTGAATGAGAGATTAACCTTGAAACCGCCCTGCTTTGAATCGTGTGTATGGCGCAGAGTTAGCAAGTGTCGCAATAGCAATAGACTTTACTACGCCATAGAAATAGACGTATGAGGCTTGTAGTCGAATGCAAAACCCCTCTCTTGCGGCGTCCAAAATGTGAACTTTATATTGAAGGATGCTATTAGACGTTGTAAAGATGTTCTGATTAGCACTGCAAAATGGCTATGTCTTTCAGTCAGACATCCATCACAAAAAATTAAAACAAAACAATACAGGAGAGACATGATGAGAAGCTTTACATCCAAAATAGGTGCACTGATTTCGGCAACTGGAATCGCAATGTTCGCTTTGAGCGGCGCCGTCGCGCAGGGGCAGTATCCCGATAAACCCATTACATTTGTGTCACCCTTTGCAGCCGGTGGGGCGAATGACTTTCTCACACGCCTAATGGCTCAGCAAATGGCCTCAACGCTAAAAGCCACCATTGTTGCTGACAACAAAACAGGTGCGAACGGTATCGTGGGGGCCACATTCGTAGCCAAATCTGCACCAGATGGGTATACGCTGCTCATGGGCAATAGCGCCACTCAAGGCACAAATCCCACGCTTTATCCAAATGCTCCCTATGATCCGATCAATGATTTTACGCCTGTCAGCATGGTTGGCTTCGTCCCTTTAGTCCTCGTTGTCGATCCTAAACTGGGACTCAATAACATCGCAGAACTCGTTGCTTATGGGAAAAAAAATCCTGGCAAGCTAGCCTTCTCGAGCAGCGGTATTGGTTCAACGGGGCACCTGACCGGAGAGGCGTTCAAATCGCTGACTGGCATTGATATGGTGCATGCGCCTTACAAAGGTGATGCCCCAGCGATCGCGGACGTTGCCGCGGGACAAGTGCCGATCACTTTTGTGGGCGTTGCATCGGCCTCCGCTTTATATAAAGCTGGACGTATCAAGGTGCTGGGTGTCGCAAGCGCCAAGCGCTCTTCCACCATGCCTGATGTACCGACGCTGACCGAGGCAGGCTACAAGCTCGAAGTCTCACAATGGTATGCATTGTTTGCAAGAGCCGGAACACCGCAACCCATCATTGATAAGCTCAATGCTGCTGCGAAAGTTGCTCTGGAAAAACCAGAGGTCCGCGAGTCGATTATCAAGCAAGGTGCGGAGCCCGAGTACTCGACACCACAGCAATTAAATACATTTTTCCGTGCTGAGATCCAACGGTTTGGTGACATCATTCGTCGTCTAAACATCAAGGTCAACTAAGGTGATGCGCAGAGAATGAAACTCGATCTTGAGGGCCAGATTGTTTGTGTGACTGGTGGAAGTGAAGGTATTGGTTTGGCTTGCGCGCAGTCTTTTTTTCTTGAAGGTGCGCATGTCATTATCTGCGGAAGACGGCTAGAGAAATTACAAACAGCTATTGCATTAATCGGGAACAGTGCAACATCGTCTAAACATAGGGGATCAATCGAATATGTTCAGGCGGACGTCACTGTTCTCGGCGAAATCGAGACATTGATCGCGCATATCCAAGCTCGACATGGAAAACTCGATATTCTGGTGAACAATGCTGGTACTGGTATTTACAAGCCTTTTTCTGAAGTCACGGATGCTGAGTTGCAAGATGGCATGGCGATCAATTTTTTTGCCCAATTCCGTGTTTCTCAGCGAGCCCTTCCTTTGCTCAAGCAGTCTAACTTTCCATCCATCATCAATATCTCAGGACGCACGGCATTGCGGGGAAACTTCCCCCCAGGTTCCAGTTGCACAGGGCCTGCCAAAGCAGCCGAGATTCGTTTTTCAATCGATTTAGCTTCAGAGCTGGCAGAATTTGGAATTCGCGTAAATTGCGTTGTGCCCGGAGTAGTCAAATCAGAGGAGCGCTTCAGGCTCTGGGAGAGTCAGGCGAAAGGTGGCCAATGGGAGCAGACCCCTGCACTCAGCACACGTGGGACACTTGAAATAGCGGCCATGCCACCAGGACAAAAATGGGGTGTCCCCCAGGACATTGCCAATGTTGTTGTATTTCTTGCCTCACCGCGCGCGGCCTATGTGAATGGCGCCGCCCTCAGCGTCGATGGGGGACCTCACACTAAATCTTATGTTTCGCAGCTTTACGACAAAGGAAATCAGGCTTTGTAGTCAAGAAACTTGACTGTCAGGCATGCGCTGTCGTGGGGTGATCAGAGACGTTGGGTATAAACGTTGGACACAATACCAACTCTGCGGTCACCAGCACTGGATTCGCTCCCGCTGCGAGTCTGCCCTCAGATATACCCCCTTGGTAATCCACCATGGCAATGTCTATCTCCGCACACGGTTGATCAACCGTAGAAGTGTGAATTCTGCCCGAGCGAATCAGCAGTTCAGTGACAAAAGGTTCTACCACACGTCCATCTTGGAAAACAGCGCCGACGGTACTACCTACACCGCCATGAATCTCTGCACTTTTGATCCCAAGGGATCGACAAAAACTCTCTAAAGTATGAGAGATGTCTTGGTTGGGCGCCAGTCGGATCGCGTAAGCCTGATGGCTGTTGGCATCGGGATGAACGCCTACCGCAAAATCATCGGAGATTGCCTTTGGTACAAAGAGCGAAAAATGTGTCTCGGCGTCAGGCGTGACACTAAAGGCAGCATCAATCAATCCGACACCACTCAAACTCATTGGTTGAGACACGATCACCTGATCTGGCAAAAGGTGACCACAATGACGACGGCCACTCGGTTCAATCCATACTGCATGACAATGTAGCCATGGCTGACCATTGCGTTGTCCGAAGGTGACAGAAGCTGTCTCAAGCTCAATTTCACCTGCTACCTCATAGGTGTCACTGAAATACACCGCATGATCGGGCGACTTTGAAAGAGCCGGCATCACGTAGCTAAAAGTCGTGAATGAACCGGCATTTAGTCTAAATGCACCACTTTTAACTTTAAAGCGATCAGCGACTTCGGTTATTGCCTCGAGCAATGTCAATCCGCAAGATACAGTGGCTTGTATAGGGCGCACACGCGTCGGAATTGCAAACAATCGTTGCGGATCAGTGAGTCCTGGATGAGCAATGGTACGCATGATCAGAGAAGGGTTAAACCAAATAAACGGGTGGTAGGTTGAGGAGACAAACGAAATGCCTGTAAATTGAGATAATAGCCATTATTAATAAACGCGCAATGAAGTCCCTATGCGCCATACGAAGTAATAGGATACCGTTAAATGGATTTCTCTCTGACACCCGCGCAACTTGAGTTGCAAGAGCGCACAAGGCGTTTCATCGCTGAAAAAATTATCCCGCTTGAGGGTGACCCACGGGCAACATCGCATGGCCCCACCGAGGAACTTCGGGCTGAGCTCGTCGGACTGGCGCGCGAGGCTGGATTGCTGACCCCGCATGCCTCTATCGAAATGGGTGGTCTTGGTCTAAGTCATATTGATAAAGCGATTGTCTTT
>Ga0105051_10000988_pt1 | contig 39354 bp, 40 predicted proteins | sample FRY02_FD_78383 | JGI IMG/M metagenome (GOLD analysis project Ga0105051, IMG submission 78383) | Freshwater microbial communities from Lake Fryxell liftoff mats and glacier meltwater in Antarctica - FRY-02 (megahit assembly) | ecosystem: Environmental > Aquatic > Freshwater > Ice > Glacier... | reverse complement strand
CTCGCGCTCAGCCATCTCCTTTAACCGCACCAAGGTACGAGCCATAGCAATAGGCCCCCACTGCAATACACGATTGAACTTCAACCAAATTCGCGGCCGCGCCATGCGACCATCCATCCATTGCGTCACCTGTGTCGTGTTGGCATCGATAGCGCTAAATTCATAGCGCCAGCGATTCTTCAGCAGATGCGACCACGCAATAAGTTCATTCTCTTTATATTCAACAACGGTATTTGCAATGCGATAGCCAATCTTCCAGCGCATATTCATCGCAAATTTCGAGCCCAGCACTAACTTTTCTGGCCCCTTAATCGCACCGCGCAACATCCCCGAACCATCGATCTCTTGCTGCTTATAAGGATTTGCAACGATGTCGAATATCTTTTTAGCCGGCGCGTTAATTACAATGCGCGCACCAACCAAATATGTCTCGCCAGTACTTAGAATCTCTGCCCGCACTTTTTCCATGACGTGAGTTTAGACTGAAAAATAGGCGAATGAAAGGCTCTGCTAATCTTTTCGCAAAGGTCAGCGCTCGGGTATATCTTCAATCTTGTCCTTTATCCTCTATTAATATCTAGTTAGTATTAGTTCAGATAACTTAAATCTTCCGAGAGGCAAAAATGTCAGATCTTCGAGTAGTTGTAGTTGGCACGGGCGCAATGGGTACAGACCACATTTCACGTATCAACAATCGAATTTCTGGCGCACAAGTTACGGCGATAGTTGAAACAAATGAGGCAAATGCCAAAGCGGCTTTGATTCATGCACCAAATGCGAAACTTTATCGAGATATCGAATCCGCCCTAGCGTCAGGAGAAGTTGATGCTACTTTAATCGCTACCCCCGGCGCATTCCATGAGGCGGCGCTATTACCGCTAATTGCATCCGGAATTCCAGTGCTCTGTGAAAAGCCAATGACTCCCGACATTGCATCGGCCCTGCGAGTTGTGGCAGCAGAGGTAGCTAGCGGGAAGAAAGTTATTCAAGTTGGCTTCATGCGACGTTTTGATGAGGGATATCTTCAATTACGCGCGCAAATTGCTGGTGGAAAATTGGGAGAATTATTAGCGTTGCACTGTGCGCATAGAAATCCTTCGGTTCCCAAGTGGTATGAAAATGCAATGTTGATCGCAGACTCAGTCTCACATGAAATTGATATTGTGCGATTTTTGACTGATTCTCCAATAGTGGCAGTCGAAGTTAAGTATTTAAAACGGAATAATCTAGCTCCAGAGAGATTAAATGAACCTATCTTGGTCTTGATCGAAACTGCCAGTGGAATTATCGCCACAGTAGAGATGAACGTATCAGTTCAGTTTGGATATCAAGTTATAACCGAAGCCGTCTTCCAAAAAGGCGTTTGCGAAATTGGTCGAAGTTCCGGCATGCTGACATACGAGGCTGGTCGAACTAGTAGCGCCGAGCACCTTTCATACTTAACCAGATTTGCCAGAGCTTATGACGATGAGATTCAATCTTGGGTAAACGCTGCACGGCTCGGGAAAATTGGTGGGCCAAACGCTTGGGATGGCTACATGTCGGTTGCAGTAGTTGATGCGGGGTTGAAAGCAATGGCCAGTGGGGAAAGAACGGCAGCAACATACGCTGCTAAGCCAGATCTATATAACTAGTTTTTGGACAATTTCAAAGAGATAACTTTCTCGGAGTCAAATTTCACAGTTGCAGCATTGGCAGATTCTTGGTGGCAAGCCCGTTCTTAGTTTTGGCTTTCATGGATTTTTTGTGTCGCTAGAAAGTTTATGTTTCGCGTTGGATCTGTCTAAGATATTTGTAAAGATTCTTACCGCTAGTGAATTTCTGTGTGATGCAATCCAACGATAGCCAAATCTGCCAGCTCTTCCGGATCGAACTATGAGCCACGATAGAAAAGTATTGCCGCGTTTATTTAACAAAAGCGCAATAGCGCAGGAGCCGCAATAGGTTGTGTCGCCACAGAGCGCCAAAACCTCAGCAGAGCATTGCTCACGGGTTAATCCGTATGAGTTCAGATCTGTGCTCTGAAAGGGTAGCGCGGTTATAGACATCTTTTGCTGGAGCCATTGGAGGCTTGACCTACAGAATCTGCACTCACCGTCATAGATTACGACGATATCTTGGCGCATGTGCACAGTTCAAAATTAAAGTTAAATAATTAAATAATAGCTAGGAGCCCGGCGGTGCAGAATTTGATGGTAATTGAAATCTCAACTTCTGCATCGCTGCCGGCTTCGATTCGTTTGGTGGCGCAATCGGTTGCGCTCTGCAAGAGGCTAAGTGCTTGCGCAATATCGGTAATTCCAATCTCGGCAATAGCGCTATGCAACGGTGCCAATAGCGCTCGGTGAGCTGCGCCAATAGCTGCCGAACGCTCGCGCGGAAGATCCACTGCATTAAGGGCTTTTGCTAGCAAGTGTCGTCCATCTGCAATATAGGTAAGCGATGACGTAATCCAACCTTGGATAGCAGCCAATGGATCGCTGGCGCTACGAGTTGATTTCTCCATAATAAGTGCAAAAGTTTCTAACTCATCAATAATTAAATCTGCCACCAGATCGGCAGAACTTGCAAAATATTCATAGACCGCGGTGCGAGATAAACCTGCGCGTGAAGCCACCGCTGCCACGGTTATAAAATCACCGCCCGATTCCAAAGCAATTGCAGCAGCAGCTTCGATGAGTTGGCTCCTGCGCCAATCACGGTGCTCTGATAGTGAGGGTGCTTGGATACGCGGCATTCTTCTATTATTGCACGCACCTGCGAAAAAGGCAGAAGTAGCGCCCTTAGTTGCGCTTTGCCAAGAGCGTGGGGAATTTTGGCAATTACAGGGAGGCCAGCATCGCTTTCATCTGGTTGATCTCGGCGCTCTGTGAATTCACAATTGCGTCGTGAAGCGCTTTGATTTCAGGATTACTCGATTTTTCAATCATTCTGGCCATTTTTATCGCCCCTTCGTGGTGGGCGATCATGCCTTGCAAGAATAATTTGTCAAAGGTTTTACCCTTAGCGCTTTTGAGAACGTTAATTTCATCATCGGAAAGCATGCCATCCATGCCCGTGCCATGGCCCATTACATACTCGGCGCCTACGTCATCAAGCCAAGATTTCATCAAAACAATTTCGGGAGATTGCGCTGCCTTAATCTGGGCAGCAAGGGTTAATACCTCTTTATTAGTGGAATTTTTAAGGGCCAACTCAGACATAGTCACAGCTTGTTCGTGATGAGCAATCATCATCTGAGAAAACATAATCTCTGAAGAATTCATTGAAGCGCTGGAGGATTGATTTCCCGTCATACCACCCATATCGTGTAAGCCCATCTCAGAATCTGAGCTACGAAATAGAAATATTCCGAGTAGAACCAATAGAACTGCAATTATACCAAGTAACAAGCCAGTCTTCTTATCAATGTTGATTTGTATTTTTTTCTCCTCTGAGATGGTGGCTAAATTATAGTAGAATTGAGAGCCACGCTCGCTACTACTTTTTTTTCAACGGGTGCTACCATTGCAATCGAAGGAGGCCGATATGGATTTATGGATGTGGGTTGCGGTCTTTGGCATATTTGCAGTCGCGGAAATCCTCACAGTTAATTTTGTCTTTCTATCACTTGCTATTGCAGCGCTAGCCGGTGTGGTTGTAAATCTTGCGGGAGGCAACGCTGCTACCCAATGGGGAGTAGCCGCACTCCTATCAGTAATAAGCCTCCGCTTCATCCGCCCTTCTGCGCTCAAATATCTATACAAGAAAAGCGAATCACCAAGATCGTGGATTGAAAGTTTGGTAGGCATGGAGGCAACCGCTCTTACCGACATTACAGATGAGAGCGGTCAGGTTCGGGTTCACAATGAAGTCTGGACCGCATATTCCACGCATAACACCCCACTAATTCCAGCTGGTTCGCAGGTTCAGGTCGAAGCTATTAATGGCGCGATACTTAGCGTTTCACCAATATCACATTCTCAAAGGAGCAAATAGAAAATGGAAACCGTGAACACACCCAACATCGTCCTTCTTGTGATTTTAATCCTCTCCGTGGTGATCGTTTCTCGAGCGATTCGCATCATTCCTCAGGCGCAAGCGGGCCTAGTTGAACGCCTTGGCCGCTACCACCGAACCTTAAATGCGGGCTTAAATCTGATTATTCCTGGGCTAGATCGGTTGCGCTATCGTCTTGATCTGCGTGAGAATGTCGTCTCCTTCCCACCTCAACCAGTAATTACAGAGGATAACCTCGTTGTCAGTATTGACACCGTCATCTATTTTCAAGTCACTGATCCTAAAAAAGCAGTGTATGAGATCGTCAATTACATCCAAGGTATTGAGCAACTCGTAATTACGACGCTAAGAAACTCCGTAGGTGGGTTGGATCTGGAAGAAGTCCTCACCTCTCGCGATCACATCAATGCTCAGCTTCGCTCGGTCTTGGACGAAGCGACCAGTAAATGGGGTGTTCGAGTCAACCGAGTGGAGATCAAAGCAATTGAGCCACCCAACAGCGTCAAGGAGTCGATGGAAAAGCAGATGCGCGCAGATCGTGAGAAACGCGCTGCGATCCTGACAGCTGAGGGTGAAAAGCAGAGTCAGATTTTGCAAGCAGAGGGTGGTCGCCAAGCCGACATTTTACGCGCCGAGGGTGAAGCCCAAGCCGTTGTTATCAATGCCAATGCCCAGGCCCAAGCAATTGCTACCGTCTTTTCTGCTATTCATACTGGAGCCCCTGATGAGAAGGTTCTGGCTTATCTTTACCTACAACAGCTGCCAGCAATCGCCAATGGCAGCGCCAGCAAGATCTGGTTAATCCCTTCCGAGCTATCTTCAATTGCAAGCACTATTACAAAGGCCTTCAAGCCAGAGTGAAATAATCGAAAGAGTTCTAACTCTTAATTACTCTTAATTACCCTTTATTACAATAATCGCTCACGGGATTTCCACCAGCGATTGGAAGCGCCTTGCTTGGCAACATCTTTAAATGTAACTTTTGGGAATGACAAATGCTCCAGGCTCTTGGACCTCCCCCATTAGCGCCAAATTACTCACAGGCGCTGCAACCAAATTATGGGGAGTCCAAACTGTTGGCGACGACGTTTTATGGGGAGAGATGCGCCCTACTGAATCAGGACGCATCACGATTGTTAGCAAGAAACGCGGTGTTGTATTGCCCGCGCCTTGGGATGCAAGTTCGAGTGTTCATGAATATGGCGGTACTGCGTGGTTGGGTTATGAAAGAAATGGGTCACTTCACATCGCATTCGTGCATAAGCCAGATCAACGCGTTTACTCCTATGAAATAGGCGGTGAGCCCGTCGCGCTGACCCCGAAGACAGATAGGAGTCATCGTTATCTCGAAATGATTTATGTCGATGGTGAAATTTGGTGTGTTCGAGAAATTGTTGCCCAAGACGGTAAGACCTCAAGGGATCTAATTGCGATTAGCGCAGAGGGAATCCGTGTTCTAGATAATAATTCCCACTTCTACGCATATCTTTCGCTCTCCCCAGATAAGAAACATGCGAGCTTTATCGGCTGGGAGCATCCTCAAATGCCCTGGGATGGGACAGAATTATTTGTAGTCGAGATTGACAATGGAGCATTTAAGAATCGCAGAGCTCTCGACGGAAATACAACGCGCTCGCTATTGCATCCTATTTGGGCCGATAATGAAACTCTTTACTACATCAGCGATGAAAGTGGCTGGTGGAATCCTTGGCAGATAGATCTCTCTGGAAGTAAGAAACAGCTCATCAATGAGGCCAGCGAATGGGCTGGCCCCCTCTGGATTCTCGGCTTAAAATTCTTAGCACTGACCAACGATGGAAAAATCTTGGCGGTTCATGGATTTGTTGATAATCAAAAACTAACTATTCTCGATCCAACAACGGGAACGATTGAAGATATTGAGACTGACTTCAATCATTTCCGGCCTTACTTTGCCATTGCGGGAGATCGCCTCTATGTTATTTGTGCGGGAGCAACGATTTCACAGGCTCTCTTAGAGGTTAATCTCACCTCTAAGAAAGTAACAGAGACTCTCCATAAGACAGAGATACCAATTGATGCAAAGTATCTGACAAAACCATATCAAATTGAAGTACCCGGTAAAGATGGTCGAAAAGTTTTTGCCATTATGCATTCAGCGCATAATCCTGATGTAGAACACACAGGACCAACACCATTGATTGTTACGGTCCATGGTGGGCCAACCTCTCACGTGAGCGCCACACTTAATCTGGGATTTAACTACTTCACATCTCGCGGAATCGCTGTAGTCGATGTTAATTATGGAGGATCAACGGGTTATGGTCGCGAGTATCGCCGCGCACTTAATGGAACATGGGGAATTCTTGACCGCGAAGATTGCATCAGCGTAGTAGAACATCTCATCGAAATAGATGTCGCTAATAAAGATCAGATTCTTGTTCGAGGTGGAAGCGCGGGCGGATTTACCGTACTTAATGTTCTCGTGAATTCAGATGTCTTTGCAGCAGGCGCCTCGTATTTCGGAGTGGCCAGTCTTGAGGGACTTGCACTTGATACCCACGACTTCGAATCTCGTTATCTCGATTCGATGATTGGGCCTTATCCTGAGCGCAAAGATCTTTATATTGAGCGCGCACCGATTACACATGCAGAGAATCTAACTTCACCGTTGATTTTATTCCAGGGTCTAGATGACAAAGTCGTACCACCAGATCAATCCCGAGCATTTCGCGATGTCTGTCTCCGTAAAGGTATTAAGCATGAGTATCACGAGTACGTGGGTGAAGGCCATGGTTTCCGCAAGGCTGAAAATCAAATTCATTGCATCGAACGCGAATTGAATTTTTACGGAGAAGTAATCGGCTTCACCCCACGCCTTTAATTGTTTCTCGCTTCGCTCTCCCATAAAAATTGGCCCCACGCTTTGTACGTGAGGCCAATTTGTTGACGCCTGCCCCTGGTGGGAATCGAACCCACTTCTTCACCTACGTCAATAGTGCGCTCTATCCAATGAGCTACAGGGGCAGTAGGTGGAACTTAGACTTTCAGGTATCTACAGTTTTAATTTCATTGCTAGGCTGTGAATAACTCTTCACATGCTAATCTTTGCTCAACGTCAATAGTGCGCTTCATCAGAGCTACAGCAGAAAACCCGCAGAGCAATCTGCGGGTTTTCGATTTTTATGAGAACTTTAAAATAACTTGGTCAAGGCTAAACATACAGATGCGAAAACAAGAAAGTTAAATAAACTTCCATGCGCTATCCGTTAATGATTGCAGTAAGTCCTACTTCTACCATCTGGTTAAGGCTCTGTTCGCGATCTATTGCCGACATTGCCTCATGAGTTACCACGTGATCTGAAACCGTCATAATCCCTAGCGCGCGTCGCTTTTTACGGGCCGCGATGGAATAAAGCGCGCTAGCTTCCATTTCTAAAGCTAAGACGCCATGTTCAATTAAGTGTCGCAGTGCATCGGTTTGATCATAGAAAACATCCATGGATGAGACACCACCGACATGGACTTTAAATTTACTTGCTGCATCAACTGCTGCTTTGAGCAATCGATAGTCGGCGTGGGGAGCGAAATCCAAACCATTGGTCATGCGGCGATTAATTCCAGAATCTGTTGACGCGGTCATTGCAATAATCAAATCTCCAACTTTTGTATGCTCTTGAATTGCGCCACATGTACCGATACGGATGGCGACTTGCACGTTGAAATCTTCAAATAATTCATGAGCATAGATTGATATTGATGGCAGACCCATTCCAGTACCTTGCACCGAGATACGTTCACCCTTATATGTTCCGGTGTAGCCAAACATATTTCTAATTGAGTTGTACTGCTTTACATTCTCAAGATAATTTTCGGCAATCCATTTTGCTCGCAATGGATCACCCGGCAAAAGAATTCTTTCTGCAACATCGCCAACATCTGCGCCAATATGAATACTCATAGCTTTATCGTACAATCACTATCATCGCAATCGCGGCGAAACCACCAGTAAATCTGATATTTATAAGCTATTTATTTAAATCAATTCGAGGGCGGCAATTGCGCTATCAAAACCCTTATCTTCCTTGCTACCCGCACGCCCGCATCGGGCGATCGCTTCTTCAAGATTGTTGCACATCAGTACTCCAAAGCCGATTGGCTTGGAAAATTTTAATTGCACATCCATGATGCCTCTCGTTACCCCTTGGCAGACATAATCAAAATGAGGAGTTTCACCTTTTAGTACGAGGCCAACTGCCACTACGGCATCGCAGCCCTTTTCGAAGGCCCGCTGTGCCGCTAGCGGAATTTCGAATGAGCCGGGAACATAAATAATTTCAATTATATTTACTTGCCCTGCGGCAAGTGCGCGCTGGGCACCTGCAATTAGATCTTCGCAAATATCTAAGTGCCAACGCGAAGAGATAATTGCAACTTTAGCATTTGGTAGTTTGCGAACTGATATCTCTGGTCTATTTCCGGCCATTTATTGATCCCCTTGCTTATGGGCTAACTCAGTAACCATATGGTGCCCAAGTCGTTCTGCTTTCGTTGAAAGGTACTTCTTGTTAAAACGATTTTGTTCAATCTTAATTGAACGTTGAGTACACGAAATTCCAAGCGCGCGCACTGCCGCTACTTTCTCAGGGTTATTAGTTAGAAGTGTTAACGATTTAAGTCCAAGAGTGCGAATAATTTCGATTGCATCATTCCAGTCTCGTGCATCCACTGGATGACCAAGTGAAATATTTGCATCTACCGTATCTAGCCCTTGGTCTTGTAATTGGTAGGCCTTAATCTTTTCGGCAAGGCCGATTCCGCGACCTTCATGATTGCGTAAATAGATGACATAACCATTTCCATGTTCTTGTATCTCGCTCATAGATTGATCTAACTGTTGGCCACAATCACAGCGCTTTGATCCAAAGATATCTCCGGTTAGGCACTCAGAATGAATACGCACAATGGGCCGGTCTTGGCTATTTCCATATCTGAGCACCGCTTGTTCGCGCTGAGAAACCCCTGAAAAAGAAGATATCTCCCATATTCCATGTTGAGTTGGAAGTTGCGCCCATTGCAGGACTGGAGATTTAAATTCGCTCTGACTTATTACCTTGTTTTGCGCGAAATAACTTTGCAAATCAGCGATTGAAATAACTTGGATTTGGTTTAACTTGGCAAAGTCGGCTAATTCTTTGCCGCGCGCCATTGTTCCATCATCATTGGTAATCTCTGAGAGCAGGGCTGCTGGTGTGGCACCAACTAATTGCGCAAGTGCTACCCCGGCTTCGGTGTGGCCACGGCGATTTGTTAGTCCATTTCGATCGGCTATTAGCGGAAATATGTGGCCTGGTCTAACAAAATCAGTGGGGTGCGCGCTTTGACTTGCCAGAGCCCTTACCGTATTTGATCGCTCAAGAGCGCTAACACCAGTTGTCAACCCATCTTTTGCATCTACTGAAATGGTAAATGCCGTCTTTTTCTTATCTTGATTTCTATCGACCATTAGTGGAAGTTCGAGTGCTCGGGCACGATTTTCGGTAATGGCTACGCACAAAATTCCCGTCGTATGACGCACCATGAAAGCGACTTTTTCGGGGGTAGCTTTTTCGGCAAGGATGATTAGGTCGCCTTCATTTTCTCGGTTCTCATCGTCTACCACGATTAGGAATTCGCCGCGAGCAAAGTTTTCCAGAGCAGTTTTCATAATTGCCCCTTTTGAATTAGGCGCTCTACATATTTAGCCAGAACATCGACTTCAATATTGACTTCGTCTCCAACTTTCTTGCTCGCTAAATTGGTGCGTGCCAGCGTCTCTGGGATTAACCAGAGAGTCAGAATCAAACTTTGATCATTGATTTCTCCGACCGTTAACGAAACACCATCTACGCAGATAGAACCTTGATTGACGATATATCGAACTAGATCTGAGGGAATAAGCAGGTCCAGCTGTGCCGATTTTTCCCCTGGAATTAAATCTGAGACAGTTGCAACGCCATCGACATGGCCCTGCACAATATGTCCACCAAGGCGATCACTGGCTCTAACTGCTAGCTCTAAATTAACTTGGGCTCCTACTTGGATTTTTTGTAAAGAAGTTTTTCGAAGCGTTTGGATCATCACATCTGCAGTGAAAGAGTCAGCTTCGACCGAGATGGCCGTTAAACACACTCCGTTTATAGCCACTGAGTCCCCAACGCAAATCTCTGGCGCTAGAAGTGGCGCCGATAAAACTATTACCGCTGAAGTTTGACCAAAGGTAATTGACTTAACTCGGCCGCACTCGGTAATTAACCCGGTAAACATTTATCCTCCCCGATTTATAAGATAATGGCTTTTGATATTTCCATCGATTACTACCGAAGATAAAAGGGTTAGATCCTGACGATCTGCCAGCGTTTTAATGCCAAGTCCATTAATGAAGTTTTTTCCAGAGCCCAGGAGCATGGGAGCTTGATAATGAATTATTTCATCAATCAAATTTGCTTGAAGTAAGGCGGTGCCTAGCGTTGGTCCAGCCTCAACTAGAACGCTATTAAATTCATTTTCCTTAATTACTTTTATAAAATCATCCATAGATTTACTCTTAATGAAAATGCTTTCTGCCCGCGTGTCATGGATTTGGTAGTTCGGTGGAATTTCCTGTTCGCCAAAAACAATTCGCGCTGGATTTTTTGAGTACTGATTTGCTAATTCGGCAGATATGCGCGGTATCAGGCTTGGATTATCTATTAGTGCGGTATTAGTACCAATTACTATCGCATCACTTTGCCGGCGAAGTACTTGCACATCTGCGCGTGCACCATCGGAGGTAATCCATTGAGAGCTGCCATCGCTGGCGGCAATTTTACCGTCCAGAGTTGTCGCGATTTTCCAAGTAATTAATGGCAATCCGGTGGCAATCTTTTTAAGCCAGGCACGATTTGCAAATTCAACTTCAGGGGTTTTTTGTTGCCGCACGCTAATTCCTGCCTTAAGCAACCGCTCTGCTCCCCCAGCGGCAATTGAAGTCGGATCTGCCACAGCAAAAATGACTTCGGCAATTTCTGCGCCAATAATTGCGTCCACACATGCGGCCGTCTTACCAAAATGATTGCAGGGTTCCAGAGTTGTATAGAGTCGAGCACCGCGTGCACGCGCACCAGCAATTTTAAGAGCAACAATTTCAGCATGATCACTTGAAAAGCCGCGATTGTGATACCCATTGGAAATATTTTCACCATCAGAACTTGTAATGAGTGCACCGACAATAGGGTTTGGCGCAGTTGCCCCTAAAGCGCGCAGCGAGAGTTCATTAGCTAGCGCCATAGCTTCGATGGAATTCATCTCGCCTCCAATCCGGTTTTAACCTTGCTCAAAATACGAGCTACCGGGGGTAGGCAAAAATTATGCGAAAATCTCGTGCATCTGTTATCTCTCATCCGGACTTTAACCGTCGGTCTCAGAATTACACTGAGTCAACCGCAAACTGGCTGTCTGCGGGTCGCGGACTTTAACCGCCGGTTCGAAATTACATCGACCCCGATAACTTAGAACTAAGCCTACTCTACCTGCACAAAGTTTGGCAAAGTTTAGTAAGTCTTACGCGCCATCCGCCAGTGATAGAAATAGAGCGGGGCTGCAATAACAATAGTTGTGAATGATTTAATCATTCCCCTAATAGAACTCCGTACATTGTTATCTTCTTGTTGTTGGCGAATGATCTCGTCTGTCACTCCTGGCTTCATGGGCTCTGGATAAGGATTGCTATAGACAGGGTCCGCAAAAAATATACCTGTCGCGCTATTAATAAAACTGACTACTGCAAAGAGGGTAACAAGTAAGGTGATGAGACAGACCGCATAGAGATAGAGCGATCGCCACCCAATGCGATCCCCCTGAACCACTGGTGCGGCAGCAACTGTTATCACTGCGCGTTTTACCGAGGACTTCTTTGCCACTGCTTTCTTAGCACTTCCCATGGCTTTATCCTCTAGTGGTGGCTCGAAGTTGAAATTGGTTTTTCGTATTCAGTAACCATTCCAATAATGCTAATCATCAAAGTTCCAACGGCTATCAGAGTTAGCCACCAACCAATAATTAAACCAAGACCCGCTAATACCATGCTGGCTCCGACTGGCAGCGGCCACCATGAATGAGGGCTATAGAAACCAAGTTCGCCAGCGCCATCTGAAATTTGCGCATCATCTCTATCTTCGGAAAGAACCACGCCGATACGCTTTTGGGTAAACCAAAGATAGAAACCAACCATAATTGCAAGACAGCCAGCAAGTGCCATGCCGGCAATTCCTACGGCTTCACCGCCAACTTGCCAATAAATGATGGTAAGTAAAAAATAAAAAACACCAAGGCCGTTAAATAGCCGCCAAGAAACTTCCATCTTCTAGTGCCCCTCGGTCTTAATATGCGGATGATGTAAATCAAATGCTGGGCGCTCACTGCTAATGCGCGGCATAGTCAAGAAGTTGTGTCGCGGCGGTGGGCACGTTGTTGTCCATTCAAGAGAGGAACCGTAACCCCAAGGATCATCTACGCCAACTAACGGAGAAGAGCGAGTTATCCAAATATTTATGGCAAATGGAATCATGGAAAGAGCAAGTAAGAAGGAACCAACTGTTGAAACCTGATTCATAAAAGTAAAACCATCAGTCGGCAAATAATCTGAATAACGCCGTGGGAAACCTTTAATACCAAGCCAATGTTGGATTAAGAAAGTTATATGGAAACCAAAAAAAGTCATCCAGAAGTGAATCTTTCCCAGGCGTTCATTTAACATGCGGCCAGTCATCTTTGGCCACCAAAAATAAAAGCCACCAAACATTGCAAAGACTACGGTGCCAAAGAGCACATAATGGAAGTGTGCTACCACAAAGTATGAAGCGGAAACGGCAAAATCTAACGGAGGCGAAGCCAAAATGACTCCGGTTAGCCCACCAAATAAGAATGTTATTAAGAATCCCATAACCCAAAGCATTGGTGTTTCAAATGAAACGCTGCCGCCCCACATAGTGCCAATCCAGTTGAAGAACTTAACACCAGTTGGAACAGCAATTAAGAAGGTCATAAAGGAAAAAAACGGTAGAAGTACTTGACCTGTTGCAAATAAGTGGTGGGCCCAGACCGAAACTGAAAGCGCAGCGATAGCAATAGTTGCAGCAATCAAACCCTTATATCCAAAGATTGGCTTTCGACTAAAGACTGGCAAGATTTCAGTTACGATACCAAAAAATGGCAGCGCAAGAATATAAACCTCAGGATGTCCAAAGAACCAAAATAAATGTTGCCAGAGCATTGCCCCGCCATTTGCTGGGTCAAATATATGTGAACCAAATAAGCGATCGGCTTCAAGTCCGAGAAGCGCTGCAGCAAGAGGTGGGAAAGCTAGTAATACTAAAATTGAAGTTAGAAGCACGTTCCATGAAAAGATCGACATACGAAACATAGTCATGCCTGGTGCTCGCATTGTGAAAATCGTGGTTATAAAATTGACTGCACCGAGAATTGTTCCTATTCCAGTCATTGCAAGACCAACGACCCATAGATCACCACCAATGCCAGGTGAATAAGTTGAACTTGCAAGTGGAGCATATGCAGTCCAACCAAAAGATGCCGCTCCCCCCGGTGATAAAAAACCACCAACTGTCATCAAACCACCAAAAAGAAACAACCAATAAGAGAGCATATTAAGTCTAGGAAATGCAACATCTGCTGCACCTATTTGCAAAGGCATAATTACATTAGCGAAGCCAACAAATAGCGGTGTTGCAAACAGTAATAACATGATTGTGCCGTGCATAGTGAAGATCTGGTTGTACTGTTCGTTACTTAGAAATTGCAAGCCCGGCTTTGCTAATTCACTTCGCAGAAGCAACGCCAATATCCCTCCAACCAAAAACCAAGTAAAAGATGTTATGAGATAGAGATAGCCAATTTTCTTATGATCAGTTGTTGTCAGCCAAGAAACTATGGCTAATCCCTTTTTTGTAGGCGCGATACCTGATGCCGAAATAGATGGTTGTGGAGCATAGGTTGTCATGCGTTACTCGCCTTCAAAGTTTCAAGATAAATTTTATAATCGGCTGGCGTAACCACTTTTACATTAAAGCGCATGCGCGCGTGATCGCGACCGCACAATATATTGCAGTACCCTGGGAAAGTACCCAATTTATTTGCAGTAAATTCAAGGGTGTTTGTCACGCTAGGTAGATTCTGCATTTGAATCATAAAGGCTGGTATCCAGAATCCATGTACTACATCGTTAGAAGTTAGGACGTATCGAACTGACTCGCCTTGGGGAATTACCAATGTAGGCGGTTGCGCAGGTGTTCCAGTGACAATTGCTTTTGCTCCGGCTTCTGGGTAAGTAAATTGCCAAGCCCACTGAGTGCCTTTAACTCCGATTTCATGCATTACTGATGCAGTTGGTTTTTTATAAATTTTACTCTGACTAACAGCGGTGAAGTAGAAAAGAACAGAAATTATGATTAATGGAATGATTGTGTAAGCAATTTCTATTGGAACGTTATATTGAGTCTGTTTTGGAAATTCTGGTGCGCCAACTTTTTTGCGATGGAAAACGGCTGGCCATAAAATCAAAATAAGAGTAAATACGCCGACAACTCCGGCAGCAACCCATGCCCATGACCAGAGTGGTGATGAAATCTCATTAACACTTGTGATGTTATTTTCGTAACCAAGGCCAGAAACCTGTGAACAACTCGTTAGAAAAAGGGCTGGAGAGATAAGGGCAAATACCCGAATAATTTTGGCTTTTTTCCAACCTTGCTCCGACATGGGGCTAAGGATAGAGGGAAAATGGTGCTTACCCCGCAGGGACGAGTACCGTTTAGCGGGTGGGTCGTGTCACAAGAAATTTCCAATCCGAGGCACCCTTGCACCCAAAAGCTAGGGATGTACTTGAGAGCGCCTTTGATATGGGCTGGAGTGATCCAAGAAAACTAAGTACAGAATCGGCTCGGGCGAATCTGCTTCGAAATGAAGCCCTGGAAAGCATTGCAAAGCGTCTAAATTTGCATAGGAATGAAATAGAAATAATTGGCGAACCAAACTTGGGGCACTTTTTATCAATTGGTGGTCTACTCGGCCAATCTAATCGCTTGATTTATAGCGCCATTGACCGCAGTGAAATTATCGCCATTTCTCGCACTCATGAATCGGTGGAATTACCGGTGGATTTATCTGGCCAGATTTCTTTAGTCAAATTAAGAGCTAGCAATCCAAAAGTTGGAGATATTTTTTCACTCCAGTTGGCCAATGGCGAAACTGGGGTTAGCCAGAATACTGGGCAATTAATCGAATCCTGTAATGGGGCTCTTATCGCTTGTGATGCAACTGCCAGCGGGGCGCATTTGCAACTGCCAGAGCGTTGGGACACCGCACTCTTTGATGCACGGTCATGGCACGGACCAAGTGGACTAGCGATTCTTGCAATTCGAAATTCAAAATCATGGAAAAATCCGCTTCCACATATTGGTGCAACTCGAACTCCTAATTCTGTTTCACTGCCATTAACTATTGCCGCAGCCGTTGCGCTAGATGCATGGTGCGAGGAACAAAATTTGGTTTGGGAAAAAGTTCGCGAATTAAATGAGCACTTGCGAAATGAGATAAAGAAGGCGATACCCGATTGCGATATTGCAGGACAATTAGATGAATCTCTCCCCCACTTAATTTCGGCATCCTTTCTTTACTGCGAAGGCGAAGAATTGTTACGCCTCTTAGATGCAGCAGGATTTAGCGTTGATTCGGGTTCGGCTTGTACAGCCGATGATTTGCAACCCAGTCATGTTTTATCAGCGATGGGAGTTCTAACTCAAGGCAACGTGCGCATTACCTTGCCAAGTGATATTACTCGACAAATAATTGATGAATTCCTTGAAACGCTAGTTCGTGCCGTTACATCACTTCGCAAGCCATGAAAAGCGTGAATTCTTTGGGGGCTCGCTGCCCAAGGCCGATTATCGATATTGCGCGCGCACTTAAAGATCTCCAAATCGGGGATGAAATAACTTTACTTGCCGATGATCCGGCTACTTGGGCCGACCTTCAGGCATGGGCGCGAATGACAAAAAATATCGCGATAAAAGTTAAAACGTGCGAATTCTTAATTACTAAGCGCTCTTAAAGTGCACTGATATTTGCGCGGCAGCACTTTCCCCGTATGCATCAGCAAAACGTTTTACAAATTCATCTTTAGTAAATCGATATTCTTGCGTTCCCTTAGTTTCAATCACATATGTTGCAATCAACGAACCTAGTTGCAAGCAACGTTCGTGGCTAAGCCCCCATGCAAGGCCAGCAATAAAGCCTGATCTAAATGAGTCGCCAACTCCGGTCGGATCTACTTTAGCTTTCTCCTTAGGAACACTTACCTGAAAAAATTCACCGCTATTTGATTCTATTTTTGCGCCATTTGAACCAAGTGTTACAACGCGAAATTTAACTCGGCTCAATATTTCAGCATCGCTCCAAAGCGTTTTCTGCATGGCTAGGGCCAATTCATATTCATTAAGAAAGAGATACGTTGCGCCATCTATTAGCAATTTGATTTCATCCCCGCTCATACGCGCCATTTGCTGCGAGGGATCCGCTGCAAAAGGGATGCCTTGCGTGCGACAGAATTCGGAATAGCGCAACATGGAATCAGGATCATCGGGTGAAATCACCATCATGTCGAAGCGGCCAACTTTATCCATGATTGGTTGCAATTCAATATTACGTGATTCACTCATCGCGCCCGGAAAGAAAGATGCAATCTGATTTAAATCATAATCAGTTGTGACCATGAAGTGTGCGGTGTATAAATCTTTGGAAACATAGACATGTGAAGTATTTACACCATGGCGGGAAAGCCATGCTTCGTAATCGGCCCAATCTTTTCCAACACCGGCAATTAAAATTGGATTTAAACCAAGTACGCCCATGCTAAAGACAATATTTGCCGCACATCCACCGCGACGAACATCGAGTGAATCAACAAGAAAAGAGAGTGAGACTTTCTCTAGCGAGCCTGCCACAAGTGAATCGGTAAATTTGCCCGAAAATGTCATTAAATGGTCAAGGCCAACCGAACCAGCTACAGCTATTTTCATGTAGCGGAGTTAGGGTAAATTTTAATTAATTAAATGAATCGCCACACGCACAAGAACCCTGTGCTTGCGGATTATCGATTGTGAAACCTTGCTTTTCAATAGTGTCAGTGAAATCGATAGTTGCACCCAATAGATATGGATCGCTCATTTTGTCGATGATAACTTTTACCGAACCAAATTCGCGCACGATATCGCCATCCATGTTGCGATCATCAAAATAGAGCTGGTATTTAAGACCAGAACATCCGCCAGGTTGAACAGCTACTCGAAGCGCTAAATCATTGCGATCTTCTTGTGCCAAGAGTGCAGAAACTTTAGCTGCGGCAACATCAGTTAAAGAGATGCCTGTCGCCAAAACCTCACTAGTAATTGTTTCAGTTGTCATCTTCGCTCTCCTTCTCGTTGCTTTTGGTTAAGATTACCATCCCCACTTACCAGCGGCAACCCGAAAAGATGCGACACCGAGCACATTTCTGAGAGAATAGCGCTATGGCATTGCATGACTTATTACTACTGGGTCAAGGTCGCGACCTGACCAGTGAACGAGGCGTTTCGTGCACGGGAGAACTACCCGCAGCAAGTGATACCGATTTGGTTGATCGCGCAAAAATTGCGCGCGCCGCCCTAGGTTCACGTGCGCTAGTTCTGGGACATCACTATCAAAGAGATGAAGTATTTGCTTTTGCCGATATAGCAGGTGACTCATTTAAATTAGCGCAATCGGCTGCCTCGCAATCTAGCGTTGAGTATATTATTTTCTGCGGCGTTCACTTCATGGCCGAGAGCGCCGACATTTTAACTTCTAAAAACCAAAAAATAATTTTGCCAGACCTTGCTGCCGGCTGCTCTATGGCAGATATGGCGAATGAGAATCAAGTAAATGAATGCTGGAAAGTTTTAGAAGAAATTGGTGTTGCAAATAAAACGATACCAGTGACTTATATGAATTCTTCGGCTGCAATTAAAAGTTTTACCGGCGAACATGGTGGCACCATATGCACCTCATCAAATGCTGAAAAGGCAATGCGTTGGGCACTTGAGCAAGGTGAGAAAATATTGTTTATACCTGACCAACATTTGGGTCGAAATACTGCGGTGCTTTCACTTGGTTTAGCGCTTGAAGATTGTGTTTTATGGAATCCATGGAAACCGATGGGGGGCTTAACTTCGGCGGAGATAAGAGGCGCCAAAGTAATTTTATGGCGTGGCCACTGCTCAGTTCATGGTCGTTTCAGCGTTGAATCAGTTAATGAGATTCGCGCAAAAGTCCAAGGCGTACAGATTCTGGTCCATCCAGAGTGCCCACACGAGGTTGTCAAAATCGCCGATCAGGTTGGTTCAACTGAAAAAATTATTCAAACCGTAACTAACTCCCCCGCTGGTTCGAAATGGGCAATCGGAACTGAGCTTAATATGGTCCAGCGCCTTGCAAAAAATAATCCCGATAAAGAAGTTTATTTCCTCGATAAAAATATCTGTTATTGCTCCACAATGAACCGGATTGATCTTCCGCACTTAGTCTGGGCCATGGAATCACTGGTAAATAACCATGTAGTAAATCAAATCCAAGTCGACGATGAGGTTGCCAAATATTCCAAAATAGCCTTAGAACGGATGCTGGCTCTATAGTTATCGCTATGACAACAAATGATTCAACTGGTGGCAAAGGTCGCCCCACGCCAAAACGTAAAGAGTCAGAATCCAAGCGAGTAACTTCATCTTTAGCCCCCATTACGACGAAGGATGAAAAAGCTAAAGCCAAAGAGGCAGAGCGTCATGCTCGTGCAATTAATCGCATCGCTTACCTACGCGGAGATGAAAACGCTCTACCTGCTCGTGACCGTGGACCCGCCCGTCGCTTTGTTCGAACCTACGTAGATTCACGCAGGTCTGTTGGCGAATATTTCTTGCCAATTATTTTCGTTGTTTTGATTCTAACAATAATTCCAATTCCGGCTGTGCAATTTGCTTCAATTGCGCTGATGTATTCAGTGCTACTAGTTGCTGTAGTAGATGGAATTTTTTTAGCGAAACGCGTCAAGAAGGAGGTTGCACAAAGATTCCCTGACACCAATACAAGGGGCCTAGGAATGTATGCGTGGTTGCGTTCAACCCAGATGCGCAGATTACGCGCACCTAAACCACAAGTAAGCGTAGGAAATAAGAACTTCTAAGGTCTGGTCTTTGGGCTTTCATTCTTTTTAGGATCGTACTCTGGCAATTTACCTAGCGCACCATCAATTGCTTTCATAGTATCTGCTGAAAGTTTCACGCCAGCGGCTTTAACATTTTCCTTAACCTGTTTAGGAGTTGTAGCACCCATAATTGCGCTAGAAACATTGGGGTTCTGCAACACCCATGCGATAGCAAGTTGTGACATGGATAACCCAGCCTTGTCGGCCACTGGTTTTAATTTCTGTACAGCCGTTAGAACATCATCGCGCATCCAACGAGAAATCATATTCGCACCGCTCTTTTTATCTCTTGCGCGCGAGCCGGCAGGGACTTTCTTGCCCGGTAAATACTTTCCAGTTAAAACACCTTGCGCGATCGGAGACCAAACAATTTGCCCGATGCCTTCCTTAATCGAAAGTGGGACAACTTCGGCTTCAATAACGCGCCACAGAGCGGAATATTGTGGTTGGCTAGATACGAAGCGGTTATAACCGCGGGCATCTTGAATTTTTAACGCTTGGCTGATTTGGCTGGCATCCCATTCTGAAAAACCGATGTAGTGCACTTTGCCACTGCGTATCAAATCATCAAATGCGCCCAGAGATTCCTCAAGCGGAGTTTCGAAATCAAAGCGATGCATTTGGTACAGGTCGATGTGATCCGTTTTCAATCTAGCAAGGGATGCATTACATGATTCGATAATGTGCTTGCGCGATAAACCGCGATCATTTTTACCTGCACCCGTTGGCCAATAAACCTTGGTAAATAATTCATATGATTCGCGTCTAATGCCTTTGAGCGCTTTACCTAAAACAGTTTCAGCCTTAGTCCCAGCATAGACATCTGCAGTATCAAAAGTTGTTATACCTTCTTCGTAGGCCGCCTTTACACATTTGATCGCCGCTTCAGATTCGACTTGCGAGCCGTGAGTAATCCAATTACCGTAAGAAATCTCAGAGACAAACATTCCTGTACTGCCTAAGCGGCGATATTCCATTTGGTACTCCTGCTTTCTAAGGCGCTCAAAATTATAATTATAGAGGACGCGCGCCGAGTTGCCAATTCTTAGCCCTTGTGGTTTGGTTACCCCACAACTTAATAGGCAATTAATTAGGGGAAGTTCGGTGCAATTCCGACACTGACCCGCAACCGTAAAATTAGCAATTTTTATTGCTAACTAAGTCGGATTACCTAATTAGAGGCTAAGAAATGACAACTACCCGCCGAGGTTTGCGGGGCGTAGTCCAAAAGTTTCGTCGTGCATTTTCAAGCGACATTGCAATTGAGCTACCCCGTGAGACTCCTGTTTTTTGAGAGGCTCTACAGAAAATGAAAAAGATTAATTATCTAATAACAGCAATTATTTTAATTTCCACATCACTTGTAATAATTCCTACAAGTAGCGCGGCCGAAAAGGGATACCGCTATTGGGGATATTTTCAAGCAGCTCCTGGTAAAACTATCTGGACCGCAGCAATGACTGGGCCAACCGTTGATGTCGCAGATGGTTCGGTTGAGGGCTGGGTATTTACATTCTCGGGCGGCTCGGTAAAAAGCGCGGCCCAGCCAAAAACTGCGCCTTCCTTTGCAAAAATTTGTAAGGGCGTAAAAGCCGAAGTAGATACAAAACGAGTAGCTCTAGTTATCGATTTTGGTGCGCGAGCTTTGAAGCCCAAGGGTGAAAAGATTCCGAAATCAATTACCAAATGCATAACTACTGCAAAAGAATCGGTAGGCGCTGATATTTTGGGAATGGCGTTGAAAATTCGTGCAAGTGCATCTGGTTTTATTTGTGGCCTAAATGGTTATCCAGCCAAAGAGTGCGGAGTTGAAATTCCAACTCCTAAATCACTCATTCCTAAAACATAGAATAAATTTATGAAATTGATGCCGCACCCATTAACTTGGTGGATCTGGTCGATTGCACTGGCAATTGGAATTGCCCGGAGCAATAGTTTGGCCATCTCCCTTAGCGTTGTGGGTGTGGCATCACTTGTTGTTCTTCAAAATCGTGAAGATGCACCGTGGGGGGAAAGTTTTAATTGGACACTCAAAGTTGCCGCATTTGTTATTTTAATGCGCGTATCAATTGGCGTACTGATAGGTGTTCCGATTCCTGGCACAAAAATCTTAACGCTCCCCATTTTACCGCTTCCTACTTGGATGCCAGGTATTCGAATTGGTGGGACGGTAACTTTAGAACGACTTACCTCAACTTTGCATGAAGGAATTCTGCTGGGATCAATTATTGTTATTTGCGGTGCTGCGGCTTCACTTACCAGCCCACATAGGCTGCTTCGCGTTTTGCCTGTAATGATTTATGAATTTGGTGTTGCCGTTGTTATTGCAACGAGCGTCTTGCCACAATTAGTTGCAAGTCTTTATCGAATTCGTCAAGCACAGAAGTTGCGTGGGCAAGAACTGCGTGGATTATCTTCTTGGAAAAAAGTTGCGATTCCATTACTAGAAGAGGCGCTAGCAAGGTCTCTTGATTTAGCCGCGGCTATGGATTCGCGCGGTTATGGCTTTAGTCGCAAGCGTTCAAAATATCGTCCAACACCTTGGTTAGTTACCGATTCGCTTATTGCGATCGCTGCGCTTATCACGCTCTTTTCTTCGTGGTCTCTAATTTTTGCTGCTGGGCTGCCGCTTGTCTTACGTACGAGAACGTTGGTGACCAAATGATCCAATTTTCAAATGTATCTCTTACATATCCCAACTCGACTCGGACAATTTTAGATGGATTGAATTTAACAATTAAGGAAGGTGAACTTGTATTGGTTATCGGCCCAACAGGTTGCGGTAAATCATCGCTATTGCGGCTAATAAATGGGCTTGTCCCCCATCATACTGGTGGAATATTATCCGGTGATATTTGCGTCGATGGAATCTCGACTCAATTAGTTAAACCCGGCGGGCTTGCACACCTAATTGGAATTGTTGGGCAAAATCCACTCAATGGTTTTGTTAGCGATACCGTAGAAGAAGAATTGGCTTTCGCAATGGAAGCCCTAAATATAGCGCCAGATGTTATGCGCAAGCGAGTGGAAGAAGTGTTAGACCTACTTAGTTTGTCGCAGTTGCGGGCGCGTTCAATTGCTACCTTAAGTGGCGGTGAACAACAAAGAGTCGCAATTGGCAGTGCCTTAGTAATGCACCCTAAAATTTTAGTTTTAGATGAACCAACTAGTGCGCTTGACCCGATTGCAGCCGAAGAAGTTTTATCAATACTGCATCGTTTAGTGCATGATCTAAGTTTGACAGTAGTAATTGCTGAACATAAATTGGAACGCGTTATTCAATTCGCCGATCGCATTGTTCATATCAATGGCGCAGGGGAAGCAATCGTTGGTTCACCGCAGGAAATTCTTAAAACTTCGCAAATAGCGCCACCCATAGTTCATTTAGCCAGAGCTCTTGGGTTAAAAGATATTGCCTTAAGTGTGCGCGAGATGCGTCGCATGACACAGGATTTTAGAAATCAAAATTTCCTAACACCTGATTCTCAAATAATCGAATTTGGATCAACTTTAATTTCGGTAAAAGGCCTTGAAATTTCTTATGGGCAGAAATTTGCACTTCTTCCCACAAATACGAGTATAAGAGAAGGCGAAATTGTCGCCGTAATGGGGCGCAACGGAGCGGGTAAGAGTTCGCTTCTGCGCGCAATCGCTGGCGTAATTACTCCAAGTAAAGGCGGCATTGATTTGCTTGGTTCTAATCCATTAACGCTAAAGGGCCGAGAGCGCCGATCGCAAATTGGTTTTATTCCGCAAGAACCAAGTGATCTCTTGTATGGCCAAAGTGTTGCGCAAGAATGCAAACAAGGCGATAACGATAATGAAATCGATTCGGGTAAAACTTTTGAAGTTTTAAATCAATTAGTCCCCGGAATTTCACCGCATACACATCCCCGCGATTTATCAGAGGGCCAACGTTTGGGCCTTGCTTTAAGTCTTGTTCTTAGCGCCAACCCTAAAGTTTTGATTCTAGATGAACCAACCCGCGGCCTTGATTACCAAGCTAAAGGTGCTCTGATTAAAACGCTGATTAATTTTGCTCAGCTTTATAGACGCGCGATAATTATCGCAACTCATGATGTAGAACTGGTGGCAGAACTTGCTACGCGAGTTATTTTTATCGCTGATGGTGAGATTGTTGCTGATGGACCAACCATTGAGATCTTGCTTTCATCCCCGGCATTCGCCCCACAAGTTGCCAAGGTTATGGCGCCGCAACCTTGGCTAATTGTAAAAGATGTTATTGATGCAATTGCGAGAAATCCATAAATGCTTACACCAAATATAATCACATTTTCGTTGCGCAATCGCGCGATTTTAGCCTTTGCTTCTGCAATAAGTATGGCTGGTTTCATGTGGCCATTTTTTTATTCAGGCAAAGAAAATGAACTTCCGAAAACCCAACTTTTCTTCTGGTTCGCAATAGCGCTTTCGGCCTTACTAGTTCTAGCTGAAATAAGTTCGTCGAGCATGGATGCTAAATCGATTGCACTTCTGGGAGTCCTGGCAGCGCTCATCGCTGCACTCAGGCCGCTTGGCGCAGGTGTTGCCGGAATCGAACCGATGTGGTTTGTTTTGATTTTGAGTGCCCGCGTCTTCGGTGCATCCTTTGGTTTTATTCTCGGTTTACTTTCCATGTTTGTTTCAGCCTTAATTACTGGGGGTTTTGGCCCTTGGCTTGGGTACCAAGTATTCGCTGCGGCTTGGATTGGTTTAGCCGCAGGCGCACTACCGCAAAAAATTGGAAAGTGGAATTTGCGCGGCAGAAGCGAGATTGTTTTGCTGGTGGGTGCAAGTATCGTTTCTGCTTTAGCTTTTGGCGTGCTTATGGATTTATCGATTTGGCCATGGGCGCTAGGCATGCAGACCCAACTTTCATTTATTTCTGGAGGCGCTCTGGGTGAAAATATTTCGCGCTTTATTTATTTTCATTTTGCTTCAGCCATGGCTTGGGATATTCCCCGGGCAATTTTTACTTCAATACTCGTGATTCTTACCGCTCCTGCGGTATTAACTGCCCTTAGGCGCACCAAAGTGCGTGCAGCCTTTCTTACTCCGATTGAATTTGTCACAAAATAAAAAGTCGCTCAACGTACATGTGAGGCAACGAAGGGCAACTTAACAACTTGCGCCTTTGATTCACGTCCGCGCACATCAATGATTACTTCATCACCAATCTGCACAGAGGTGGAAAGTAGAGCCAACGCAATTCCATTTTTGAGTGTGGGAGAAAACGTTCCACTAGTTACTTGACCTAAAACTTCACCTTCCGCATTTTTAACGTTCATGGCAGCGCGTGGAATTGCCCGATCTAAAGATTTTAAACCGTAGATGCAACGATGCGGACCGCTCTCTTTTTCTGCACGCAGTACCGGTGCCGCAATGAAATCTGCTTTCTTCCAACCAACGGCCCACGAAGCACCTGCTTGTACGGGTGAGATATCTAAAGAAAGTTCGTGCCCGTGTAATGAGTAACCCATCTCAGTTCGCAGAGTGTCGCGCGCACCCAAGCCACATACAACTCCGCCTAGTGGAGTAATCGCTTCGACTAGTGCATCCCAAACTTGCGGGGCCTTTGACCAAGTTGGCAGTAATTCAAAACCGTATTCACCCGTGTATCCGGTCCGGCAGAGAATAATGTCGGCGCCACCAATATTTTGATGAGAAAAACTCATGTAATCAATCTCGGTATTAATTCCAAAGGTGGCTAAAACTTGCGCACTTTTTGGTCCTTGCAAGGCGATGACGCCATAAGATTGGTGCAAATTAAGAACTTCAATATCTGATGGTGCATGAGATTTTAGTACTGCAACAACATCGGATGTATTCGATGCATTAGGTATGAGAAAGAAATCAGTTTCGCTATTTCTATAAACAATTAAATCATCAACCACTCCACCTTGCGATGTACAAAGCATCGAATACTGCGCCATGGAATCAGTAATGCGATTTAGGTCATTGGTTAATATTCGATTTAGAAATTCAAGTGCGCCAACTCCTTTAACCGATACTTTTCCTAAGTGTGAAACATCAAATATTCCCACCGTTTGGCGCACCGCAGCATGTTCGGCTAAAACACCCGCACCTGGGTATTCAATCGGCATCAACCAGCCACCGAAATCGGCCATTTTGGCATTTAGAGCTAAATGTTTCTCGGCAAGGGGTGAATTTTTCATTGTGCACAGCCTATCGATTTTTCTATTACTCTAGCCCAATGGCTACTAGCGAATCTATCAAGATTAATCTATCCAACGGAATCGTTAAAGACGAATTATTAGTAATCGGTCTTGCCTCTACCAATGAAAAAGGTGGGATAGCAATTGAAGCGGGTGATTTTGCCCTCGATTCAAAAACTTTAATAGCAACACTTTCCGATATGGGCGCAACCGGCAAAGCTGATGAAGTTATTCGAATCCCTGGAATCGCTGTGCGTGTAATGGTATTTACTGGGCTTGGAAAGAAAGTACCAAGCTATAGCCACGAAACTTTGCGTCGCGCAGCAGGCGCTGCAGCTAGATCAATTGCAGGTACGAGTTCCGCAACTTTTGCGCTCCCAGTTCCGAATATCGCCGCAGTTGGCGCCATAGCCGAAGGTGCTGGACTAGGCGCATATTCTTTCACACAATTTCGAGCTTCAACAAAGGCCGATCATAAATTACCACTCGGCGCAATTACTGTTTATACAACACTTGCTGAAAAGAGCGAAGCCAAAGCTGCAGCAAAGCGTGCAATGGTGATTGCAAAGTACACACATTTAGCGCGCGATTTAATAAACATGCCACCAAGTCATTTGACTCCAGATTCTTTTACTAAAATTTTAAAGACCGCAGTTAAATCTGCTGGTGGCACTAAGTCCGGACTTCGTATTTCTATTCTTAATGAAACACAATTAAAGGCCCAAGGTTTTGGCGGCATCATTGGTGTTGGTCAAGGTTCGGCTAATCCGCCCCGTTTATTGCATATTTCATATACGCCGCCGAAACCAAAGAAGCGTTTTGCTTTTGTCGGGAAAGGAATCACTTTCGATACTGGCGGGTTAGCACTTAAACCAGCCTTAGGTATGGAAGCGATGAAGTCAGATATGAGCGGTGCTGCCGCAGTCTGCGCCGCCACGATTGCAATTGCAGCGCTAAAGCTACCGATTGCAATTGAAACTTGGGCACCACTTGCCGAAAATATGGTGAGTGATAAAGCAACACGACCATCTGATGTCATTACAATTTTTGGTGGCAAAACAGTAGAAGTATTAAATCCTGATGCAGAAGGTCGCTTAGTTCTGGCAGATGGATTAATGAAGGCACAAAAATCTAAAAATAAACTAGACGGAATTATCGATGTTGCAACGCTGACAGGTGCTCAAGTTGTGGCCCTTGGAACGCGCACTAGCGCCGTTATGACCAATAACGATGAATTTCAAAACCAATTCCTTGAAGCTGCAGCCGATAGCGGAGAAAATTTCTGGCCAATGCCACTTCCCGAAGAATTGCGGGCATCCCTTGATTCACCAGTTGCAGATCTTGCAAATATTGGAGAGCGAATGGGCGGGATGTTGGTTGCAGGTTTGTTCTTGCGCGATTTTGTAAATCCAGAATTGCCTTGGCTACATCTCGATATTGCGGGACCTGCATATAACCAAACCAAGGCACACGGGTACACCCCCGTCGGTGGAACCGGAATTGCCTTGCGCTCGCTGCTTGTTTTAGTCGAAAATTCGTCAGTTCGTTAATAGCCCGCGATGCTGGCAAGATAGGGCAGGTAAGTTTTAAGTATTGATAGCGAAGGGGCTTTTAAGTGTCGCAATTCGATCTAGTCATTCTTGGTGGCGGTAGCGGTGGTTATGCCTGCGCCCTTCGAGCATCCCAACTTGGTTTGAGCGTGGCACTGATTGAAAAGGACAAACTCGGCGGTACTTGTCTGCATTATGGATGTATCCCAACTAAGGCGCTCTTGCACGCAGGCGAAATTGCCGATGGCGCACGCGATGCCAGCCATTTCGGAGTTAACGCGCAATTTCTTTCGATGGATATGCCTGCAGTAAATTCTTACAAAGATGGTGTTATCGCCCGATTATACAAGGGTTTGCAGGGTCTAGTTAAATCTAGAAATGTAACTTTCATCGAAGGTACTGGGCGACTTATTTCTAACAACAGCGTTGAAGTAAATGGCGAAAAAATTACCGGAAAAAATATTGTGCTGGCAACTGGTTCATATGCAAAATCACTTCCTGGTCTTGAAATTGATGGCACAAAAGTTATCACTTCCGAAGATGCTACAAAATTAGATTACGTGCCAACGCGCGTTATTGTTTTAGGCGGCGGTGTAATTGGTTGCGAATTTGCATCAGTCTGGAAATCCTTCGGTAGTGAAGTCACAATTATTGAAGCGCTGCCCCACTTAGTCGCTCTTGAAGATGAGAGTTCGAGCAAGGCGCTAGAGCGCGCATTTAGAAAACGCGGTATTAATTTTGAATTAGGAACACGCTTTAAATCTGTGGCTCATACCAACGATGGTCTCACGGTGACGCTCGAAGATGGTAAAACTTTTGATGCAGACCTGCTTCTAGTCGCCGTTGGTCGTGGACCGGTTTCAGAAAATATTGGTTATGAAGAACAAGGCATCACTATGGAACGCGGATTTGTTTTAACCGATGATAAATGCCGCACAAATATTGCAGGAATTTGGGCAGTTGGCGATTTAATTCCAACTTTACAGTTAGCCCACGTAGGTTTTGCTGAAGGTATTTTAGTTGCCGAAGAAATCGCAGGTTTAAATCCGCGGCCAATTAACTATGACGGAGTTCCGCGTGTTACCTACTCAGAACCTGAAGTAGCATCCGTTGGTTTAACTACCGCACAAGCAAAAGAGCGCGGACATGATGTTGTTGAATTAAGTTATGACTTAGCCGGCAACGGTAAAGCACAGATCCTGCGTACCGCAGGTAGCATCAAGCTTGTTTCGCAAAAAGATGGTCCCCTCCTTGGAATACATATGGTCGGTGCGCGCGTCGGCGAACTTTTAGCTGAAGCCCAACTAATCTTTAATTGGGAAGCATCGGCTGCCGACGTTGCACCACATATCCATGCCCATCCCACGCTTTCCGAAGCAATGGGTGAGGCGCACATGGCACTTGCAGGTAAACCGCTTCACGCACACGGATAACGGAGAGAAAATAAATGACATTTTCATTGAGAATGCCAGCACTTGGCGAAAGCGTTACCGAGGGAACTGTTACGCGTTGGCTAAAGGCCGAAGGCGAGCAGGTCGCAATCGATGAACCACTCCTAGAGGTTTCAACAGATAAAGTAGATACCGAAATTCCTTCCCCTGTTGCAGGTGTATTACAAAAAATTCTTGTTGCAATTGATCAAACGGTTGCAGTAGGTACAGAACTTGCAATCATTGCTGATTCTGGAACTACTACAAAACCTGTTGCAGCCCCAGTTGTTGCAGCCCCAGTTGTTGCAGCCCCAGTTGTTGCCAGTTCTGGCACAGTAATAACAATGCCAGCCCTAGGCGAAAGTGTTACCGAGGGAACTGTTACTCGTTGGTTAAAAAACATTGGCGATAGCGTTGGTATTGATGAGGCACTCCTTGAAGTATCAACCGATAAAGTAGATACCGAAATTCCGTCCCCTGTTGCTGGAACTCTTCTCGCCATCGATGTTGCAATTGATACAACCGTTCCAGTTGGTGCACGTCTTGCTTTAATCGGTACAAGTGAATCCTCTGCTGCTACACCAGTTGTAAGTGCACCAGTTGTAAGTGCACCAGTTGTACCAGTTGTAAGCGCACCAGTTGTAAGTGCACCAGTTGTAAGTGCACCAGTTCTCCAGCATAGCGATGCTTATGTGACTCCAATAGTTCGCAAATTAGCTAGTGAACTTGGCGTAGATCTTGCAACTGTAAAAGGCAGCGGTATTGGTGGGCGAATTCGCAAAGAAGATGTACAAGCGTTTACAAAGCCCGCAGCACCTGCCGCTGTAGTTGCAACAATACCTGCCGCTGTAAAGAGTTCTGCAGCACCAGTTTCTATTTCGCCACTTCGTGGAACTACTGTGACTATGTCTCGCCTTCGAAAAGTTATTGCTTCGCGTATGGTGGAATCCCTTCATATAAGTGCGCAACTCACAACCGTTATCGAGGTAGATGTAACAAAGATTGCCCGTCTCCGCGATAGGACAAAAGAAGCTTTTGAAACACGTGAGGGTGTCAAACTTTCGTTCATGCCATTTTTTGCAGTTGCAATCTGTGAAGCGCTAAAACAACATCCGGTTTTGAATTCATCGGTTGAAGGCGACCAAATTACTTATCATGCTGCTGAACACCTAGGAATCGCAGTTGATACAGAACGTGGTTTATTAGTTCCAGTCATGCACAATGCCGGAGACTTAAATATTGGTGGCATTGCTCGCAGAATCGCAGATTTAGCCGAACGCACACGCAATAATAAAATAACTCCAGATGAATTAGGTGGCGGAACATTTACTTTGACCAATACTGGCAGTCGTGGTGCGCTATTTGATACACCAATTATTAACCAACCACAGGTTGCAATCTTGGGTCTTGGCGCAATTGTTAAGCGTCCAATGGTTCTTAAGAGCGAAGACGGGGGCGAAACAATCGCAATTCGTTCAATGGTTTATTTAGGTCTTTCATATGATCATCGCGTTGTTGATGGCGCCGATGCTGCGCGTTTTTTAGTAACACTAAAAGAGCGTCTTGAAGGCGGCGCTTTCGAATCTGATTTAGCTCTCTAATGCCAGTTCCACAACGCATTGCCGTTTCTGGCTCCTCTGGATTAATTGGGAGCGCACTTGTCGGACATTTAAAGAGTGAAGGCCACACAGTACAAAAACTTGTTCGCCGTGTTGCACTTGCCCCCGATGAAATTCAATGGGATCCCAAGACTGGTGTTGTTGATTTGATCGCCCTTGAAGGTGTTAACGCAGTGGTTCACTTAGCCGGTGTTGGTGTCGGTGATAAACGATGGACCAAGAAATTTAAAAGCGAAATTCTAAATTCAAGATTATTAGGTACAACTGCAATTGCTAAAGCTGTTGCCGACATAAAACCAGAAGTATTTATTTCGGCAAGTGCCATAGGTTGGTATGGCGATAACGGAAATCGTCTGGTTGTAGAAAGCGATAAATCTGGCGATGATTTCCTTGCCGCCGTTTGTCGCGAATGGGAAGGCGCAGCCGATTTAGCTGGCGATGTTCGCACAGTGAAACTTCGCACAGGATTAGTTCTAGATCCAACAGGTGGAGCCCTTGGAAAAATGCTGCCGCTATTTCGATTTGGAATTGGTGGAAAAATAGGAAACGGTAAACAGTGGTGGTCGTGGATAACTTTGCACGACCAAATTAGAGCAATAGTTTTCGCACTCGAAAGCAAAATCTCTGGACCAGTTAATGCAACTTCGCCAAACCCTGTAACAAATCAGGAATTTACTGCTGGATTAGCTCGCGCCTTACATCGTCCAGCGCTATTTCCAGTTCCAGCCATCGCGCTTCGAATTGCAATGGGCGGATTTTCATCGGAGGCTTTAGGCTCCAAGAAAGTTATGCCACAAGTATTAACAGATGCCGGATTTACTTTTGATTATCCGCATATCGCCCCTGCGTTAGCGGTCTTAGTTCAAGATTAATTGCGCAGCAAGGCGGCCTGAAAAAAGTGCACCTTGCTGCGAAGGAACCATTCGATGATCTCCAGCAATAAAATGGCGATCGCTTAACTTAATACTTTGGGAAAGTGCTCTTCCAACACTTTGAACTGGCAGTGCGGCCGGAATTTCATATTTAGTAATAGAGTTGTATCTGGCTCCCCTATTTTGCGCATCTATAACTAACCGACCAGTTCCTGATGGGTTCTCAGTGGCGCTGTGATACCAAGTAATACAGCCAGCCATTCGTGGCAGTTCATGCAGTCCTAACAATTGATTACCTGTAATGGCATCAGTTGCCACCAAAATTTTGTCGGCGGTGTAGTCGCCATTAGCTGTATGCACAACGCTGCCATTAATTCGATCTACCCGAGTGTTATATTCAATATTGGAAACTCTTTTGGCTAACACATTTGAAAGTTGAGCTACCCCAAGGCGAGGTATACCAACGCAACCATTTACAAAACTCTTAATTATCAAATGTCCGTAGCCAGCATCAACCTGATCAGGGTCAGTAAGAAAAACACCTTGCAAGAATGACCTTAACACCTTTTCATAAGTTGTGCCACAACGATTAAGTGCAGCAGCAATTGATTCTTCAGTTTTTGCACCCGCTAAAATAAATCTCAATAAAGAAATTTTTTCCGTGATAGATCCGATGTGACACGGCCATCTGGGCGATCTGAAGATTCAAGGAGCGTAACTGCAACTCCTGCGGCTTGGCAATGAATTGCCGCATTTAATCCAGCTAGACCAGCACCAACAATTAAGGCCTCAGAACTCTTAGCCACTTGCGCTAGCCGCAATTTCTTTTTTAAAGTTTCGGTAATTAACGATTTTGCAACTTGGATGGCCACCAAACCTTGCCACCAATATCGTAGACAAGCGCTGGCACAAGAATCGTGCGCACAATCAAAGTGTCGACTAGAACTCCAAAAGCGACTGCAAAACCCAATTGAGCCAAGAATACTAGCGGTAAAATTCCAAGAACTCCAAAAGTTGCTGCCAAAACTATTCCAGCCGAAGTGATTACACCACCTGTAACCGTTAAGCCCTTTATTACACCAGCCCGAGTTCCAATTTTGGCACTCTCTTCCCGAACCCTTGTCATTAAGAAAATGTTGTAATCAATGCCGAGTGCAACAAGAAAGATGAATACAAAGAGTGGGAATGAGGTATCTGCGCCTTCAAAGTGGAAGATATGCTGGAAAACCAATTGGCAGACACCTAGCGTTGCAAAGTAGGAAAGCACAACGGTAAGCAGCAAAAGAATTGCCGAAATTACACTGCGCAGTAATAGAGCTAAAATAATTGTAATGAGAAATAATACAATTGGAATAATTGTTCGGTTATCACGATTTGAAGCAACATCTACATCAAAATTAACTGCAGTAGAGCCTCCCACAAGAATCGCAGCATCAATTGTATGCACGCCTTGGCGTATCAGTGGAATCAAATTGCGCGCTTCAGTAGAATCTGGATTAAGCGAAAGTGTTGTATCTAAAATTACATAGCCAGCTACTACCTTTATCTCAGGTTTTGGTTGGCCAAAGATTATTGGTGACACGCGTCGTGGTTCCACCGATGCGACGCCTTTTATGCCCATAAGTGCCGCGCTTACTTGGGCAATCTGATTTTCTTTTATTACAACTTCAGTTGGTTGGCCGGCACCCCCTGGGAAATACTCACCCAGAAGTTTTAAACCGACAACTGAATCTTGTTTTTTGGTAAAGGCATCGGCGGTAGATAATCCTTTTGCTTGCAGCGTTGTCGAAAATCCTGCAAATACGATTAACACAACGGCAGTAACTATCCATAATTGACGCGGGCGTTTGGCAACGCTTTCTCCAATTTTTGCCCATGCGCCTTCTAGTTGCGCGTTGGCGTCATCAAAGCGCGGGATGCGTGGCCAGAAAATCCAGCGCCCAAAGGCGACTAGTAGCGCTGGTAAAAAAGTCAGAATGACGAGCATTGATGCGGCAATTCCAATTGCGCCAACTGGTCCAAGTCCGCGATTATTTGAAAGATTACTTAGTAATAAAACTAGCAGACTAACAATGACAGTTGAACCCGATGCAAGAATTGGTTCAAATACACCCTTGTAAGCCGCTTTCATTGCAGCAAAGTGCGAGGAATAGTGGTGCAACTCTTCGCGATAACGAGAAATAAGTAAGAGCGCATAATCGGTGGCCGCACCTAAAACAAGCACAGATAAAATTCCTTGTGACTGTCCACTTAAGTCGATCAGATTATTTTTAGCCAAAATATAAACAATTCCACCGGCAGTAGATAAGGCAGTTACTGCGGCAAAGAGTGGGATTATCCAAAGAACTGGTGATCTGTAAACAATAATTAAAATAATTGAAACAACGCCTAAGGTTGTCAGCAAGAGCGTGGAATCAATTCCATCGAATGCACCGAAAAGATCGCCGAGTAGTGCGCCAGCACCCGTTACATTTGAAGTAAATCCATTGGCTTTACCATAACTCGCTGCATCTTCGCGCAGAGTTTTGATAATTTCCGGCAATACCGGTTTGTCATTTGGCAACTGATCTCTTGCCGCAGTTATCGATACCGGGATACTAGCAAGGAGCGCCTTGCCATCTTGCGATGGAAAAGCAAATATGGGTTGCCCTGGTTGTAAATATTTTGACATTTTTATATTCGAGCCCATAATTTTTTTACTACCAAGCGTTTTAAGATGGGCATTTAATTGACCGATTTTTATTGCATCAACTTGACCCAAATATAAGATTAAAGTTGGTATTTGTGCATTTTTTTCATCGCTAAATTTTTTGATGAGGGTGGCCGCCTCAGTGGATTCGGCGTTATCTGGCAAGAAGGCAGAATTATCATTTTCCTGCACGGTAGATAGTTTTCCAAAGAGCGGACCAAATACTCCGCTGGCTCCAAACCAGATAAAAATTACTAGTAGCGCATAAACAAGTGGGCGGCGGCTCTTTTTAATAGTCGTCTGAGACACAGTCGATACAGCCTTTCAACTGGCGAAATTGGGCAATAGCCTAATCCTACCTTTAGGCTATGGATGTGCCAATCGTAGCAGGGTTGTTAGATCAGGTGGTATCGCTACCCTACCAAGGAATTATTGATTACGAAGTCGCGCTTGCGATGCAACGCGAAACCCACCAAGAAGTACTCCAAGGTTTGCGTCCTAACACTCTTTTATTGCTTGAACACCCATCAGTTTTTACTGCAGGGCGACGAACTCAAATCGAAGAAAGACCAACCGATGGAACGCGAGTAATTGATGTTGATCGCGGTGGGAAAATTACTTGGCATGGGCCCGGACAATTAGTTGGTTATCCAATTGTTAAGTTAGCAAAACCGACTGAACTAGTGGGCTTTGTCCGAGTTGTTGAAAGCGCTCTAATTAAAATATCCAGAGAGTTTGGAATCGATGCGCAATGTTTCTCGGGCCGTTCCGGTGTTTGGATTCGTGACGAAAAAGGCGATCGTAAAATATCGGCAATCGGTATCCGTGTCGCACGAGGGGTAACGATGCATGGTTTTGCCCTTAATGTCTGCCCAGATTTAAAACCTTTTACTCAAATAATTCCTTGCGGAATACAAGATGCGGATGTGACATCAATGCAAGTCGAACTCGGTCGAGATATTTCAATTGAAGAAGTGATCCCTGTTGTTAAAAAATATATGCTCGAAGCGCTGACTCAGGTGAGCACGTGACGCTAGCTCCACCAGGTCGCAAATTACTTCGCATTGAAGCTCGCAATGCTGCGGTCCCAATTGAACGCAAACCTGAATGGATTAAAACTCGCGCCAATATGGGGCCGGAATACACACGCTTGCTCTCGCTTGTTAAAACTGAAAAATTACACACCGTCTGCCAAGAAGCATCCTGTCCAAATATTTTTGAATGTTGGGAAGATAAAGAAGCCACATTTTTAATCGGTGGAGAAAAATGCACACGACGTTGCGATTTTTGCGATATCGCTACCGGGAAACCCGATCCAATCGACCGCGATGAACCGCGACGTGTCGGCGAATCAATTAAAGCAATGGGTCTGCGCTATGCAACAATAACTGGTGTAACCCGAGATGATGCCGAAGATGAAGGTGCGTGGTTATATGCCGAAACTATTCGCAAAGTTCACGAAATAAATCCTGACTGTGGCGTTGAGATGTTGGCGCCGGATTTCCATGCCAAGGCGGAACTACTTAATCAGATATTTGAAACAAAACCCGAAGTTTTTGCGCATAACTTGGAGACTGTCCCACGCATTTTCAAGCAGATACGACCAGCATTTACTTATGAAAAATCGCTTCGAGTTATAACAATGGCGCGCGATTTTGGACTCATCACTAAATCAAATTTAATTTTAGGTTTAGGTGAAACGCGGGAGGAAATCGGGACAGCACTAGTCGATCTGCGCAGTGCAGGTTGTGACTTAATTACAATTACGCAATATTTGCGACCAACTCCAAAACATCACCCAGTAGAGCGCTGGGTTAAACCGGAAGAATTTGTTGAGCTTGCCGCCGAAGCCAGCGAAGTTGGTTTCCTCGGAGTTATGAGCGGTCCCCTTGTGCGTTCAAGTTATCGCGCCGGCCGCCTTTACAAACAAGCTATGCAAGCGCGGGAGTTAAATGGCTGATTTGGTCTATCCCCCAGTAATTTTTGCCATTAAAGCTTTTTGGAAATATTTAGGTCTTCAATTCACTTTCACTGGCGAGCAGAATGTGCCACGAAAAGGTGGCGCAATTCTTGCAATTAATCACGTTGGTTATTTGGATTTTGCAATTACAGGCACCGCAGCCCTGCCCGCAAATCGTTATGTTCGATTTATGGCAAAAAAAGAAATCTTTGCAAATAAGTTGGCCGGCCCACTAATGCGCGGGATGCATCACATTATTGTGGACCGCGATAACGGCGCCGCATCTTTTGTGGCGGCCCTTCGCGCCTTAAAATCTGGCGAAGTTATTGGAATTTTTCCGGAAGCCACAATTTCTACAAGTTTTGAAATTAAGGGTTATAAATCGGGAGTAATACGCCTAGCCCAAGGCGCAGGAGTGCCAGTAATCCCCACCATAATCTGGGGTAGCCAGCGTGTCTGGACTAAAGGTGTAAAGAGAAATTTAAGAAAGAATAATTTTCCTGTGACTGTCACCTTTGGTGAAGCTAAGTTTTTCGAAAAAAGCGATGATGTAGAAGTAGCCGAAACCAAACTTCGGGATCAAATGATTTTAATGCTGCGAGATGTGCAAGATAACTACCCTGATAGCCACGTGGGAGCGCGGTGGGCACCGGTGCGTCTTGGTGGAACCGCACCTGCCCCACTAAACTAAAAACATGTTCAAACGAAAGAAAAACAAAGAAAAAAAGGTCAAAACCCCTCGCTTCCAAGCACTTCGTGATGCCTATAGCGTCACAAAGAGCGTTAAGCCTTGGATACCCTTCGCTCTCGCAGGTATTTTCTTTGCAACGTGGGCTAGCGGCACTGCAGTTGGTTTTGTCTTTGAACAAACAGCATATGCAGCTTTCGTTTCGTTTCCATTTGCGCTTCTTATCGCAATGTTTTTCTTTACACGCCAAGCAGGTACCGCTGCTTATTCCGCAATTGAAGGACAAATGGGTGCAGGTGCAAGTGTTCTAATGGCAATTCGCAAAGGTTGGACAACTACTCCAGTAGTTGCAGTATCGCGCAACCAAGACATGGTACATCGCAGCGTTGGCCGTGCAGGAATTGTTTTAACTGGTGAAGGTGGCTCAGTTGTTCGTCAAATGCTCATTGAAGAGCGTCGCAAGACCGAGCGCTTTACACCTGGAGTCCCAATTACTGAAGTAATTGTTGGCGACGAAAAAGGTCAAGTCTCACTTCGAAAATTACAAAAACATCTAAGAAAGATGCCAAAAAAATTATCAGCCCGTCAAATGCGTGAAGTTCGTGCTCGCCTTAAGGCAGTTGGCGGTCTATCAATTCCAATTCCAAAAGGGCCAATGCCAAAAAATGTTAAAATTCGCTAACTAGCCTTTGCGCAAAACCGTATTACTTAAACGTTCATGAATTCCGCGACCGTTTTCATCAAATGTAATTGCAGTAACAACTAAACAAATCAGCAAAGTTCTAACCAAGATTTGTAATGGCCAAGACTGCCCACCATCGCTAAACCGAACTACTTTTAACTTGACTAGTCGGTGGCCAAGAGATGCGCCTTGCAGGGTAACTAGAATCCAATACTGCGCAAAGAAAACTGCCAAGATCGCCAATGATGCGTTCGGAGCCATCTTGCCGATCCCGCCGCCAAATCCGGCCACGATGGCATAAGAAGCTAACCAATCGATTACAAGGGCTACAAAACGGCGCCCCATGCTCACCCGCAGATTCATAGAGGTAAGCCTAACTGAGGCAAGCACGGATTTCTTAACATAGATGTAACACAGCGACTATGCCTTTTGCACGAAAAACTCTTACGATTAAGCCCATAGCAGGGGTGCTCAGCGTCGAGGCAACTGCACAGATACGCACCTCGTATCAGAATTGTTGCTTGGGAGAAGAATGTTTAAAAACTCAGCAGAAATCTTTGCCTACATTAAAAAAGAAGATGTCAAATTAGTCGATGTCCGTTTTACCGATCTTCCTGGAATCCAACATCACTTCAATGTTCCAGTTGAGTCATTTGATGAAGCGGTATTTACCGATGGCTTGATGTTTGATGGTTCATCTATTCGTGGTTTTCAATCAATTCATGAATCGGATATGAAATTACTGCCTGTTCCCGAATCGGCTTACATGGACCCATTCCGCTTTGAGAAAACTTTAATCATTTTGTTTTCGGTCCATAACCCGATCGATAACACTCCTTATTCGCGCGATCCACGCGGAATTGTAAAAAAGGCCGTTGATTATTTAAAGTCAACCGGTCTGGCCGATCAAGCATATTTTGCACCTGAAGCTGAATTTTACGTTTTCGATCGCGTCCGTTTTAAAACTGATATCAACACTTCGTATCACGAAATCGATTCTTATGAAGGTGCATGGAATACCGGAATTAAAGAAGATTCCGATGGAACTCCTAACCGCGGATATCGCACACGTATTAAGGGTGGATATTTTCCAGTTTCACCAACGGATCAATTCGCCGACCTTCGCGATGAAATGGTTATGGAACTTGGTCGTGCAGGTTTACTAGTTGAACGTTCACACCACGAAGTTGGCACCGCTGGTCAGATGGAAATTAACTATCGCTTCACTGACATCTTGCATGCCGGCGATGAATTAATGAAATTTAAATACATTATAAAAAATGTTGCTTGGGAAGGCGGCAAGACTGCAACCTTTATGCCAAAACCACTCTTTGGCGATAATGGTTCGGGAATGCATGTGCACCAATCACTTTGGAAAAATGGAGAGCCACTCTTCTTCCAAGAAGGCACTTACGGCGATCTATCGGATATGGCACGTTGGTATATCGGTGGTTTACTCAAGCACGCACCATCTCTACTTGCATTCACTAACCCAACCGTTAACTCATATCGCCGCTTAGTTCCAGGTTATGAAGCTCCAGTAAATCTTGTTTACTCAGCGCGTAACCGCTCGGCATGTATCCGTATCCCAATTACTGGATCTAGTCCAAAAGCAAAACGAATTGAATTTCGTTGTCCAGATCCATCTTCTAATCCATATCTTGCATTTGCCGCAATGCTCATGGCAGGAATTGATGGCATCGAAAATAAAATCGAACCACCAAAGCCGGTTGATAAAGACTTGTATGAATTGAGCCCAGAAGAAGCGGCGTTAATCCCGCAAGTACCTGGCTCACTCGATGAAGTCCTCAACAACCTTGAAAAAGATAATGAATTCTTAACTAAGGGCGGCGTCTTTACTAAAGACTTGATCGATACCTGGATTGATTTCAAGCGCAAGCAAGAAGTTGACTATGTTCGTTTGCGTCCACATCCAGCTGAGTTCGAATTATATTTCGACTTATAAATCAGTAGGTTTTTATCTGTCGAAGAGACGGGAACTTTCAGCTGCTCAGCGAGCTGGTGTCGGTCGGTGTGAAATCAAGGAGGAACACTAGTGCTAGAAGTAAGTGCGTTGCGCTGGACGCTCACCATTGGAGTTATTCTCGGACTGCTCGCTTTAGATCTTGGGTTGGCCGCCGCTCGGCCACACGTTGTCAAGTTTCGCGAAGCCGTTATCTCCTCAGTTCTCTATATCGCCGTGGCCGTCGCCTTTGGGCTGGTCTTCATGGCACAGGTTGGAGGCGAATTCGGCGCACAATATTTCGCCGGCTACATCGTCGAGAAAAGCTTGTCCATCGATAACCTCTTCGTTTTCGTCATTATCATGACGACTTTCGCCGTACCCGCGATTTACCAGCAGAAGATCCTGATCTTTGGAATCCTGCTCGCACTGATCTTCCG